>Ga0070694_100002917_pt1 | contig 10162 bp, 7 predicted proteins | sample KBSK1251metaG_FD_65470 | JGI IMG/M metagenome (GOLD analysis project Ga0070694, IMG submission 65470) | Corn, switchgrass and miscanthus rhizosphere microbial communities from Kellogg Biological Station, Michigan, USA - KBS K1-25-1 metaG | ecosystem: Host-associated > Plants > Roots >... | reverse complement strand
CCGCCCGTCTGGAGTCACGATCAGGTCAATCGTGGCGAAATTAAGCCCCAGACGATCCAGCATCGCTAAGAGACGATCCAGGATGGTGGGGGGGCAATGGTCAAAGGGCCTGAACCCTCGCACCAGGCCGGTGTCTTTTCTCCAGTCATCGGTGCCCACGGTGGAAGCGCTCGAATCAATCGCGGCGACGAACACGCGGGTGCCGACGACCGTGATCCGGAGTTCGAGCGCCTTCGGCACCAACTCCTGAAAGATCATGGGGCAAAGACTCAGACTGTCCAGGTCGGCGAGGTCGGCTGCCGAGAGCTGACGGGTGTAAACCGGCTCTAGCCCATGATCGGTTTCGATTCTGATCCCCGAACCATCCACCATCTTCGCGATCACGCCTGGTTGACAAGTGGCGGCGAAGTCACGCACCGCCGACGGGTGATTGGTGATCAGGGTGCGCGGGATCTCCAACCCGACTTCCCGCGCCAGTTGGAGCTGTCGTGGTTTGTAAGGCGCGCGGCGCAGACTCTCGGGCGGATCGAGCTGAAACACGTTCAGGCATTCGAGCATCCCCCAGACCATCGAATTGGATTCGGTTTGCGCCGCTTCCTGATGCCCCGGATCGAGGTCATCAGGAAGCTTGAGGCCGGTATCCATCCCGCGTATCCAGACCGCCGAGACCTGGCTGAGATCTAATTCTCTCTCGGAATCAGCAAGCAGCAGCCGATCTTTTTTATCCCACCCGATCGTCAGCCGGAGATCGGCTGGGAACAGATCCGTCTCAAAGCGAAAGGCGCTGCCCCCGCGGGCTTCGATCGCGCCGATGACCAAGTCTATGCCTGGGTCATTAATCGTGCTGGCGGTGCACACAAGGACAGTCATGATGAGCCTCTCATTACTGCTATTTGACTACTTCCTCTGCGGCGCCCGCACCAGCTTTGATTCTGGTTTTGATCACCAGAGGCTTGCCTGCCTGTTTCCGGGCAAAGAATGGGGCATTCTTAGTTTCGTTGTTGTGGTTGCTGTCGTTGTTGTTGTTGTCTGCTTTCATGTTTCTTCTCCTCATGGGTTAAGTTCAAGTTGAGCTTGGCGGGTGGTGTCAGCCTTGACTCCCGCCTTGCATAGACAGAGTACGTCAGACGCAGTGGGCCGTCACCGCATAGGTATGTAGCAAGTTGCAAGCGTGGTGATCGGCATCATGCGCTGACATCTCAAAGAACAAATCGTACTTCCACTGAAGTTACTCAGTGCTCACCAGGTTCGGCACCAGCAATCACTACGCATGTATGTAGTGCCACTCCACACATGCGAAAATGAGAGCGCGAATTGCTCACGTCAGAAAAATAATTCTGGGGCGCGGCGATCAACACGGCGATTTCAAAAACTCATCGCCGCTCACCTATGCAGACGAACCCAAGGGCGTAACTCTCTCACATCAGAAAAAATAATTTTTGGGGCGCTGCGCGCATGGCGGCCAGTTTGTGGGATGTGGAGGGCGAAGCGAGAGCGGAATAGATGATACTGGCGGTGTCCGCCTGCTTGCCTCTACACTGGGGATCGTCCTGGCTTCCAACTTATCGCCTTGGAGGTCGTCGTGTCGGTTACGCTGCTTCGCGTTCAAGCCGGGCTTGGTCGAACAACACCTGCAAATACGCTTGCACGGTTTCCCAGGGAGAGGGCTGGCCATCTCCCGCCCTGTGGCCGATGGGAGACAAAATGGGCCAGCACGCAAATCCGTACTGGCCCATTTTGTTTGACTGCCGTCTCGCTGTTCGTTAGACCTGATGGCCGCCGCCAGGTTTCAAAAAGGCTTATGGCCGACTTTGATGTTGCTCTTGACCTTGAGACTACGAGCCTGCGTCTGGAGATAGTTACCTGCGCGCACGCCCATCGCCATCCCCGGCCCCAGCTTTCACGCTGGTTTTGACCTTGAGGCCGCGCATCAAGGTCTGGTTATGGTTAATGCTATTCCCGCCCGCTTTGACGTTGGTCTTGACCTTGAGACTGCGAGCCAGCGTCTGGTTGTGGTTGTCACCGAGAGCGCCCGCCTTGACGTTGGTCTTGACCTTGAGACCCCGCGCCAGCGTCTGGTTGTGGTTTATACTTGACCCGCCCGCTTTCACGTTCGATTTGATTTTCATAGTCTTCATTCTCCTTGTTGATGATTGATCTTCAGTGCGGCGATCATCGCCGCTCACCTAGACAGGCGAAAACAATTGAGCAAATCGCTCACGGCAAGAAAAATAAATTTTGGGTTTGGAATTTAACGCTTTGAGGTGGCGTTGAGCTTGGCGAGTGCGGCGTCACATTGGGCGACGGCGCGGGCGGCTCGTTCAAGGCGGGTGGTGTTGTAGACGCTGGAGGTGCCCCGCTTCGGCCACTCCTGCCAGGTGGTGAGGCTCTGCTGATAATAAGTGCGCGCTTCGTGCCAGGCCGCGACCTGCTGCGCCACGGTCAATCCCGGCTGTGCTGCCAGCCGCGCGTGACACTGCCCAAGCGCCATGTAACATTCGGCTAGGTTGCGCAAGGCATACAAACTCGATGGCCGGTTGACTGGTTCTTGCCGCAATCCTGGCAACGCCCGGAGGTAATACGTCAACGCTTCCCGCATTTCACCAATCTCCAACCAAACTGCGCCGATGCGTGGATCGAAACTTGGGAGAGAGACGCCCATGCGAGCCATCTCCGCTGGCGCGGCAGACTGAAGAAGCTGCTGGAGTCGTTGCAAGCTTTGCCGCGCGGCCTGGGTGTCGCCCTGCCGTGCTTGCGATTGGGCAAGCTCGACCAGGCTATCCGTTTCCAGCATAAAGGAAGGGCGTCCGGTAGAACTGGTGGCTGCGGCAAATTCAAGCAGCTTTTTGAACTGTTGCACCGATTCGGCAGGATCAACTTCACGCAGCGCCAGGCCCAAATTTCTGTAGCCAAAAATCACGTCCAGGCGCGGCAGTGTATTCTTGGGATCTGCCGCCGCCATTGCGAGGGGGATCGCCAGCGTCTTGCGGAAATGCGCGACAGCCTCTGTATATCGCCCCAGATTGAAGTTGTCTGGGTTGCCCAAGACCGAGCCGACATTTGAGTGACCAATGGCAAGTTGTCGGCGCATCTGCACGTCGGTCGGGTGTTTTTCGACCAACGCTTCGGCCACCGACAGAGCTTGCTGCTGTTTTTCCAAGGCTGCAATCAGGTCGCCCGTATTTTTGAGTGAATCTCCTATGCGGTTGTAGCTGAAACCTAGAGAAATTTGCGGACGGTCGCCGGGGTACTCCTCGATCCAGCGCTCGATAATCTCCAGAGATTTGCGCTAGCGTCGCAGCCTTTCGGCTTCATCGCCCCTGGAAATTTCCATGTCGCCAAGAAATACTTGAATGTTTGCCGCCACCGGATAGTTTTCTTGGTTTGCTGCGCCGGAGAGAGTCAAGTGTTCAGCCATGACCTGAGCTTTGAGAAGATTCTGGCGTGCTACCGTCTGGTTGGCGGTGCGAGATTGCAGATAGCCAAGCTTGTAATAGCTGTTTGCCAAGAGTAGAGCTATTTTTTCATCCCCCGGCGCATGCGCCGCCAACTTCTCTCCAATCGCCACAGCTTTGCCGTAGCTTTCTAGCGCGGCTGGCCGTTGGCCGATGTTTGGCAAATTGGGACTGCCTTGCACATCGCCGACATGCTCGTAGGCCTTAGCTAACTCCCATTGCAAGGCAGAATCGCCTTCGGCCTCCTTGGCCAGACTGTCAAGATATTCCAGAGCCGTCTTAACCAGTAACTCCCGCGCCGCAGTCGTACCGATCACGTCGCGAATCTTTTCGTCAAAGTCGAAGAGGAAGGTGTTAGCCATCTTGCGCACCTCGGCGAAGCGGCGTTCAGCGCGTCCGCGTTGCGCTTCGGCCTCGGCGCGTTGTGCCTCGGCCGCCTGGCGCTGACGGTTGGCTTCGTCGGCTTCGGCATTGGCGCGTGTGCTTTGCGTGATGGCTTCAGTGCGTTGATTTTCAGCTTCGAGGCGTTGATGATCAGCTTCGGCGCGCTGCTGCTGAGCATCGGCCAGATTGGTCTCGGCGCGCGCGCGCTCGGTTTGGGCAATCGCGCGTTCGGCTAGGGCGGTGCGTGCGGCGCGCGTCGTGCCGACAATGCCGCCCACCAGACTCAAGATTACCAGCGCCGTCGCCGCCACGCCCAGTTTGTGCCGCCGCACAAATTTGCTCGTGCGATAGACGAGTGTATCCTGTCGCGCAATCACGGGCCGTCCTTCGAGATGACGGCGGATGTCTTCCGCGAATTGCTCGACTGAACTGTAGCGCCGCTCCGATTCCTTCCGCATGGCCATGAGCACGATGTTGTCGAGATCACCGGAGAGTTGTTTGCGCTGCTGTTTACGCTGCTTGGATGGCGCATGCGTCGTCCGGTTGACTGCCGCGCTCGGCTTTTCGGTTTCCGTCTGACAGATCGCCCGCTCAATTTCGAGTGGTGAATAGTTATTGAAGCGGTGCGGGCGCTCGCCGGTCAGCAATTCATAAAGAATGACGCCCAGGCTGTAGATGTCGGTCGCGGTGGTGATCGGCAGACCGCGCACTTGCTCCGGGCTGGCGTAATCCGGCGTCATCATCCGCAGTTCGGTTGCCGTTTGGGGCATCGCTTCGAGGGACAGATCGGGCGCGAGCAACTTGGCAATGCCGAAGTCGAGCAATTTCGGCGCGCCTTCCTTCGTCACCAGGATATTGCTGGGTTTAAGGTCTCGATGCACCACCAGCTTTTGATGCGCGTAGCCGACCGCCGCGCACACCTGCAAAAACAACTGCAACCGCTCCATCAGGGAGAGCTCATGAGTCTCGCAGTGATTGGTGATCGCCTCGCCTTCGATGAACTCCATGACCAGATACGGCAGACCATCCTCAGTCGAGCCGCCATCGAGCAGTCGCGCGATATGAGTGTGTTCGAGTGTGGCCAGGATTTGCCGCTCGTACCGGAAACGGTTGAGCACGAAGTCGGTGTCCATGCCGCGCTTGACGAGCTTGAGCGCAACCTGTTTTTGATATTGATCGTCGTCGCGCACAGCGCGATAGACGGCGCCCATGCCGCCGTGCCCGATGAGGCTGGTCAGGCGATAGACACCGATGCGCTGTCCGACTCTGGCGTCATCATTGCGGTCAGCGAGCGACCGGGCCGCGCCCTTGATCGGCGCTTCGAGAAATGCCTCCGCGACTTCGTGGGCGAGCAGCGATTCAACCTCCGCCCGCAATTCATCGTCGCCGCCGCAAGCTTCAAGCAAAAAAGCTTCACGCTCAGCCGCCGTGCGCTCGACCGCCGTCTGAAAGATGGCTTCGACTTGTTGCCAGCGTTCTGGAGTCATAAGAATAGGGATGAGGGATGAAGGATGAAGGATGAGTAAGATCAGCTTTTTGCTCATCCCTCATCCTTCATCCTTCATCCTTCATCCCTCTCTGCTCATCTCGCGGTGGAGCCACGCCAGCGCCAGGCGTACTTCGCGTCCGACCGTCGCCACCGAAATGCCTAACACCTCTGCCGTCTCTTCCACGCTCAGGCCGCCGAAGAAGCGCAATTCGATGACCCGGCATTTGCGCGCATCGAGGGCCGCCAGGCTATGGAGCGCATCATCAACCGCTACCAAATCAGAGGCGCGCTCGGCGGAAAAGATCGTCGCGTCGTCGAGCGCGAGTTTTTGCGCACCGCCGCCGCGTTTGGCCGCCGCGTGGTTGCGGGCATGTTCGACCAAAATCTGGCGCATCAACTGCGCAGCGACGCCGAAAAAATGCGTCCGGCTTTGCCACTCCGGAAAGTTCTGACTGATGAGTCGCAGGTAAGCTTCGTGAATCAACGCGGTGGGCTGCAAGGTATGCTCTGGCCGCTCGCCTTTCAGATAACCGCTCGCGATCTTGCGCAATTCGTGATAGACGATTGGCATCAATTGATCGAGCGCAGCTTGATCGCCCTGGCTCCAATCCAGGAGCAGTTGCGTAACGTCGCTTGACGGCGGTCTCTGCATGGTTCCTCGCCTCCACGCCGGATTCGGTTAGCTTCGCCGATGTCGCAGTCGTCAGAGTGACAATCAAGAATGGTGACGAGGGATTCTGTGTTCTCGATGAGCGTTGTGTCAAGTGGCATGGCTGATCAGTTTGACGCGCAGTTTGATGGCTGCGGGTACATCGCGCGTGGTGGCTAGTTTGTAAGGGGTGAAAGGCGAAGCGGCAGTGCCCGCGATCTAAATTGAAGCACCGAAGATTGGGACGGTCGGGCTTGCGGACACGGCGAGTGTCCCAATGTCGTGTGGTCTGATTTGGCGTTGCTCCTCGTCCACTATCGCTTGCGGACGCGAGAGGCACGAAACGCCAGCGCGCTTCGTGCCTCTCAGTGATTTCAATCATTCCTTACCCTACCAGGTCTCCGGTCGCAGCCGCCCCAGTCCTACCAGATAGCCGTCCGCCGTCTTTTTGTAGACCGAGTCGTGGAAAGTGCTCCAGGTGTAGCCGACGACTTGGTAACTGCTATTGACGAAGAGGCGGCACACCGCGTTCCGTCCGATGCCGCCGGGGTGGCTGTAGCGCGAATCCGCCGTTCCGTGATAACTCGCGCTGGAATCAATAATCGTCACGTCGTAGTAATAGGCGATCTCCGGGTAGTCCTGCTGATGTCCGAGATAAAAGTCCTGCGTGCAATCTGCTATCGCATGCAGCGCTGGCATCGCCTCGACCAGCATGATGTGGCCGCTCGAATTCTGCGATTCGGGATACTTAATAGCGATCAAGTCTCCGGGCAGGACCAATGTTACATCGCCCAGATGGTCGAAGCCGTGCCCGGCCACGATAGCATCGTGATACTTCGCTGCATTCGGGTTTTTGCTCGTGGTTTTGGCCTTCATCTGATCCTCAGAGAAGCCGTAAACGTGTCGGAGCAGCATGGTCACGAAGCTGCTGCACACCGTGATGGCCGTGCGCGGGCTGCCCGTCCAGTCAATCTGGTCAGTCAAACTGCCATTGCTGTCATAGACGTTGGTATTGGCCGGATCCGAGAGCAAGTCGGTAATCAAAGTTTCAGCTTGCGTCAGATGTGACGGGTCTGGCAGCGGCGGGCTTGATGGCGCGGCCAGCGAAGCAGTCAACATGGCCACGCTGCACAGCGCGGCCAGCATGGATTTGGCTAAACGTGATTTGAATTTCATAGTCATGGTTCTCCTTCTCTTTACTCGGTTTCTTTACTCGATGTTAATTTCAGCGATCAGCGCCGCTCATCTCAGTAAGCAGGGCCGCGCCTCTCGCTGACGTCGGAAAATAATCGGGGGCGCTCGAAGAGCGCCCCCGATTCCAGAGTTTCATCAGTGCGGCCCGCCCTGTGGCCGAGGGCGATTGAAAGTGGGCTTCATTCCCTCGGCCTCAAAGCAGGTCTTTACCATCTATCGTTAGGGTCGAGAGCACCAGCCTTGACGGTTAGCCCTGACTTTCATCGGATAGTAATGGGAATCCGTTAAAGGTACTCTGGGCAGCGCCCAGCCTTGACGTTGGTCTTGATCTTGAGGCCGCGCGTAACTGTCTGGTTGTGGTTTATAGATGCCCCCGCCTTGACGTTGGTCTTGATCTTGAGACCGCGCACCACCGTTTGGTTGTGGTTTTGCAACAGAGCATCGCCGCCACCAGACTTGACGTTGGTCTTGACCTTGAGGCCGCGCACCAGCGTCTGATTGTGGTTCGCCTTGTTCGGCTCGAATCCTGCTCTGACGTTGGTCTTGACCTTCAAGCCGCGCACTAGCGTCTGGTTGTGGTTCGCCGTCGCGCCCGGCGGATCTGGTTGGGGATTGAATCCAGCCTTGAGGCTGCTCTTGACCTTGAGGCCACGCGTCACTGTCTGGTTGTGGTTTGCGGTCAGCGCACCGGGGCCGCCGTCACCAGCTTTCACATTCGTCTTGATTTTCATGGTCGTCTTCTCCTCGTTGATGTTGATCTTTGGTTTTGATCTCGGCGACTCTCGCCGCTCACCTACACTAGTGAAAACGAGCGAGCAAATCGCTCACAGGGAGAAGAAAAAATTTTGGCTGTGATTTTTAACGTCCGGGTGCGGCGTTGAGTTTGGCGAGTGCGGCGTCGCATTGGGCGAGCGCGCGGGCGGCTTGCTCGCGGCGGGTGGTGTTGAAAACGCTCGACACGCCGTGCTGGCTCCAGGCATCCCACACGGCGAGACTCTTTTGCCGCCACGCGCGCGCTGCGCGCCAATGTGCGAGGCGCTCAGTGAGCGGAGCTTGGGCATCGGCGGCGAGCGTCGCGTAATAGAAGCCGAGGTTGGCATAAGCATCAGCCAACCGCCATTGCGCGGACATATCCGCCGGCTTGGCGGCTGACGCAGGTTCGGCCAGGGCGAGCGCCCGGCGATAAGCTGCCAGTGCTGCCGGGAAATCACCAAGCGCCAGTTGAATCTCGGCGAGCGTGGTTAGGGCGGCACGCAGATCGTTTTGCAGAAAGGCATCCGCCGGATTTTTGGCCGTCATTGATTCAACGATCTCCAGCGATTGTTGAATACTTTGCAGCGCACCTTGGCGATCACCTAAAAGGCGGAGTGGGGTGGCCAGACGCCGGAGCTGGTTGGCGTGACGGCGGCGGAAACGAAATTCGTCCGGTGAGATTGCGAGCAAAGCCCGCGAGATGGCGAGTGCTTTGCGATACCACTCGACGCCTTGCGCTGGTGCGGATTCGGCCACCAGGCCCCCCAGACCATTGTAAGTATTGGCCAGATCCGATTGCGCTACTACGCTCTTCGGATCCGCTGCCGCCAGTTCCTCCGCGATGGTCAGGGCCTGCTGGTAGTATTGCCTGGCCGTGGCGGTGTCTCCCAGATTGATCCTGGTCGGAGCGCCAGAGATATCGCCGAGCCAAATATAGGCACTGAGCAACTGGCGGTGATAGAACGAATCTGCGGGATGCTTGAGATCAAGCGCGGCGAGGAGCAGTTGATTCTGCCGGAAGTTTTCCAAGGCGTTGGTGAGATCGCCCATCGCCGCCAGCGTTTCGCCGATATGTGAATAACAGATAGCCACGCCATATTGAGCCTCATCGCTCGGATGAGCGGCGGCGCGACGGATGGTAATCTCCTGCGTGTGCCGGTAACTTTGCAGCGCGCTCACCGGATCGCCAGTGTCCAACTGTATATCGCCAATCCGGTCATAGCAGTTTTCGACGGTCGCCATGATTTTCGGATCATTGGTTTGCTCCGCCAATGGTTCGGCTACACTCAGCGCCTGCCGCAGGGTCGTCAGTCCATGCGCTTTGTCACCGCCCTCCGATTGCAGCACGCCGAGTTTGAAGAGGGCTTCACCCAGTGCATCGCGCATGGCCACATTTGTCGGATCCTGCGCGACCAGCTTCTGCGACAGATTCACGCTCTTGCGATAGCTCTGCATCGCCGCTTCGGTGTGGCCAAGGTTGTTCAGAAACGGATCGCCCTGCACATCGCCAACTTTTCGATAAGCAATGGCTAGCTCGCGTTCGAGCGTTGCATCGTTCGCGGCTTCCTGCGCGAGGCTGTCGAGGTATTCAAGCGCCGTCTTGACCACTAACTCGCGCGCATCGGTCGAGCCGGGAAGATTTTGGATCTTGTCGTGAAAACCAAAAAGGAAGGTGTTCGCCAGCTTGCGCACCTGCTGGAAGCGCCGCTCAGCGCGCCGCGCTTGATAGGTCGTCATGATGATGCCGAAGATAAAACTCGCGACCACTAACTCAGCGACGGCAATTTTCCATTTATTTCGGCGGATGAATTTGCCAGTGCGGTAACGGAGGGTGTCTTTCCGCGCGATCACGGGTCGCCCGTCGAGGGAGCGTTGCAGGTCTGCCGACAACTGCTCGACTGAACTGTAGCGCCGCTCCGTTTCCTTCCGCATGGCCATGAGCACGATGTTGTCGAGATCGCCGGAGAGTTGCTTCCACAATTGTTTGCGATGCCTGGCCGGAGCCTTTGTCGTGCGGCTCACCGCCGCACTCGGCTTTTCGGTCTCCGTCTCGCAGATCGCGCGCTCGATCTCAGCCGGTGAGTAGTTCTTGAGGCGGTGCGGGCGCTCGCCGGTCAGCAATTCAAAGAGCACCGCGCCCAAACTGTAAATATCGGTGGCGGTCGTGATCGGCAGACCGCGCACCTGTTCCGGGCTGGCATAATCCGGCGTCATCATCCGCATCTCGGTCGCCGTCTG
>Ga0070694_100002914_pt1 | contig 10164 bp, 10 predicted proteins | sample KBSK1251metaG_FD_65470 | JGI IMG/M metagenome (GOLD analysis project Ga0070694, IMG submission 65470) | Corn, switchgrass and miscanthus rhizosphere microbial communities from Kellogg Biological Station, Michigan, USA - KBS K1-25-1 metaG | ecosystem: Host-associated > Plants > Roots >... | reverse complement strand
GTCCCGGAATAAATATTTTTGGATTTCATCTTGGTATCGGCATCATCGCCGGATTCATCATCGCCTCGTTCACACTCGCACAACTTTTGAGCGCGCCTTTGTGGGGGAAGTTTTCCGATCGCGTCGGACGGCGACCGACGCTGTTGATTGCGTTGAGCGCTTCGGCCGTCGCGTATCTGATTTTCGGTTTCGCTGACTCACTTTTCCTGCTGTTCCTCTCACGCATCGTGCAGGGCGCGGGCGGCGGAACGGTGGGCGTGATCCAGGCTTACGTCGCAGATTCAACCGCACCAGAGGATCGAGCACGCGCACTCGGATGGCTTTCAGCAACAACGAACCTCGGAGTCACGCTTGGTCCTGTTCTCGGCTCATTCGCGATCACCTTAGGTACGCGTGATCTCATACCTGGTCCATTAACGCTGCACTTAGGTCATGCTGCGCCCGGAATTATAGCCGCCGCGCTTTGTCTGCTGAACATCGCTTTTGCCGCACGTTATCTCACGGAATCGAGGGATTTGAGTGAGCACGCGCCTGCTGAGGGCGAGGTCAGGCGCAGCTCACGCGAGGCTATGTGGCGCGTTATATCGCACTCGAAAGAGACTTCATCGCGTCTGATCTGGATTTACGCGATTGCGATGGGCGCGTATCAAGGCAGCTTTTCGGTGCTGGCGCTGTTTCTCAACGCTCGCTTTCAAGTGACCGAACAGACCATCGGTTATTTCTTCATGTACGTCGGTTCGATCTCCGTGTTTACACGTGTGCTACTGCTCGGACGCATGGTCGACTGGCTTGGAGAAGCAAAACTCTCGCGCGTCGGACTGCTGCTGCTTGGCATTGGCGTGATGGGAATGCCACTCGCGCGAAACATCTGGATGCTCGGGATTGCAGTGGCACTGATCCCACTGGGAACCGCGTTTACATTTCCGTGTGTGACGGCGTTGCTGTCGCGCGTAATCAGTCCGAGAGAACGCGGACTCTACATGGGGATGCAGCAGACGTACGGTGGTGCAGCTCGAATCATCGCGCCGCTCTTTTTTGGCTGGACCTTCGACACGCTCGGTGTGTCGTCGCCCTACTTCTTCGCCTCGGCTTTCATCGTCGCGACGCTATTTCTGAGTCCGCAGATCAAGCAGACAACTGCAAAGCCGGCGTTGTCTACTCAGCCTGCGGACAACGCTTAGCGGCGCAAAAGGATGAGCAGACCTGCGGCGATAGCCAGGACAGCCAGGGCCATCATGGCTGTCGCTGAGATTCTCACGCCAAGAATCTGTAAGAATCCGGTAATTATCAACCACAGGGCAAGCAATATCATTCCGAGATTTCTACCTGCCAGACTGTTTGTCAGGGCCATATCAATCTCCGTTCTTTTCTATTCATTGATGTTGTCGAGCCCGCTAAACTTCCAACCCGTTCGGGTCTTTTCAAAGTGATAAATGACCACTTCGTTTCCACCTGCATCGGGACAGGCGACGCTGTAGTGTTTTGGATTCTGCGCGTCCAGCTCCGGCTTGGCTTTGGCAAAACAGGCTGCTGCGTCACTCTGTTCATTAAAAACCTGTTTGTAGCGCTTGGTGAGTTGTACTTTCGTTCTGACGCTGGGTATGCCGTATGACATTCCGATCGGAAACTTCGACAGTCGCGCGATCGTCTCGACATCGTGTTTGCTGACGGCAGTTTTAAAAGCCTGCCAGAATGTGTCGAATGACGAGTCGGCCGCTTGGCCAGCAAGTAATTGGCTGGCAAGTAAAAGGACCAGGGATAACGCCGCTATCTTTTTCATAGTGATACAATCCGCTGACCATAGTAAAACGAAAGGTACTTTTTTGGCGATGCTCAAAAGATTCGTGGTTGTTTCTATCTGTTTGATCGCGACGCTCGGTTTTACAGGTTGCGCAAAAAAGAAGGGCCCCGCGGCAGCGGCGGCAGACGAGCCGGTTGAGGGCGTGGAGAAGGTCAAGCCTGCGTCCGGCACAGGAAACGTTCAAGGCAAGGTTCTCTATAACGGCAAGCCGGTTGAGAACATCGAAGTGAAGTTGTGCGAAACGTTTAGTCGTTTCCTGAGCGGATGCGGTGGAAAAATCTACACCGCGAAAACAGACAAAGACGGTGATTTCGTGATCACCAATGTCGAACCCAAGGAGTACCAGGGACTGACCGTGCGCGTGTTTGACACTGACTCGTACGTGTTTGCGACGACGGGTATCGCCGGAATCGCTGCTACCAAATACAACGTCGAGGCGGATAAGACACTGTTCGTCAGGCCGACGCATTTGTTCAAAGGCGATCTGCAAGTGGTGAATCCGAAGCCCGGATCAACCGTGAGCGCCGAAGGTTTGGAACTCAAGTGGGATGCATATCCGGATGCCGCGTACTATAAGTTCACGCTTTATCCTGACAACCATCAGATCACGCCGCCGTATATGAATCAAAGGGTTGACGACGCATCGTTCAAGGTGAGTAAGCCACTGGAGAAGGGAACCTATCGTTACAAGGTCGAGGCGTTCAATAGTTCAGACCGGAAACTATCTGAGACCAGCGACGATATCAATTTCACGATCAACTAGGGACAAAAGGCGCAAAGTATGATTAAAGCGTGTGCGTTCATTTTGAGCCTGCTGTTGCTTGCACAAACGACAGTCGCGGCACCTGACCATATCAAGATCGGCGTGTTTCTTTCCTTGACCGGCGCCACGGCGGCTTATGGAATGTCGTCAATCAATGCGATCGAACTCGCTACGGAAGAGGTCAACCGCAGCGGCGGCATCAACGGCAAACCGATCCAGCTTTTCATCGAGGACGACCACTCAAACACGCTCGAAGTGATGGGCGTTGTCGAGAAACTAATCAAGGAGGATAAGGTCGACGCCTTGATAGGGGAACCAGTAAGTACGAGAGCAGAGATGGGCGCGATCGTCGCTCAGCGGAGTGGAGTGGTGATGATCTCTCCCGCGGCGATTAAGCCGGAACTCACGATCGATCGCGATCACGTCTTTCGTGCGTGCTTCATCAGCCCGGCTGAAGGTGAAGCGATTGCAAAATTCGCTTTCAATAACCTAAAAGCCAGAAAGGCCGCAATCCTTCTCGAATTCCAAAACGATTATGCATCAGTTTTGGGCAGCTACATTATTGAGTGGTTCAGGAAACTCGGCGGAGAAGTCATCAATCGGCAGCAATACCGTTCAGGTGATACAGACCTGACGTTATCAATGTCGTCGATCATCGAATCGAACGTTGACGTGATCTTTGCGCCGGGCTTCTATACAACTGCGCCGCTGGTCGCGCGCTCCGTGAAGCAATCCGGCTTCAAAGGCATACTGATTGGCAGTGACGGGTGGGACTCGCCGCGTTTGTTGGAGGGCGGAAGCGAACCGTTCGAGGGCGTCTATTTTGCAAACCACTTCTGGACTGGCAGTGAAGATCAACTGGTGAGAAAGTTTGTCGTGAACTACCGAGCGAAGTATGGTGTTGAACCGGACGCTTGTGCAGCTACCGCATACGATGCCGCGCACATGCTCTTCGACGCATTCAGACGAGCGAAGACAACGGAACGTTCCGCAGTTCGCGACGCATTGGCACAAACCAAAGACTTTCGCGGGGTGACGGGAAAGATCACGCTCGATGAAAATCGCAACGCGCGGGTTCCTGTCTACATGCTGCGGATTGAGAGAGGTGGTAAGTTTACGTTACAACATCAGAGTATCCCGACGGCAGCCAAAATCATTCAAGGAGCAGAAGCATGAAAGTATTTCGCACAACTCTAGCCGCAATCGCAGTGGCGGCTTTTACGATCCTGGTACAAACACTGCTGACTATGGGCACCTCTTCGGCTGAAACCGTTACACAGCCGGCTGCTCCAGCCAATGTCGGGATAATCGATTCGTCCAAGTTTGGTGACGAAAAGACCGGCATCACGCGGGTGATGACCGCAATGAAACAGCTCGAGGTGAAGTTTCAACCATTGCAGGTTGAGATTCGCGGCATGGGCGATCGACTAAACGCGATGCGCGCAGATCTGCAAAAGAAACAAGCCATCCAGGACGCAGCCACGACGGCGCGCCAGGTGGAAGATGCAAACAATCTCGAAATACAAATCAAGCGCAAAGCGGAGGACGCGCGGAACAGTTATCAAAAGGAAGTGCTTGCCATTATGGAGCCTTTGCAAAACGATCTTGGTAACGCAGTAATTGCGTTTGCTAAGGCGAAGGGGATCACGATGGTGATCGATTCGAATCGCGTCCCGCTTATTTATTTCGAGCCGAGTCTCGACATCACGCAGGATTTCATCAACGAGTACAACCGTACTCATCCGGCTGGATCAGTTCCGGCGTCAGCGCCGCCAAGAGCGACGCCGGCACCGGCAAGACCAACTACGTCGCCGGCGAGACCGACGCGACCATAACTAATGCTCAAAAAGGTTCTCCTCCTTTCGGCATCGGCTGGCGCAGGACACGTGCGTGCGGCAGATGCGATCGAGAAGGCTTTCAAAGAAGTTGGGAATGGCGAGGGCAGGGAAGTGCAGCACCTCGACATTCTCAACTACACCAACAAAGTCTTTCGTCATCTCTACTCAAAAGCCTATATCGATCTCGTCAACAAACTTCCGGAGGTGCCGGGCTGGGTTTACGACAAGCTCGACAAACCCTGGAAGAACGAACGTCGCCGGCTTGCGCTCGATAAACTGAACACGCGTCCGCTGGTCAAGCTGCTGCGCGACTATCACCCCGATCTGATCGTGTGCACGCATTTTCTTCCGGCTGAGATTGTGTCGTGGTTGAAGGCGAAAGAACGCCTTGCAAGTCGACAGGTGATAATCGTCACCGATTTCGACGTGCATGCGATGTGGCTGGTCCATCATTACGAACATTATTTTGTCGCGCTCGACGAAGCGCGCGCATATCTCGAGGCGCTCGGGATCCCGGAGTCGAAGATTACAGTCAGCGGAATTCCGATCGATCCGGTTTTCGCAAAGCACAAAGATAAGCAGGCGATGCGAGCGAAACACGGGTTGGAGCCGGACCGCACGACGATCCTGCTGTCTGCGGGCGGATTTGGCGTTGGTTCGGTTGATGCGTTGATCGCGTCGCTGCTGTCGGTGCAGCATCGCGTGCAGGTCGCTGCGATCTGTGGCCGCAACGAGGAGTTGAAGAAACGTCTGACGCGAATGGCTGCGCGCGCCAAGCCCGATGCGACGGTTCTCCTGAAGCCGTTCGGTTACACAAAGGAGATGGACGAGCTGATGACCGCGTCAGACATTGTGCTCGGAAAGCCCGGTGGGCTGACAACGTCGGAGGCGCTGGCGAAAGGGCTGGTGTTTGTGATCGTGAATCCGATTCCGGGGCAGGAAGAGCGCAACTCCGATCACCTGCTGGAACGCGCAGTCGGGATCCGTTGCAACAACCTGCCCGTGTTGTCATATAAACTCGATCGACTCCTGGCCGATCCAAAGCGCTTTGCAACGATGCAGGCAAACGCACGCAACATGGGAAGACCGAATGCGGCAACCGAGATCGTCAGGCAGTGCATAAGTATTTCGGGTTAACGCCTTCGGCGTTAAACCCAGACAACTGAAAAGGATCAACCAGAATGAAAATCAGCAGGCGAGAGTTTATTGGGGCCTCGGCGTTGACCGTTGCCGGATCGGTTGTAGCTATTTCCGGGCGGCAGAATGGCGGGAGGCGCTCAAAGAGTCTCAAGGCGCACGACGGGAAAGTCCGGGCGCTTCTATCTCAAATGACGCTGGAAGAGAAAGTCGGGCAGATGGTCCAACCCGATCAGCGTTCACTCAAAGACATCAGCGACATCGAAAAGTTATTCCTCGGTTCACTGCTCAGCGGTGGCAGCTCAGATCCGAAAACTGGTAACCGTTTGATTGACTGGACCAACCTTTACGACAGCTTCCAATCTCGCACGCAAAGCACTCGTCTGCGCATCCCGATCCTCTACGGTATCGACGCTGTGCACGGACACAGCAACGTACTCGGCGCTGTCATCTTCCCACACAACATCGGGCTGGGCTGCACGCGTATTCCTGAATTAGTCGAACAAGCTGCGCGCATCACGGCGATCGAGACACGAGCGACCGGCATCAATTGGACGTTCGCGCCGTGCGTCACTGTTCCGCGCGACGAGCGTTGGGGCAGGACTTATGAAGGCTTTGGCGAAGTGCCTGAACTGGCTCGAATGCTTGGTGAAGCTGCGGTGCGGGGGTATCAGGGCAACGACCTCAGCGATCCTCTGCGCATACTCGCTTGCGCAAAACACTTTATCGGCGATGGAGGCACGCACTACGGCACCGGCAAGAAACTGAAGGGCGACGTGCAAATACACGATCGCGGCGATGTGCGTGCGACCGAACAACACCTGCGAGACATACACATGGCGGGTTATCTGAGCGCGATCAAGGCGGGTGTCGGCACGATCATGCCTTCGTACAGTAGTTGGAACGGAGTGAAATGTTCTGGTAGTAAACGTCTGTTGACCGAGATCCTGAAAGACGAGCTGAAGTTCGACGGATTTCTGATTTCCGACTACGACGCGATCAACGAAATGCCCGGCGACTACAAGACGCAGATTGAGACTTCGGTAAATGCCGGGATGGACATGTTCATGGTCTCGACACTTTATCGCGAGTTGTATAGTTTTCTGCTCGCGCTGGTCCAGGAGAATCGTGTTCCGATGTCGCGTATCGACGATGCGGTTACGAGAATTCTCCGCGTGAAGTTTGCGATGGGATTGATGGAACCGGGACGATCGCTATTGGCAGACAGGCGACTTCATCAAAAGTTTGGCTCAGACGAGCATCGCAGGGTTGCGCGCGAATGTGTGCGCGCGTCGTTGGTGTTACTGAAGAACGAGAAACGGGTTCTGCCGGTATCGAAACGAGCGAGCCACATCCACGTCGCAGGTAAGAGTGCTGACGATATCGGAAATCAGTGTGGTGGTTGGACTATTAGTTGGCAGGGAAGAAGTGGGCCTAACACCACTGGCGGTACGACGATTCTAAAAGCGATCCAGGAGACTGTCTCGCCGCAAACGAAGGTGACGTTTTCTGTAGATGGATCGAACGCAGCGGGTGCGGAGCTCGGTATCGTTGTCATTGGGGAGACGCCTTACGCGGAGATGATCGGCGACCGGAGTAGTCTGGAGCTGGCGGATGAAGACGTCGCCGTCGTCGATCAGATGAAACAGTCGGGAATGCCGGTGGTGGTTGTACTGCTCTCCGGACGCCCGATGATCATCGACAAAGTGATCGATAAAGCAGACGCGTTTGTAGCTGCGTGGTTGCCGGGAACTGAGGGTCACGGGGTTACTGACGTACTTTTCGGTGACTTCAAGCCCGTGGGGCGACTCTCGTTCTCCTGGCCGCGCTCGATGGACCAGATACCGATCAACGTTGGCGACAAGAATTACGATCCGTTGTTCAAGTATGGATACAGTTTAAGTTATTGAGTTCTTTGTGTCTTTTGTGTACACAAAGAACACAAAGGTTGCATAGAGATCAATCCATGATCATTCGTCGCGCAACAATGGACGACCGCGAACCGGTCAAGCAATTAATCGCAGAGTCGGCGCGGATTCTGAGTCGCGCCCATTACAACGACGCCCAAATCGAGGCTGCCATTGCGACCGTGTTTGGTGTCGACACCGATCTGATAGACGACGGGACATACTTCGTTGCCGAGATCTCCGGAGAGCTGGCCGGCTGCGGCGGTTGGAGCAGAAGGAAGACGCTCTTCGGCGGCGACCAGTATTCATCGCGAGATGCTGGTTATCTCGATCCGCAGAAAGACTTCGCGAAGATCCGCGCATTCTTCATTCACCCAGACCACGCGCGGAAGGGAGTTGCACGCGCCATCCTCACACGATGTGAAGACGAAGCAAGGGCTCACGGCTTTCGCGGACTCGAACTTATGTCAACCTTGCCCGGCGTCGAGTTCTACAAGTCTTGTGGTTTTTCAGAACGCGGTACTTTCGATCTCGAACTAACACACGGCGTTAAGCTCGAGCTCGTGCCGATGCAAAAAGAGTTGTGATGGAATCCAAACGGAAACTGCTGAATCATTTCCTCGCCGCGCTTGCTTACCGCACACAAAAAGCGCTGCGCAATGCGCCGGAGGATTTCGGCTCGTTTCGCGCTATGGATGGCGTGCGAACGCCCGCGGAACTGGTGCGTCACATGACGAGCGTGCTGGGATACGCACGCACGCACTTCATCGGCGGTCGTTACTGGCCAGAGCCTCTGGAAACACTTGACGAAGAGATCGAACGTTTTCACGAGATGCTTGGCATGTTGGCCCAACATCTTCGCGAGGGCGATACGTTGTTGGAAGGAATGACTGAGGAGCGTCTGCTACAGGGACCTTTTTCAGACGCGATGACACATGCCGGGCAGCTCGCGCTGTTGAGACGTTTGGCCGGCGCGCCCGTGCCGCCGGAGAACTTCATTGTCGCGGAGATCAAACCGGATCGGCTCGGAAAGGATCAGCCCGAACCCGTTAGCCCAGACAAAGATTGGGCGGAGGCGCCACCTGGGTGGAAACCGATCACATAAAACACAAATGAAAAGAAAATTCCTACTTGCGCTATTCGTCTGTGCCGCGCTTTTCCAGCAAGCGTTTGCACAAAACGACTTCAAACCCAAAACTGTCTTTCTCATTCGTCACGCCGAGAAAGAAGACGAACCACGCCAGGATCCGCCGCTAAAGAAAGAGGGAGTTGCGCGGTCGCAGGAACTCGTACGACTACTCTCGGGCGCGGGTATCAAGGCGATCTATACTTCTCAATTCAAGAGAACGAAGCAAACAGCCGAGCCGCTCGCCGCGAAACTCGGACTGACTGCAACCACAATCACGCTTAAGCCGAACCCAAGCGACCTGCGACTGATCGCCGAAGAATCGACAGCGGAAACCGTTAACAAGATTCTCAGCGCGCCGGGCGAGAGTGTACTTCTCATCGGTCACAGCAACTGGATTCCCGACGTGATCAAGATGCTCGGCGGCGACGTTGTTCCGACAATCGATGAAAAAAAATTTGACGATCTCTTCATCGTCACTGTCTACGGCAAAGGCAAGGCAAAAGTGACACAAATCAAGTACGGGGCCGAGTAAATTTGGTCCGTTTCGGCGTCCCTTTACGCGTTAGGGATTGTAGACTTTAAATCGTGACAGCCATTCCGGCATGGTTCGCCGGTGCAGGAGATTTAGAGATGAAACGTTTGTTCTTTGTATTTCTGCTGCTGTTTCCCGTTGTTGCACTTGGCCAACACAACCAGCACGGCCACGCGCCAGCCAAACCGCCGGCGCCCGTTGCACTGGCGACAGGCCTAGGCGACATCAATCACCCGGTTTCAACTAACAACCCAGAAGCCCAGAAGTTTTTCAATCAAGGTTTAGCGTACATCTACGCTTTTAATCACGCAGAGGCTGTGCTTTCGTTCAAGCAGGCCGCACAACTCGATCCACAACTGGCGATGGCTTACTGGGGCGTCTCCATCTCGCTCGGATCGAATTACAACGTTCCGGCGGACGGCCCCGCGCTCCTGGAAGCTTATTCGAATTTGCAAAAAGCGATTGCGCTGGCTCCGAAAGCGTCTGAGCAGGATCGCGCGTACATCAACGCGCTGTCCAAACGTTACTCGGCCGACGTCAACACCGATCAAAAGAAGCTTGCCGTTGACTACAAGAACGCAATGGGCGAGCTCGCAAAAACTTATCCTGACGACCCGGACGCGGCCACGCTTTACGCAGAAAGCATGATGAACCTGCATCCGTGGAAGCTTTGGACTCTCGACGGCAAACCCAATGAAGGCACGTTGGAGATTGTTTCCGTGCTTGAAGGCGTTCTGCGTCGCTATCCAAATCATAGCGGAGCGAATCACTACTATATTCACGCTGTTGAAGCGTCGACTACTCCCGAACGAGCACTGCCGAGCTCGGCACGTCTCGGAAAGATTGCTCCCAAAGCAGGTCACCTCGTTCATATGCCGTCTCATATTTACATTCGCACGGGCGATTACTATGAGGCAGCGCAAGCAAACGTGGACGCGATCGCGGTGGATCGTGAGTACATGACCCAGAGCGGTAACAAGGGTCTGTACCCGATGATCTACTACCATCACAACGTCCACTTCCTGGCGGCAGCAAGCGCGTTCAAGGGACGTTATGC
>Ga0070694_100002911_pt1 | contig 10173 bp, 8 predicted proteins | sample KBSK1251metaG_FD_65470 | JGI IMG/M metagenome (GOLD analysis project Ga0070694, IMG submission 65470) | Corn, switchgrass and miscanthus rhizosphere microbial communities from Kellogg Biological Station, Michigan, USA - KBS K1-25-1 metaG | ecosystem: Host-associated > Plants > Roots >... | reverse complement strand
TCACCCAGGCCGAGCTCCGTCGTGAGCAAGATCTCGCGGGTAAAGTCGTAGCCCGGAGCGAGCGACGCGACGAGCCGGCGTCCCGCCTCGAGCGCTTCCCCACCGGCGGAGCCTTTGCGCTGCGACAGAAGCGCCGGGGTCTGGTGCCCTCGCGTCGGGATGTCGTTCGTCAGGGTCACCGTCAGGTGACCCGGTGAGAAGCCGAGGCGCGCGTAGAAGCCGATGTTCTCCACGGTCCGCGGCATGGTCTCGAGCCCGAGGGTCGTCACCCCCTGCGCGAGCAGCCAGTCGACGGCGGTCTGCACGACGGCCTTGCCGACACCGGCGCCCTGGCGATCCGGCCGCACGGCCAGGGGGCCCATCCACCCTTCCGCTCCGGAGCGATGCGCGATGTTGAACGCCACCACCTGTCCCGCCTCGTCCCGCCACACCATCGCGCCCTCGCCCGCATCGAGGAGCGCGTAGCGCCACACCTGAGGGTTCAGGTGGGGCACCCGGACTCCCACGAGTCCATCGCGCCGGTAGCGGTCGGTGAACGCGTCGGCGAAGACGCGGTTCAAGCCTTCGGTGTCGCGCTCCCCCGGGGCCTCCGGCCCGTACACCTGGCGGTCAGGCAGCCACGCCCGCATCGGCGGCTCCTAGCGTTGCCGTGTCGTCTCTCGCCACACTCGTCCCGCGCGCCGGGTCGAAGTCCACTCGGATCACGCGGTCGAGACCCTCACGCACCTGCTCGATATGCGTGATGAGCACGACCTGCGGAAACCGGTCCGCGAGACGGCGCAGCAGGCCCACCACGTGCTGCCGCCGGCTCTCGTCGAGCGACCCGAAGATCTCGTCGAGCACGAGCAGCGAGAGAGGCTGCCCCGCCCGCTCGGCGATCATCTGGGAAATCGCGAGCCGCAAGACGAGGCTCGTGATGTCTTCCTCTCCGCCCGAGATCACGGGTTTGGGCACGCCGCCTTCCAGCACGGCCACAGCGTAGTCCTCGGTGAGCTCGAGCTCATCGTAACGACCGTCGGTGAGGTCCGAAAGGAAGCCGGAGGCGAGCTCGGCGATTTCGGGACGCATGCGCGCGTTCAGCTCGCCCCGCAGGTCCGAGAACGCCCGATCGAGCTCGTTGTGGAGCCGCTGGCGGGCCTTGAGCCCGCCGATCTGCCGCTCGCGTTGCGCGCGCTCCGCCTCGCGCCGCTTGGCGTCTCGTACGTCGTCTTCGGCGCGGTTCAGCTCGCCCCGCGCCTCGACGACGGCGAGCTCGGCCTCGCGAAGCGCGCCGACCGCGCGGTCGTAGCGATCCTTTGCTTGAGTGTATTGGGTGTCGGAGAACCCCTCCGCCCGGACGGCGGCAGTCAGCTCCGCCACGCGGCGTTCGCTCACGGAGAGCTGCTGCTCCGCCTGCTCGGCGTCCCGCACCAGGTGCTCGGCGCGCCGGGCGCGCTCTTCGAGGGCCGCCGCCTCGAGCGCGATCGGCTCGAGCTTCGCGAGCTCGCCCCGGACCGCGTCATGGCGCTTCGGATCGTAGCCCACGGGCCGGGCGGTGAGCCGGCCCTCGAGCTCCTTCGCCCGCCGGCGGGCGTCGGCGAGCTCCACGCTCGCTCGGTCTCGCTCCTCGACCTGCGCCTGCAGCTCGCCCGCGCGCCCGCTCGCCCGGCGGCTCTCCTCGAGCACACGGTCGCGCTCGGCCTCGACGTCGAGCACCCTGGCGGGTGGCTGCGCGAGCTGCTCGAGGCGCTGGCGAAAGTACTTCCCGTCGCCGGTGATGACTTCGAGCTGGGAGTCGAGGAGCGCGAGCACCGCCGCGTACTCCGCGCCGAGCGGCCGCTTGCAGGTGGGGCACGTGCCGTCGGGGCCGAGTTTCACGATCTGATCGCGCTGCTCCTTCACCTCTTCGTACAGCTTGAGGAGCTCGGTGCGTTTCGTCTCCGCGTACTGACGATCGCGGACCCACGCGGTCCGCTCCTCCTCGACGGCGCGCTCGGCCGTCTCCAGGCGGTCGTGCAATTCCCGCGCGGCGGCCGTCGCCCGTGCCAGGGCGTCCGCCACGTCGCCGAGCTCGGTCATGCGACGCTCCAACGTGCCGGCGGTGCGCCGCAGCTCGGCCAGCTGCGCCTCATCCGCCCGCCGCGCCGCGGCCTCCCGCTGCAGGCGCTCGAGCGCCGCCAAGTCTTGCTTCAAGCGGGTCACCGGGGCCAGCTCGGTCTCCAGCCGGCGCAGCTGCTCCCGTGCCGCGAGCGCGTCGGCGAGCTCCTTGTCGAGCCGCTGGAATTCCTGGCGGGACGACACCACCGCCTGCTCCGCCATGCGGCGCTCGCCGTCGAGGGACAACGTGCGCTCGCGCCGGGCCATCCACTCGTTCCAGCGCGGCTCTTCCCGCTTGAGCCCTTCCTCGGCCGCTTTGCGCGTCGCGTCGGCCCGTTGGGCCGCCGTCCGCGCGGCCTTCAGCCGCTGCTCGGTCGCCTGCCGCTCGGACGCGAGCGCCGCGTCATCCGGGAGGCCCGCCTCGAGGCCCCGGACCTCCGCCGCCACGGCGTTCCGTACTTCGCGCACCCGCTCCTGCGCCTCTCGCAGGCGCTCGTACCCCAGGACGCGCGACAGGAACGCCGCGCGCTCGGTCTTGCCGAGTGCGGACATGACGGCGAGCTCTTTCTGACCGGTGAAGTACGTGTTGAAGAACTCGTCGTGCGACATGCCGATCGTGCGCTCGAGCTTCTCGGTGACCGCCTTGAGCGAATTCGCGACGAGCTGACCGTCCTGATGCAGCGCGGCGGTCGTCAAGCCGCGTGTTACCCGGTACTCATGCGCGCCGAGCCGGAATTCGAGATCCACTTCGACGCCGGCACGCCCAGGGGCGCCGAGCCGCCGGATCGAGTCCTTGTCGCCCCGCACCGCCTGCGTACCGTAGATCGCCCAGGCGATCGCTTCCAGGATCGTGGTCTTGCCGGAGCCGTTCGGGCCCACGATGCCGGTGATCCCCGGACCGAACTCGAGCTCGGTATCCGCGTGCTGGCGGAAGTTGACGAGGCGGAGCCGGAGGAGCTGCATCAGCCGGCGTCCTCCTCGCTGCCTGGCCCCACGTACTCGACGCCAAGCCGCACGAATTCCGCCCGGTCCAGGTCGGCGTCGAGCGGCCGATGCTCGAGGAACGCTCGTACCGTGTCGGGGAGCGCCTGCCGGCGGCCCGCTTCCCCTAGGATGCCCGCTCCGTCCGCCCGCGGCACTTCCGGACGGCGCAGATCCAACTGGTAGTGCAGCGCGCGCGCCTTGAAGCCGCGGATCGCGGTATGGTCCAGGTCACGCGCGGTTCCCCGCGACACGTCGAACACGAGCTGCCGAACGATCTGGTCATCGATGGGCGGCTTCACCCGGGCCACCGCATCCTTGATGCGCTCGTCCAGCTCCTTCGGCGTCAGTCCCTGGCCGTCGATGGACGGCAGGTCGAGGTGGCGGCGGGCCGCCACGATTGGTCGGGGAGTCACGCGGGCGGCGGGCAGATCGACCAGCAGGTAGCACTTCCCGGAGCGATTCCGCTCCGCCTCGTCCTGCAACTGACCCCAGGGATTGGGACTCACGTACTCGAGGCTGCCAGCATACCACGCGTTGTCCGCCATCTGTTGGGCCACATGGTAATGACCGAGGGCCACGTAATCCCATTGCGCTGGGGCCAGATCGTGCTGCTCGAGGAGCGCTCCGCCGTACTCCACGGTGCCGCGTTGCTCACCCACGCCGGGAAGGTTCCCGTGGACGAGCAGGACGTTGCGGGTCGAGCCGCGCGACGGCCGGAGTGCCGGCCGGTCGGGCTGCATCGCTGCCTGGTGTGGAACCGCCAGCACGGAGCAGTCGAGCTTCGAAAAGGTCAAGTGCTTCGCCTCATCGACGACGACGTCCACTCCGAGGGCTTCATACAGCCGCAAGATGGTCCCCGTCTCGACCGAACGCGGTGTGTCGTGCTCTCCGGCGATCATCACGATTGGGGATTCTGGAAGACCGGTCCGCAGCCGATGCAGCTGCTGGAAGAGAAACAGGATCGCCGGATTGGTCGGCCGAACCGAATGGAAGATGTCGCCCGCGAGGAGGATCAGGTCGGGGCGCTGCTCCAGGAGGTCGTCCACCGCGCGCCGGAACGCGTCCGCGACGTCCGCCTCGCGCTGATTGCCGCCCCGGGGCGTCTGCCGGTCGTACTGGCGGAAGCCCAGATGAAGGTCGGCGAGGTGGGCGAGCTTCAGTGGTGTCACTTCCCTCCGGTGAGCTGCAGCGAGAACTGTCGCGACAGGTTGGTCACCTGCGGCTCACCGGCGCGGCCGCGATCCTCGACCCGCATGTTGCCCCCCACCGTCGAGCGAATGGGAATGCCCCTGGAGAGAGAGTACACGCGCTCGCCCGTCAGCGCGCCCGAGACCCGAACCGTGTGGGTCTCGGGCACCCCGCCGCTACTCTCCTTTATGGAAACGGGGTCCCCGGGAAACGTGCTTTCGACGCTCACGACCACGTTGGTATCGGGTCCCGTCACCTGAATCTCCTTGACGGTGAATCGTGTCCGCATCGGGATCGCCGCGCCCACGCCCACCGCCTGGTTCCCCGAATCCGCATCGGCGCTCCAGGAGTCGCCCACGCCCACCGGCGCGTCGGGCAACGGCAGCGCGGTCCCCTTCATGCTGCGTTCCAGCTGATCGGCGATGGGGGAGGGCTCGCCGTCGAGACCGGTGAAAGCGGCGCTCACGACGCGCCCGCGGTCATCGAACACCACCCGGCTCTTGAGCCCGCGCATCCGGTCGAGCGCGGGCGCGTAACCGCCGGGGAGAATCGTCATCGAATCGTAGGAGACGGTCACGGCCGTACCGCCGGCCGTGGGTCCGGTGACGGTCTGCGTATAGTGGATCTGCAGTATGAGGTCCTGTCCCGGCGCCGGTCCCGCGGCGCTCTCCATGGACCAGGACGTTCGCTGCTCAAGGGCGTAGTGAAACTCGGCACCGGCCGGTGGGCGGTATCGCAGTGTCACCTTCGGCCCACCGCCTGACCGGCAGCCGGTCCAGGCGACGATGGCGGTCGCGGCGAGTACGAGAGGACGGCAACCGGTCATCGCGGGCTCCAGTCGATCAGTAGGGTTCGTCGGAGATCGGGTTGAGGGGCGGCACGCTCTCACGCACTGGCATGGGAGCGGCCGAGACGCGGGCTCCGAGCAGTTTCTTGAAGTGGGCGAACGCGTCGTGGGGTCGCGCTTGCCGGGTCAGGGCCAGGGCGCGGCGCACGTCCTCCTCGCGCCGATCGGCGATCAGGTCCTTCACCAGGTTCGGCCGGACGCGGACGTCGAGCTTCACGAGCTGACGGACGACGGCGTCCTCGAACGGCAGGTCGGCGGCGGGCGGGAAGCGGTCGACGCCGTCCCGCCCCCTCAACACGGCGGGCCGTGGGAACCGCACGAAAATCGGCTGGGTGAAGTGCGGATGGCGCACCATGAGCTCGCCGATGGGCAGCGTGGCCAGCTTGATCTTCGTGGCGGGCGAGAGCACCTGGTAGCCCGGTGTCGCGAGCTCGTCGGAGTCCATGCGGCCGAACACGATGGTCCCGGCGTTTCCCACCACGCGCCGATGCATCTGCGAGCGGAATTGCTCGGCACCGAACAGCACGAGGCCAAGGTAACGTCCGCGCTCGGAGATATCGAGCAGCATCTTCTTGACGTAGGTGTCCGGCCCGTCGGCGGGCGCGTACTTGTTCAACTCGTCGACGAACACCACGACCGCATCGACACCCAGATCCCGGCGCTCGAGATACTCGCGCAGCTTGGACACCACACGGGCGAACACGAGGTCCTGGCCCAGCGGGTCGACGTTGGCGACGTCGACGACGTAGACGGCTCGATCCTCGAACCCGCCCCACGGCAGGTCGCTCGACGGCCCGTCATCGGTCACGAGCCCCTTGGCGCGCGTGGAGATGTTCGACAGACGGTTGCGCACCTTGCGGATCGTCGCGATGTGGTGCGTGCGCCAGGTGTCGCTCCGTCCCCCACCCCCCTCGAGGCCGTCGAAGATGGCGCGAAACAGCCGCTCCAGGTCGGCGAACGTCACGACGCGATGCGTGCCCCCGAAGCCGTCGTCGAACTCCCGACCCACCACGCGGTCGGACAGGAAGTCGATGAACGCATCGGCCTTCGCGTCGATGTCGTCGCGGTTGAGGAGCACCTCGGCATAGTCGAGCACCTCGCGCAGGCCCCACACGAGCGGCTCCACCGCGCGTACGAGGTCGGGGTGGGTGCGCAGCGTGTTCAGGTTCACGCCGTCGGATTTGAACGGTGCGTAGTAGCGCACCCGCTCGAACGCTTTCGGCTCCACGCCCAGCCGATCGTACCTCCGCAGGTCCTGCTCGTCGAGCGTACCCGCCTGATCGAGAAAGCACAGGTCCGGACCCTTCACGTTGAAGCACACGGCCGCGATCCGGCCCTTGTGTGAGGGGAAGTGCTCGAAGACCGACGCCAGGAGGAACTCCACGGCACTCGTCTTGGTGGCAAGACCCGAGACGCCCGAGATGTTCAAGTGCGCGGCCTCAGGGCCGAGCAGGAAGTCAGCGTCCAGGTAGACGGGCGCCTCGAGGCCGCCCGACGTGTAGAGCCCGACGGGAATCCCCCTCGGCTCCGCGCCGCCGAGATAGGCGTCCATGCGGAGCGCCTGCGCGACGTCGGCATCCGTGGCCACGTGCACGCGCCCGAGCGGCACCGGCTGTAACGGCTCTTCCGGCCGCTGCCGGAGCACCGCCGCGGTCCACAGGCGGATCTCCTGTCGCGCCGTCGGACTCTCGGCCGCGCGGGCGGGATCTCCTTCCGCGCCCACGACGTCGTGGAGGGGCGTGACGAGGTCGGAGTATGCAAACCCGTCGGTGACCACGCCGTAGACGACGCGCCCCAGTCCCTGCTCGTCGCTCCCGCCCCCAGTGTCTTCCTCGACTGTGACGATCGCACCAATCCCGATGCTCGTTTCCTTCGCGGTCCAGAAGTGGAATTGGTGCGGGGTCGCGGGCTTCTGCTCGGTGGCGACGACGCGGCCGATGGGGGGAGGGGCGGAATCGCGTCGCTCGATCACGATCCGGTCCTCGGGAGGCGGGAAGCGGGATACGGGACAACGTCGCGCGGCGCGCGCGCTCTCAGATAGGTCTCCACGTCATGGATAGGGTAAAGTAACCGATCCCACCGGCGGTCGGGGGTGGCGAGCGGCGCGCGCTCGCGCAGGAGCCACGCTGAGAGCGCCGAGGCCGTTGCAACCGTGTCGGGGTGCGCGCGCGCCTCCAATCGGATCAAGCCGTAGAGCAGGTCGTTCCCCTCCCAGGGCCAGAGGCGGAGGTACCACGAATGGATCTCGCGGCGCGCGCCCCGGCTCCTCGGACGGAACACGCTGGTGCGATGGTCCGCCGGCAACGTGAGCGCCCGCTCGAGCTCCGCGCCCTCGAAGTACTGTGCCCCGTGACTCTTCACGACGCCGAGCGCGCGAGGATGCGCGGAGAGCGCGGCCGAGTCGGAAATGACCCCGTCGATCACGAGCCATTCGCCCGGGGCGAGGGCCTCGAGCCTGCGTTCCGCCACGCGCCGCTCGAGTGCCGCGCGCGCCTTCTCGACCTCGACGCGGGCGGCCGGGAGCGCGCGGGCCGGCTGCCCCGCGTCTTCCGCCGGGATCTCGACCACGCGCACCCCGCCACGCTCGAGCGCGCCACGCACTGCGTCGGGAAGGAGCTCGAGCCGGGTGATCGCGAGCTCTTCGGCGTCCTCGGCCACGGTGCGGGGCCGGCGATCGGGCCCTCGCCGCCGGATCGCCGCGGCCACGTGGGCGCACACGATGGGCGTGACGCCGGCGTATCCCACCACCCGCCACAGCTCGATGCCGTCGAGGAACTCGACCGCGCCGGGAGCGAGCGCTTGAACGCCCGCGAGGGAATGCGCTCGAAGCTCCGGGTCTTCGATGGGATCGGCGCCGGTGAACGTTTCGATGTCGGCACGACCGAGGCTCGCCTCGGGCACCGCGGACGCGGGAACCGCGCCGGCCGCGAGCACCGCTTCGACCCAGGAGCGCGCCACGATCAGCGCGTCCGGAGGGCCCAGCCGAGGTAGGTGACGCTCAAGTCATCCGTGAGCACTCGGCGGCCGCTGCCGTCGCCCGCGCGCTCCACGCCTTTCATCTCCTGTACGACCATGCCGTTCGCGGCAAGCCCGTCGGTGAGCTCGGCCGGCGTGATGAAGCGGGCGAAGTCGTGGAATCCTTCGGGCATGCTGTGCTGCACGTATTCCTCTTCCCAGATGATCCGCAGGAACCCGGCGATCGTGCGATTGTGCGTGAGGAAGCCCAGGGCCCCACCGGGGGCCAGCACCTGCGCGATGGCGGCCAGGGTGCGATCCAGGTCGTCGACGTGCTCGAGCACGTCCACCGCGAACACCTGATCGAACGTCCCCTCGAGACCGCTCCCGCTCAGCTCCTCCGCTGTGCCACGCCGGTAGTCGATGGCGAGCCCGGAGCGGCGGGCGTGCTCGCGCGCCACGCCGAGCGATTTCTCCGACGGATCGATGCCCGTGACGACCGCGCCCTCCGCCGCGAGCGTCTCGGCGAGGATCCCTCCCCCGCAGCCGACGTCGAGCACTCGCTTGCCTCCGAATCCGCCGAACGCCTCCCGCAAGTAGTCCACCCGGGCGACGTTCAGCTCGTGGAGGCCGGCGAACGGTCCGGCCTCGCTCCACCAGACGCCCGGGACGCGATCGACCAGGCGCTCGTACTTCTCGGGCTCGGGGAGGCCGCCGAGGCGGGGGAGCTGATCGGACATCGGAAACAATCTAGGGTGATCGTGGAGCTTGGTGGAGGATGGTGGAAGATCGTGGAGGATGGTGGAGGTGCTACCGGGCGAGTGCCTTGTAGAGTCGCCAAGTCAGGAACCGGGCCCGGTTCTGTTGATCGTCCAGGGCTGACCAATCTCCCTGAGGCAGTAGGCCCGCCTCACGAGCAAACCGCAGAGCGTACCCGACCTCGGTCAGTGAGGAGAGCGCGATGTCGAGGAAGCGACGGAACTCCTTCGTACTCTTGCGCGAGGACCCCTCTACGATGTTGACGGCGGCCGAGAAAGCCGCTCGGCGGGTCTGTGACGTGAGCCCGTACTGCTCATCGACCGGGAATCGTTTCGTGACTCGGTAGACCGCGAGTGCGAGCTGATGGCATTCGCGCCACGCAAGGAGCTTCTCGTACGGAGCCATTGGGAGAGTCTACGGAGAGGCGGGGAGGAACGCTCATCGTTTTTCCGCCGACATGATCATCCGACCGCAACCTTCACCAACCTTCACCAACCTTCACCAACCTCCACCATCCTCCACCATCCTCCACTCTACGCGGTCGCCTCCACGTTCGGAAACGGCGGCACGTCGAGGAACCATAAGCCCGCCAGGCGCGAGTGCTTGTCCACCTCGACCAGCAGACGGTCCGCGACCCGCACCACCGTCGCGGCGCGCTGGCGCCCGACGCGGAGATGAAGCAACGACTCGGACTGGTTTTTCTCCACGGTGAGCGCCGTGTCCACTTCTACCGCCGAGACACCGGGATTGGACTTGCGGCTGGGGAATACCACGCGGCCTTCTTTGGCCGACTCGGGAATGGCGAGGGCGTCGAGCGTCCGGATGTCGTCGGGCCAGGTGACGACGTCCACCCCGCGCAGGCACCCGCCGGCGACGTCGATGACGACGAACGAGCCGTCACCGCCCTCCAGGTCCACGGTGCCGTTCAAGCCGCTCGCCTTCCCCGCGCCCTTGCAGGCGACGGAGAGAATGTCCGTCTCGGGATCCCACCGATACGTCACCTTGGGGAGCTTGCCGTCGAGCGGCTCGATCCGGGCTTCGAATTGCATCGCCGACCGCACCTTCCAAGGTCCCAGGGGGGCGGGTAATATAGGCCGCACTTTGGGGAGGGGCTAGCACGATGGAGCGGCGGGAGTTTTTCACAGTGGCCGGGGCAGCGTTGGCGACACATGCAGTGCGGAATGCGGAGTGGGGAATGCGGAGTCGAAGCCTGACCGCTCCATTCCGCACTTCGCACACCGCACTCCGCACTCGTCCGATCCAAGAGCCTTCCCTGTCCCCTGCGGTCTTCCAGCGCCGCCTCGAGCGCGCGCAGGCCGAGCTCAAGGCGCGTCGCTGGGACTTTCTCATTGCGACGCCGGGCA
>Ga0070694_100002906_pt1 | contig 10179 bp, 8 predicted proteins | sample KBSK1251metaG_FD_65470 | JGI IMG/M metagenome (GOLD analysis project Ga0070694, IMG submission 65470) | Corn, switchgrass and miscanthus rhizosphere microbial communities from Kellogg Biological Station, Michigan, USA - KBS K1-25-1 metaG | ecosystem: Host-associated > Plants > Roots >... | reverse complement strand
CGGTGCGCGCGCTGATGCTGCGCGAGACGCAGCTGTTCAACGTCACCGGCCACCCGGCGATCTCGATCCCCTGCGGCGTCACGTCACAGGGCCTGCCGGTGGGACTGCAGGTCGTCGGCCATCGCAACCAGACCGACGCGCTCCTCTCAGTGGGTCTCACAGTTGCGAAGACCCTCGCCTGGAACGCAGCCTCAGTTTGAAGTCGCTCGCGTCGCTTTGACAGCCTTCAGGATTTCCGCGCGCTGCTCGCGGCTGAGCGCGAATTCAGCGTCGGTCACGTCTCCGCGAACCCCCTGAACCCTCTGAACCCTTTGAACCCCCTGAACCCCTTGAACCCACTGAACCCCCTGAACCCCAATCAGCGCGTCTGCGTCGCCGGCGCGACGGCAACCGGCAGGTCGATGTAGCTGGCCTGCCCGGCCGCGTGGTAGACGCGCTGCGTGGCCTTCACGTAGTCGGCCGGCCTGGCGAAGAAGATGTTCGGCACGAACGTCTGCGGGTTGCGATCGTAGAGCGGGAACAGCGTCGACTGCACCTGCACCATGATGCGGTGCCCCGGCTTGAAGACGTGGTTCACCGTCGGCAGCGCGAACGTGTACGCCAGCGGCGTGTTGGCTGCAATCGCCTGCGGACGCTCGAAGCTCTCCCGGTAGCGGCCGCGGAAGATGTCGGTCGCGATCGAGAGCTCGTAGCCGCCCATCTCGGGCTGGCTCGCGACCTCGTCGGGATAGACGTCGATCAGCTTCACGACCCAGTCGGTGTCGGTACCGCTCGTCGAGGCGACCAGGTGCACGACCGGCGGCCCGCTGACCCTCACCGCTTCGGTCAGCACCGGCATCGTGTAGGTCAGCACGTCGGTGCGGCCGTCGACGGCCCGCTGATCGGCGACGAGCCATCGCCGCCAGGCGTCCCCGTCGCTGAAGCGCACGGGTCGAGGCGTGTACGGCACCGGCCTGGCCGGATCCGAGACGTACTCGTCGTAGCCGGCCGCCGACTGCGGCGCGGACGTCGGCGCGTTGAACGACAGCGAGAAGGCGGGCGACAGGTAGAGCGGCTTCGACTTCGACGCGCATCCCGACTCGCACGCCAGCGGCCACGACGTGAAGCGATCCCAGTGGTTGTCGCCCGTGTTGTAGATGAGCACCGGCGGCGTGTTCGCCTTCGGCGCGCCGTCCTTCAGGTACTGATCGAAGAACGGCTTGATGACATCGCGGCGGACGTCGAGCGTCGTGTCGCTCGCCCAGCGCAGCGGCCCGAGCGACGTCCCTTCACGATTGATCTGGCTGTGAAACCACGGCCCCATGATCAGGAAGTTTTTGTCGTTGCCGCGGTCCTTCGACTCGACGGCCATGTAGCTGTGGATGGCGCCCCACATGTCCTCCTGGTCCCACAGCCCCTGCAGCCAGATCGTCGGAACCGTCAGCGCCTGCTGCGACATCGTCCTGTCGAGCGCCTGTTCCTTCCAGAACGCGTCGTAGGCGGGATGCTCGGCGAGCTTGCGCCACCATGGCAGCTGATCGAAGCCGGCGGCCTTCGCCCAGTCGCCGGTCGACCCGGCGCGGCGGAAGGTCTCGTAGTCGTCGTAGGCGCCGCGGACGACCGGCCGGCCTTCGCCCTTCACGGTCGTCTGCTCGGTGAAGTAGTCCAGGTTCACGTTGCGGAACGCGCCATAGTGGAACCAGTCGTCGCCCATCCAGCCATCGATCATCGGGCTCTCGGGCACCGCCGCCTTGAGCGCCGGATGCGGATTGACGAGTGCCATGACGACGGTGAACCCCTCGTACGAGCTGCCGACCATGCCGACGCGCCCGTTCGACTCGGGCACGTTCTTCACGAGCCAGTCGATGGTGTCGTACGCGTCGGTCGAGTGATCGACCATGCTGTTGTTCAGCGGACCGCGCAGCGGCCGCGTCATCACGTACTCGCCCTCTGAGCCGTACTTCCCGCGCACGTCCTGGTAGACACGGATGTACACGTCGGCCGCGAAGAGCTCGTCGAAGAGCGGCAGCGTCGAGAGGATGTACGGCGACCGGGTGCGCTGCGCGCGCGCGGACGCGTTGTACGGCGTGCGCGTCAGCAGGATGGGCGCGTTGCGCGCCCCCTTCGGCACGACGATGACGGTGTGCAGCTTCACGCCGTCGCGCATCGGGACCATGACGTCTCGCTTGACGTAGTCGTAGCCGGTCGTCGGCTCCTCGAAGCGCGTGATATCCGGCGTCAGCGGCGGCGTCGTCTGCTGCGCCTGCCCCGCCGACGCGTGCGGAGCAAGCGAAGGCGCGGCGATGGCGGTGACGGCGGCAAGCGCGGCGGCGCCGATGGCGAGAGAAAGCGGGCTGCGCACGAGTACCTCCTTGCTGCTATTTCTTGGTCGGATCGTCCGCCGGATTCACATAGGTCGTCGACGTCGGACCGTAGCCGACGATCTCGAGAACGACCTGCTCCCTCGTCCGCGCGAAGTGCGCGGTGTTGGGCGGCTCGGTGTACGAGCTGCCCGTCGGCAGCGCCTTGAGCGCCTTCTCGTCGAACTTCTCCCCGTAGCCGAAGTACCACGTCCCCTTCAGCACCGTGGCGACGCGGTCGTCCTTGTGCGAGTGCGCCTGGATGGTCATGTTCGGCCCCGCGCGCAGCGCGAGCACGTAGAGGCCTGCCTTGGTCGGGTCGCCCTTGAGGACCACCGTCTCGATGCCGCTGGCGCCGGATGTCCCCGCGCCGCCCGCTCTCGCGGAGGGCCACGGAATGTCCTCGAGCTTCAGCATGGCGGGGCCGCTCAGCCGTGCCTGTGCTCCGGTGGTGACCACCGCGGCCACGAGGATCACCATCACTGCGCCATAACGGAAAACTCGTGTCAAAGTCTGCATTTAGAAGGTCTCCCTCCGGTCGACACAATGCTCTCACAGCAGCTATAATTCCGGCCTGCTTTGAACAAATCCGCCCGTACAACGTAAATACAGCCTGAGGTAATTCTGGAGGACGAGAAGATGCGTCGTATTGGACTGGGCCCGGCAGGGATTCGCTACGCGTTCGCCGCGGCGATTACTGCGTACGCGGTCGTGGGATGGTTGTCGATTACCGGACATGCCGGGCAGGCGCGTCAGGTGACAGCCGGCGGGTCGTATTCGGCCGCGCAGGCAACACGTGGCAAGACCCTGTACACCGACCAGTGCGTGGCGTGCCACGGCGAGATGCTCGAAGGCGTGGTCGGCCCGCCGTTGACCGGCGACGACTTCCTGGCGGATTTCGGCGGAAAGTCTGTCAAGGAGCTGGCCGACAAGATTCACGCGACGATGCCGCAGCAGGCCCCGGGCACATTGAGCGACGCGCAGTCGATGGATCTGACCGCCTACATCCTGCAGGCCAATAAGTATTCCGCCGGCGCCGATATGACCGCGGCGACGGCCGCGCAGTTCACGCTGCCGGCCGGGAAGGCCGCGCCCGCGGCGGCGGCCGTGAATACGGGTGGCATGCCGACGGTGACCGCGAGCGCGAACCTCGCGCAATTCATGCGCGCCGTCACCTTCCCGAACGCGAACATCATCTTCAACACGCAGCTCTATGACCCCGGCAAGGAAAAGCCGAAGATGCCGATCCCCTACGACTACGTCCTCTGGGGCAAGACGGTGTATTACGGGTGGGAGGCGGTTGACGAGGCGATCCTCGCGCTTCGCGACACGTCGCCGATGCTGCTGCTGCCGGGCCGCCGCTGCCAGAACGGCCGGCCGGTGCCGATCCAGAATGCGGACTACCAGCAGGCCGTGAAGGACCTCGTCGCCTTCACCGACGAGCTCTGGAAGGCCGCGCAGACGAGGAACCAGGAAACGGTCAGCGCTCTGTCCGAGAAGCTGAATGACACCTGCGCGAACTGCCACAAGGTCTATCGCGACGTCTCGGTGTCAGGTGGCGCGTCGACGGGATCGCTCACGGCCGATCGCTGCAACGCGATGCCGAAGGGCGGCGGGGTAGCGCAATAACGGAAACGGCGGGTCCGTCGGCGATGAATTCAGTCCGCCGGCGGGACCCGCCCCACGTACGTAAGCCGGGTTCCGCGACGCGCACGATCCGAGCGTCGCGGACCCGGCTTTTGTTTTTATCGAGCGCCCGGGTCGATGCGATCGGGGCGCTGGCCCGGCTGCTGCGCGGCCTGGCCGCGCAGCGGCGGCGGCGGCACCGCGTGATCAGGCTCGTTCAGGTACAGATACTGATAACGGATGCCGCGGCCGTCGTCACCCAGCCATCCGATCGACTGCTGCATGATGGTCGGCGGCGGGAACCCCTTCGGGACCGTCGACTCGGCGATGATCAGCCGGTTCTTGTGCATGTAGGCCGACGCGAAGGTCCGTGACTGGTCCTTCAGGTTGGTGAACTGGATTTCCTGCCCGCCCACCATCTCCATGAAGTTGAACATCAGGTGCGTGACCTTCACGTCCTTGTCCGCGATCAGCTTGTCCATCGCGTACGTGACGGCGCCGCGCACGTCGTTCTTCCAGTAGCCGTACCCGGTATCGCCGACGCCGATGCACGTCTCCGCGCCCGCGGGGCACTTGATCGCTTTCTCGACCAGGACGCGCTCGACGGGCGTGTAGTCGACAACGGTCAGCACGTGCTTTCCGCTGATGCCGCTGACGGTGTAGACCTTCGACGGCAGGTTGACGAAGTACTCCGTCAGCCACGTCCCGTCCGTGATCACCGGCTTGCCAGGGAACGTGATGGTGAAGAAGTCTTCCTTGCTCGCGAACTCGGTGTAGTCCTCCTGCGCGAACGCGGGCACGGAGATGGCCAGGAGCAGGGCGGATGTAAGAAGTAATTTCTGGACGGACATGATTGCGTCTCCTGCCGGGTCGTCGGCGCGATGGATTCGGGCCGCACCGCCGAACCCGGCCTACTCTTGGATAACCGCCGGGTCGTCGGCGCGATGGATTCAGGCCGCACCGCCGAACCCGGCCTACTCTTGGATAACCGCCGGGTCGTCGGCGCGATGGATTCAGGCCGCACCGCCGAACCCGGCCTACTTGAAGTCGACCGCGGTCTTGATCGTGTTGCTGTCGGCCATCTTCGAGTCGCTCGCGCGGAACTCGAGGTCGCAGCGCGCGTTGGGCGGCGGCGCAAACGGCTTCATCTGCGTGCGCGGGTTCGGAATCGCCGCCGTCACGACACCGTTGGCGACCTTGCCCTTGACGACCCCGGATTCCGGCTCGCCGCCGCAGGCGAGGAAGAACCAGACGTACGGCGCGGCGCCGATCTCGTTCGGCGTCTCGGCCATCGCGAACTGAAGCTGCACGGTCGGCTGGCTGGCCTGGGCGGACACGATCTTCGCGTCGGAAATCCGCGGCACGTGGCCGTAGACCGCAATCGGGCGCGGGGTCGTCCGGCCGTTCTGATTGACGGCGACGATCGTCCGGTTGCCGGGCATCGCGTCGCTCGCGACGTCGATCGTGACATCCCAGAACAGCGACCCTTCCCGGACGTCGCCGCGCTTGATGTCCTTCACGGTGATGCCGGCCGCCGGCGTCACCTCGACGCCGGTGACGTCGCCGCGGCCGGGAACGCCAAGGTGGAGCACGTTGGTCTGCCCGGCGACCAGCTGCGTCGGGAAAAACCCTTCGATGACGTTCGGCAACCCCTGCGCGCGCGCCGACGGCGCCAGCGCGGTGGCGGCAATCAATCCCGCTGCGAAAATCAACCCCGGTTTCATTTCGTCCCTGCCTGTTCCAGTGCGATCACGCGCGCGGTCGCGCAGTCGTCCATGATCTCCCAGTAGCGCGCGCTGCGCTCCTTGCCGTAGAGCAGCGGGTTCGCCCCGGCCGGGTTCTTCCGGATCGTCTCCATGTCCGCCAGCGTGTCCTGGTAGATGCCCGGATGCGCGTTGAGGATCCCGTCGGCGCCCATCCTGAGCGCGTAGTCCCTGATCACGGTCTCGAATCGGCTCAGCGACCCGCGGTTCGGATGCTGGAGGCCGCCGCCGTGCAGCAGGACCACGTGCGCCTCGCCATGCCATTTCACGGGGATGAAGATGCCGAGCGTGCCCGGCGTATGGCCGAACAGGTTCGTGAACGTCAGCGTCGTGTCGCCGAGCGTCAGCGTGTCGCCCTGCTTGATGTCCATGTCGCGCTGCGCGAGCGGCCGCTCGGGTTTCTGCGCCGGGAGCGTGGCGTCCCAGTCTTCCTTCCCCATCATCACGCGCGGGTGATACGTGCGCTGCAGGTAGTTGGCGCCGCCGGTATGGTCCGTTTGTCCGGGATGCCCGTGCGACAAGACGATGTACTTGATCTGCGCGGGGTCGAGGCCGACCTTCTGCATGCTCGGCACCAGGATGTCGCGCGCTTCTTCCGTGTTGTTCAGCGTGTCGATGAGGATCAGCCCCTGACTGGTCGTGATGACGAACGCCCCCTGCGACGCAAGGCCGAGGAACCAGACGTTGTCGAAGATCTTCGTCGGCTCGACGGTGTAGTCCTTCATCGGCGGCAGGCCGAGACGCTCGCGCTTCAGCGCGGCGCGCTCGGGGCCGGTGAACGAGCAGGTGTTCTCGAACTCCGCGGTGAGATCGTTGCGCGCGAGCTGTTTGGCCGCAGCGACGAGCCGCTGCGCGTCGGCGGAGCGCTCGAACTGCTCCTTCGTCGGGTAAATCGGCGGACGCGCGGCAGCGGCCGGGCGCGGGGGCGTCTGCGCCGCCGCCGTCGGGGCGCCTGCTTTCGCGGTCTCGTCGGCAATCCACTTGTCCGCGACGGTCTTGAGGCGGACCAGCCACTGCTGCCACGACGCGGGATCGACGAACGGGTTCGGCTCGCCGGGCTTGCGCGACTGGAGCCTGACCATCCGCTCGAACGTGCCGCCGTTGGGATAGGTGGACATCGCGAGCCAGCTGTGAATCAGCAGGCCGACTTCCACGTCGGGCTCCATCTGCGTGATGCGGTTCACGCTCGCCAGGAACTTCTTTCCGCCCTCGACGCCGTCGCGCGGCTCGGGCCCGCCGAACATGAACGCCTTGTGCGGCCGGCCGCTGTCGTAGACGGTGAACTCGAACGACGCGCTTCCCGGCGTGTGCCCGGGCGTGACGAACACCTTCAGCGTCGTCTTGCCAAGTGAGACGAGGTCGCCGTCCTTGAGCACCAGGTCCTTCGCGTCCCGCACGGGCGCCCGCTGGATCGGCGACAGCGCGGGCGGGTTCGCGCGCTGCTGCGCGATGTAGTCGTCCACCATCTTCCAGTCGGCTTCCGTCATGCCGATGCGCGCGCCGGACAGCTCCTTGATCCGCGCCGCGCCGCCGAAGTGATCGAGATGGCCGTGGACGATCAGGACGTACTTCACGTCCTTCGGGTCGAAGCCGAGGTTGCGGATGTTGTCGAGCACATGATCGACGTACGGCTCCTGCGAGCTGTCGATCATGATGAGCCCCGCGCTCGTCGGGATCAGCCACGTGGAGACCGTGCCGACGCCGACGTGATAGAGGTTGTCGAAGATCTTGAAGCCGGGCAGGCTCAGTTGATAGGCGACGTCGCGCCCGTGGCTCTCGCGGAACGTCTGGCTGAGGGTTTCGTTGGATGCGGCGCCACCCTGCCGCCCGCCGCCGCCCTGCGCGGCGAGACCAGCCGTGAGTCCGGCGACGAGGGCCGAAGCGATAAGTGTTCTCTTCATAGGTAGTGGAGGGCGGGTCCTTCTGGACCCGCCACATTCGCGAGAGTTAACGCGGAAGGGGTTGACCCCTGGTTTCGACGGTGAACGGCAGCAGGAACAACCCGGCGAAGAGCACGAACGAGGTCAGCGCGATGGGCGTGCCGATGTTGCCGAAGTGGTTCACGCCCGCGGCGATCAGGAACACCATGCCGACGCCGACGAAGCGGCCGATCGAGCTGATGAAGCCCATGCCGCTGCCGCGGCTGCTCGTTTCGAACAGTTCCGGCAGCCACAGCGTGTACATCGCGAAGTTCGCGCCGGCCAAGCCGAGGAAGAACGTCATGACGAAGAAGATCGGCAGCGCGTTGGCCCCCATGATGAAGAACGCCCAGCCGAAGGAGACCGCGGTGCTAACCGTCAGCAGCGACATGAAGAGGGCCATCGCCACGCGGCGGCCGAACCGCTCGGCGAGAATCGGCGCACAGAGGCAGCCGACCACGGTGGCGATCGCCAGCACCGCCCCTCCCCACGATGCGATGCGCGCCGCATCGGCGGCGACGGCTCCTTGCCGCAGCGCGATCTGGGTGAGCGCGGTCGGCACGTAGATGGACCCCGCCCACTGCCCGATGATCGACACCAGGTAGACGAGCGACATCACGATGGTCCGGTTCTTGTACTTCGAAGTGAACAACCCGCCGAACGCCTCGATGATCGACGGGTTCTTCGTCTTCTTCATCTCCTCGAACCTGTGCGACTCCTTGACGTTCGACATGATCCAGCCGACGAACAGCGCCGGCAGGCCGCCGAAGGCGAACATCCAGCGCCAGCCGAAATTGGCCCCGATGGTGTAGTTGGCGATCGATGCGAGCAGGAAGCCGACGTAGTAGCCGGTGTGGAGGTAGCCTGCGAACTTCACGCGGCGATCCTCGGGCAGCGACTCGGCGACGAAGGTGGACCCGACCGGCTGCTCGCCGCCGAGGCCGAAGCCGCAGAGGATGCGCAGGATCGCCAGCTGGTAGACGCTGGTGACCAGGCCGCACATCAGCGTGAACACCGAGTAGGCGACAATCGTCAGCGCCAGCGCGCGCACACGGCCGATGCGGTCGCCGATGATCCCCCAGAACATCGAAAGGCCCCATCCGCCGAGGAACATCGCGAACAGGATGCTGCCCCAGACGCCGACGTTCACCTGCGTCGCCTCGATGCCCGACATCGGCAGCAGCTCCCGCAGCGCCGGGACGAGCACGAGCCCGTAGATGAACGCGTCCATGCCGTCGAGCGTCCACCCGGCATAGGCGGCGATGAACCCTTTCTTCTGGTTGGTCGTCAGCGGCGTTTTCGTACGGATCGGTTGTGGGTGCGTCGCTGTTGCAGTCACCGCCATGGCTGTCGGCCTCCCAACGATACGGGTGTGAACGGGCGTGGATTTACAAGGAAAGTCGGCCCATTTTATGGGCGGTGTCAGTGTCGGTCAAGCAAGCGCGCCCGTACATCCTTGTACTGCAGGACGTCGCGATTGACCACGAATGTTGGGGTTTTCCCGGTCGCGACGGCGACGACCGACCGGAACGCGCTCTCGGCGTTGTTCCGGAAGAACTCGTCGGTCCAGCAGATGGAGTGCGGCGTCACGATGACGTTCTCGAGCGTCAGGAGCGGGTTGTCCCGGGCGACCGGCTCGACCTCGAAGACGTCGAGCGCAGCCCCCGCAATCCGCTTCTCGGCGAGCGCCGCGTAGAGCGCCTTCTCCTCCACGATGGGGCCGCGCGCCGTGTTGATGAAGTAGGCCGTCGGCTTCATCAGCGAGAGCTCGCGCGAGCCGATGAAGCCGCGCGTCTCGGGCGTGAGCGGCGTGTTGACGCAGACGAAATCCGCCTCGCGAAAGACGGTCTCCTTGTCCGTGAGACGGACGCGCAGCTTCGCCGCGTCGTCGGCCTTCGCGTACGGATCGCAGGCGATGTGCACCATGTCGAGCGGCGCGAGCAGGCGGAACAGCTCGCCGCCGATGTTGCCGACGCCAATCGATCCGACCGTCTTGCCGGTCAGGCCGACGCCCATGTGGTTGGTCGTCTCGCTCCAGCGCCCGGTCCGCGTCAGCGCGTCCTTGGTGGCGAGCTTGTGCGACACCGCGAGGATGAGCGCGAGGATGGCCGTCGCGACCGGCCGGCGCACGCCATCAGGGGTGTTGGTGACGATGACGCCGTTCTCGGTGCAGGCCTTGACGTCGACGCTGTCGTAGCCGACGCCCATGCGCGCGACGATCGTGATCCGCTTGTCGGGACCTGATACGACGGCCGCCGGGACCTTTGGATTGAGGACGCAGAGCGCATCGTACCGCGCGCCGTGCGCCGCGGTCAGCTCCTTGACGTCGTCCGCGATGAACTCCCACTGCAGCTTCGCCTCGTCGAACATCTGCAGCGCGCGCGGGTCGAAGATGGAGGAGCCGTCGGCGCGAAGCGTGTCGCGCGTGATGCCGACCGAGAACGACATCTACAGCGGGGCGCCGGCGAACTTGTCAGGGTTCTTCGCGTACCACTGCTCGTACATCTCGCGCCCGTTCCAGACGAGCACGCC
>Ga0070694_100002905_pt1 | contig 10180 bp, 9 predicted proteins | sample KBSK1251metaG_FD_65470 | JGI IMG/M metagenome (GOLD analysis project Ga0070694, IMG submission 65470) | Corn, switchgrass and miscanthus rhizosphere microbial communities from Kellogg Biological Station, Michigan, USA - KBS K1-25-1 metaG | ecosystem: Host-associated > Plants > Roots >... | reverse complement strand
CCGAAGATCAGCCAGCCGTCCCCCACGTCGACGTGCGGCAGCCCCAGGACGTCGCGCAGCAGGGCGCGGTCGGCGTCGGGGTCCTTGCTGTAGATGATCGAATGCGCGCCGATGATCAACGGTTCCTCCGTTCCAGGTCGAGCAGGTGCTGCTTCCGCCACAGCCCCCCGCCGTAGCCGCAGAGCTGGCCGTCCTTGTTCACCACGCGGTGGCACGGGATCACGATGGAGATTCTGTTGAGACCATTCGTCCGGCCGACGGCCCGCACCGCCCGGGGCTGCCCGACCGCTTCTGCCATGGCCTCGTACGAGCGCGTCTCGCCGTATGGGATCCGCAGCAGCTCGTCCCAGACGCGCACCTGGAACGGGGTCCCGGGGTAGGTCAGCGGCACCGTGAAGCGGCGCAGCGAGCCGTCGAAGTACGAGGTCACTTCCTCCTGCAGCCTTTCCAGGTGCGCGTTCGTGCCCGGGACCACCGGCGCCGCGAACACTCTCCGGACGGAGGCGATCTGCGCCTCGAGCATCCTCCGATCGGTGTACTCGAGCAGGCAGATGCCGGCGTCCGTCGCCCCGGCCACCAGGGGGCCGAGCGGGCTCTGCATCCAGGCCAGGAGCACGCACTCCCGTTCCCGGGATGCGCCCGGGGAGCTGCCGAACGCCCGGGCGAACGCCTCGCGGAATCCGCTGTGCGAGTCGTAGCCGCTCTCGTACACCGCCTCGTCGATCTCGCCGCCCTCGCGGATGTAGCTCAGAGCCCCGGTCAGCCGCCGCGATCGGGCGTAGGCGTGAAAGGTCATGCCGTACCGGCTGAGGAAGTAGCGCCGCACCGTCGCCGGGTCGACGCCCCGGGAGCGCAGGTCGCCTTCGGTCAGCCGTCTCCCCGGATCGTTCTCGATCGCCGCGATCAGGTCGGCGGCCCATCCCGGCTGGTCGTCCAGCGCCAGGGGGAGGCACCGCTTGCAGGGGCGATACCCCGCGGCGAGTGCCCCGCCGGCGCTCGCGAAGTACTCGACGTTCTTCGGCAGCGGCTTGCGCGCCGGGCAGGTCGGCCGGCAGAAGATGCCGGTGGTGCGCACCCCCAGGAAGAAGATGCCGTTGTAGGAGGGGTCCCGTTCGAGATACGCCCGCTCCATCTCGGTCGGCGGAGGCATCAGCGTGTTCATGGCCGGAGTCTACCCGAGGGCCAGGCCGCGATCCACCGAAGATCGGGCGTCAATGTCGGGCGCAGGAAGACTCAGGCCTTGCGCTTCGGCGGCTCGTACGCCTTGCCGGGCGTCCCACCGAGGGCGAGGATGGTCACACCCGCGGGGCCAGGCGTGATGGTGCGCTTCTGCCCGGCGCCGACGCGGGCCAGGGTTCCCGGAACGAGATCCCAGGTCTGACCGTCGGCCGCAAGCCGGCCGCTGCCTTCCAGCACGACGTAGACCTCCTCCTGGCCGTCCTTCGCGTGGTCGTGGTTCGGATAGTCCGGCCAGCCGGGCGGAAGCTTCAGGACGTTCATGCCCCAGGCGGTGACGCCGAGTCCCCGGCCGGCATACAGGAACTGGCCCTTGTAGCTCTCGAAATCGTCGATGCGTTTCACCGTGACGTCGGCCATGTCTCCTCCTTTCCGGGCGCATGAAGCGCCCCGCGGAACTCACTATTTTACCCGGTGGATGGATCGGGCCAAGTGTCCGGGACTTCGCGCCCCTGTCAGGACGGGGATTGCCCGAGCCGCTCGCGCCCGAGAAGCGCCAGCGCCACGCCGCCGAGGATCAGGATCGAGGCCAGGGCGAGACGGAGCGACACGCTCTCGGAAAGAAAGAGCACGCCGGCGACGGCGGTCAGGACCGGGACGGGGAGCTGGACGAAGGCGGCGCGGGTGGCGGTGAGCCCGGTCAGGGCGGCGTACCAGAGGACGTACCCGCCGCCGGAAGCCAGGACGCCCGAGGCCATCGCGAGGAGCGCCCCGCCAGGCGTGACGCGGGCCTGGCGCAGGAAGACCAGGCTGACGAGAAGCGCCGGCGCCACGGCGCGCGCGAAATTCCCGGCGGTGTCGAGCAGCGGGTCGATCGTGCCCCGGCCGCGCAGGGAGTAGAACCCCCAGGAAATCCCCGCGACCGCCATGAGCGACGATCCGGAGGCGCTGGGCGCCCGCAGGCCGGGCGAGACGAGGTACGCCAGGCCGCCGAGCGCCAGGGCCAGGCCGAGCCATTGCAGCGGGTGGGGCCGCTCCCCAGAGCGAATCGCCGCCACGATCATGGTCGCCTGCACCGATCCGAACAGGACGAGGGCGCCGGTCCCGGCGCCGAGGCTCAGGTAGGCGAAGGAGAACGGGACGGCGTACAGGAAGAGCAGGACGGCCGAGATCCAGGACCCGCCGGCGGAGAACGGGCGGCCGCGGCGGAAGGAGGAATAAAGGACCAGCGCCACGGCCCCGCTGGCCAGCCGGATGGTCGAGAAGGTCGCCGGGTCGATCGACCCGCCTCCGAGCGCCCGGCGGCACAGGACGGAGTTGGCGGCGAACGCGACGAGCGCCAGCGCCGCGCAGGCGATCGTGCCGGCCCGCGCCCGGGTGCCTGCCCGCGTCGTCACGCCTGTGCGGTCACCGGAGAAGCGCGGCGAGGGCCGCCTCGGCTTCGGCATGCAGCGTCGGCGGCGCGCCGTAGTACGCCGCCACGGTCCGGCCGTCGGCGCCGAACAGGAAGAGCGTCGGGACCGCGCTCACGTCGCCGAAGGCAAGGCCCAGCTCAGGCGTGCCGAGGGTCCACGTGATCGGCAGCTTGAGGTCGGCCGCGATCTTCCGGACCTCGGGCTCTTCCGACTGGACCGCGATCGCCACGACGGCGAGACGGTCGCCGTGACGCCTTTTGAGATCCCCCAGCCAGCCGAGAGTGCTCCGGCAGGGGGGGCACCAGGTCGCCCAGAATTCCACCAGGACGGGGCGGCCGGCGAGATCGGCGCGCGTCAGGGCGCGCCCGTCGAGGTCGGTGATGGCCAGCGCGGGCAGCTCCTGGATCGCCGCCTGCGGGGCGGGGGCCGCCTGCGCGCGGGCGCTCTCCTTCCTTCCCTCGAGGATCAGGTCGATCATGCGGGTCAGGTCGGCGCGGAACCGGTCGTGGCTGGCTGCGCTCCGGAACGGAGTGTAGCGCCCGCCCCCCTCCGCCTCTCCCTTGCCGTAGAAGCCGAAATCGCTCGGGGTCGCCACCAGCACGTCGTCCACGAAGATCGCGGGGTAGCGGGTCACCCCGAGACTCTTCGCCAGCTTCGAGTCGCCGTAGTTCTCCTCCACGAAGAGCACCTTGCCCTCGAAATCCGAGACCACGCTCTGAGCCAGCAGACCTGCCGGGTCGGAGATGTTTCAAGTATAGGGCCAGCGGACCAGGGTCACCGTGACGCGCGGCGCGGCCTTCTGCTTCGCCGGCCGCGCGGGCTCGAGGGCCGCGAAATAACGCGGCAGCACGTCGTCGGCGATCGCCGCGGCGACGGCGGGACCGGCGCCGGCCGCGGGGTGCGCGAGGTCGGCCCGGGCCGCTTCGAGGAACAGCCGCCCGAGGCTGTGGTCGACGCCGCCCGCGTCGAGGCGGGCGGCCAGCCCCTCGAGCCGCTTGTCCAGGGCGGCGGCGTCCGCGGGCGGGGTCGAGGCCGGGCGCAGGGGAGCGAACCGCCTCGCCGCCTCGAGATAGCGGAGCAGGGCGCCGTAGCGCAGCCCCGCGGCGTCCAGCTCCCGCGCCTCCTTCAGGACGCCGCTCGCCACGATGAACTCGGAGTGCCAGTCGATCGAGACCGGCGGCTTGTACACCGACAGGAGCTCGCGCTGGAGCGACGCGATGTCGGAGGAGAGCCCGCGGACCGGCGGCGCCTTCCGGGAAACCGGCGCCGCGATCTGCCGGCAGAATGCGGCGAACTCCCGCTGCGCCTGCGCCGCCCCCAGGTAGAACAGGCCGCTGTCCGGCGTCGTGCTCCGGCCGTAGTCGAGGCTGGCGTCGTAGTAGACCCGCACCTGGTAGAGCACCGCCTCGCCCAGGGCGCGCACGATCGCGGGCTTCACCCCTTCGAACGCTTTCGGCGCGGGCCCCCGGAGGTCGTCCCTGAGCACCTGCCCGATGCGGGCCCACTCGGCCTCGAACGCCGCGGGATCGGCGCGCAGCGCGGGCGGGCGGGTCCTCAGGTATTCCCAGGCCGACAGGTGCTCCCGCGTGGCGGCGAGGCGCTGCAGCGCCAGGAGCCGCCGGCCGTCGCGCAGGGCCTCCTCGGTGCGCAGCATGGCGGGACCGGTGGCCTCCTTGACCTGGGTCCACATCTCGTCCGTGGACGTCATGCCGCTCTGGTAGGCGGACCAGCGCGCGATCTCGGCGTCGAGCGGATCCGGCGCCGCGGCCTGAGGACTCGAAAGCACGAATAGAGCAATCGCCGCGCACGCGGCGACGAACATCCTGCGAAGGTCGATCATGGGGGAACTCGTGGCCTGGATTCGAAGGGCCCTTCCCAGGCAGGTGGGGAGGGGGACGACCGGTAACGACCGCGCTATGCTATAAGAAAATGGCCTGGGACGCCACTTCCATGGGAGCAGGGATTTTCACATGACCAGGCGGGTGAAGGCGGACAGACGGGTCGCCCCCTCGGGGGCGGAGGGGGCGCTGGCGCGCGTCCGGACGATCTGCCTCGGCCTGCCGGACACGCACGAGAAGGAGGCCTGGGGCGCTCCGACGTTCCGGGTGGGGGGGCGGCTGTTCGCCATGTTCGTGGACAATCATCACGGCGACGGGCGGCTCGCGGTCTGGTGCAACGCACCGCCCGTGGCCCAGGAGGCGCTGGTCGCCGCGGAGCCCGTGCACTTCTTCGTGCCGCCGTACGTCGGTCCGCAGGGCTGGGTCGGTGTCCGGCTCGACACCGGCCTTTCATGGGACGTCGTCGCGCAGCGCCTCGCGGCGGCCCACGGCGTGTCGGCGTCGATGGGGAAGGTCAGCGGACGAGCCCGCAAGGCGGGTGCGGCCGCTCCCGGTACCACGGCAGGCAGGTCTCGCCGAGGAGCGCGTCGGCGAGAGACTTGAAGATCCCGGCGTCACCGCCCCGGCGACCCGGAGGTACGGGCCATCTCGGGGAGGTCGGGATCGGCGTCGCGCCAGAAACCCCGCGCCGCCTTCAGCTCCCGGTCCGCGCCGGCCGGGTCCCCCTTGTGGCGGAGCACCTGGGCCATCACGTAGTGGCTTCCGCCGTAGGCCGCGTCGTGGTCGAGCATCTGCCGGGCCGTGTACTCCGCCAGGTCCCAGTCGACGGCCTCGATGGCGCTGCGCGCGATCGATTCGAGCCGGAAGAGCCCCTGGCTCCACGCATCGGGGCCCGGGATGGCGCGAAACGCCCGTTGCACATCCTTGAGGACCGTCCGGCCCTCGGCGCCCTTGCCGGTCCTGAGCAGGAGCTCCCCCCGGAGCGACTCGACCCAGGGCTCGACCGCCGACCGGCGCGGCACGATCCCGGGCGTGGCGGCCGGCACGGTTTCGAGCTCGCGGCGCGCCGCCTCGAGCGCCGCGGCCGCCTCGTCGAGCCGGCCGAGCCGGATGAGCGCCTGCCCCGCGAGGGCCTGGCCGACGGTCCGCGACTGCGGGTACGCCGTGCGCGTCAGGGCGCGCGCCGCCTCGAGCGCCTCGGCATACCGCGCGCGGTGGATCAGGAAAGCCGGGAGCTCGCGCATGTTGAAGGCGCGATAGGCGTCCACGGGGGCGAGGGCCGTCGCCTCGCGCATGGTCTCTTCGGCGAGCCGCATCTGCCCCTTGTGCTCGTAGCAGGTCGCGAGGAGGTCGAGGTTGTGCCCGTGGTGCCAGTCGAAGGAGGGATCGATCCCCTCGGCGGCGTAGTAGGCGCGCTCGAGGGCGTCGGCCTTCTTGAACTGGACGATCGCCTCGTCGATGCGGCCGACCCGTCTCAGGTCGTGCCCCCACATGTGGGCGGCGTGCGGGATGGCGGGGGAGAGGCGCGCGTAGGCCTCGCCGTGCACCAGGGCCTGGTCGATCCGCCCGATCGTCTCGTAGGAATGCACGAGGAAATGGTGGGCCGAGGCGTTGTCCGGATCGAGGCTCAGGGCGCGCTCGTAGAAGGCGATCGACCCCGAGGTGCCGCGCTGGCCCCGGCCGGTCGCGTTCGCCTCCTCGGCGTTGCCGCGCAGGAGCCAGAGCTGCGGGATGTCGAAGTCGGCGGTCAGGGCGTCGTCGATCGCCTTGCGGTAGGCGAGGAGCTTCGCCGGATTCTCGATCTCGTCGATCGCCGCGAGCTGCGCATCGCGGATCGCGATGATCCGGCGCTCGCGCTCCGAGGCGCCGGCCGCGAGGGTCTTCGCCGTTTCGAGGGCGCGCCGCGCCGCCCCGGGATTGTCCAGCCCCGAGAAGACGCGGCTCAGGCCGACGTGGGCCATCGCCAGGGCCGGGTCGAGCCGGAGCGCCTGGTGGAACGATCGCGCCGCCTCGATCCAGACGTACGACTCGAGATAGTTCAGTCCCTGGTTGAAATAGGCCGCCGCCTCTTCCGACTTCGCGGTGACCGCCAGCCGCGAGTTGCCGATCCCCTTCCGCAGCGGCACGGCGCGCTCCAGGAGATCGGCCGGGACGTAGGACGGCGGGGCCGCGCAGGCCGCGTGCGGGTCGTCCTGGGCCGGCGCGGCGGAATCGGCGGTCGCGCCGGACAGGGTCGCGGAGGCGATGGACGCGCCGAGCGCCAGCAGCAGGATCGAGCGGGACAGGGATCGCGCCACGGCTTCGGCTCCCCTTACCATGCGATGCCGTAGTCCTCGCCGTGGTTGCTCGAGGCGCCCCACATCGTGCCGTGCTTCCGGTCGAAGAGGACGCCGTTGATGGGACCCGACGTGCGCTCGGCCGTCTCGATCGTGTAGCCCATGCGCGCGAGCGCGGCCTTCACGCCCGCCGGGGTCGAGGTCGCGACCAGGATGTGGCCGGGGCTCGACCCGTGATCGCCGAACGACGAGCGCATCTGCTCGCTGTTGATGTTCGGCGCCTCGGACGCCTGCTGCGGCGTCATGCCGAACTCGACGATGTTCAGGAAGAACTGCAGCAGGTTCTGGTCCTGCGAATCCCCCCCCTGCACCGCCATCGCCAGCCAGGGGAGCCCCTCCTTGAGCGCCAAGGTCGGGGTGAGCGTGACGCGCGGCCGCTTTCCGGGCTCGATCACGTTGTACGGTCCGTCCTCGGCGCGCGTGACGAACATCTGCGCCCTCTGGCTGAGGCCGACGCCGGTGCGGCCGGCGACGACCGCCGGGATCCAGCCGCCGCTGGGGGTCACGGACACGACCCAGCCGGCCTCGTCGGCCGCCTCGATCGAGGTGGTCCCCCGGGCGGCGGATCGCCGGGCGGCCGGCTGGGCCTTCGGCGCGGCGGCCGCGTCCGGGCCGGGCTTCACGGTCCAGCGCGACAGGAGATCGGCGAACGGGTTCGTGCCCCCCTGGTGGGGATACGGGTCGCCCGGCTTCACCTTCGGGTTGTTGGCGGACCAGTTGATCTGGGCGTAGCGCGCCTTGGCGTACTCCTTGGAGAGGAGCCCCTTCACCGGCTCCTCGGGAGGGAAGTACGGGTCGCCGTAATAGAAGTCCCGGTCGGCGAAGGCGAGGTTCATCGTCTGGTACAGGGCATGGATGTACTTCGTCGAGTTGTAACCCATCCCCTTGAGGTCGGCGTTCTCCAGGATGTTGAGCGCCTGCAGCATCACCGGGCCCTGCTGCCAGATCGGCAGCTTGTAGACCGTGATCCCCTTGTAATCGGTGCTCAGGGGCTCCTCGATCTTCACCTTCCAGTCCGCCAGGTCCTGCAGCGTGATGAGGCCCCCCTCCTCCTGGACCCCGCGCACGAGCTCGCGCGCGATGTCCCCCTTGTAGAACCGATCGTAGGCGGCGTAGATCGCCTCCTTGCGGCCCTTGCCGCTCTTCAGGGCGTCGCTCTCCGCCTCGACCAGCTTCCGGAGCGTCGCGGCGAGGTCCTTCTGCACGAAGATCTCTCCCGCCTCGGGCGCCTCGCGCGACGCGCCCGCATGCGGCAGGAAGACCTCGCTGGAGTACTTCCACTTCTTGATCTCGTCCTTGTTCTTTTCGATGCTGTTCGCCGTCTCCGCCTCGATCGGGTACCCGTCGGCCATCTGGATCGCCGGCGCCAGGACCTCGCCCAGCGACAGCGTGCCGTACTCGGCGAGCATGATCATGAGCCCGCCCGGCGTGCCCGGCGTGATCGCCGACAGCGTCCCGTACTCCGGCGGGAAGCGCATCCCCTTCGCCCGGTAGAACTCGGCGGTGGCGCCGGTCGGGGCGACGCCGAGCGCGTCGATCCCGATGACCTTCTTGAGGCCGGGATGGTAGATGAGCGCCTGCGTCTCGCCTCCCCACGACAGGACATCCCACATGGTCGTCACGGCGCCGAGCATGGCGCAGGCGGCGTCCACGGCGTTCCCCCCCTTCTGGAACATCATCGCCCCGGCCGTCGCCCCCAGGGGCTTGCCGGTGATGGCGATCCAGTGCGCCGCGTGGAGGGGCGGCTTCTGGGTCCGCGCCGCGGGCAAGGGTGTTGTCGCCAGGGCGAGCAGGGCAAGGGCGAGCGGGACGACACGGCGGGTCCTGGTCATCGTGGTCTCTCCCTTCGGGCGTGTGAGGGACGCCGATTCTATCTCAGTTCCAGCGGAACAGCCTGAGCGCCACGACGAAGGCGACCACCCCCCACACCAGCATGATCAGGATGCGCCCGGCCTGCGAGGGGAGGTCGGCCCCTTCGAGGATCGCGGCGCGCAGGGCGTCGTTGAGGGCGGTGAGGGGGAGCGCCTTGACGAACGGCTGGATGGCGGCGGGGAAGCGATCGGACGAGAAGAAGATCCCCGAGAAGACGAACATGGGAAGCATGACGATGTTCATCAGCCCGGAGGCCGTCTCGATCCGGGCGGTGCGGGAGGCGACGAGGAGGCCGAGCCCCGCGAACACGAACGCCCCGATGACCGCGAGCAGCACGATGGTCCACAGGGAGCCCTGCACCACCAGGTGGAAGATGAGCCGGCCGAAGATCAGGAGGAGCGTCATCTCGGTGAGGACCAGGATGATGCGGCTGGTCATGATGGCGCCGAGAAAATCGGTGCGCTTCATCGGCGTGGCGATGAGGCGCTTCAGGAGCCTGCGGGTGCGCATGTCGACCAGCAGGAACCCCACGCCCCACATGCCGCCGCTCATGATGTTCATCCCGAGCAGGCCGGGGATGAGGAAGTCGATGTAGCGGGCGCCGGGCTCGGTGACCAGCGTTTCCCGCCCCTGCACCGGATCGATCCGGCCTGCGGCGCGCTGCAGGGCGTCGTCGACAAGGTGTCGCGCCATCACGCTGTCGGGGCGCGTCGGGTCGTAGCGGTACTCGTACTCGGCGCCCGGCACGACCACCAGGGCGACCTTGCCGAGGCGCAGGCGCTTGGCCGCCTCGGCCGCCGGCACGGTCTCGGCGAGGAATCCGTGGGCGGGGGAGAGGGCGGCGACGATCGGTCCGGAGCCGTCCGCCTCGACGACGGCGACGACCACCTGGTCGGGCTGCTTGTTGCGAAAGGCGATCCCCAGCCCGATCGCCAGCAGGATCGGGAAGATGAACACCCAGAAGACCACCTCCGGCTCGCGCATCAGCTCGCGCATCCGGGCCAGGACCAGGAGGAGGAACGGGTGGCGGCCCCTCATCGCAGGCTACTCATCGCGCAGGTGCCGGCCGGTGAGGGCCACGAAGACGTCTTCCAGGCTGGCGTGACGGGTCGTGAGACGGGACAGGGTCTGCCCGTCGCGCCCGAGCCGGGCGAGCAGGGCCGGGATGGCGACGTGCGGCTGGTCCACCGTCAGCAGGATGCTGCCCGACTCGGCGCGCGCCGACTGGACCGAAGGGACGTCGAGGAGCCCCTGGGGGTCGAGAGGAGAGGTGGCCGCCCCCGCCTCGCCGTTCACCGCGAACTCGACCACGTGCTCGCCGTGCAGGGAGGCGATCAGCTCCGCGGGCGTCCCCTGGGCGATCACCTTGCCGTGGTCCACCACCGCCACCCGGTCGCACAGCTTCTCCGCCTCGTCCATGTAATGGGTCGTCAGGAGAATCGTCCGGCCGCGCTTGCGCAGGTCGCGGATGATCTCCCAGAGCGAGCGCCGCGACTGCGGGTCGAGGCCGGTCGTCGGCTCGTCGAGGAAGAGCAGATCCGGA
>Ga0070694_100002902_pt1 | contig 10184 bp, 5 predicted proteins | sample KBSK1251metaG_FD_65470 | JGI IMG/M metagenome (GOLD analysis project Ga0070694, IMG submission 65470) | Corn, switchgrass and miscanthus rhizosphere microbial communities from Kellogg Biological Station, Michigan, USA - KBS K1-25-1 metaG | ecosystem: Host-associated > Plants > Roots >... | reverse complement strand
GCATGATGCGGGACGTCAGGCAATTGACCTTTGTCCACGTCCTCCCAACTGTCGCCGCCGTCGCGCGATCGAAAAACATGTGCATGGCCGAAATTGGCTACCGTGACGTACAGGAGATTTGCGAAGTTGGGATGCGTCTCAATTCGAGTGATTGTGTGTCCCGGAAGCATTGAGCTGGAAATGTTCGGACTCCAGCTTGTGCCTCCGTCATTGCTTCTGAACAAGCCGCCATTTTCTGTGCCCACATAAATACGTTTCCGATCCGCGTCGGCAATTTCGATTGCCGAGATCGGGCTGCCGTCGAGATGGGGTGAGCATGGCGCCCAGCTGTTCCCGTCATCGGTCGTCCGCCAAACTCTGGAAGAGCCGGTTAGGATCGTTTTCGAATCACCCGGATCCATTGCAATGAAACACATCCAGACTGAGTTCTGTTCGCGCGCAGACGCCGGGGGCGAAACATCTACCGGAGCCTTGTCGAGTCCGCGATAGCGTTGAATCAGGAGATTGTAGGCTGAAGTATAAACGTGGCCGGCGTCGTTTGGATCAAACACGTTCCACCCGCCATCGCCGGTGTCAATGGTGACAAAACTGTCGGCGAGACCGTTTTTGGTAGCGACGGTTCCGTTATCCTGAGCGCCGCCGCCGAAGACCTGCGAGTTGGATTGCGCCACATCCATGTCGTAAAACATCGTGACCGCCAGCCCACTGCTGCGGTTGGTCCATGAAGTTCCCCCATCCTCGCTGACGTCGACTCCGCCATCATTGGCATCGTATACGCGACCTGCGGCAGCGCCGGGCATAACCAGAGCATGATGATCTGCGTGAGCATAAGTTGGGTTGCCCCGGACAGCGTCCCAACGACTTATCCTTTTCCACGTCTTGCCGCCATCTTTGGTGCGGTGTAAATCCACGCCGCCACAAATGACGTGATCGGGATCCGTCGGATGCACGACGATGGTGTTGCCATACGAGATTTGTCCTTCGTCCCGAAAATGCGTTCCGTGAATGCTCTTCCAGCTATCACCGCCGTTCGTACTCTGGAAGACGCCGAGCAGCAGATCGCTGTCGCCGCTGGCTTCATTCGTCGCGAATGCGTAGAGCACGTCCGGATTGGAAGAGCTAATGGCCAGGCTGGTGCGGCCAAAGGACGCCGCTGCCGGCAAGCCCTGAGTCAGATGATCCCAGGTTTTTCCCGCATCCACTGAGCGATAGATACCGCTGCGCGAGCCTTGTTCAGTGAAGCTCGCGTAGATGGTGCCTTCCTTTGTCGGATGAAAAACGATCGCGTGACACCAGTAATTCTGCGTCGAGACAAAGGTTGAGCGTTTCCAGGAGATGCCGCTATCAAACGAAACGTACATACCGCCGAAGTCTTTACCGTTAGCACTAACTTCGGCCAGCCCGACGCCGCCAAGCAGAAGGTGCTTGGAATCAAACGGATCGATTGCGATCACCCCGATTCGTTTGGGTACCGCACTCTTTTCTGTCGAGGTGATGAGCTGCCAGGTCTTGCCTGAGTCGCTACTTTTGTAAAGCCCGACCCCCGGATAAGAATCGGACGAAAGATTTGCTTCGCCGGTGCCGCAGTAAATCGTATCCGGATTTTTGGTGTCGATAGTCAGCGAACCGATATTCAGAATATCCTGATCGTTCCAACATGATTTCCAGGAACGGCCTTCGTCAGGGCTGTGCCAAACGCCGCCGCCGGCTGACCCCACCCAGAGGCGATCGGGATGCTCTGGATGACAAATAAGAGATGTAATCCGCCCCCCAATGTTGCTTGGACCAACGCACTCCCACGAGGACACGATTTTGGCCGCGGGGGCCAGTGCCTTTGCGGCGCGCTCGCGCTCTCGAATCAGTGTGTGGACCGGAGCTTCGCGGACGGGCCAGGCACTACGCGCCTGAAACCAGCGGCTCCGGGCTTTGTGTTGGGTAAGGCGCACGCGTCTCCCGCTGACTTTGCTGCGCGGACCCGTGAGTAGAGCGATTTCAGTGTCTGATGGTGGGCTCTTAGACGGAGACTTATCAGCTTTGGGTTTCTTTGCCATAGGTTTCTCCTAAGACTGTTTGCCCATGAGCGCGAGGCGGGCCAAAACTATCCCATCTTGGAAAGCTCGTCAACATTTTTGCAACTATCCGTACAAAGAGTGGTTAATGCCAGCGACCCAGGTCTTGTGACGGTCGAGGAGTTCAGCTGATCGATAGAGTCAGAGCGCATATCCCGACACAAGTTGCACGAGAAGTAGAACTGCGACAATATTCAGGCACCGAAAGTTAATACAGACTAGCAGAGAGGTCGAAATGGAACGCAGAATAACCAGCTGGTTCAGCCCGAACCTGCAGATGGAGATGCCTTTGGTCGCGTACGGCCATACGGGCCAAACGTTGTTGATGCTGCCGACCGCGGCAGCGGATTACCTCGAGTACGAACGCTTTTATCTGGTCGACGCGATTAAGCCTTTGATCGAGCACGGAAAGCTCCGGGCTTACTCAATTAACAGCGTCAATCGCTGGAGTTTGCTGAACGAGCAGATGCCGCCCCGGCTGAAGGCAGAATTGCTGACGCGCTTTGATCGATACATCACCGATGAAGTTCTACCGTTGATCCGCAACGAGAATGAGGAGCAATACGCAAAACCCATTACGACGGGTGCGAGTCTGGGCGCGTTCCTCGCGGCGAACCTGTACTTCAAACATCCGGATTTGTTTCGGGGCACGATTCCGATGAGCGGCGGCTATGACATCCGGCAATATCTGGATGGCTACTATGACGACAATGTTTATTTCAATAATCCGATGGATTATCTGCCGAATCTAAACGATGATCATTACCTGCCCATCCTGCAAAAAGCAGATTCGATCTACATCATCTCCGGTCAGGGCGCTTACGAAGATCCCAAGCGCAGCCAGCAACTATCCGACATTCTGAAGAGCAAAAACATTCCCCACACTTTGGATTTGTGGGGCGCCGACGTGAATCACGACTGGCCCTGGTGGCGCAAGATGCTGCCGCACATTTTGGGAAAGATGATCCAAGGATGAAGGCGGAAGGATGAAGGATGAAATAGTGTAACGAAGGAGTATTTACAAGGCAGCGAGATCTCAGAGAGCGCACAAAGAAATTTGCCCTGAGAATTATCAAGCGCTATGCGGCACTTCCACGCCGCGGAGACGCTCAGGTGTTGGGTAATCAGCTGCTCAAGGCCGGGACGTCAGTGGGCGCACATTACCGCGAGGCATGTCGAGGAAAATCCGATGCGGATTTCATAAGTAAGATAGAAGGAGCGTTGCAGGAGCTTGATGAAACCGCCTATTGGTTGGAATTAATCGGTGAGTCTGAGATTCTTCCAATGAAACGCCTCGCGGCTCTCACAGCCGAAGCTGAGGAGCTAACTGCAATTCTGGTCACAATAGTTACAAAGGTGAAGCGGACGATAGCGATCTGCTCTTCATCCTTCATCCTTCCGCCTTCATCCTTTTGTTACCCCGGCGGCCCATCGTCACCCTTCTTGCCTTTCTTTTTTGCCGGTTCCGCTTCGCGAGGGCGAGTCTGCGCTGGAGTCGCAACTGGCGCCGGTTTTACTTCCTTAGGTGCTTCAGTGTTGGGCTTGGGCTCGGCAGGCGTGTCACTCTTGGGCGCCGGCACGGTGCTGTCTTCCAAACGCGGTTCAGTTATGGCACTGGGCGTCGTGGTGTTTTCGTCAGTCTTTTCCTTATCCTCTTCGGCAGTCATCTGAGCGCGTTCTAGCGCCAGTTCGCGCTGGCGTTGCTTGTACATTTCCTTCATGTCTTCAGGCATTGCGCCCGCTTTCGGAAAGTCTTCCTTCGGCTTGTCCTTCAAAAAGTCCTTCATGAAATCAATGAACATTGGCAGAGCGCCGTGCGCTCCGGTCATGTCATTGCCGAGCGGCTTCTTTCTTCCGGGATAACCCAACCAGGTGCCGGTGACGTAGGTGGGCGTGTAACCAATGAACCAAACATCGGTGTGATCGTTTACGGTTCCGGTTTTTCCGGCCAGCGGTACGCCGAGCACGCCCGCTGCTGATGCGGTACCGCCCTGGATCACGCCGCGCATCATTGAAACCATGGTCAGCGCCACATACTCGCTGAAGACTTTGTAGGTCGTCTTTTCCCATTCCTGCATCACCGCGCCGTCGCGATCCTGAACTTTGCGAACCATGTGAGGCTCAACTCGGATGCCCTTGTTGGGAAAAGCTGAATATGCCGAGACCATCTGATCGAGCGGCACTTCGGTTGCGCCGAGTGCCGAAGGAAGATAGGGCGCCATCGGCACCTTGATGCCGAAGCGACGAACCATCTGTGCGCCGGTCTGGATGCCGACGGTTTGCAGCAAGTGCACCGCCGGAATGTTCATTGACTGGGCCAGGGCCGTTTTCAAAGGCATGTCGCCATTGCTGGTCGATCCGTTGTAGTTGTGGGGTTGCCATCCGTTAATGCTGATGGGCGCGCCGCTCACCGTCGTGTCAGGCGTCATGCCCCATTCAATTGCCGCGCTGTAAATGAACGGCTTGAAAGCTGACCCCGTCTGCCGGTACGCCTGAACTGCGTTATTGAATTTGTTCGTCAGAAAGTCGTAGCCGCCCACCATGGTGACGATCTCGCCGGTCTTTGCATTAATCGTCATCATTGAGCCCTGCACGGCGGGAATTTGATTCAATTCAACTTTCAAATGGTGCGATTTTTTGTCTACTTCCTTGATGATGAATTCGGCCAGATAGCCCGGCTTAAATTCGCTGCGCGGAGCCCTCTTGCCCCAGCCCATGTCAGCCCCGGTCACCGTCGCTGTGTAATTTCCAAACCGGACCGTCGCCTCATCGCGGCCCTGATCCACCTTCATTACCAGGCCCATGAGATAGCGGCCGGGAAGGTATTCGTCGCGATACCAATCCGGATATTTGTAGCCGGCGAGTTCCTGCGAAGTAGGCACACCGCTGTTCGATGCCGTGGCAATCGCTTGATAAGACGAGCGCCAGCCGCCGTGCGATTTGTCGTACCAGCGCAAGCCCGCGCGAACAACTTCGTATGCTTTACGCTGTGCTGCTACGTTGATAGTTGAGTAAACTGCCAGACCTGTCTGCGCGACGCGCGTGGTGTAGGTGTCTTCCAAGTCCTGGCGAATGTACTCAACCGGATAGTCGAAAGCGGGTTCGGTGGCTTGTGGCGATTGATAGTACGCCGTGTCGGCAAGTTGAATCGGCTTCGTTTTGGCAGCGGCAACCTCGGACTCAGATGCGAAACCGGTTTTGGCCATCTGATCGAGCACGAGATCGCGTCGTTCCTTTGCCTTGGCGGGATTAGACGTTGGCGAATACTCGCCGGGCGCCTTGGGAATTCCGGCTAGCAAGGCTGCTTCGTCGAGCGTCATGTCTTTGGCTTGCTTGCCGAAATAGGTTTCGGCGCCGGCTTCGACCCCGTACGCGTTCGCTCCCAAAAAAATGTGGTTCGCGTACAACTCCATGATCTGGTTCTTGGTGTAATAACGCTCAATTTGCAGCGCGAGAACCCATTCATTCATTTTGCGCTTGAGGGTTTGCTCCCGCGTCAGAAAAAGATTCTTGGCGAGTTGCTGGGTTAGGGTGGAGCCGCCCTCAACGTGGTCGCTGGTCAGGTTCTTCCAGGTTGCGCCGACGATTCGAATTGGATCAATACCGATGTGATCGTAGAAGCGGGCGTCCTCAACGGCGAGAATCGCGTTCTTCATCACCGGCGGAATTTCGTCATACTTGAGCGGGATGCGCTTTTCGAGCGCGAACTCACCAATCACCGTCTTACCGTCATCGGCGTAGATGCGCGTAACCACGCTGGGCCGATAAGTGGCAAGGGCGGCCACTTCGCTCGCAGCCTGCGAATAGTTGAGCTGATAAGCAGCGATGATTCCAGTCAGTCCGCCTGCTGCCAGTGCGAGCAGCAGCACGGCCGGGAGCCAGAACCGACGCAGGATATGTTTGCGCTCGCCCGGAGGGGCAGCAACGATTGCGCCCGGCGTATATGATTTCAAACGATTGATTGGTGGTTTCGCAGCCATAATTCTCCCTACTCCTCGGCTCAACGATGCTTCAGGGTCGATTCTCAGACAACGTGGATTCCCACAGTAGCTTCAGCTTCTCGAAGGGATTATAGCTCACGCTTGAGCAAGAGGCTCGATCCGGTTGTAATGACGCGAAACTCGACTCGCGATGATTACTGTTGGCCTCAGCCTTTTATTATGCCTCTTCCCTGGGAAGCGCGCTTCCGTTGCCTGTCACGTTAAGTAACGAGCGGCAATAGTAGATAGATCTGTCGCCAGCGAAAACCCCAAGTTTCCGGTTGTGTTTCTGTTGGCACGATGATTGTTAAGCGTGTTCTTCGGCCCACAGTCGTTTCTTCACGAGCGAGATTACAGAACCCTCACGCGGAGAAAAATGAGTTTTCAAACCAGATTACAAAAAGATGTAAACCTGTCGGGTACGCTGCGGGAGGCAAAGGGCTTTAGCATCCTGCAAACCTTGATTACGCTTGCGATAATCTCGATCGTCTCGACCTTCGCGGTGATAAATATTAATAACTCGCGCCATTCCCTAAGGTTACAAAATTCAGTCCGGCAACTCGCGGGTTACCTGGAAAAGGCCCGTCTGGATTCTATTCGTCGCCACGCCAACGCCGTTCCCTCAAGCGTGGTCTTCACTTCGCCCACCAGCTACGACGTGACGATGGACTTTGCCGGATCGGGAACACCTACGACGAGAACTTTTGCCTTCGAAAACGGCGTCGAGATATTCAGTAACGGTTTGCCAAGCGTGAGTTTCAACTGGCGAGGCCGAACGTCCGCCTGCACGAATCGTTTCGCCGTGAAGAATAGTCGCGGCGAGCAATCCGAAATTGACGTATCGGACGCGGGTGATGTCACCATTGACAGAAATGTGGACGTTTTGACCGCCGACGTGACTTATGGCTCCGTGAACAGCAATTCTGGAGTTCAATCATCAACAATCGTCCCGGGCGGCGGCTTGCATAACAACATTGTGGATTGCGCTCATGATTCGGCTGAAGATCCTCCCGGGCCGCCGATAACGGGCGGTGGCCCAGGTTGCCCCAATGATTCTGCCAATCCTTCATCTTTCACGATCAAAAAAAATTACGGCAGTTCAAAAACGGTAGCGGTGACCTCGACGAGTACGGGCACAATAGTGGTCACGAAGCCCATTAACTTTGATGTCACGCCGATGTCGCAAACAGTTACAGCGGGAGGCACCGTTAATTTTACCGTGTCATCAAATAACAACATTAAGAGCGGATTCGCGGTTGTTTTTAGCACGCCGTGCGGCGCTTCCTTAACCGTACTCGTCACCGTTACCAACTAACTACCCGAGAGGGGAAGAGAGTCATGAAACAAGACACGCCTGCCATTGCGGTTCAGAATTCGCAGGGTTTCTCTCTGCTGGAAACCGCGATCGCTCTCGTCATCATGATGGTCGTAACGCTGGGAACTGCTCAACTGTTCGTTTACGCTACCAAATACAACGCAGGTGCCTCCGATCGCGCGGCATGCCTGGCCCTCGCCCAGCAGAAAATGGAGCGGCTGCGCTGGACCGACTTCGGCGATGGCGACCTTTTGGCGGGAACCACCAACGAGGATGTTACCTACGCCAACCATCACTACACGATGACGACAGCAGTCTGTGACACGGCTGATTGCGGCGGTGACTCAACGCGGAAGGTAATTACCATTCAGGTGGTTCCCCAGGGCCAGAGCGGATGGCTGAATACTCCCGTTATTCTGATTGGGCAGCGTGCGACCCCGATTATCGGCCCGTACGTTGGCCCGTGATTAATTCTTAACCACTACCTCGCGAGAACGCTTATGCGAAAACAAATTTCAGAACGCGGTCAGGCCGGGTTTTCACTTCTCGAGCTTATCGTCGCGATGGGCATTACGATTCTGTTGACGGGTTTGGCGAGTGCGCTGCTGGCGGGTTCATTCAGCGTGCGTGTACGCGAAAATCAGAAGACAGAAGCACTCGCCGACGCGCAGCGCGGCTTGAACCTGATGACGCGAGAGATCGCGAACTCCGGGTATGGGCTAACCGGCAATGGCCTCGTTGCTGCGGACTCCGGCCTGACGTCGATTCGTGTGCGCGCAAATCTTAACGCTACCTCGGGCGAAACCACGAGCAATTCCACAACCGATCGCGATGAAGACATCAAATACCTGCTCTGGAGTGATCCGGACAACGTCAACAGCTTCATTGTGAGAGTTGACGTTAATTCCTCGGCCCAGGAGATGATTCTGGCCAATCGCGTGGACTCGATGAAGTTGCGCTACTACGCGGACAAGGTCACCTATGATACGGGTAACTGTGACGTCAATAGTGGTGACATCGCCAATGTCCGCGACCAATATGGCAATCCCGCCGGCGAAGTCGCACTCAAAGCTGCCGCCAGATACATCGTCTTATCTATTTGTGTAAACCTTCCGGCCGTTTCAGCGCCGGGGGCTCCAGGCTATCAGCCGTCCTCTTCAGTCCATTTGGTGTCGGACATAGCGCTTCGCAATTCACAGTTATATAACTACTGAGGGATCACAAGACCGGGGGAAGTCATGAGAATATTCGGCAAAACAAAGAGTGGAAAACGAGGCTATCAAAGTGAGCGCGGCGCCGCGCTCGTGACTGTGCTCTTAATCAGCGTTCCGTTGTTGATGGCCGGCGGCGGTCTGATCATGATTACTTCAATGGGGGTGTCGAACACTGCGGATGCGGCCGCTGAGACAAAGGCCTATTACGCAGCCGAGGCGGGCGCACAACAGGTATTGGGAGTTCTGCGCGGGAACGTGGCGCCGAGTCCGTTGTTCGCGAGCGATCCTATGGGAGGCATCGCACCCGCGAACCAGATAACGTTCAAACGAGCCGTGGGTCTTTCGACTTCCAACAAAAGTGGTGACACCCACTCGTTCGCGAGGCTTTCGCGCTGGCTTAGCTACGATTCGACTACCGATCTCATTTCGCTCCCAAACGGCGGGGCCTTCAGCGCTTCGTTAAGCGACCCGGACAATTCTCGGGTGGTATCGTTTTCAACCTCGGGCGTGTTTACCAATCGTGGAGGTTTAGACCATTACACGTTTCCGCTGGGGGACGCCAGCACCAATCCCAGAGTGACACTGACTTACTTCCCCCAGGATTCCGTCACTATCACCGACAGTGGCGACAGTACCCTTGGCTACATCAGAGTCCAACATTCCGTTGGTACCGTGACCCTGACGGACGAGCCCTTCACGCTCACCATTACACAGACAGCGCCGTGGCCGGCGACAGCCGTCATCAATTGCAAATTGAACGGAAGCATCAGTGGGCCCAGCAGTCTAATAGCGGTAACATTTCCAACCCAGTCGAACAATGTGGGCGCAGTTTTCACGCGCAGCACCAATCCGATTAATACTAATGGATCGAGTACGCCGATGGCAGTTTCGGTGGTGGCGCCTCAGCCGAACCGATTAACGACTCAAATTACGGGCTATGGCCCCCGCGCCGCGCAAAAGCAAATGCAAATGCTGTTGAGCAGGTTTGCGTTTGATATGTCACCCGTTAGCACCATCACTTTACGCAGCGCTGATAACGGTGCCCTGGCCAATTTCAACGCGGGCAGTAGTTCTGTCTATGGTTATTCCGGATATGACAATGCGGGAGGCTGGAATTTGCCGGCGATTGGTGTGACCAGCACGCCGGATTATACTCACATTTCAGGTTTGGGTTTGCCTGCAGATCAAATAAAAGGCGTCCCGACGAATGTGCAGAAAGTCGACGTGCCTGATCTGCCGACCTTCCTGCAGACGGCTGATAATGCTCGGGCCTTCGTGGTCCAGATGCGTACCCAGGCCCAGGCCCTCGGACGTTACTTTAATCCAGCGGCCCCGCCGGCCAGCTTTGGCACGATCGACGCGCCGGTAATGACATTTATGGATGGAGACTGTGTCATACCACCCGCAGGCGGAGCCGGACTCTTGGTGGTTACGGGATCGCTAACACTTGACGGTAACGCACCGTTTAGCGGTCTGGTGCTGGTGCTCGGCGGTGGACAGCTCATCAGAAACGGCGGTGGCAACAGCGCCTCGTTGGGCTCCCTTCTGATCGCTCGATTCGATAACACCGGCGATTTCCTGGCCCCGACTTTTGACAGCAACGGCA
>Ga0070694_100002901_pt1 | contig 10186 bp, 8 predicted proteins | sample KBSK1251metaG_FD_65470 | JGI IMG/M metagenome (GOLD analysis project Ga0070694, IMG submission 65470) | Corn, switchgrass and miscanthus rhizosphere microbial communities from Kellogg Biological Station, Michigan, USA - KBS K1-25-1 metaG | ecosystem: Host-associated > Plants > Roots >... | reverse complement strand
CGGCTCGCACGTCTTCAACCCGTCGAACATCGGGCTGGTCGTCGCGTTCGTCGTGCTCGGCACGACGCGCGTCGAGCCGCTCGATTTCTGGTGGGCCCCGCTCGATCTCTGGATGGTCGCCGCCTACGCCGTGATCCTCGTCGGCGGGCTCCTGATCACCCGCCGGCTGCGGCTCCTCGCGCTTGCCGCCTCCTTCTGGGTCGCGCTCGCGGCCGGGGTCGGGCTCCTGGCCGGGTCCGGCCACTGCATGACCGCGAACTGGTCGTTCGCGCCAGTCTGCGGGATCGACTTCTGGCGGGTGATCGTCACCTCGCCCGAGGTCCTGGTCTTCCTGTTCTTCATGATCACCGACCCCAAGACCGTGCCGGCCGGTCGCGTCGGGCGGGTCGCGTTCGGCGCACTCGTCGGCGTGATCAGCACGCTCCTGATGGCGCCCCAGACCGACGAGTTCGGGACGAAGGTCGGCTTGCTGGCCGGCCTCGTCGTCCTGTGCGCCGCCCGACCGATCCTCGACCGCCTCGTTCCGGCGCCGAACGCGGCCGACGACGACCTCCAGGCCTTCGCGACCCGTGTGACCACCGGGGGCAACCCCGCGGCGGGTGCCGTCCGCGGCGCCGCCCGGGTCGGCCTCGCCGGTGCCGCGGTGCTCGCGCTGGGCGTCGGGATCGTCGCGGCCGGCACGCCGGCCCGCGGGGTCGTCGTCCCGGACACGACGGAGATCCTGAACCGGGCGCCGACGACGGTCGATCCGGCCACCCTGCCCGCGATCACCGTCGGGCAGGACGTCGTCGACTTCGACCACCAGCTCGCCGGGCCCGGGATGCAGGCGGTGGCCGTGACGCTCGCCCAGAACCTCGAGCTCGAGAACCGCGCGCTGCTGAGCCACGACGAGACGATCCTGGCGGCCGTCGATCACGGCGACCGGCTCATCGAGATGCGGACTCGCCTGAGCGACGCCAACGCGTCGGGGTCGATCGTCATCGTCCACTACCGGTTCGACACGATCGACGTGTCGCTCCTCGTGCCGTTCGGGCGCCAGGAGGGCCTGAGCCTCGGCCTCGCCGGGCGCGGGACGATGACCATCGAGACCTACGACGCGGCCGGCAACCTCCGCTCGCGCGAGTTCGCGCCGTTCGCGCGGACGTTCGCGATGCGCCGGGCGACCGGTGCGCGCTGGCTCAACGTCGCAGTCCTCCCGGCGACGCCCGGGGCCTGATCGTCTGCGAAGGTCCGCGGCGCCGACGCCGCGGACGCCTGACCCCGCGCTCGATTGACGGTGACCCTACGATCGTCGCGACATGACCGCCGCCCGCCGTCCGCCCACCCCCGCGGATGAGCCGCACGAGGGTGCGGCGCGTCTGACCCGCGACCAGGTCAGCGCGATCAACCGCTTTCCGGACGACAACCCGAACCCGGTCATGCGGATCGATGCCGACGGACACCTGATCTACGCGAACCCGGCCAGCGCGCCGATCCTGGGGACCCTCGGCGTGAGCGTGGGCGACCCGGTGCCGGCCGACACGCTCGCCCGATTCGACGTCGTCGCTCCGGCGCGCGGCTACGTCGAGTTCGTCGCCGACAGCCGGACCTACGCCGTCTGGCCCGTCCCGATCCATGACCTGAACTTCACGAACCTGTACGGCATGGACGTGACCGCCGAGCGCGCGATCGTGAAGTTCCCCGACCAGAACCCGAATCCCGTCTTCCGCATCGACTGGAACGGGACCCTCGTCTATGCCAATCCGGCGAGCGCCGGCCTCGTCGAGGGGTTGGGCCTCGTCGTCGGTTCGAGCCTGCCCGCGGACCTGCGTGACGCCCTCCTCGAGCGTGCCCGCGCGGCGGACGGCGTCACGGTCGAGGTCGAGAGCGCCGGCCGGACGTACGCCCTGAAGCCGGTCGACGTCCCGGAATTCGGGTTCATCAACGTCTACGGCACCGACGTCACCGCCGTGAAGGAGCGCGAGCGGCTGGCCCGGGAAAACGAACGCCTCCTCCTCAACATCCTGCCCGGGCCGATCGCCGACCGGCTGCGCGACGGCGAGCCGCTCATCGCCGATCGCTTCGACGACGTGACGCTCCTGTTCGCCGACATCGTCGAGTTCACCCGGCTGTCGTCGACGATGGCGCCCCACGAGCTCGTCGGGATGCTCAACGAGGTGTTCACGGTGTTCGACGGCCTCGTCGACCGGTACGGCCTCGAGAAGGTGAAGACGATCGGCGACGCATACATGGTCGTCGGCGGCATGGCCGACCGGTCCCTGGCCGCCGGCGCCGACGACCACCCGGCCCGCGTCGCCGCCATGGCCCTCGACCTCGCCGAGTCGGTCGGCCGGATCGAGGCAGCCGCGCGTCTCGGGATCACGTTCCGGATCGGGATCCATTGCGGGGCGGTCGTGGCCGGGGTGATCGGCACGAAGAAGTTCATCTACGACGTCTGGGGCGACACGGTGAACATGGCGAGCCGGATGGAGTCGCTCGGAATCCCGGGCCGGGTGCAGGTCACGCACGCCATCGCCGAGCGCCTGCGCGGCCAGTTCGAGCTCGAGGAGCGCGGGCTGATCGAGGTCAAGGGCAAAGGCCCGACGCCGACGTACTTCCTGGTGGGCCGGCGGGCCGGGGTGGCCGGCGAACAGGAACCGGCAGCAGAACGGAGCCTCTAGCGCGGGACGCGAGCGATCCCCGATTCGTAGGCGAGGACGACCGCCTGCACCCGGTCGCGCAGGTCGAGCTTGTCGAGGATGTGCGCGACGTGGGTCTTGGCGGTGTGCTCGGAGAGGACGAGCTCGGCGGCGATCTCCGCGTTCGAGAGACCGCGGGAGACCAGGCGCAGCACCTCGAGCTCTCTCGGGGTCAGCTCCCCGAGCGCAGGCGGAGGCGGCTTCGGCGCGCCGCCGGCAAACCGCTCGATGAGTCGCCGAGTGACGGCCGGAGCGAAGAGGGATGCACCGCCCGCGACGACCCGGATCCCGGACACCAGCTGGTCCTCCGGGGCGTCCTTGAGCAGGAAGCCGCTGGCACCGGCTCGGAGCGCCTCGAACACGTACTCGTCGAGATCGAAGGTCGTCAGGACGAGCACCCGCGGCGCGTGCCTGCTGCCATCCACGATCCTGCGGGTCGCCTCGATGCCATCCACGTTCGGCATGCGGACGTCCATGAGGACCACGTCCGGATCGAGCTCGCGGGCCAGACCGATCGCCTCGGCGCCATCGGCCGCCTCGCCGACGACATCGATATCCGGTTCGGCGCGCAGGATCATCCGAAACCCGCTCCGCACGAGGGTCTGGTCGTCCGCGAGGAGGACGCGGATCGTCACGCTCGCGCCGAGCGGAGGGGCAGGCGGACGCGGAGCGCATACCCGCCACCGGGCCGCCGTCCCGCCTCCAGCTCGCCGCCGTAGACGGTGACTCGCTCGCGCATCCCGACCAGGCCGTAGCCCGAGCCCGAACCGTCGCTGTCGCCGGGGCCGTCGTCCGAGATCTCGAGCTCGAGCTCATCGGGCAGATATCGAACGACGACTCGGGCGCGCGCCGGACCGGCATGCGTGAGCGCGTTCGTCAGCGCCTCCTGCACGATCCGGAACGCGGAAAGATCGATTCCCGGGGGCAGGTCGCGCGGTTCACCTTCGATGGCCACATGGACGGGCAGCCCGGCAGCCCGGACCTGCTCCACGAGCGTGTCGAGCTCCCGGAGGCTGGGCTGGGGAGCAAGCGGAAGGGTCTCCTCGCCGCCGCGAAGCATGCCGACCAGACGGCGCATCTCGTCGAGCGCCTGCTGGCCGGTCGATTCGATGACGGCGAATGCATCACGCGCGTCGGAGGGCTCGGATTCGAGCACGCGCCGGCCGCCACGCGCCTGGAGGACCATGACGCTGATCGAGTGCGCGACCACGTCGTGGAGCTCGCGGGCGATCCGCGCCCGCTCCTCGACGATCGCGGCGGCAGCCCTCCCTTTCTCCAACTCGAGCTCTCTCTCGTTGAGGCGCCGCTGCCGGACCGCCCGACCGGCAACCCACGGGGCTCCGAGGATGAGCGCGAAGAAGATGAGGTTGTCGGCGGTGATGCCGCCGCTCAGATCGAGAACCGCGACGAAGATGCCGACGGTCATTCCACCGGCGAGCAGCGTGCGCCGACCGCTCGTGTGGGCCGCGGCGCTGTAGACGGCGAGCAACAGGAAGACGAATGCGCCCGAGTTGGTGGGCTGAGCGAACATCGGCATCGCGCGCGTCGCGACGGAGATGGCGAGCATCAGGCCAAGCAGCGGGAGTGGGTCGCGCGACCGCCGCGCCGCCGCCACCCCGAGGGCCACCGCCAGGACGGCAGATGCGACCCGAAGCGATTCCGATGCGTCGGTCAGGACGACCCCGAGCAGGGCGAGCGCCGTGAGCGCCGCGGCCAGCACCTCGTCGCCGCGCCGCCGGATGAAGGTCACGAGCTCGTCCCGACGCATCGAGCGACACGCTACGGCATGAACGCCCCGATTCCATCACTCCTGAGAGTGACCCCTGCGCCTTGGACTCGTTCTCGCGAGCGAGCGATGTTCAGCAGCGAGGGCGACGACAACTCCGGCGCCGGCTCATACCGTCGAGCACGTCGACCGGGGAGCCTTGCAACGGAGGACTTGAGATGCGCAGATCCGTGACCGCCACGCTCCTGGGGATCGTGGCCAGCCTGTCGATCGCGTCAGCGGCGCTGGGCCACGAGTGCACGAACGCCAGCCGAGGCGACCCCGGCGCAGGTGCGCAGGCCCTGATCGACTGGAACACCGGCCAGATCCTCTGGCTGAGTGAGGGTCTCGCCAATCGACTTGCCAACGGCGTCGTCGACCCCAACACAACTGAGGGCTTCCATGGCCTGATCGCCTTCGATGCCACCGGCGACGGCATCGCCGACTTCAGCACCTGGATCGGCGTGGGACCCGACGGGGAGGTTCCGCTCGTTGCCCAGCTCAGCGGACCGGCGTGCAAGGGCGTGACCAACCTCTTCGTCTACTTCACGGTGTGCGTGGGTAGCTAGGAGCTTCGCCGATTCGGACACCGGACGGCCGAGCCGGCGGGCGGATCCGCCGCCGGTTCGGTCGCCGGGCGCCCGAACCGGAGGGGGACGGGGCGAGCTCTCCGCCGTGGCACTCTGACCCACCCACCTCCCAAGATGGGCTGTTCGGCACGTTCGCGGCATCCACCGGCAATGCCATCGTGGAGCCTGGGTGAGTGAGTGGCGCCCCCGATGAGTGCGGCGACCTGTCGATGAGGCAATCCGATGAAACGAATCCAGGTGGTCTACGCGAGCCGTCACGGTGGGACGGCTGGCATTGCCGAGCGAATCGCCGAGGTCCTGCGGTCGGAGGGCGCTGACGTCGTGATTGCCGACGCCGCCGATCGGCCCGAGGCGATCGGGTTCGATGGGCATGTCGTCGGCAGCGGCGTGCAGATCGGCAGCTGGTTCAAGGAGGCGACCGAGTTCCTCGAGCGGAACCAGTCCACGCTCGCGGCCGGGCCGGTCTGGCTGTTCAGCAGCGGGCCCCTACAGGGCTCGTCGAAGATGACGGAGGGGACCGACCTCTTGACCCTCGCCCTCGGTCCGGAGGAGGGACCGGGGAGCGGCGGCCGCAAGAGGATCTCGGAGCTGTCGGCCGCGATCCATCCTCGTGGCCATGGCGTCTTCTATGGCGCATTCGACCCGAAGGATTCTCCGAAGACGATGGTCGAACGTGTGGTTCGCCTGATGCCCGCATCGAAGCGGATCCTCCCCACCGGCGACTTCCGCGACTGGGACGCGATCGACGCCTGGGCGCGCGAGATCGCGGCGGAGCTGCTCGCGACCGTCCCGGTCGGCTGACCCAACCCAGCGGCTGACCCAACAGAGCGGCTGGCGAGCCGCTGAACGTCTTCTCGCCCAGACCGGGCGGCACGACGGGACTCCGAGACTCCGGCCGTCGCCGAGGAGCGTAGGCTGTCGCCGAGCGCGCGGTTTTCGGGTCAGGCGAGGGGAGAGTCGGGATGGACACGGCACGTCGATCGCGAATGGGCTGGGGCATCCTCGGAGCCGCCGCCGCCGCGTGGTTCGCGATCTGGTTCCTCTTCTTCCCCCAGTTCATCAAGACGTACTTCGCGTGGGACATCGAGCCGCGCTTCGCCCAGGTGTTCATCGGCGCGGGCTACGTGTTCCGGACCGCGTTCTTCCTCAACGCGGCCTTCGAACGGAGCTGGGCGCGCCTCCGCTGGATCGTGTGGGGCAACCTCGTGTTCACGGGGATCCTCCTCCTCGCCACCTACTGGCACGCCGAGGAGTTCCACTGGAACCCGTTCCAGACGCCGCTCGCCCACATCTGGATCGTGCTCTACATCTTCGAGCCCGTCGTCATGATCTACCTGATCCCGTCGGGAACGCTTTCGGCCCCGTCGCCGACGAGCGGCGGGCCGATCGAGCCGTGGTTCAAGCGCTTCCTGATCCTCGTCGCCGGGTTGCTGCTCATGAACGGCCTGCTGCTCGTCATCAACCCGGAGTTCGCCGCGACTCGCTGGGCGTGGCAGCTCAACCCGCTCGACGCGCGGATGGTCGCGGCCTGGTTCCTCGGCTGGTCCGTGTGGTGCGGGACGATGGCCTTTGCCCGCGACTGGGACGAGATCCGGACCGCCTCCCAGCTGTTCATCCTCAACGGCGTCGCCCTGCTCGCGGTCACGATCGTGTTCCGCGATGAGTTCCTCCCGGGGCGGGGAACGGCGGCGGGATTCGCCGTCGCGCTCGCGGTGATGACCGGGATCATGATCGGCTTCCACGTGCTCCAGGACCGGCGCCGGCCGACCGACCAGCTCGCGCCGGCCGCGCTTCGTGGCGTGGAGCAATGACGACCGGGCTCCCAACGACCGGGCTCCCAACGACCGGGCTCCCGACGGCGTCGCTCTTCGAGAACGCCCGATTCGCGCTGACGTACGCCTTTCCGAGCCTGCTCCGCGGAGCCCTCATCCCGCAGCCGTTCTGGACGGAGCTCGCGACCCGCCTGAACACCGCACAGTGGGCCGTGGCGACGGTCGAGCATCTCTCTAGTCGGCATGGCGGCCATTCCGTGCTGCTCCGAAGCGTCCTCGGAGAGACGGTCCTGATCCTGACGGCAGAGGACGTTCGCCGCGTCCTCGACTCCCCGGTCGCGGAGTTCGCGCTCGATGCCCGTGAGAAGGTGCGGGCGCTCCAACCGTTCGCCCCGGACGCCCTCAACGCGTCACCGCCCGCCCTCCGCGGCCAGCGACGCCAGTTCAACGAGGCGGTGCTCGACTACGGTCACGAGCCGCATCGGCTCGCTGAGCGGTTCCTCGCGATCGCGAGCGAGGAGATCACGGCCATGCTCGGGACCGCCACGGTCGTGGACTACGAGCGATCGCTCGCGGGTTTCCGCCGAATCAACCGACGCTGCGTCCTCGGTGACGCCGCGGCCGATGACACCGAGCTGAGCGAGGAGCACAGCCGCCTCCGCGGCGACGGCAACTGGCTCGGCCTGAAATTCTGGAATCGCGGCCGGGATGTGAAGCTCCGGGCTTCGATGGACGCGCGGATCCGGGCGTACGTTGACGCCGCCGAGCCCGGCACGCTGGTCAGCCTCATCCCCGGCGCGCCGCAGGGGCAGGAGACGGACCCGAACGGCCAGGTCCCGTTCTGGCTCATGGCCCTCGACGCCGTGCGGACCGTGGTCACGAACGCGCTGGCGCTGCTCGCCACGCACCCGGTCGAGCGGGCGCGCGCGATCGAGGAGATCGCCGCCGCCGATCTGGCCCACGGCCGCGGCACGGTCGCCGGACTGACGGACCTTCGCTTCGTCCGGGCGTGCATCCAGGAGAGCATCCGGTTGTGGCCGGCGGCGCCCACCCTCGTCCGGCGGACGACCGGCGATACCGAGTGGGACGGGACGATGGTGCCCGCCGGAACGCGCGTGCTCATCCCCGCCGCCGTCTTCCATCGGGCGCGAACGCTCCCGTACGCGAACCGACTGGCGCCGGAGATCTGGCTCGACGGGTCCGGCGACGCCGACTGGTCTCTGAACCTCTTCTCGCGAGGCCAGGCACAGTGCGCGGGCCGGAACCTCGCCCTGGTGTTGTCCACGGCGAGCCTCGCCGAGCTGCTGCGACAGGCGGAGTTCGAGCTCCTGAGGCCGAAGCTCGGCCCGGACCGCCCGCTGCCGTACGGGATCAACCCGCTGACCACCCGGTTCGCGGTCCGTGGGCGGCCGTCGACATAACGCGGGAGTCAGGAGGGCTCGGGCGACCCGCGCAGGTCCTGGTTGCGGAGGAACGTGAGCACGGCGGAGACACGGCGATGCTGTGCGCCGTCCTGGGGACTGAGCATCAGCTTGGCGAAGATCGCGTTGATGTGTTTCTCGACTGCCGACGGTGAGATGTAGAGCGAGCTCGAGATCGCTGCATTGGACTCGCCTTGAGCCATCTCGCTCAATACCTCCATCTCCCGGGAGCTCAGCGTTTCGAGCAGGGACCTCGCGGGCTGCTGCCGACGACCCAACAGGACCTCAACCACCTTGGGATCGATGACCGATCCGCCTGCAGCGACTTCGCCCAAGGCTCTCAGTAGCTCGTCCAGCTCACCGACCCGGTCCTTGAGAAGGTAGGCGAGCCCGCTCGTGCCGTCGCGGAACAGCTCGAACGCGTACAGGGAGTTCACATATTGGGAGAGGACGACGACGCCCACGTCCGGATGCCTCGAGCGGATCTCGTGGGCGGCCTCGATCCCCTCCATCTGGTTGGTGGGCGGCATCCGGATGTCCGTGATGACGGCATCCGGGCGCAGCCTGTCCACCGCGTCCAGCAACGCCTCGGTGTTCTCGACCGCCGCCAGCACATCCACGCCGCCGCTGGATTCGAGGAGCCGACGCGTCCCCTCGCGCACCAGGTAGTGATCGTCGGCGATGACGATCTTCACGGCTCACCGACCGGGAGTGACGCCGTGATGCGGGTGCCCTGGCCGGGTCGGCTGACAATCGTGACGGTTCCCCCGAGTGCTCGGAAGCGGTCCCGAAGGCCCGCAAGGCCGCCATTCGCGGCGGCATCGGGATCGAACCCTCGCCCATCGTCGGCGACTCCCAGCCGCAGTCGGCCGTCGTCGCACGTCAGCGAGATCTTCGCGTGCGTGGCGTTGGCATGCTTGAGGACGTTCGCGAGCGACTCGGTGACGAAGAAGTACGCGGCGCCTTCCACGTTGTCTCCGAACCGGCGCGCGCGCAGGCCCTCCGACGCTTCAAGGGTGACCGCGAGGGGTACCCGGGCACATCGGTCCTCGACCGCCTCCACGATCCCTCCGTCGCTCAGCACCGATGGGTGGATTCCCTGGGACAGTTCACGGAGATCCGAGAGGATTCGCTGGGCGTCGAGCCGGAGGTCGTCGATCGCGTCGGGTTGCAGGCTCCCGCGCTCGGCGGCCGAGCGAACCATCGCCAGCTTGGCGACGATCGCCACCAGCTCCTGCTGGGCGCCGTCGTGGATGTTGCGCTCGATCCGGCGTCGCTCGCCCTCGCCGGCCTCCACGATCCGTGCGGCGAGTCGCGCGTTCCTCACGGCCAGAGCCAGCTGCCCGGCCAGCGTCCGGACCAGCTGGACGTCGTCGTCGTCCAACCGCCCCTCGATCCTCGGGCCGCAGGCGATCTCGCCGACCCGCTCGTCGCCGGTGCCGAGCGGCACGCGGAGGACGGGCCCTCCGGTCACCGATCCGGCCATCGCCACGGCGCCGTCATCGAGTCGAACCGTGACCCAGCTGAGGCGAAGAGCCTTCCGGACGGTCTCGACGAGCCGATTGAGCAGCTCGCCGGGCTCGGCGACGTGCTCGATTGTCTGTCCGAAGTCGGCGACCGCCTCGTAGCGCGTTGGGCGCGAACCGAACACCCACCGATCGGCAACAGCCTGAAGGCGGCGTCGGGCTGGCTGGAAGAGGATCGCGATGACGACGGTGAGCACGACCGCAACCTCGACGCTGAGACCCAGTCGTGTCCCGGCTGCCAGCCCGACCGCCGCGGCGACCGCGATGTAGACCAGCAGGATGGCGAGCGAGAGGGCGCCGTAGACGACCGATCTGCGGATGACGATGTCCACGTCGATCCAGGGCGGATCCATGACCGCCACCACCACCGACGCCGGCACCAGGAAGATGGTCAGGGTAGAGAGCACACTCAGCTCCGCCGAGCCCGCGCGCGG
>Ga0070694_100002896_pt1 | contig 10197 bp, 15 predicted proteins | sample KBSK1251metaG_FD_65470 | JGI IMG/M metagenome (GOLD analysis project Ga0070694, IMG submission 65470) | Corn, switchgrass and miscanthus rhizosphere microbial communities from Kellogg Biological Station, Michigan, USA - KBS K1-25-1 metaG | ecosystem: Host-associated > Plants > Roots >... | reverse complement strand
CCCGCGACATAGCGTAGCTGGTCTTTCCCATCGGTTGCGGCTTCGTACACCACCTCGGCGATCTGCGCAGGCGAAGAGTATGTCTCCATCTGCGCAGGATCTGTGATTACCCTCATGACTTTCTCGACCAGTTTGTCGTAAGCCTGATGCCGACCTGTAATATCGCGACGTTGTAACCATCCTTCTTCAGTATGTTGTAGACGCTCTCCCAACCCGATCCGTCTACAAAGCCGCCGTGAACGAGCACGATGTTAGTTGTTGCTTGGGCCATAAGTTCCTCTGTTAACGATTAGTTGTATGCCATGGATTTGTCGCCGGTGCGAGCCCGAGTTTCACTGCGGTCTTTACCAGATCCGCGACAGAGTCAGCCTTCATCTTCTGCATCACTTTGCCGCGATGGGCCTTCACCGTGATTTCACTTATGCCGAGTTTCAAACCAATTTGTTTATTCAACATTCCAGCTACGACTAATCGCATCACGTCCTGTTCACGAGGTGTGAGCGAATCGTAACTGCTGCGCAAGGTAGTTATTTCAGCTTGATCATCCAGCACCGCTGCGCTGCGTTTGAGGGCGTGTCGAATCGCGCCTAAGAGCACCTCGTCATCGAAGGGCTTGGTCAGGAATTCGACCGCTCCAGCTTTCATAGCCTGGACCGTCGTCGGGACGTCACCATGACCCGTTATAAAGATGATGGGCATGTCAGTCCGTTCCGACGCGATCAGCTTTTGCAGCTCCAGACCGTTAAGATCCGGAAGAGAGACGTCGAGCACCAAACAGCATGGTTTCGATATGCGCGGGCGGGCGAGGAAATCCTTTGCGGATGCAAATGTCTCCGGTTGCCAGCCGGCGAATTTGATCAGCAGCTCCACCGATTCGCGCACTGAAATGTCGTCGTCAACGACAAAGACGATTGCTTGGTGCTGCGATTTGGATGCGGCCATCGTCATATCGATGGAAAATGTAAACGTTCAACCCACTCGAAGCGCTGCGTTAAGCGCTTCCAGCAGATCCGTCGGTTCAAATGGCTTGAACAGACAGTCTACGGCGCCTTCTGCCATTAAGTGAGGCCGTGTTGTCGTGTCGCGTTGGCCAGTGATGAAAACGATTGGTATCGACTGCTCACGAAGCTTTAGCTCTCGCTGCAAATCTGGTCCAGTCATACCGGGCATCGCAACATCAAGCACTAGACAGTTCGTCTCAGCAACTATCTCCGAAGCCAGGAACTCTTCGGCGGACGAGAAGGTTTGTGCTTCAAAACCAAATTCCCTGAGTAGATCGGGAAGCGATTCACGTACGGATTCGTCGTCGTCAACTACTGAGATGAGGGGTCGTGGATCCATTAGCTACGCCTCGCAACGCATCCCTTCGAACATTTGAGCAATTACGAGAATGAGCCTATCACAACCGGATGTCCATAGTACTTTGGTATCAGTCCCGAAACCGCGCCATACCAAGATGCCGATCGATACCTTCGTCTAATAGATTCACTTTCCCACTCGTGGTCTACTCCTGCATGTTTGATGAACCGATGGTTACCGCGATGAGTGCACTAGATCTTCGCTTACTGAAGGAGACACCGGTATGAAACGAACCACTTTCTTACTAGTTATAGCGGCGATCGCGGCCGTTGGTGGCTCGACGGTGAACACATCTCGCCATGCCACGGCTCAAGAGTCAGCCCCGATCTTCGTAAAGCAAATTCCACCCGGCTACCGTGACTGGAAGGTGGTCTCGGTGGCGCACGAAGCAGGTGACCTCAACGATATTCGCGCCGTTCTGGGAAACGACATAGCAATCAAAGCGTATCGGGACGGTAAGCTTCCGTTTCCCGAAGGCGCAATCGTTGGCCGAATAGCCTGGAGCTATGTGCCGTCGGAAGAAAACAACAAAAGCTTCGGCCGTGAGCAATCCTTCGTAGCAGGTTCACCGACGGACACCTACCTCCAATTCATGGTCAAGGATTCGAAGAAGTACGCTGCGACCGGCGGCTGGGGTTACTCGTCGTTTGATAAAGATGGCAAACCTACGGACGAGGCGGCGATGAAGAAATGCTTCCCGTGCCACCAGGCCATCAAAGATCGCGACTTCGTATTCACGCGTTACACGCCTTGATAACGAACATCACTGCCGAGGCATCGTGAGATGACCGGAGCCAAATAATTAAGAAACGACTCAAAGCGAGGACACGATGAAAGAAGCAGAAGACAGCTCACGACGGCGCTTTCTCAAGACAGGCTCGCTGTTAGGTCTCGCAGCCGCGTTCAGCCCACGCACCATCGCCGAGGCGTTCACCGATTCGAATCCAAAGACTAATCAAATGGAGAACTCAATGACGCGGACCAGCGCTCCCCAACTTCAGACAGACAAAGCTGCCATTCGTCCGTTTCAATTCAATTTTTCAGACGCTGAACTTGCCGATCTACGGCGGCGTGTCAACGCGACCAAGTGGCCAGATAGAGAACAGGTGATGGACGCATCGCAAGGCGTGCAACTTGCGACGATGCAGAAACTCGCACGCTATTGGGGGACGGACTATGACTGGCGCAAGAGCGAGGCGAAACTGAAGGCCGTGCCGCACTTCGTCACCGAGCTCGATGGTCTCGACATTCATTTCATTCACGTTCGTTCGAAGCATGAAAATGCGCTGCCGATGATCGTCACGCATGGCTGGCCCGGCTCAATCATCGAGCAGATGAAGATCATCGAGCCGCTGACCAATCCCACCGCCCATGGCGGGACCGCGGCGGAAGCCTTCCATCTAGTAATTCCGTCTCTGCCGGGTTACGGGTTCTCAGGCAAACCGCCGAAGCCGGGATGGAATCCTGTTAGCATCGCAAAAGCGTGGGCCACGCTGATGCAACGTCTCGGCTACACAAAGTACGTGGCGCAGGGGGGCGATTGGGGCAATGCCGTCTCTGAGGTGATGGCTTTGCAGCAACCGCCCGGCTTGCTAGGCATTCACACCAACATGGCCGCCACTGTTCCGGCAGAGATTTCTAAAGCGATGGCCTCCGGCACACCGCCATCTGGTCTTTCGCTCGATGAAAAACACGCGTGGGATCAACTCGACGACTTCTACAAGAACGGGTTGGGCTACGCCCTCGAGATGAACAACCGCCCGCAGACGTTGTATGGAATCGCCGATTCTCCGGTTGGTCTTGCGGCGTGGATGATCGACCATGACATTCGCAGCTACCAGATGATCGCTCGCGCTTTCGACGGCAAGCCGGAAGGACTGACGCCGGACGACATCCTTGACAACATCACTCTGTACTGGCTGACGAACACCGCAGTTTCCTCCGCACGACTCTACTGGGACGCACGGCATAATCTTCCACCTGGGGGCTTCTTCGATGTGCGAGGCATCAAGATTCCCGTCGCCGTAAGCGCATTCGCCGAAGAGATCTACCAGGCGCCGAAGAGTTGGGCTGAGAAGGCGTATCCAAAACTCATCTTCTACAACAAGCACGACAAAGGCACCCACTTCGCGGCTTGGGAGCAGCCAGAGCTTTTCGTGAGCGATTTGCGCGCGGCGTTCAAGTCGCTGCGGTAGTTTGACACGTCGGAATTCATTTAGGAGGACTTTCCAATGAGCACAATTGCGACAAAAGACGGAACACGGATCTACTACAACGACTGGGGCGAAGGTCAACCGGTAGTTTTCAGTCACGGCTGGCCTTTGAGCGCGGACGCCTTCGAAGACCAGATGTTTTTTCTGGCGCAACGTGGCTATCGCTGTATTGCCCATGATCGGCGCGGACACGGAAGATCGGATCAGCCATGGAATGGAAACGATCTCGATACATATGCGGACGATCTCGCCGAGTTAACGGCTGCTCTTGATCTACAGGACGCGATTCATGTGGGCCACTCGACGGGTGGTGGTGAAGTCGCGCGTTACATCGGCCGTCATGGAACAGCCCGGGTATCGAAAGCGGTTCTCATTGGCGCGATTCCGCCCGTGATGGTGAAGTCAGACAAGAATCCTGGCGGCATACCAATCGAAGAATTCGACAAGATGCGGGCCTCCGTCGAGGCCGATCGTTCGCAATTCTGGAAAGACCTGAGCCTGCCTTTCTATAGCTATAACCGTCCTGGAGCGAAGGTGTCGGAGGGTGTGCGCGAATCGTTCTGGTTGCAGGGAATGATGTGCGGCTTTCCGGGCTCGTACTTTTGCATCAAGGCATTCTCCGAGACAGATCTGACCGAGGATCTGAAAAAGATCGACGTGCCTACACTGGTGCTTCACGGCGATGATGATCAGATCGTACCCATCGCAGATTCCGCGTTGTTGTCATCGAAGATCATTAAGAACGCCAAGCTGGTGGTTTACGAAGGCGCCCCGCACGGTATGTGCACGACGCTAAAGGATCGAGTGAATGCCGAACTGCTTGCTTTCTTCAAAGGCGAGCAAGCTGCGAGGGCGTAACGCATAGCATACGAGGCAAGTGATGCAGGTGAGAGTGACTAATGCAAATAATCTCGGCGAAGGTGAAATGCGGGTCTTCGATATCGCGGGAACCAAGGTTAACGTTGCTGCTTCCGGCGGACGTTTATTCGCAATCGATGACACGTGCACGCATAGAGGATGCTCACTCGGCGAGGGTAAGTTGGCGGGCACCACCGTGACGTGTCCTTGTCATGGCAGTCAGTTCGATGTGACTTCGGGCGCCGTCATTCGAGGGCCCGCGCAACAACCTGTGCGTTCACGGTCGGTAGAAGTCGACGGTCAGGACCTCTTGGTCGAGTCTTAAGCAGATTCTTGTTATCCAGTCTTAGCGAGTACCGAAACAGGAACCGATAGGAACGCATCGACGGGAAAAAGGAAGGAGCAAAATATGAAGGTCGTAGTTATCGGTGGCACCGGTCTTATAGGATCAAAGCTCGTAACAAAACTCAGCGCGCTCGGACATGAGGCTGTGGCAGCGGCGCCTAATACGGGCGTCAACACGCTCACCGGTGAAGGACTGGCGGAAGTGCTTAAGGGGGCCCAGGTCATTGTTGATGTCTCGAATTCACCATCTTTTGAGGATGCGGCTGTGATGGACTTCTTTCAGACGTCAACTCGCAATCTCCTTTCCTATGAAGCCGCGGCCGGCGTGGGCCATCACGTCGCGCTCTCGATCGTTGGAAGTGATCGTTTGCCTCAGAGTGGTTACATGCGGGCGAAAGTCGCGCAGGAAAAACTAATTAAGGAGGGTCCGATCCCCTACACAATCGTCCACGCGACTCAATTTTTCGAGTTCACTAAACGAATCGCTGACGAGGCTACCGTTGGCAACAGAGTTCTTCTGCCGCCGGTTCTTTTCCAACCGATTGCCGCAGACGATGTCGCTAGTGCGCTCTGTAAAGCGGCGACGAGTTCACCGCTAAACAGCAAAATAGAAATTGCAGGGCCCGAGGCGTTTCGGTTCGACGAACTCATACGGAAACGACTCAGCGCACTAAACGATTCGCGCGAGGTTGTTGCTGATCCTCAGGCACATTACTTCGGCACCGAGTTGAGCGAGCGCAGCATTGTGCCCGACGATATGGCCCAACTTGGCAAGATCCGTTTCGAAGATTGGCTTAACCAGTCCACTGCGGACGCGAAGACGGCCTCGCGGACCGCGTGATGTCAGAACAGTTGCAGCGGAATCCGTTTGCGACCATGGGCTGCGTCTTTGAAATCAACGTCCATACGACTTAGGAGAGAGGAGAGCGTGAAATGACTGCAATTGGCCAGAGAGCACAACCCGAACTCGCCACCCGTCTGCTGGCGGGCGTCTCGGTGCCCGACACGCCGCTGATTTCTAGGGCCATCGAGTACGCACGAGAGCACTCTGAGCCGTACCTGTTTAATCATGTCATGCGGTCGTGGCTTTTTGCGGCGATCCTCGCCAAGAACAAACACACCGAGCATGATGGCGAAGTCCTCGCTGTGACGACGATTTTGCACGACATAGGTCTCGCGGAGGGTTTCAATGGACCACTCCGATTTGAAGTGGAGGGGGCGAATGCAGCACGCGCCTTCGTACGCAATGAAGGTATGGACGAGTGTCGGGCACAGTTGATCTGGGACGGAGTTGCGCTCAACTCGACGCCGTCAATAAGCCTTTACAAGGAAACAGAAGTCGCGTTGACGACGATGGGCATCGGCCTGGACTGGGGTGGTTGGGGTTACGAGGCGCTGACCAATACTGAGGTGACCGCGATCACCGAAGCGTTCCCTAGGCTGGAAATGAAGGAACGATTCACCCAAGCCGTCTGCCGGATTGTCGAGACACGCCCGACGACAACGTACGATAACTTCGCCCGAGATTTTGGCGAGCGCTTTGTGCCGGATTACAAGCCGGCATCGACGGTCGATTACTTGCTGAACTCCCCGTTCAAGGAGTAAGTGCCGCATCATCCGGGCGACCAAAGGAGAGACTGATCATGAAAAACAAGACACTAATGCTCGTCCTGCTTTTAATGTTGCCGGGCACGCTGATGGCCCAACACCCCGCCAGTCAGGCCCCACACGCGTCGGTGACATCGCTAACTTCCAAAGATCTGCCCGAGTTTCCCGGCAAAGAAGTGTTGATGATCACAGTGGACTATCCACCGGGCACTGTGGATCCAATCCACCGGCATAATGCGCATGCGTTCGTCTATGTGTTGGAGGGCTCGATAATCATGCAAGTGAAAGGTGGAAAGGAAGTGACGCTGACACCGGGCCAGACTTTTTACGAAGGCCCCGACGATGTTCATGTCGTGGGTAGAAACGCAAGCAGTACCAAGCCCGCAAAATTCGTCGTGTTCTTCATTAAAGCCAAGGGCGCTCCGGTGTTAGTGCCGGCGCCGGAATGAAATCGACCGAACCGCAAACTAACTCCGAGTGTATGTCGGAGAATGATCAGTTTGAAGGAGATTGAAGATGAAGGAATCAACTTTCGAAGGAGTCGGCGGACTGAAAATTTTTACGCGCTCGTGGCAGCCCGAAGGGAAAACACGCGGCGTGGTCGTTATCGTCCCTGGGTTTAATTCACATGGCGGGCAATATCTGTGGGTCGGCGAGCAATTCGCGGCGAAGGGTTTGGCGGCTTATGCGATCGATCTGCGCGGGCGCGGGCGTTCCGAAGGTGAGCGTTACTACGTTGAAAGGATCGAAGATTATACCGAGGATGTGGCGACGTTGGTCAGGACTGCGAAATCGGAAAATCCCAGTTTGCCGGTGTTCGTTCTTGGTCACAGCGCGGGCGGTGTCATTTCGTGCATTTATACGCTTGACCATCAATCAGAGATCGACGGATTAATCTGTGAGAGCTTTGCATACGATCTGCCGGCGCCGGGGATCGTTCTCTCAGTTCTCAAGGGACTCAGCCACATCGCACCGCACACCCATGTCTACACCTTGAAAAACGAAGACTTCTCCCGCGATCGACTGGTTGTCGAGGCAATGAACAATGACCCTCTGATTAAGGGCGAGTCTGAGCCAACGCAGACCGCCAAGGTGATGATAGATGCCGCTAGTAGGCTGAATGAAGAATTTCCCCTCATCAAACTTCCCGTGCTCATTCTGCACGGCACAGAAGACAAGGCGACGAACCCGAGTGGTAGTCAGTTCTTTTACGCCACTGCCGGCTCAACAGACAAAACTCTGAAGCTTTATGAGGGACACTATCATGATCTGCTAAATGATGTTGATAAGGAAATCGTGATGGCGGACATTAACGACTGGATCGACGCACGTGTTGCGGTAATGCAAACCAAGGCCGCGGCACCCTGATGAGTTGGCTCTCACTAACTTCAGGAGGATTTCAAAATGAACTGCTGTTCGCATTTGTTTGAAATTGTCAATGTTACTCCTATAACCCCGAACGGCTGTGAAGAGTGTTTGAAAACGGGTGACCAATGGCTTCACTTGCGGCTTTGCGTCACATGCGGTCACGTCGGCTGCTGCGACGATTCTAAGAACAAGCACGCGGCCAAACATTTTCATTTAACCAATCACCCGTTAATCAAATCTCTTGAACCGGGTGAAGAGTGGGGCTGGTGTTACGTTGATGAATTACTTCTTGAGTCACTTCCGGGATCGTTGACGGAAGAATGGTGCGGCGTGCTCGGGGCGAGGACCTGAGAACTAATTAGGAGGTTTAAATGAGCGAAGAAGCTCAGGAATTACTGATAACAATGGATGACCCAGGTGAGGATACCCTGGAAGAGGATACCTTTCATATTCAGAGTGACAACACGACCGCGCGCCGGTCCGGTCAGCCTCAACAAGTTGGAGATCTGACATCCAAACTGAAGTAATTCTTGCGAATGACCCTCTCCCTTGGCCGACAAATTGAGGTGCGTTGTACTTGCTGTGACGTTCGGTACAGCAAAATTGTTGGACGAGATAACGACAATCTGCCGTTCACTCCCCTCATGCTAATTCGCGTCCAGCGGCGTCCGAAATTTTCGGAAGTACCGGATCACGAAGAACAGGTACAGAAGCCAGAAGGCGAGCCAAACAGATGCGACGAGATGAAGCCTAATCAGAAACAAAACCAGACTGGGCGCGAGGAACATTGTGGTGTAACCCAGAAGCCAGAAGCGATCCGCTCGGCGGGCTAACCGCGTCCTATCGATGTCATTCATCCGTCCGCCAAGCGAACACCAGTAATAGTGCAACGTTGCGAACACGAGTGAGAAGGACGCGACACCCATCGCAATCAGCGTGGCTTGGAACAACACGGGATTGATCCTGGCGCTCTCGAACCTCGGGTACAGAAAAAACAGCATGAAGGTGAAGATCGCGAGGTTCGTCCCGGCGAGCGTATATGACCGGGTGACGTTAACCGCGGCAAGATCTTCTCTCATCAAAGGCCTCCATTCGGGTCTTAATCATTGACTGACGCTTCCCATTCACAGCATTTGGGAGCCATGAAGAGACAAACTCTGAGCGCTGCACCTCTTGACACGCAAGCTCATCTGCGTGGATTCAGAAATGTGCCTTCCCGAAGTTCTTCAAACGCCTGTTGAAGTTGCTCCTGTGTGTTCATCACGATTGGCCCATACCATGCGACCGGTTCCTTGAGTGGCTCACCTGACACGAGCAAGAATCGAATACCGTCGTCTCCCGCCTGAACGACAATTTCATCACCGCTGTCGAAGAGCACAAGGGAACGGTTATCAGCTTCGGAAGGAGGTGCGGTGTCTAACCACTTGACGCTTTCAGTCGGTACTGTAAGTGGACCAGAGGCGTTGCAAAACTTCCCCCTTCCCGCAAACACATAGGCGAAAGCGTTACGAGTCGTCGCGATTGGAAGCGCCTTTCTTTTTCCTGGCGGCACTGACACATCAAGGTACAGTGGGTCTGCGGCAATCCCCTCCACAGGACCTCTCTTCCCCCAAAAACTCCCGCAGATGATTCGTGCTTGTGTTCCATCGTCGTCAGTTACCAACGGAATGTCAGCCGCTTTCACTTCCTGATAACGCGGCGTTGTCATCTTTAACGCTGCCGGGAGATTCGCCCAAAGTTGAAATCCGTGCATCCTTCCAGCGGAATCACCCTTCGGCATCTCCTGATGAATGATTCCCCTTCCTGCCGTCATCCACTGAACATCACCAGCACCGATTGAACCGCTGTTTCCGATGCTGTCACCGTGCTCGACCTCACCCGCAAGTACATAGGTGATCGTCTCGATGCCGCGATGAGGATGCCATGGAAAGCCAGCCAGGTAGTCCTCAGGTATGTCATTCCGAAAATCGTCCAGCAGTAAGAATGGGTCGAAGTCTGACGTCTTCCCGAAACCGAAAGCGCGGTGCAGGTGGACACCGGCACCCTCGAGTGTAGGCTTGGATTTAGCGAGTCGCTTGACGGGCCGAATAGACACTTGATCGCAGTCTCCTTTCGATTGCTCATATTCGTTACAATTGATTGTTGACCACTGCGCGCGTAACGATCTTGCTCAGTTCACCTTTCATGACCAGTTCATTCGCACGGCGAGCAGATGGCGATTTCTGTCGAGGGTTGGGTTGAGCTGTCTACGAGTTGTGACTCACTAAATCTGCTGTGAACCTTTTCGCATCTCGCAGCCGAAAAAGGGCGGATCGGTCTAGGGCTCAACCGCACATGGAATCGAAAACGAAAACGTTACTCCTGGACCATCGTTTGGCGTGGCCGATAAACGACCACGATGGTTTTCGATGATCGAGCGACTCACAGACAGGCCGATTCCCATACC
>Ga0070694_100002893_pt1 | contig 10202 bp, 10 predicted proteins | sample KBSK1251metaG_FD_65470 | JGI IMG/M metagenome (GOLD analysis project Ga0070694, IMG submission 65470) | Corn, switchgrass and miscanthus rhizosphere microbial communities from Kellogg Biological Station, Michigan, USA - KBS K1-25-1 metaG | ecosystem: Host-associated > Plants > Roots >... | reverse complement strand
GCAGCATCCCCTCGTCCGGCCCGAAGCCGACCTCCGACAGCGCCCCCCGCGACAGCGCGATCCGCGCCGTGCCGTTGTGCACCTCGACCGACACGCAGTGGCCGAAGATCGTTTCGTACAAGCGGTGGACGAACTGGCTCTCCCCGTTCAGGAAGAAGCGGAGCGAGTCGATGCGCAGGTCCGACAGACGCGTGTCGGGACTCAGGGTCTTCAGCCGCAGCGCGATCGCCGCCGGGTACGTTTTCCCGGACGAGGCGGCGTGAGGCGGCTGCTCGATCCGCGCCGAGTCGAGATCGATCGGCCAGAGCGTGACCGGGTAGCAGGTCCGGAACCGGCAGCTCGTGTCCTGGCTCTGCCGCGCCAGCAGGCGGCGATGCCGCGCGATCGGATAGCCGGTCGAGAGCTTCCCCTGCTCGGGATCCAGCTTGAACTGGACCACCGACATCGACGGCACGGGCCGCAGGTAGTGTGGATACAGAATCTGCAGCAGCGATTCGGTGATCTCGGGGAACTCGTCATCGAGCTTCAGGTGCACGCGCGCCGCGAGGAACGCGAACGCTTCGATGAGCCGCTCGACGTGCGGGTCTTCGGACTTGCCGGGCTCGAGCAGCAGCCGGCCGGCGACCTTCGGATACTGCTCGGCGAACCCGCCCGCCATCCGGCGCAGATACGCGAGCTCCCGCTCGTAATACTTCAACAGCTCGTCGCGCATCAGTCGCTGTCCTTGACCTGGCACTCGCGCGTGTGCAGCGGGACGACGATGTCGAACGCGATCGGTTCGGGGGCGGGATCGATCTGCAGGCGGGCGTCGACGTGCAGGCCGAGCGATCGATCGATCTTGTCGGGCGCGCGCAGCGTGACGACGACGGCCGTCAGGCGAGGCTCGAACGTGCGGATGGCGGTCTCGAGCATCTGGCGCAGCCGGTTCTGATTGCGCGGGCTTGCGATGTTCAGCGCGCTGAAATCGGGGATGCCGTAGGCGATCACCGAGCGCGAGGTCTCGGTGAACGCCGGCGGCAGATCGGCAAAGGCGTTGCGCGTGTTCAGCAAGTGCTCGAGATCACGGCGCACCGCGTCACGCAGATCCTTCACGCTCTGCAGGCGCGAGGGCAGCGTGTCAGGCGTCTTCGGCTGCTGATCGATCAGCCGATCGAGGAGCGACGGCGTGACGCGCAACGCATGCTCGTCCCCTCTCACGGCTGATCATCGCTCGGCAACGGATTAGACCTTGACGTTCTGCTGCAGATCCCAGCCGGCCGACACGTTGCCGCCGCCGCCGCCGTCGGCGCGCTTCTGCTGGGTGTAGGTCCACTCGATCTTGCCGAAGTTGAAGCTGATTTCCTCGAGCGGCACGTCGTCGCCGCCGTGAGACGTCCCGCCGGGCCGCACGGACGACACGATCGCGTTGCTGAGTTTGTATTCCATGTACTTCAGCTTGTCGCCGCCGGCGCGGCAGATCTCGACCTTCACGCTCGGAATGTGCTTGCCCGTGCAGCAGTATTCCGCCAGCTTCGGCGTCGCCTTGTCGAAGTGCTTCACGATCGAGAAGTCCTGCATGTTCACGCGGCTCGACGTGGCGCCGCCGGCCGTGCTCACCACCGACGACGTCGTCTGCGACATGCCGTGGCTGAACGAAAGCAGCTCGATCCAGTTGGCGTGGGCCTTGTCGGTACTCTCGCCCTCGATGCCGTCGATCTTCAGAAAACAATCAAATGCCATACGTTCCTCCGGTCGCGTCAGCGACTACTTTTGTGTCGACTGCGGCAGCTCAGCCACCAGCCGCAGCGACACGTCGATCTCGTCCAACTGGAAATGGGGGCGCAGATAGGCGATGGCGCGGTACACGCCAGGCTTGCCGGGCACCTCCTGCACTTCGACGCGCGCCTCGCGCAGCGGGTACTGCGCCTTCTTGTCCTGGCTGGCATCGTCGTCCAGGAGCACGTACTGACTGATCCAGCGGTTGAGGAAGTCCTGACAGTTCTGGCGCGACATGAAGCTGCCGACCTTGTCGCGCATCATCGCCTTCATGTAATGAGCGAACCGCGAGACCGCCATCAGGTACTGGAGCTGCGAGGACAGGCGCGCGTTGGCGTTCGCGAAATCCTTGTCGTACTTCTTCGGCTTGTTCGCCGACTGCACCGAGAAGAACGCGGCGTAGTCGCGCCCCTTGCAGTGCACCAGCGGGATGAAGCCCTGATCGGCGAGCTCCTTCTCGCGCCGGTCGGTCACGGCGATCTCGGTGGGGCACTTCAGCGCGACATCGCCTTCGTCGGTGCGGAAGGTGTGCGTCGGCAGATCCTGGACGAGCCCGCCGCCTTCGACGCCGCGAATCGCCGTGCACCACGCGTACTTCGCGAACGCGTCGGTGGTCCGCGCCGCGAGCGCATAGGCGGCATTGCCCCACAGATATTTCCGGTGATCCTTGCCGTCGACGTCCTCCTCGAAGTCGAACGAGTCGACCGGCTTGGTGTCGCGCCCGTACGGCAGCCGCATCAGCACGTGGGGCAGGCAGAGGCCGACGTAGCGCGAGTCCTCCGACTCCCGGAACGATCGCCACGTCGTGTACTCGATCGAGTCGAAGATCTTGGAGATGTCGCGCGGCTCGCCGAGCTGGCTGTAGCTGTCGAGGCCGAGCAACTTCGAACCGGCCGAGGCGATGAACGGCGCGTGCGCCGCCGCCGCGACGTTCGACATCTTCGCGAGGAGCGCCATGTCCTCGGGATGGTTCGAGATTTCGTAGTCGCCGACGAGGAGACCGAACGGCGCGCCGCCGAACACGCCGTACTCCTCTTCGTACACTTTCTTGAACGTGGCGCTCTGATCGAACTCGGGCGCGCGCTCGAGATCCTTGAACAGCTCGCGCTTCGAGACGTTCAGCACCCGGATCTTGAGGTTCGGGCTCGTCTCGGACTGATCGACGAGGTAGTGCAGGCCGCGCCACGAAGCCTCGAGCCGCTGAAACTTCTCGTGGTGCATCACCTCGTTCAGCTGCGCCGAGATCAGCGCGTCGAGCTGCGCGATCCGCACCTTGACCATCGTCTCGGTGTCCTTGCCGTAGACGATCGCCCCGTCGAGGACCTGCTTCGCGAAGTCGGCGATGATGTCCTTCGCCACGCCGCGCTGCGCCGGCTCGGTGGTGAAGTTGGAGACGATCCGATCGAGGAGACCGCCGTCGGCTTCCTCGACGCGGGTGCCGACCGGACTGACGTCGAAGGGCTGCTGGTTAGCCATGGCTCTTGTCCTCTCCGGCGTCTCGAGCGCCCGCGCCAGGGTTGTCGGTCTTGTTCGCCTCGCTCAGGTCCCTCAGCGCGTCGGTGTTCTGGACGACCGCCTGAAGCAATTGATCCAGCTTGTCGTTCGAGTTGATCTTGAGCGCGAGCTCGTTCAACCGCTGGCGCGCTTCGACCAGCTTCCGAATGGGTTCGACCTGCTGCGCGACGGCCTCGGGCCCGAAATCGTCGAGATGGCTGAATTTCAGCTTCAGGCCGATCCGGCTGTCGTCGTTCGCCAGTTTGTTCGGGACGCTGAACTCCAGTTGCGGCGCCATGCCGGCCAGGGCCTGATGGAAGTTGTCACGATCGATCTCGACGAACTTCCGGTCCTTGATCCGCGGCAGTTGCTGGCTCGAGTCGCCGGAGAGGTCGGCGAGCACGCCCACGACGAAGGGGAGCTCCTTCTGCTCGATGGCGTTGCCGATTTCGACGTCGTAGGTGATGTGGACGCGCGGCTTCCGGACACGAGACAGCTTTTGGTGGATGCTTTCTTTCGGCATGGTGGTCCCTCTGAGGGCGACGGACGTCGCACCCGTCTAGAGACCGTGAAAACAAACCACGCCGAACGCGAACGCTGCGAAGGCCGCTGGAGCCGCTACGAGAATTTGGCCGAATGTGCTGTGCGAGCTGTGCGGTCTTTGCGTTCGAGCGTGTTTCTTTTCACAACCTCTTTTAAGGCTGGGGGGGAGCCGTGAGTCTCCTGCCAACAGTAATCAGAGTCAATCACCCCTAGGGGTGATTTCCGGCGCGCCACACGAATCCCGATGAAACGAGTCCGTGCAAACAGGCCTCACCCTTTGGAGTACAATCCGCGCCCGCGGTGATGGCTCGACTCGTCTGCGTAGCCGTTCTGATTCTTTCGGGCGCGGCGGTGCCGCGCGCGGTTCCGCAGCCGGCTTCCGCCGCTCCCTCGCAGGCCCGCCCCGCGCCCCCGGTGATGCCCCCGGTGATGAATGACGAGACGAAACGCGTCATTCTCGATCTCAAGAGACAGGCGGATGCGGCGAAGCGCGCCGACAACACGGCGCGCGCCAAGCTGCTGTATCAACAGATCCTCGCGCACGACCCCGACGATCCGCTGGCCCGTCAGGAACTGGACAAGATCGAGGCGAAGGAGCACGCGGACAAGCGCGCCGTCGAGGAGCGGAGGCTCTCCGAAATCGACGCCCAGGCGAAGCTGCGCCGGGCGCAGGCGATGGTCGCCGAGGCCGAGCGGCTCGTGTACGAGGCGCGCGCGTCGGGACGGTCGGAGCTGTTGAAGACGGCCGAGGAGCGGTTGACGAGCGCCGGCCAGCAACAACCGGCGCCGCCCGATCTCGCGCGTGTGCAGCGCCTCGTCGACGACGAGCAGCGCGCGGTCAGGATTCGGAAGTACGAGTTGTGGGGATTCATCGCCCTGATCGTCGTGGCCATCGCGGTGCCGATCGTCCTGGCGGTCTGGCGGCCGAGACGCGTGCTCGAAATGCTCGATGGACCCGAGCCCGGTCTCGTGTTCGCGCTGCAGAAGCCGTCCACGCGCCTCGGCGCGCTGGCGGCCGACGTCGACCACACCATCGCCGATCCGCTCCGGAAGATTTCCCGGCATCACTGCGACATCGTCCGGCACGGCCGCCACTATTTCGTCGTCGATCACAGCACCAACGGCACACAGCTCAACGGGCGTCCGCTGCCGAAAAGCGAACCCGTTCTGCTCAAGCGCGGCGATCGCTTGGGCCTCAGCAGCGATGTGATGCTTCTCTTTCGCTAGAGCGCGAGGCCTCGATGGTGCTCGGAACGCGGATGCGAGACAGCCTGCTGCAGCAGGTGGCCCAGTGCCTGATGCAGCTGGCGCAGTCCGCGACGACGTCCGATGTCGTCGACGCCCTCGAAGGGCTGCTCGATCGGCTGCCGGCGAAATGGCACACGCTCGACGTGTACGAGGAGGGCCGGCGCAGGCGGCTCGCGTCGCACCGGTGTCCGAAAGCGTTCGAATCGCTCGTGGCGCGCTTCGGCATCGCGAAGCGCCAGGACGGGACGTATCAGGGCAAGTTCGCCGACGTGACGCTCGTCATGGCCAAAGCGGCGAATCCGTCGGCGGATCAGTTCGCGGTCTGCGCGATCGGGCTGCCGAAGCGATCGCCGCTGAACGACGTCACGGCGACGGCCTGCCTCGGCGCCCTGCTGCAGGACGCGCTGTCGCGGTTGTTTCTCGCGGAAGTCCTCAGCCGCCGCGCGGCGATGCTGACCGCGTTCGCCGAGCTCACCGACTCGAGCGTCGGTGTCTTCGGGCAGCAGGGCGCGGCGATCGAGTCGTACCCGGCGGAGTTTCCGCGGTCGCTCGGTTCGGCGCTGGCCGATCGGTTGACGGCGTCCTCACCGCGATCGCGCGGCGAGACGGCGTCGCTGCCGACGGTGGTCGTGCAAGACGCGGACGGATCGTACGAAGGCCGTCAGAAATGGGTGAGACCGGAGCGCGTGCTCGAGAACCAGTATCTGGTGTCGCTGGCGCAGCGGCGCAGCGCCTCGACGCCGGCCGTGCCCGAGCATCTCAGGAAATACGGCCTCTCGAAGCGCGAGTTCCAGGTCGCGGAGCTCGTGTTCATGGGCCAGACCAACCAGCTGATCGCCGATCGGTTGTTCATCAGCCGCGACACGGTGAAGACGCATTGCCGCCGCATCTTCGGCAAGCTCGGCATCGCCCGCCGCACGCAGATTCTCGAGCTGCTCGGACAGGCCGATAAGAATCAGTCGTTCTCCGACCGCGTGCTGCCGGGCACGAACGACTGAATCATGTGCATGATGGTCGCCTCGTGCTTCGCGAGGAGCGGCTGCCGGATGCTGCCGATGAGCCGATACAAGTCCTGCCGGATCGGAATCGAGAACTGAATCACGCGATCCGGACCTTTCTGACCGGCGTTCGAATATCGAATCAGCGCGCCGCGCCCCGCGGGCGTGTCGACGATCTCCGCTTTGAAGTCCTTCGCGGCGGACTGCCGCTCCTTGATGGCCTCGGTTTCGATCTCCGCGAACGTCGGACTGACGTCCGCCGGCTCGAGCGGAACTTCCAGCCGCTTGTAGTCGACGACGAGCGTGGCCTCGAAGTCCTTGTGCGCCAGGATGGCGAGCGACGCGCCCGGCGTCGGCATCGTGCGCCAGTCCTTGGCCGGATAGTCCAGGGAGAAGCGGCCGCCGGCATCTTTGAACGGCAGCCACGCCATCTTGTCGTTGCGTCCGAAGATCTTGCCGAACTGCACCGCGCGGGTCGGCTCGATCATCGTCATCGGCCAGGCAATCGCCATCGCGACCCACAGCGCGCCGCGCAGCGCCACTCGAGGTCGTCGGGTCATTTTTTCAGGGCCTCCAGCCGTCTGAGTGCGTCGTTGCGATCGGGATTGCCTTCGGGGAGCCAGTCGACGGCCTGCTGGAAGAGCGGAATCGCCTTCGATTTCTCTCCGAGCGCGTCGTAGATCTTCGCGCGGCGGAACGCATCGTTCCCGTTCGCGGTGATGCGGTCGCGCAGCTGCTTGATGTGATCCCGTAACTCGGGCGTGCCCTCGTTCTCCGCGGATCGCTCGTACCAGTGGAGCGATTCCAGCAGATCGTTGTTTCGCTCCGCGTCCTTGCCCTTCTCCAATGCCTCTTTCGCGACGGCCTGGCGTCCGTCGAGGGCCTCCGTCATGAGCGCGTCCGTGTCGAGGTACTTCGGCTGATCGGCCTGCACCAACGTCAGGAACGAAACCGCCTGGCGATAATCCTTCCGGCTGAGGCTCGCCTTGGCCGAGTCGTAGTTGGCGCGGATGCGCCGCGATCGCGCCTGATGCTCGACCGCCGTTTCGTTCGGCAACGGCCGGCCGACGAGCGTCTCATCGGGCTTTGGCGGTCGCGGGACCGGCGCCGGCGGCGGCGGTATTTCGACCGACGCGGGCGCCACGTCGGGCGTCTTGTCCGAGGGCAGATCGGGTGCCGTGGTCACCGCCGGAGATGCCGGCACCGGCGCCGCCGTGGGCACGGGCGCCACGGCCGGCGGAACGTCAGTGGCCGCGATCGGCGGCGTGGTGTGTTCACGCGTGCGTACGAAATAGAAGGCGACGGCCGACGCCATCAACGCGACAGCGGCGCACGTCAGCCACACGAATGCTCGATTGCTCTTCGCGGGAACATCCGCCGTGCGCGTGCTCGATCCGCTCGGCCGCCGGCTGTCGGCGTCGCCCGCGTCGCGGTTGACGATCGTCGCGAGCTGCGACGCTTCGCTCGTCGCGAAGCCGTCGGTGACGGGGCGGTCCTCGATCATCAGCTCGTAGCCGCCGAGCGTGACCGGGACGCCGACGGTCAATGCCGCGTCGTGAACCTTTCGGCCGTTCAACCAGACGCCGTTGCGGCTGTTGAGATCGACGATGGAATAACCGGTCGCCGTTGCGCGGATTTCCGCGTGGAAGCGCGACACGCCTCGCGACGCGTCTTCGAGCACGACGTCGTTCTGCGCGTCACGGCCGACGCGCACGTTGCCCAGCAGAGGAATCTCGGCGTCGATTTCTCCGTCACGGAGTATCACCAGGGTCGCCACATACACCTCACGCGAATCATCGAGCCTGATTCTGCCCGGCGCCGGCCGACGGTCCGCGGAACCGTGGCCCAAGCGTGGACATCGCTGACATCATCGACATCATCTTTTGCAATCGGGAGGACATTTTCTTTCGCCATCCGACTTGCGTCGCGAATTCGATCGTCTCGTCCGTCGTGCGGCCCGGCGCCGGCATGTCAACCGTATCGTCGCTCGACACGGCCGCTGCCGCGGCGGACGGCGCGACCGCGGCCACGCGCGGAGGATCCGGCAGTTGCATGCGCCTGATCTCGACGAGATCCGCGACCAGTTCGTCGCAGGCCTGGTACCGCTGCCGCCGATCTTTGGCCAGCGCTTTCATGATGACTTGTGCGAGCGGCGCCGGCGCGTCGGCATCGGTGAGCGGCGCCGGCTCTTCTTTCTGCACCTGATGCAGGACCGCCATGATGTCGTCGGCGGGAAACGGCTTCCGTCCGGTCAGCAGAAAGTAGAACACGCCGCCGGCCGCGAAGATGTCGGAGCGGCCGTCGACGTCATGGCCGAGCGCCTGCTCCGGCGACATGTAATCCGGCGTGCCCACGAGAAGTCCCGAGGCGGTGACGTTCGACGAGGCGAGCCGCGCCACCCCGAAGTCGAGGATCTTCAACGTGCCGTCGGTGCGGACGAACAGATTGCCGGGCTTGATGTCGCGGTGATACACCGACTCGCGGTGCGCGGCCCCGAGTCCGGTGCAGAGCTGAATCATCAGATCGAGCTTGCGGTCCAGCGGAATCGGCGCCGATTGCTGCACGTAGGCCTTCAGCGTCGAGCCGCGCAGCAGTTCCATGACGATGTAGAAGTGCCCGGCTTCGCGGCCGAGGTCGAAAATCGTGATGATGTTCGGATGGGCCAGCCGCGCCGCGGCCTGCGCTTCGCGGAGAAAACGCGTCTGAATCTCCGGGTCGTCTTCGAAGTCCGCCGCCAGCAGCTTCACGGCGACGTCGCGCTCCATCACGGCGTCGCGCGCGCGATACACGGTGCCCATCGCGCCGCGCCCGACGCGTTCGATGATCTGGTACCGCCCAACCTGCGCGGGCATCCCGTGCACGGAGCCGACGTCGTTCGCGCCCATGATCTTACGGTGAAAGCTGCGAGTCGATGCCTGCGAGGCGGTCAAGGCCTCGACGTAAAACGCAGTCTATACGGCAGTGTCGGGAACACACAATACACACTTCCCGCCCGTCGGAGGAGCGGCTGGACTTGACGCTTTGATCGGTGTGCGTCCCGGCGTTGGCGCATCCGCGCTGAGGGAGTCGGGCGGACGCGTGATTGTATCAGATGGCGGACGCGTCGACCGCAAGACCCCAGACACCGCGGACAGTAGATCCTACGTGCGAGCGGACAGGTTTACGCGCGGCGCTGCACGAATTCATCCGCCATTCTTTCGAATTTCCCACGTGACCGATTGCAGCGCGGCCTCGCCCCGGCTCATCAGATCGGCGCCGAGATCCTCGAGCGACAACGTTTCGTCGACCGCCGCGCGGTACGTCACGCGCGTCGCCGTGTCCTGCGACCACTCGGACGGCTCGGCGGCCACGCCGTAGTCGGCGAAGATGCGCTCGACGTGCGCGCGCGGAAACTCGCGGCCGGCGGCGACGAGCTCGATCGTCACGTTGCGGCGGCGCGGCTCCGGCGCGAGCGCGCCGAACGCCAGGAGCAGCAGGCACACGGCCGCGGCGCCCGCGACGGACAGGCCGATCGCACCCACGCCGCTCGCCATGCCGAGCGCCATCAGCAGAAACAACACCGTCGCGTCGGTCGGATCGTCGACGGGCGTGCGGAATCGTACGATGCTCGCGGCGCCCGCGATGCCGAACGCGCGCGCAACGGAGTTGTCGATCAGCGTCATGGTCAGCGCGCCGGCCACGCAGAGCAGCGTCTGCGCCCGCGCCAGCGAGTAGCCGACCGTTTTCCCTCTCACGCGCTTGTGCACGACGGTGACCGACAGTCCGATCGCCGCCGCCAGCGCAATGCGGATGAGCGGCTGCGCGCCCGATCGCAGCATCGCCGTGTCGTCCTTCGCGTAGAGCCACGCCATCGCCACTGCCGCGACGCCGGCCATCAAACCGATCGCGCGCCAGAGGTTCGACGATCGAAGTTGTATGGAGAGCCGGCCCAGCCAGAGCCGGGCCGCAGACGGTTCGATCAGTTCGGGGCGAGACCGAAATTCAAGACGACATCCCTCGACAAGGTGAGCTGCCATGTTCGTGCCTCGTATCCTTCTTTCGACGCCGTGATCGAGACATCACCGGCCCGCACCGAAATCGCGTAGAACCCGCTGTCATCGGTGACAACCGTTCGGATCGCGCCGTCCGCTTCCGCGACCGTGATGACCGCGTCCGGGATTGGCG
>Ga0070694_100002892_pt1 | contig 10207 bp, 4 predicted proteins | sample KBSK1251metaG_FD_65470 | JGI IMG/M metagenome (GOLD analysis project Ga0070694, IMG submission 65470) | Corn, switchgrass and miscanthus rhizosphere microbial communities from Kellogg Biological Station, Michigan, USA - KBS K1-25-1 metaG | ecosystem: Host-associated > Plants > Roots >... | reverse complement strand
GACTTTGCCGAAGTGCTGGGGAACTTTCAGCACAATCCGGATCGCGCCTCGCGCACTTTGAAATGCGTCGAAGAAATGACCGCTTACTTTCGCGAAGTGATCCAGCAACTGAAGACTGAGCCGCGCGAAGGTCTAATCAACGCCTTCATGACGGCCGAGATCGACGGCGATCGCCTGACTGAAGAAGAAATCATCGCCAACTCCATCGTCACAATGGTTGGCGGTCAGGAGACCACGACCAATCTGATCGGTAACGGCGTGCTCAGCCTTATCCGGAATCCCGATCAGATGCAGAAACTTCAGGACGACCTGTCGCTGGTTCCCTCGGCAGTCGAGGAATTGCTGCGTTACGAAAGTCCAAGTCAGCAAACAGCCCGCATCTGTCGGGAAGATACCGAAATCGGCGGCAAGCTAATTCGCAAAGGCCAGGCTGTAATCGCGGTCATGGCGGCCGGCAATCGCGATCCGGAAAGGTTTCCCGATCCTGATCGTCTCGACATCACTCGCACTGATAATCGTCATCTGGCTTTCGGCTGGGCCAGTCACTTCTGTTTCGGTGCGGCCCTGGCACGCATCGAGGGCCAACTGATATTCGAAGCACTCGCCCGCCGCACTAAGAACATGGCCTTCGTCAAGGACCAACCGATTATCTGGCGGGAAAACCTTGGCTTGCGCGGTCTCACTGCGCTGCACATAACTTTCGATGAAGTGAAATCCCCTGCGCCTCTCGTGCCCCAAATTGAGACTCGCACCACCGGCTGCCCGTTTCATCGAGCCTAGCCGCAGCCAATCGAAATGCAGGAACGCGTTTCAAATCCAAACGGTACGCACGCCTCTGGCGTGCCTCAACCGGTGCGCCTGGATTTCGCAAACAGCCCGTCAGAGACGTGCGTACCTTCAAACGCCAAGCGCGCACTTCTTGCAAAACTTCTGAGCGGCGATATTGATGCGGAACCGACGCCGGCCCGGACGATCAACCGGCGGTCTTCCACCACTGCGCCGCAGCTTTCATTTTCCCAGGAGCGTCTCTGGTTTCTCGATCAATTGATGCCGGGATCTCCGGTCTTCAATGTTCCGATTTCGGTCCCCGTTTCCGGTGCACTTGATCAAGCAATCCTGCAACGATGCGTCGAAGAGATTATTCGTCGTCACGAAGTTTTCCGTACACGCTTTCTCACCGTCGATGGCAAACCAATTCCGGTAATTTCCGATGCGCCCGCGACCCTGGAAACGATTGATCTGACTTCGCTCGCGGAATCTGAGCAAACTGTTGAATGTCGAAGACTCGCGAAGGCCGAAAGCCTGCGGCCTTTTGATCTCGAATGTGCGCCATTAATTCGGACAACTCTGATCAGACTGAACGATGAGAAGTCGATCTTCCTTCTGACGATGCATCACATCGTCAGCGACGGCTCCTCGATCCTGATCTTCTTTAGGGAACTGTCCGCGCTGTACCGGGCTTTTTCAAAGGGTGAAGTTTCGCCTTTAGCAGAGCTGCCGGTCCAATATGCGGACTACGCGCTTTGGCAGAGAGCTTGGCTGCGAGGCGAGGTGCTCGAGCGCCAATTGTCGTATTGGAGAAATCAATTGGCCGGAGAATTGCCCGTGCTTGATCTCCCCGCTGATCGGCCCCGGCCCGCTGTGCAAACCTACCCGGGTGATCGCGTAACCGTCGTGTTGCCGGCGGAACTTACCGCGGCTCTCGCGGAGTTGAGTCAACGCGAAGGCGCAACGCTGTTCATGACTCTGCTCGCAGCTTTCAAGGTCCTGCTGCAACGTCATACCGGCCAGGAAGACATCATCGTCGGCTCGCCGATGGCGAACCGGCCGCAAACCGAAACTGAAGGATTGATTGGATTCTTTCTTAACAACCTGGCTTTGCGCGACGACTTGTCCGGAGATCCTGATTTCCGCCAACTGCTGGCGCGAGTCCGCAAGACTGCGCTCGACGCTTATGCAAATCAGGACGTGCCGTTCGAAAGACTGATTGGTGAGTTAAAGCCTGCGCGCGATCTAAGCCGCACTTCAATCTTTCAGGTCTACTTCAATCTGTTCAGCTTCTCAGACAAAATCGACTTGCCTGATGGCGAGACAGTCAGCTTTGTCGATGCGTGGTTACAGTCAGAAGAAGACTTGTCTAAGTTTGATCTGACTTTGTACGCCGGCGTCGGCGCCAAAGAGATCAAACTGGCCTTCGCCTACAACACCGATCTCTTCGCACGTTCGCGCATGGAACAGATGGCGGATCAATTCCGTCATCTCTTATCGCAGATCGTGGCGCGACCCGATGAAAAGATCAGTCGCTTTTCACTCGTGACGCCGCGCGCCAAGAACGTACTTCCGAAGCCGACTCAAACGCTGGCGGATCATCGCGAGAAACCAATCCACGAACTGTTTTCAGAGCAAGCTCAACTTCATCCCGACAAAACCGCAGTGGAAGACACGCGGGAAAGTTTGAGTTACCGGGAGTTGGATTCTCGTTCGAACCGTCTGGCGAATTACCTGCGCGCGGGCGGTATCCGCACCGGCGATGTCGTGGGGATTTACGGCCATCGCAGTGTGTCTTTGATCTGGGCCATCCTCGCCGTGCTGAAAGCCGGTGCGGTGTTTCTGATCCTGGATCCCGATTATCCAGTAGAAAGATTGATGAGCTGCCTGGAGATCGCCGCGCCACGTGGTTGGCTCCAACTTGAGCCCGCCGGAATTCTGCCCGAAGTTCTCGATCGATTTGTCGAGACTCTGGATCTTTGCCGCCTCGCCTTACCAACACAGGCCGACCTGCTGGCGGGCTATTCAATTGAACCGCCCCGGACAAACATCGGCGCTGATGATCTTGCTTACATTGCTTTCACTTCAGGTTCGAGTGGGAAACCGAAAGGCGTGATGGGCCGCCACGGTCCGCTGACACTGTTCACATCCTGGGCCAAAGACAAATTTGGCCTGAACGAAGGCGAACGCTTCTGTATGCTCTCCGGATTGGCGCACGATCCTTTGCACCGCGATGTCTTTACTCCGCTGCAACTCGGCGGCACCGTCTGCATTCCTGATCAAAAGGACATTGAATCGCCTCCGCGTCTAAGAGCTTGGATGAAGCAGAAGCAAGTCACCGTCGCCAACCTCACTCCGGCGATGAGTCAACTGCTCAGTGAAGGTACTACCGACGCCGAACAAATTGAGTCGCTGCGTTACTCATTCCTGGTTGGCGACGTGCTCACCAAACGCGACGTGGCGCGGCTGCGAAAGCTGGCGCCGAAGATCACCTGCGTGAACCTTTACGGCTCGACGGAAACACAGCGCGCGGTCGGACACTTCATGGTGCCAAACACGAGCGATGAGGCCCCCGCTGTCGATAGACAGGTTCTGCCACTGGGCAGAGGGATCCGCGACGTTCAGTTGCTCGTCCTGAATCGCCGACAGCAAATGTGCGGCATCGGCGAACCCGGAGAGATCTATTTTCGCAGTCCGCATCTGGCCAGAGGCTATCTGGGTGATGCGACCCTGACGCATGAACGCTTCGTTCAAAATCCATTTACAAACGAAGCGAAAGATCGACTCTATCGCACCGGCGACCTCGGACGTTACCTGCCGGATGGCAACGTCGAACATCTTGGGCGCGCTGACCGGCAGGTAAAGATTCGCGGATTTCGCATTGAACCTGCCGAGATCGAAGCGGTGCTGACGAAGCACACGGCCGTGCATGAGGCCGCGGTCATCGCCCAGCGAAACGACTCAGATGAAACATGTCTGGTCGCTTATGTCGTCGGCGATCAGCAGATCGCCGCCAGCGTTTTGCGTGAGTACGTGGGTGCCAAACTGCCGGTCTACATGGTGCCGTCCGCGTTCGTGATGTTGGAAGCTTTACCTTTGACGCCTAATGGCAAACTTGATCGCGCCGCCCTGCCTCGGCCTGATCAAATTCAGGCCGAGCGCCGAGATGATTACACGGCGCCGCGTTCAGCAACCGAACGTGCGCTGGCCGAAGTCTGGCAGGAAGTCTTATCACTCGACCGCATCGACATTCACGAAAACTTTTTCGAACTTGGCGGCCATTCGCTTATGGCCGTACGTCTGTTTGCCGAGATGGAGAAGCGATTCGGCAGACGTCTGCCGCTCGCGACCTTGTTCCAGGCGCCGACAATCGCGCAACTTGCTGCGTTGCTGAAAGACGATTCGACGCCTCAGTGGTCTTCACTTGTTCCGATTCAGCCACGCGGCTCGCGTCCACCTTTCTTCTGCGTTCATGCGGTGGGCGGCAACGTTCTTGAGTACTACGATCTCGCGCGACATCTTGGTACCGATCAGCCGTTCTACGCATTTCAGTCGCGTGGTTTGGACGGTTCGCAGACGCCGCACGCGCGCATTGAGGACATGGCTGCGCACTACGTCAAAGAGTTGCGCGAGTTTCAGCCTGAAGGGCCTTACTTTATCGGCGGCCGATCGCTCGGCGGCATGATCGCGTTTGAAATGGCCCGGCAGCTGAATGCGCAAGGTCAGGAAATCGGTCTGCTGGCTCTGCTGGATTCATACCCGGTCGGTCATGCGAAACTCTCGGCTAATCACGATTCATCAAAGGGTGAACTCAAGCATTGCCTAAGGAAGGCCGGCGCGCACATCTCAAACATGCGCACGTTGCCGCTAACCGAGAAGTTCGGATACCTGATCGACAAATCTCAGTACCTCCCGATCAGAATCAAGAGCCGGATTTGGCGGACGATCTATCGCTCGTATCAGAGCCTGGGCCAGGAAGTGCCGCGCGTGCTGCGCGACGTGGAAGAATTCAACTGGCTGGCGGCGCGTGCATACACTCCGCATTTTTACGACGGCCAAATCACCCTCTTTTGGGCCAGCAAAGACTTGCGCGCAAAGTTCGACCTGCTTGAAGGCTGGCAATCCCTGGCGCGCGGCGGTATGGAAGTACACGAAGTCCCCGGCACCCACCTCGACATGATCAAAGAACCTCACGTGGAAGAGTTGGCGAAGAAGGTTGATCAGTGTCTGGTGCGAGCCCAGCAAAAGGACCGTCGAGCCACATCACAATCAACGCCACAGCCCACCTCAAATCATTCCCATGTCCGCGAACACCGCGCGGCGTAATACTTTTTAGATTCCAAACATATTAGGAGAGAGCGTCTCGTTTTATCAGCCGTTGTGTGGTTTGTGAGAAAGCTGCGTCGCAATTATTTCTTCTGCTGCCCGCTTACATACGCATCTTCTGTTTTTGGAACCAGACAAACACTCGCCCACAACATTGCCCTTGAGATTTGCCTTCCTTAGAAGAGATTCTTTTCGAAAACGACCGCTTTGCAGATTTGGATTCTCTCTTAATAGACGAGCGCGACTGAACGTTGCTCGGTAACATCAAACGGGTGTATTAAACGGGTGGCACTAAGACCATTGGCGTCATTTACAGCGCAAGGCATATGCGCAGCCCTGTCGACTTCTTGCTGCGAAACTTGAATTACATGTTGCCAAAGCCGAATGGGTCACAGTGTTCGACTTATAGCGACGGCATCCAACTACTAGCTGGACCCGAGTCGACTGGTCCGGAGTTTCTCATCATGAGTCGGGGGCCGGACACCACTGAATTACGACGGCTCTGGATGACCTGAGTTTATCGTCGCCAGTTTCCAAAGGAATGAAGAAAATGAAAGTGTACCGGGTTCTCATTTTCATCGCTGTCCTGTTGATCGTTGGCAACGTCAAGGCTCAGGAAACAGAGATTAGCCGCCTCAAGACTCAGACAATCACCATCACTCGAAAGGTGTCTAAGGAGAAAACGGTCACATCTCAGTCCTGGATTCTGGTGGAGAGCGACGTTAAGCAGGTGAGGCCTAATCCACGGACCCCGGATGATATCAATGGCTCCAGTGCATCGTCTGTAAGCTATCCCGTACCCGAGGGTCAATCCCCCAGACCACTGAAGCGCCGCTACTCGATCAGCTATGGTGGACTTTCATTAAACGGAGACTCTCAATGGCTACGGCTTGACGCCTCGCCTAATGGCGGAATGGGCTGGCTCGAGGATATCGGCGAAATGAACTGGGCAGCGGTTGACCGAATGCCGGCCCTGGTACTTAAGCCTATTCCTCAGGGGATTTCCATAGCGGTCTTTGGAGGAGAGACCCTCGTAACGCCTGGCTTCATAATCAAGCCCCTGGCCGGTCATGTCTATGCGGTGCACGTCAAGGATGACCACACAGACTTCCGCGCCATATTCCGCGTCGAGTCAATTGATGCAAATGGAGAGTGCAAGCTCAGTTGGAAACGCATTCCCTCAAAGTGGGCGCTTGGGCCTGGCGCCGACCCGGTGACCCAACAATCCAAAGCTAATGAAAGTCGCGCAAAGGTGGCTTCGGTCTATGTCGAACCACCGGCTAATGAAAGCCCCGCGAAGGTAGCTTCAGTCTACGTCGGACCACCGGCTACTGAAATACTCACAAAGGTAGCGTCGGTCTACGCCGGATGCCGCAGCTATTACGACGAAGGTTTCATCAGTACCAGAGGTTCTGTGTCCGCGGGGTCTCACTTTCGCACGACCTTTTCCCGGCCTGATACGCTGGGCTTTGAGTTGTGGGTAGGCGGCCAGGAACCCTGGGTTGTCTGGAAAAAAGGCGGCGAGGTCATGACCTGGAGGCCTGGCGGCTTAGCTGCAAGACCGCTCCCATTCGACATCGCACTGGCACAGATGGCTGTGAATTCCAGAGGCGGTTCACTTCTGGTTCCGCCGTTGTTGCTTCCCAGCCTCTTCCGGACAGCTGATGCGTTTGCTTTAATCGTCGATCCAAAGGTGGCTGGAGAAGACAAGGTTGATGGGCTGGAGGCATTCAGAGTTAGCGGTACGTTGTTGGGACAACAAGTTGAGCTGTGGATCGATAAAACCGACTATCTAATTCGAAAGATTGTCAGAACCCTGACTGTCGGAAACCATCAGGTAGAATCAACCACCCATTACAAGCCCAGACTCAATTCTAATATTCCGCTTGAGCATCTGACGTTCAAACCGCCAGCAGGCAAAGTCAGCCCCGGCGCAGTAAGCTCGATTGAGTTGAAAGCGCCATCGCCGGACCCTCCTTCAGTGGCTCCGCGCTTGCGCTCGCGAGAGTTCGGCTCGAGCCTCTCGCGCAGACCGAACGAAAAAGCGATCGATCGCCAACGCTCTGCCGAAGACGATGTGGTTCGGGTAGACACCGATCTGGTGCTGTCTGCGGTGTTGGTTCTCGATTCCCAGGGAAAGATCGTAACGGGATTGACCAAAGAAGACTTCATCATCAAAGAAAACAACAATCTACAACAAGTGACGAGCTTTTCGCTTGGTGACAACAAAGATCTTCCGCGATCGATCGTGCTGATCATCGACTATAGCCCCAGCCAATTACCATACATTCGGACCAGCATCGAAGCGGCAAAGACCCTCGTCGACAGGCTGAATCCCAAAGATCGCATGGCCCTGGTGACAGACGACGTTCAACTCCTGGCCGATTTCACGAGCGACAAGCAACTATTGAAGGAGAAATTAGACGGTTTGAAAAGCAGCGCGCTTTCCGGGGTTATGGGAGCAAGTCTTCAATATGATTCTTTGATGGCCACGCTGAACGAATTATTCGACAATGAAGACACTCAGCCAATTGTGATCTTACAAAGTGACGGCGACCAGCTGGATTCTCTCAAAGGCGGAAAAGCCGTGTTAGGTCCTTTCATGTTCCCGCGAAAGTACGGACTCGAAGACATCCTGGCCAAAACCGAAAGAGTGCGCGCAACCATCTATCCGGTGATTTCGGGGATCAGGTTTCTGGGTGTCCCTGAGGCCGAGTTGCTGAAGCGTGCCCGCCTGGATTGGGATAAACGCCGAGCCGCCAATCTGGAAATGTTGCGCGCTCGAAATTCTCCCGAGCCAACGAATGCCGCTGAGCCTGGTAATGACGTTCTGCAACGTATCGTAGATCGGTGGGTTCACTGCCAGGTCGCTTTAGCAGAGGTGGCCAAGTCTGCCGGCGCGTGGGCCGAGTTCCTGGAAGAACCCGAACAGGCGGATGAAATCTACACGCGCGTGCTAAACAATATCGAGCGCCGTTACGTGCTTGGTTATTATCCAACCAACCGCGCCCGCGACGGGAAGCGCAGAACAGTCAGCGTCGAAGTTCGCAATCACCCCGAATACATTGTCGTCGGGCACAAGAGTTACCTGGCGCGAGAAGAATAAACAGTGCGCTAGTTACCCGGGTTATGCAGATGGTCTTGTCCCTTTCTCGACTCGCGTTGATCTCGTTGGCGTTCCTTGTATGAATCTCAGGCAGCGGCCGGGGCTCAGGCCTGCGATTTTCGCGTCACTCCAGCGTAATATATGGCTCCTCGAGTAATGTAATGGCATTTTCTGAGATGGAACTGAAGCAAATCGAGCGTGAAGTAGGTGGCTTGTGTAAACGGCGCGCTCCCGCTCATCTCCAAGACAAGATCCGACTGCGTTATGCAGTAACCAAACAAGACGTCCTAATTCAGGAGCTTCGACCCGATTGGAATGATCCATCGGAGTGGATCGGATTAGATATAGCCAAATTGCGTTATGTACGAGCCGCTGATGAATGGCGCTTATATTGGAAAAGGGCCAGCGGTAAGTGGTGGCTTTATGAACCATACTCATCATCAAAGACGCTATCCTCAATGGTGAATGAAATCGACATTGATTCTGACGGTTGCTTCTTCGGCTGAGCCGCCTTATCACAAATCGTCTTGATTTACTTTCAAGTTTGAATACCTGGCTTGCCGGCTTTTATCTAGTCAAAGAGGAGATTAGGAGCTCTATGAAAAAGACCAAGGGCGGATTCAGAACGCTCGCGCTCGCGCAGTACCTGCTCCTCTGCATCGTCGTGGCAGAGACGACTGTGTTGGCGCAGCGCGTCCCGCGGTCGTTCTCGGTTGAAGAGACCACGATCGCGCAGATTCATGCGGCGATGCGCGCGCGCCGGCTGACCTGCCGTGAGTTGGTCGACGCGTATCTGAAACGCATCGACGCCTACGACAAACGGGGCCCAGCCATCAACGCCCTGGTGGTGATCAATCCGAACGCCACGAAAGAGGCGGACGAGTTGGATCGCCGCTTCGCGCAAGGCGGCCTGACCGGCCCGCTGCACTGCATCCCCGCGATCGTAAAAGACAACTTCGAAACGATTGGACTGCAAAGTGCCGACGGATCGCTGTCACTCCAGGGGTTCATTTCGAACAAGGACGCATTTCAGGTTCGCAAGCTCAAAGAAGCCGGCGCGATTGTGCTGGCCAAGTCGAACATGGCCGAGTTCGCGTTTAGCCCTTACGAGACAGTTAATTCGATCTTGCCGGGCTACACGCGCAACCCGTACGCGCTCGATCGCGTCACCGCCGGGTCGAGCGGCGGCACGGCGGCGGCGATCGCCGCAAACTTCGGCGCCATCGGCCTCGGCAGTGACACCGGAAACTCCATACGGGGGCCGTCGTCTCATCAAGCGCTGGTGGGGATCCGATCGACGATGGGGCTGACCAGTCGAGCCGGCGTGGCCCCACTCAACCTGCTCGCGGACATTGCCGGGCCAATCACGCGCACGGTGGAGGACGCAGTCGCGGTGTTCCAAGTAGTGGTTGGTGAAGACGAGGCCGACCCCGTCACCAAGGCGAGTCGCGCCCACCCGATCCCGACCTACGCCACGTCACTCAAGCGCGACGGCTTGAAGGGCGCGCGCATCGGAGTTCTCCGCCAGGCCTACGAGCGCAGCACGACCGACCCCGAAGTCGTGCAGGTCTTCATGAAAGCGCTCGAGGATATGAAGAAGGCGGGCGCCGTGATCATCGATCCGGCACCCGCAGATCTCAGCCAGGTCCGCCGCGACCAGAACGCCGGCGTCTGCATGGGGTTCAAGTACGACATCAACGCATATCTTGCCGCACAGGGTAATCGCGTACCCGTGCACAGCCTGGAAGAGATCATCAAGTCGCAAAAGTTCCACCCGTCGGTGCAACTGCGGCTTGAACGTGCGCAGCAGTCGACGCCGCAAGGTCGGATAGCGACGCGTGTAAAGCTGAGATGGCGTATCGCAAAGCCTTCGGCGCCGCAGTTACCAAAACGATGGACCAGCTCAAGCTGGACGCATTTGTCTATCCGACGTGGAGCAACCCGCCGCGGCTTATAGGTGACCTGAACACGCCGCACGGCGACAACAGCCAGATTTTTTCACCGACC
>Ga0070694_100002890_pt1 | contig 10207 bp, 5 predicted proteins | sample KBSK1251metaG_FD_65470 | JGI IMG/M metagenome (GOLD analysis project Ga0070694, IMG submission 65470) | Corn, switchgrass and miscanthus rhizosphere microbial communities from Kellogg Biological Station, Michigan, USA - KBS K1-25-1 metaG | ecosystem: Host-associated > Plants > Roots >... | reverse complement strand
ACACGCCGCCCACATTCATCTTCCACACTGTCGAAGACACGACGGTGAAGGTCGAGAACGCATTGGAATTCGCGGCAGCGCTCAGGCGACAGGGCGTGCCCTTCGCGCTGCACATCTATCCGAAGGGCGGGCATGGCATGGGACTGGGCAGCGGACAGTGGGATCCTGAAAATCGGCATCCGTGGACGACAGATTGCGCACGGTGGTTGAAAGAGATAGGCTTCGGACATGGGCTTGCTCGCAACAATCAGTAAGGTCGAAGGTGACAGGCTCGTCCGCTTGTATTGAAGGGAGGTCTTTATGGGATGGATCTTTCCGCTCAAATCTTCGAACATTGTGGCGTTTGTTACTGATCCTAACCGCACTGTTGCCCCTCGATTGAGTCGCATTGAACTCAAGACGTTTCTAGGTGCATTTGAGGGAATGCCACTGTATGAACAGGAAAAGTACCCCTGGCAGCCGCGTCTGATCTCATCACGGCCTGACTGGATTGATGAGGTCGCGAAGGCAGCCAAGGGCGCCTTGCACTATGTGAATTCGCTGCAGGTGGCCTGGGACGAGTGGCTTGAGCCAGCGGCAATTGAACGGGCGCTGAGCGATTTCAGGCGCTTGCTTGGAGATTATGAGCTATTTGGTCTTGCGGTCAGAAGGGGGGCGAACTCGGAACTGAACGCGTTTGTTCAGGACGCCGCCTATGCCTCAAAGGGTCATGCGATCTATCTTATCCCGGACGAGATTCCCCTCAGTTTTGAGGTGCTTGATCCATTTCCTGCAATTGCGCTGCTGGCCGAGCAGCCGGACAAGTGGCCCGGAGTGCTCTATTGGTCCCGTCGTGGTGTCGCGGCCTTTTGTTCCCTCAGCGACGCGCGGGTCGTCCATAGCCAAGCCCTGGAGTTATTCCGCCAACCCCAGGCTGACCTCGGCGCGAAGATAGATCAACTTCTGGAGACTCACCAATCGATCGGCTCAAGCAAACGGCTCTTACATCTCAGTGATCTGCATTTCGGCACAACGCGAGCGCTCAAAAATCAAGCATACCTTTTGGCAAAATTGGCTAAGTTGATTCCAGACGTTCACCGTATTGTCATTACTGGCGACCTGATGCAGAACCCCACTGAACAGGACGCACTGAACTATAAGAACTTTCAATCATCCCTCGTCCGAATGGGCAAGGACCCCATCCGCATCCCCGGCAACCATGATCAGAAGTGGCTGGGGAACTTTGGCTCCTCTCTCAAAGAAATGGCGGGGATCGAGTGGACAAAACTCGTCGTTGATGACGATTTGTGTTGCGTCTTTTTAGGATTCGACTCTGCGCGTGATACCCGCTTCGCGCGAGGAAAAGTCACTTCTGATCAGTTGATGGATGTCGCGACCATGCTTGACACGCGATCCATCAGTTCACCAGAAATGGAGAATTACCTTAGAGTCGCGCTGGTCCATCATCACCCCTTTACATTCGAAACCGCCGGGGAGACGCTAATTCAGCGTGGGCTGAGGTATCTCGGTCTCAGTGACGAGCGCTTCCTTAGATTCGACGATGCAGACAAATTTCTCGCCTGGTGTGCCGGGCGCGGTATTCCACTGGTTTTGCACGGCCACAAGCATGTGCAACGCCATGTAAGGCATCGGGTGAGCAATGGAAAAGGGGGAGGGCTGGATATTACTGCTGTTGGCTGCGGGACATCGCTGGGCGCTGAAGATCAACCGCTTTCTTATAACATCGTTACCTGGGATTCCCATTCGCGACAATGGGCAGCATCGTTTTTCTCGGATCCAGGCGACGGGAGTGGATTTGCAAGGCAGTATATCGCCACCCAGTTGTTTGGCAGATCATAAGAGATCTTGCCTCGCTAACTATAGCGTCCGGCGCGGACGCGCAGCCTCGCGACGCTTTTGCTTGTCAGTCGCCGGTGAGCGCAGGCGTGATCGTTGTGAATTGAGATTGATTATCTCATCAGGCTGACAAGGGCAACTGAAGAAGGAAAATCGTTGCACGCGATCACTGCTCCCGCACCGGGCTGCGAGCGCAATCGCTCTGTCAAGTTTTGCGGCGAACCTTGAGCAGGACGATCTTGGTTGAATGATTGAAAGGTGCTGGATCGGCAACTAGCGCAGCAAGCGGCGTCCGTTGATCACCAATAAAATCTGCTGGAACTGGAATCAACTCTTCAATGGTCAAGTATCCATCGGCGCATAACGCTTCAATCTCCTTGATATACGCTGCACCCGAAAAGAAGAGCGCATTGTTGATCGCGACGAGATAGCCGTCGTGATTGATTAAGGGGCGCACCTTGTTGATCAGGCGCGTGTAGCTTTGCGCTAAATCTACGACGCCTTTGCTGGTAGCTGAATAAATCGGCGGGTCGAGAAAGACGCAATTGAAGCGTTCGCCCGCAGCTTTCAGGCGATTGATCTGCGGAAAGAAATCACCGACCTGGAAATCTTTTTTGTCGATGGGAAAGCCGTTGAGCGTATACGAAGTTTTGGCGACGTTCAGAAAATTGCGGTTCAAATCCAGATGGACGACGCGCGAAGCTCCGCCCGCTTGTGCGGCAACGCCGAGGCTGCCAGTATAGGCAAAGGTGTTGAGGACGGATTTGTCTTTGAGATGTTGTTTGGCCCAGTGTCGTACGTGGCGCGTATCGAGGTACAAGCTAGCGTCGCGGTTGAGCAGCAGGTCAATGGCATACCAGACGCCGTTTTCGCGGATCTTCCGATTCGTTGTCTCTCCGTATACTATGCTACCGCGTCTTTGCTGTGGGTCTTGATCGTTGCGCATTTTGACCACGACCGCCTGAACCCAGGGCAAATGCGCTGGCAGAAACTGCTGAGCGGCGCGCATCATTGCCAGCCCGTGTTCAGGTTTGTCAGCGTAGTTATGGATGACGAGCGTTTGGGCATACAGGTCTACCACCAGGTCAGGACAGCCTTCAGTGAAACCATTGAAGAGTCGGAACGCCGTTTCGTGCTGTTCATCAAATAACGCAGCCCGGAACGTCAGAGCATTTTCCAGTAAGGTTTCAATCGGTTCAGCGGTCATGAGTGTTTCCGATAGTTTTGTCGCCATGTGCAAATTAACCCCAGAACGTTTTTGTCGCTCAACGTGCATTCTCTTCTTCGCTACTCTTATCGCATTGATGGTGTGCGGTAATCAAGGCAGCGCAGAGCAAAGTTACCAACTCAATAATCAACGCGAACTCGCGAGCAATGAGCCTGTGCTCAAAACTGAGTTCATCTATGAGACGGCGCCTTTCCCTTCTTCTCATGCTTCGACCATTGCTGAAGTCAAAGGCGGCTTGGTCGCGGCTTGGTTCGGAGGCAAATACGAGCGGAGCCCGGATGTCGGCATCTGGGTGTCACGTTTCGATGGGCAGCGATGGTCACAAGTCACGGAAGTTGCCAACGGGGTGCAGAGCGATGGCACAAGACACCCTTGTTGGAACCCGGTGCTGTTCCAGCCAAAGACGGGGCCGCTCTTACTCTTTTACAAAGTGGGGCCGAGCCCGCAGTCCTGGTGGGGAATGTTGACTACTTCCAGCGACGGAGGCAAGAGTTGGTCTAAACCTGAGCGGCTACCTGATGGCATCTTGGGGCCGATCAAAAACAAGCCTGTACAACTCGTGGATGGCTCTCTGCTGTGCGGGTCGAGCACCGAGTCTGACGGTTGGTTGGTACATATGGAACGGAATTTGGGAAAGACATGGCAGAAGACTGCGCCGCTCAACGACCGCAAAGAGTTTGGAGCGATTCAACCAACCATCCTGGTTTATCCGAAAGGGAGCATTCAAATTCTCTGTCGCAGCCAGCAGGACAAGATCACAGAGAGTTGGTCAGAGGACGGAGGCAAGACCTGGAGTCGGATGCAAGCCACCATGCTGCCCAATCCGAATAGCGGGATAGATGCAGCCATGTTGAAGGATGGGCGAGCGCTGCTGGTTTATAATCATACCCAAAGGGCTGGCCCGAACGGACGTGGTCGTTTGAACGTCGCGGTTTCAGCAGACGGCAAAGCCTGGAAAGCTGCTTTGATCTTGGAGAATCAGGCCGGTGAGTATTCTTACCCTGCGGTGATTCAGACTAGTGATGGGCTCGTTCATATCACCTATACGTGGAAGCGGGAGCGAATCAAGCACGTCGTGATTGATCCAAACAAGCTTGCGCTGCGCGAGATGCTTGATGGGAAATGGCCCGAATAAGAGATTCGGGAGATGCCCTGAGCATGCCCTGATCACCAATCAATCGCCTACATATCTTCACGAAGCAAGACGATCTTCACAGGCCGATGCGGTCGTGTAACCGCTCGGCGCTATCTTCGGAGACGCATCATGAAAAGCTCTCTTTTGAAACAACTCGGCATTGGCACGGTATTTCTGACATTGATAATCAGCTTGCTCATCGGAGTTTCAGCCAATGGCACTGCGCCTACGAGCGCGGCGGAGCAGGTTCGAGTTATCAAGTCATTCGACACCGACTGGCGTTTTCTCAAGGCCGATACGGCGGGCGCGGAGAACGCGGGCTTTGATGACGCCGCGTGGCGCAAGCTGGACGTGCCGCACGATTGGGGGATCGAAGGCCCATTTGATGAAAAGAATCCGGCAGGCGGCGCGGGCGGTTTTCTGCCTGCTGGCGTTGGCTGGTATCGCAAACATTTCACTCTGCCTGCGGGTGATGCCCGCCGCCGTGTTTTCATCGAGTTCGATGGCGTGATGGCCAATAGCGATGTGTGGATCAATGGCGCGCATCTGGGCAAACGGCCCTTTGGTTATGTGAGCTTCAGCTATGAACTGACCCGTCATCTCAACTTTGGCGACAAACAGCCGAATGTGCTGGTTGTTCGTGCAGATAACTCCAAGCAACCGGCATCGCGCTGGTATGCGGGCGCGGGCATCTATCGCCACGTCCGCCTGGTCGTGACCGATCCCATTCATATTGAGCAGTGGGGCACGTTCGTCACTACGCCGCAAGTCAGCAACGCTCAGGCTACGGTGCATGTGCAAAGCACAGTCGTAAATCAATCCGATGCGGCACGCGAAATTGCTCTGAACATCACGCTGCTTGGGCCTGATGGCAAGGCCGTTCAATCCGCCGAAACCAAACCGCAAACAGTCGCTGCTGGCAAGTCAGTCGTCTTCGATCAAGACATCATCGTCAAAAATCCGCAGCGCTGGGACATCGCGCGCCCCATCCTCTACAGCGCAGTCACGAAAGTCGTAGCAGGGAAGACTGCGCTTGATGATGAAGTCACGCCCTTTGGTATCCGCGAATTTCGTTTCGATGCGGCTACTGGTTTCTGGCTCAACGGCAAAAACTTCAAGCTCAAAGGCGTCTGTCTGCATCATGACGCGAGCGCATTTGGCGCGGCTGTGCCATTGCGTGCCTGGGAGCGGCGTCTTGAAAACCTGAAACAAATCGGTGTGAACGCGATTCGCACTGCGCACAATCCGCCCGCGCCAGAGTTCCTCGATCTGTGCGACCGCATGGGTGTGCTGGTGATGGATGAAATGTTCGACTGTTGGACGGTGGCGAAGAATCCTTATGACTATCATCTCTTCTTCAATGACTGGTCGAAGATTGATACCCGCGACACCGTGCGCCGCGACCGTAATCATCCGAGCATCATCCTTTACAGCGCAGGCAATGAGATTCACGACACGCCGAAGGGTGAATTGGCCAAAAGCATCCTCAAAGGCTTGATTCCTGTTTTTCACGAAAACGATCCGACGCGCCCGGTGACTCAGGCTCTCTTTCGCCCGAATGTGAGCCACGATTACGACAACGGCCTGGCCGATATGCTGGACGTGATCGGCACGAACTATCGTGACAATGAATTGCTTGATGCTCACAAAGCCAAGCCGACGCGCAAAATCGTGGGCACTGAGCAAGGCCACGAGCGCCGCATTTGGCTCTTTGCGCGCGACAATCCGCAGCACTCAGGTCAATTCCTTTGGAGCGGGATTGATTATTTGGGCGAGTCGCGCCAGTGGCCCGTGATTGCCGCAGGCTCCGGCTTGCTTGACCGCACGGGCACAGTGAAGCCGATGGCTTATGAGCGGCAAAGCTGGTGGGCCGAGCAGCCCGTAGTTCACATCGTTCGTCGCATCGAGCCTGCGCGCACGACCGCCGCCGATCCGGGCTTTGAGCCACTCACCCGCCGCCAATCGCAGTTCGCCGACTGGTCTCCCAGAGATACTGCGGCCCACGACGAGAACGTGGAGGCATACAGCAATTGCGAGGAAGTCGAACTTATACTCAACGGCAAATCACTTGGCGCGAAGCCGCGTCATGCTGACGATGCGCCGCGCATCTGGAAAGTACCTTTTGAGCCAGGCGCACTCAAAGCCATTGGTAGAAACAAAGGCCAAGTTATTGCCACTGATGAACTGCGCACGGCGGGGAAGCCTGCGAAGATCGTGCTGGCAGTTGATCGCGGCAAACTTGCGCCAGTGTGGGATGACGTTTCTTACGTTACCGTGACCATCGTTGATGCGAACGGCGTGCGCGTTCCCACGGCCAGCGACTTGATCACCTTCAAAATCACTGGCCCCGGCGTGATCGCTGCGGTTGATAGCGGTGACAATACCAGCCACGAATCATTTCAGGCTTCTGACCGTAAGGCTTATCAAGGCCGGTGCTTCGCCATTCTTAGGGCCAACGCTCCATCGGGCCGGATCGTGCTCACTGCCTCGTCTCCTGGTTTGACCAGCGGCTCAATCACCATCGAAGCTGTTGCCCCAAGCCCTGGCAGAAAGTAGGATGCTTTCTTGGCGCGCAAGGCCGCGTGGTTTCGGTGGCCGAAACAAGTCAGCTTTGAGGTCAGCCCCAGCACCACCAGAAGTTTTTAGTTCCGTAGGAACGGCCTATTTATAGCCGCCCAGCATCGAACGTTTTTAGCTCCGTTAGGAGCGGCCTATTCATAGCAACCCGATGTCGGAATTTCTCGGAAGGATCACGCGATGGCAAACACGTACACGCAAATCTACATTCAAGTCGTTTTTGCCGTTCAGGGCCGACAATGTTTGATTCGCCCGGAGCATCAGGCGGAGCTTTACAAATACATCACCGGCATCGTGAGCCATCGCGAGCAGAAGCTGATCGCGATCAACGGCGTGGCTGACCATGTTCATCTGCTCGTCGGGATGCAACCGGACATCGCTTTGTCTGATCTGGTCAGAGACATCAAAGCTGGCTCGTCAAATTTCATCAATAAGCAGCGTTGGGTGAGAGGCAGATTCAATTGGCAGGAAGGGTTTGGTGGCTTTTCTTATGGGCATTCGCAGTTGGCGACCGTCATCCGCTACATTCAAAATCAGGCGCAGCATCACCAACAACGATCATTCAAGAGCGAATATCTGGCGCTGCTGAGAAAGTTCGATCTTGCGTTTCGTGAGGAGTATGTGTTCGACTTCATCGAAGATCAAGAGGCTGCTCCTGACGGAGCTAGAGATTGAGAGACAACTATAAACAGACCGCTCCTAGCGGAGCTAAAAAACTTCCGACGCCGCGTTGCTATACAGGCTGCTCCGACGGAGCCAAAAGAGAATGGTAGAAACCAATGGCTACGGCTCCCAGTATTGTCCCGCTGTCGCGTGGTTAGATTGACAGACAGCGAGCGGAAGGATGGGATATGGTCATGGCGAATAACGAACGAGAAGACACGCGAGATAGGAAAACTGGCGAGCCGCAAGAAGGGGAGCGACCGCCGGGCGTGAGACTTCTACATACGTTACGTGGACACACTGGCGAGATCAGGAGAATTGCTTGGTCGCCAGATGGAACGATGCTGGCATCGCCATCTTCTGATCAGACTGTTCGCGTGTGGAATGCGGAAACAGGCAGTCTGGTACGTATTCTGGCAGAGGATAAGGGAGTTATATACTGCGTTGCTTGGTCTCCTGACGGCAATGTCATTGCATCTGGACATGAGGACGGCACTATTATTCTCTGGGAGGTTAATACTGGAGACGTCATTGCCATTCTTGATGGTCATACAGATTGGGTTAATGTAGTAGCTTGGCATCCAAGCAAACTATTGGCGTCTGGATCTGAAGATAGAAAGGTATTGGTTTGGGATACTGCAAGTGGAAAGGTAAAGAATTCATTTATTAGACATCGCGGGAACATCAATGCCCTAGCGTGGTCCCCAGACGGTCAAAGACTTGCTTCAGCATCAGGCGACAAAAGAATAATACTATGGGATATTGATACTGGCTACCCCAGCTATGTGCTTAAAGGGCACAAAAACTGGGTTTTCAGCATAGCTTGGAGCCCTCAAGGCGAAACATTGGTTTCAGCATCATGGGATAGAACCATACGAGAGTGGAACATACGGACTGGGCACCAAATTCACGTTCTTGAAGGACACACTGCAAAGCTAAGTTCTGTATCATTCTCATCTGATGGACGCCTTCTCGCTACAAAGTCCGAAGATGATAAGATCAGACTTTGGCGCTATGATACTTGGGAACTGGTTGAATCTCTCAATGAGCCTAGATCGCTTAGAAACTCCCCAAGCATTGCGTTCCATCCCAAAATATCGAGATTGGCAACCCTCGGAGAAAGGGATACCGTCATCCGCCTCTGGGAACTCGATTTTGAGATCCTGCTCGACAAAAAAGCTAAAGCTCTCCCTCAAGTTGTGCATCACACCACGGCCAAGATCGTCTTGGTGGGTGACCACAGCGTCGGCAAGTCGGGGCTGGGTTGGCGTCTGGCGCATAACGAATTCAAAGAACAGTCCTCTACTCACGGCCAGCAGTTTTGGGTGCTTCCTCAACTGGGCAAGCTCCGCGACGATGGCACCGAGTGCGAAGCCATCCTCTGGGACTTGGCCGGTCAACCGGATTATCGGCTCATCCATGCGTTGTTCCTCGACGACGTAGACCTGGCGCTCGTCCTGTTCGATTCTTCCAACATCAGCGATCCACTGCACGGTGTGAAGTTTTGGTTGAAGCAACTTCAGGGAGCGCAGAAACTGGGAGCGCAAGCTTCGAGTTTGCCAGAAGGTCAGGACGATCAAGGCAAGGGCACGCTAGAAGCGTGCGCTCCCAGGTTTCCCAGGACGATTTTGGTCGGCGCACAGGCGGATCGCGGCACGCCTACGCTGACGCTTGAAGAGTTGGAGGCGTTTTGCCATCAGCGCGGCATCAGCGGCTATCTCAGCACGAGCGCCAAAGCAGGCTCTGGGTTAGATGAACTGATCCAGCGCATGAAAGATTTGATCCCGTGGGAGGACAAGGCGGCCACTGTGACCACTGTCACCTTCAAGCGGATCAAGGATTATGTGCTGAAGCTCAAGGAGCGCCAGGAAGGGCAGCCGGTGATCGTTGATCCGGCGGGATTGCGGCAGCAGCTTGAGCAAATGGACGCGAGTTGGCAATTCACCGACGCGGAGATGATGACGGCGGTGGGTCATCTGGAGAATTACGGCTACGTGAAGCGGCTGCGCACGTCGAAGGGGGAAGAGCGCATCTTGCTCGCGCCGGAATTGCTCAACAACCTGGCGGCGTCGTTTGTGCTGGAAGCGCGGCGGAATCCGAAGGGGCTGGGATCGCTGGAGGAGAAGCGGTTGCTCGATGGCGAGTATCGGTTCCCAGAATTGGAGAAACTTTCGCGGGAAGAGCAGGATGTGTTGCTCGATTCGGCGGCGCTGCTTTTCCTCGAACATAACGTCTGTTTCCGCGAGACCGACCCGCTCGGCGGCAAGTCGTACCTGGTCTTCCCGGAACTGATCAACTTGAAGAAGCCAGTGTTGGAGGATGAGCAGAAGACGGAAGACGGCGTGGCCTACACGGTGAGCGGTGCGGTCGAGAATGTATATGCGTCGCTGGTGGTGCTGCTCGGCTACACGCAGACGTTCACGCGCACGGATCAGTGGCAAAGACAGGCGCGCTACGAGATGGGCGATGGCTCGATCTGTGGTTTTCGGCAAGAAGGCGACCGCGATGGTGAGTTGGAGTTGGTCATCTACTTCGGCGAGCGCGTGCCGAAACCGGGGCAGAAGGTTTTTGAGGGTTTGTTTGAGAGCTTCCTGGCGCGGCGTAATCTAACGGTCTTTCGTTTCGAGCCAGTGATTTGCGGCCAATGCAAACACGCGCTCGAACGCGCGGTCGTGCGTGATCGCTCACGCGGCGGCAAAGACTTCGCGTTTTGCTCCGAGTGCGGTGAAAAGCTCGCACTGCCGAAAGCTGATGAGCCGATCCAGTTG
>Ga0070694_100002887_pt1 | contig 10209 bp, 8 predicted proteins | sample KBSK1251metaG_FD_65470 | JGI IMG/M metagenome (GOLD analysis project Ga0070694, IMG submission 65470) | Corn, switchgrass and miscanthus rhizosphere microbial communities from Kellogg Biological Station, Michigan, USA - KBS K1-25-1 metaG | ecosystem: Host-associated > Plants > Roots >... | reverse complement strand
ATCCTGGGCTACTGGATCAGCCACGACTCGGGCCGCTTGATCAACCCGTTGATAGTCGAGGGCCAGCTCCAGGGCGCGGTGGCGCTCGGCATCGGCAGCGCGCTGCTCGAGGAGGTCGCCTACGACGAGGCGGGCCAGCTCCTGGCCGGCAGCTACATGGACTATCTCCTGCCCACCGCGACCGACGTGCCGACCATGGCGATCGACCACCTCGAGACGCTCTCGCCGCTGAACCCGCTCGGGCTCAAGGGCGTGGGCGAGTCGGGCACGCTGCCGGTTCCCGCCGTCCTGGCCTCGGCGATCGAGGATGCGGTCGGGCCCCGAGGCGGTCGGGTGACGCGGATGCCGCTCGGGCCGGCGCGACTGCTGGACCTGCTGCCCCCGGGCTAGCTCCGCCCTGCCCGCCTGTCGGCCGCTCGAACACCGGGCCCGTGACACTGTCGTCGAGCGATCGAGACGCGAGGCTCCGGCCGAGGCCCCGGGGTGTTTGAAAGTCGCTACTTGCGCCCACCTCCGGGTGTGGCACCTGGCTTGCCCGGACATCCAGGCGGAGCCACGGTTGCATACCTCCCGACCCGCGCACCGCAGGAGCCATCCCGACCACCGACGGCCGCGCTGCGCCCTGACGAGCCGGGCCGACCGCTACCTGATCGTCAACGCCGACGACCTCGGCGCGGACGACGGGACCACCCGGGGCATCATCGAGTCCCACGAGCGGGGCGTCGTGACCAGCGCGAGCCTCATGGTCGACATGCCGGGCGCTCGCTCCGCGGTCCGGGCGGTCCGGGCACATCCGCGGCTGGGCGTCGGCCTCCACGTGAGCTTCACCGCGGGCCGTCGGATCGCCGATCTCGGCGACCTTCGGCTGCTGCGGCAGGAGCTCGAGCGACAGCTCGATCGCTTCACCGAGATGACGGGGCAAGACCCGACGCACGTCGACTCGCATCACCATGTCCATCGACGGGCCGAGGTCGCGCCGCTCTTCCTCGAGCTGTGCCGGAGTCGGCGCATCCCGCTCCGCGGCTTCTCGGGGATCACCTACGTCGGCAACTTCTACGGGCAGTGGGAGCCCGGCCAGACGGATCTCGGACACATCAGCCCGGAATACCTGATCTCCCTCCTGCGGAACATCGCCCCCGGCTTCTCGGAGCTCGCCTGCCATCCGGGGGATCGTGACGCCCGGTTCGATCCGCTGTACGACTGGCAGCGGCGCTTCGAGGTCGAGGCGCTCACCGATCCCCGCGTGAGCGCGACCGCGGAGCGCGAGGGGATCCGGCTCGTCAACTACCGGGAGTACGGAAGGCTCGGGTCCGTCTCGAGCGCCCGCAGCGCCAGCTACTCGACGACCTGACGCCGATCCACCACCCGCACCGCCCGGGGTGGTCGGGTGAGGCGCATAGGGGGCTCGTGCACGAGCTCAAGCGAGACCGGGTTCACTCGTGAACGCCGGGAGCGGGCACCCCGGTCGGCCCGGCCGGGCCTCCCCGTCATTGGGACAAGAGCAGCCGGCCGGCTCGGAATTGACGGATCCGAACGCCGGTATCACCCAGACCCAGCGCTTGACCTGCAGAGCCGTGCCGTCTCCACACTGGACCAGCGCGCGGACGTGGGTGGCCGCCTCGAGCCGGATCTCGAGGGAGAGATGGGGCGGCACGATGTCCGGCGGCAGGGTGATCTGAGCGAGCAATGGCACCGCATTGAGGTCGGCGATCAGGTACAGGCGGGCGACGGCGTTGGCTAGCACCATCGGCCAGTTGACCGCAACCGACACCAAGGTCGGAGCTCCGGCTTCGACGATGTGGGGCAGCTCGAGCTTGATCATCCCCACCCCGTCATAGATGGCCTTGCCGCGGAAGAGCCCAGCGAGCGTGACCGGTAGCTCGTCGTCCGCCGGGTGGCCGGGACGGCCGGCCCGGCTCGCGAGGGCGCCCACCGATCTATGGTCCCGCTCTGATGTCGTCATGGCCGCACTCCTCACGGAGATCATCCTCATCTCGTCCACATCACTGCGGCGGCGGCCGGCGCCCCGATGTCGGCACCCGCTTCGTCGTCATGATCGGCCCGATCGTCGAGCCGCTCGGTCAGCGCCTCCGCTCGCGCGACGTCGTACGGTCCGCGGCTGGCGGCGGCCAGGGCCGCCGCCATGGCCAGCCCCTCACGCGCCGCTTCCCGGTCGCCGAGCCCGGCGAGGGCCTCGCTCACCCGCAGGACGCCCTCGATCGAGCCTTGCTGGCCGGCACGCGACAGGGCCGAGCGGTAGATCCGCCGAGCCTCCGGCCGCAACGTCGGGCTGGCACCGGGGCGCTCGACAAATCTGACGTAGGCGTCACCCACGGCGGCCATCGCCTCCCAGCGGCGGCTCCCGAGCGCCATGAGATACGCCGTCTGACGCGCCAGGTCCGCCGCGTAGAAGTCGCCCCGGGCGAGCGCGTCGTCCATCGCCTGGATGTACTGGTCCCACGAAGCGGTGTCGGGATCGCCGCCACCCTTGGCTCCGCAACCAGAGAGGGTCAGGACGACAACCAACGAGAATGCTGATGTGAGTCTCCTGGCGCGCATCCTGTCTGGCGTCATGGCTCTCCCCCGAGGTTCAGGCGGTTTCGGCGCACGCGTGAGGACGAGGTCAAAAGGTGCCGGCGGCCAGCCAAACCCGCCTGGAAGATCCGACCGACCGTATCCGGCTGGGGTGCGCATGCCGTTACACAGGGCAACCGGGGTGCCAGGGGAAGGACGCAATGAAGTCAAGTACTTGAGGGATGATCAGATGGTCCGACTGGTCAGAGAAGTGCCCCGTTGAACAGCGACTTGACCACCGGACCGTTCGGCGTAGTGTAGGCGGCGCGATGGACGAGCTGGACGAGCTGTTCGGCCAGAGCCCGGCCATGGAGACGGTTCGGGAATCGATCCGTCGCCTGGTGGCTCGGCAGCAACCCGGCCGCCGGCTGCCGGCCATCTTGATCCAGGGCCAGACCGGAACGGGTAAGGGTCTGGTCGCCCACCTCATCCACCGGCTCGGCCCCCGCGCCCGCGGGCCCTTCGTCGACGTCAATTGCGCGGCCATTCCCGAGGCTCTTCTCGAAGCAGAGCTCTTCGGATTCGAGCGCGGTGCCTTCACCGACGCCCGGCGCGCCAAGGCCGGCCTGTTCCAGACGGCGCACCAGGGAACCCTGTTCCTCGACGAGATCGCCCTGCTTCCAGAGGTGCTCCAGGCGAAGCTCCTCACCGTGATCGAGGAGGGAGCGGTGCGCCGCCTCGGGAGCACTCGATCCGAGCCGGCCGATGCCTGGATCGTCAGCGCGACCAATGCCGATCTGCCGGCCGCGATCAGGGACCGCCGCTTTCGCGAGGACCTCTACCATCGCCTCGCGGTCCTGACGATCAAGCTGCCCCCGCTGCGTGAGCGCGAGGGCGACACCCTGCTTCTCGCCGAGCGCTTCCTGGCGAGGGTCTGTACCGACTATGGTCTGCCGCCAAAGGCGCTCACCCCGGATGCGCGCGAGCGCCTCATGGCCTATTCGTGGCCGGGAAATGTGCGCGAGCTCGCCAATGTGATCGAGCGGGCGGCGCTGCAAGCCGATGGTCCTACCGTGAGCGCGAGGCACCTCGAGCTCCGTGAGGAGGCCTCGCTCGCCTCGGGCGCGGCTCGTGCGCTCGGCGGCGCGCCGGGCGCGTCCATGGACGACGCGATGCGGGACCACCTGCGGGCCACTCTCGAGCAAACCGGCTGGAACATCTCGCGTACCGCCGCGATTCTGCGCATCTCTCGGAACACCCTCCGGGCCAGAATCGAGAAGCTGGGGCTGCGCAGCGGCGTCGACACCCAGGCTGAAACTCAGGTGGACGAGCAAGGTCAGGCCGTCTCGGTGACCACCGGTCCGAGCGCCGCGCCTGAAGCGGTTGTGGTTCCGGTCAAGGCTGCCGCAGCACCGACTCCGCAGGGTTCGATCACCCTTCCGCCGATCCGCTGGCAGCGGCGGCGCATCACCTTGCTGCGGGCGAGCCTCACCGTGCCGGAGACGGATGACGAGCTGCCCGAGACCAGTCGCGTTCTCGAGCTGCTGGTCGACAAGATCCACACCTTCGGCGGGCGGGTCGAAGAGCTGGGTCACACCGGACTGGACGCCTCGTTCGGTCTCGAGCCCATCGAGGATGCTCCTCGTCGGGCCGCCAACGCGGCGATGGCGCTTCTCAAGGCCGTCCAGCGCGTACGAAGCCAGAATGCCGAGATGCTGGGCGTGAAGATCGCCATACATACGGGCTCCTATACGATCGGGCAAATCAACCACGCGCTCCAGATCGACCAGACCGCCAAGCGCCAGGCTGGGGCGATTCTGGACGCGCTCCTCGAAGCGGCCGAGCCGGACTCTGCCGTCGTCAGCGCGGCCACCGTGCCTTTCCTCGAGAGACGCTTCGAGCTGATCCCGGCCGGATCCCTCGGCGGATCCGTCGACCGGCCGCACCGACTGGTCGGTCCGGAACCGACCGGCTTCGGTCCCCTGGCGCGGATGGGCAAGTTCGTCGGACGGCGTCACGAGCTGGAGCTGTTGCAGAACCGCTGGGCCTCGGCCCTGCGCGGTCACGGCCAGGTCGTGGGGGTGGTGGGTGAGCCGGGAGTCGGCAAGTCCAGGCTCGTCCGCGAGTTCATCGGTGCGCTCGGCACCGGCCGGCGGCTGGTGCTGGAGACCGCGTCAGTCGCGCTGGGCAATCCTGCTCCGTACCTGGCCATCATCGAGCTGCTCCGGGGCTGCTTTCAGCTCGACGGCGGAGAAGAAGCGGACGCCATACGCGGGAAGGTCTCGGAGGCGCTCCGCGGTCTGGACGAGGGCCTGCTGCCCGCCTTGCCGGCCCTGCTGACCCTCCTGGACGTGCCGGTACCGGATCCGCAGTGGCAGGGATTGGCTCCCGCGCAACGGCGCAAGCGAACCTTCGACGGCGTCAAGCGCCTCCTGCTCCGGGAGAGTCGCAGGCAGCCGTTGCTCCTCGTCTTCGAGGACGCGCACTGGGTCGACGCCGAGACGCAGGCGCTCCTGGACAGCTTCGTCGACGGCCTGCCGACCGCACATGTGCTGCTCCTGCTCACCTACCGGCCCGAGTACGAGCATGGCTGGGGGAGCAAGAGCTTCTACACTCAGCTCCGCGTCGATCCCCTGCCTCCGGAGAGCGCCGCGGAGCTTCTCCATGATCTGCTTGGAGACCACCCCTCGCTCCAACCCCTCACCTCGCGGCTGATCGAGTGGACGGATGGGAACCCCTTCTTCCTGGAGGAGAGCGTCCGTACTCTGGTCGAGACCGGGGCGCTGGCCGGTGAGCGCGCCGCCTACCGGCTGACGACGCCGGTCGACACTATCCAGGTGCCCGCCACCGTCGAGGAGGTCCTCGCGGGCCGTATCGACCGGCTTGCGGCAGAGCAACGCCGGCTCCTGCAGTCGGCGGCCGTCATCGGGAAGGACGTACCCTATCCGATCCTCGTGGCCATCGCCGACCTCCCCGAAGAGGCGATGGGCGAGAGCCTGCGTCAGCTCCAGGCGGCCGAATTTCTCTACGAGGCGAGCCCCGCGCCGGAGGCCGCGTACACCTTCAAGCACGCGCTGACGCGCGAGGTGGCCTATGCGAGCCTCGCCCACGGCAAGCGCGCGCTCCACGCCCGAATCCTGGCGGTGATGGAGACGGTCTACGCGGATCGTCTCGAAGAGCAGATCGATCGGCTCGCACACCACGCCTTCCAGGGCCACGTCTGGGACAAGGCGGTGGACTACCTGCGGCAGGCCGGCACCAAGGCCTCGACCCGATCGGCCAGCCGGGACGCGGTCGGCTATTTCGACCAGGCCCTGGCGGCGCTCAAGCATCTGCCAGGTAGCCGAGAAACGATGGAGCAGGACCTCGATCTCCGGTTCGAGATCCGAACTGCGCTCCAGACTTTGGGCGAGTTCGGCCCCATGCTCGCTCACCTCCAGAAGGCGGAGGCCCTCGCCGAGTCCCTGACCGACGCCCGCCGGCTGGGGTGGGTGTCGGCCTACCTGACCGACTACTTCCGGCTGACCGGCGACCAGAATCGCGCGATCGAAGCGGGTGAGCGCGCCCTGCGAAGCGCAGAGTCGCTCAATGACTTCGCGCTACAGGTGGCAACCTACACGTGGCTCGGCCAGGCTCTCTATGGCCGTGGCGAGTACCGGCGGGCCGCGACCTTCTTCAGAAAGAACGTGGAGGCTCTCGTCGGGAGCCGGCTGACCGAGCGGTTCGGGGCGCCGCAGCCGCGGTCGATCCACTCCCGCACGTGCCTCGTCTGGTGCCTGGCCGAGCTCGGCGAATTCCCGGAAGGCATCGTGCGTGGAGAGGAGGCCTTGAAGCTCGCCGAGCCTCTCGACCACCCCCTGAGCCTGACCACGGCATGCGCAGGTCTCGGCTATCTCTACCTCGCTCAGGGCGAGCTCGCGAAAGCCGCCTCGCTCCTCGAGCGAGGGCTCGAGGCTACCCGGACCGGGAACAGCCCGCTCTGGTTCCCCCGCGTAGCAGCGGCGCTCGGGCTGGTCTATGCGCTCTCGCGGCGTGCGCCAGAGGGCGTGGCGCTCCTGGAGGAGGCCGTGGAACGGGCCGCGGCCATGAAGATGATGGGGGGCCACTCGCTGCTCCTGATCGGACTCGGCGAAGGGTATCGGCTCGCCGACCGCGTCGGCGACGCCGCTGACGTGGCGGAGCAAGGTCTCAGGCTCGCCCGAGACCACGGTGAGCGGGCCTACGAGGCGCGGGCCTTGCGGCTCCTCGCGGACGTCGCGCCTCGCTCGTCCCCCCCCGCGATCGAGCGAGCCGTGGAGCAGGCGACTCGAGCCCTGGCGCTGGCCGAAGAGCTCGAGCTACGTCCTTTGGCCGCCCACTGCCACCTCACGCTTGGGCGGATCAGCACCCACGCCGGCAAGGCTGACAGCGTGCGGCGCCACCTCGGCAGTGCCGCCGCGCTCTTCCGCGAGATGAATATGGCGCTCTGGCTGTCCGAAACCGACGCCGACCTCCAGCGGCTACGCTGAGGGTCCCTGTGCGTCAGCCTCAGCCCGCTCCATCCGCAGGTCCGAAATCCTAACGCCGTGCAGTCGGGCCAGGCGCCGAATCTCGAGCTGAAGCGCCTCGACGGCTTTGCGGTCCATATCGCCTGTTATCTCGATGCGCTGGCGGACGAATCCTTCCCCGGCCTCGCCGGTCGGCGAGGCGTGATCCCGTTCGCCCACCAGCGGCGTACTGTCCGTGCTAGCGGACCGGACCAGGCTCACCGGTCACCGGTCCGGTGTTGCTGAACGTGATCTTCGCCTTTGTTTGAGCGACCTGAGCCGCCTTGACGGCTTCGTTGATGGCCTGTTTGAAGTCTCCCGTGGGTCCTCGCTCGAGTTTTCCCTGGACCTCTATGACTATTAGCCACTTCTCATTGGCACCTACCGAGTCGGGGCCTGGCATGCTGGACCTCCTCTCTTTTCCGGGCGTTGACTTGGCGCGAAGATCCGCGCAACGGCGTATGCCTGCTGCATCTCCGGACACTTCAGCTCGGTTCCATCCGCTAGGGCGCTCATGAGGCGTCCTGATTTCCCGAATTTCGGGCAATCGACTTTGCCCTTGTCGGGGTCCTTTTGAGGGTCCGCTGTCGTCGAACCCGGTCCCTTGCAGAAATGCTCGAGACCAAGAAAGTGACCGAGTTCGTGTGCGACCAAAGTGAAGTCTCTGTTCTCCACGACAAGTTGATGGGTCCACACGGCACCCGGGCCGGGAAACTGTCCCCTCGTCAGCGCGGCGGCGCCAAAGCCGGAGATCCCGTCGATACGCGGCCAGACGTAGAGGTCCACCCCCAGCACATCCCGCGCATTGTATCGGTCATTCACGTCGCGAAACGTGCTCAGATCGTCCATGGTGGGTCGCCGAATACGATCACCACCCAGGTCCCGAAAGGCGGTTGGAAGGTACAAGCATCGCTCCGCTCGAAACACGTAGAATTGAATGCTCGCCGGAAGCCAGGTCTGATTAACTGTGCCGTTCTGAGGCTCCCCGAACAACTCCTCGAACCACTTCAGCGTCTTGAGAGACTGGTCCTCGCCGGCCGAGGCACCGCCGCTTGGACCCGACGCGCCAGCGGCCGGCTCTGGCACCATGATGTGCAGGATGACGGGCAAGGCCCGAACCTCGTCACCGAAACCCAGCTTCGGCTCCCAGGTCCTGAGACTGGTACACCCGCTGCGCGGCCGGTTGAACTGTGCCCACCCCGACGCGGTAAGGAAGAGCCCAATTGCCCAACTGGCAAGGAAACCGAGCATGAGACCTGACCGCAGTCTCATCCGTTGTCCTCCTCGCACGTGCGCGCATCATGGATCTCCTCGAAGAATTCCTCGCCGTGGAAAATACCAGGGAGTGTGTCCAGGTCCCTCACGGTGTAGTAGCCCTCTGCCACGTCGCGCTCACCCTGCATTTCAATCGGCTCGCCGAGCGCAAGACGCACGTACGTGACCGCCATGTTGTGCTTGCCGGTGAGATCGAGGAGGTTCGTCCCGGCTAGAGGCCGCCCGGCGTTGATCTCTGTCACGTAGGGGACGCCGGCTCCGCTCTCCTTCAGGTCCACGCCGAAGAGACCGGTCGCGCGCTCGTCGGTCGCGCGAACCGCTGCCATGGCGACCTGTTCCACCCGGGGCTCGTCGACCGTCTTGGCCAGCGCGGCAATCGATGACACACCGCTCGGCGTGGATCCGCCGCCGATAAAGTAGGTCAAGCGCTCGAAGGTCTTGGTCAGAATCGGCTGCCCGTCGCGCCAGAGGCTCTGGCACCCGAAATCACGACCCGGGAGGTACTCACACAGGGTGAATGACGTGATCGGGACGCCCCGCATCACTTCCCAGTAGCTGATCCAGGCCTGCGCCTGCGCGGCGCTCTTCACCGGAATCGCCCCCGTCGAGCCGCTCCCCGCTCGCACCCGACACCAGACGAGGCCGGCCGGGGAGAATCGATCGAAGACCGGCACGACACTCGCGAGATCTTCGATCGGATACGTGATCGGCGCACCGACTCCGTGCGCTCTCAGGTGAGTCGCCAGCTCGTACTTGTCCCGACACAGCGCAATTGCTCCTGGGCTGGGAAGAAACACGCGGCAAGGAAGCGCCCCACGCAGATCGGAACAGATACGGACGTCCCGGTCCGAGGTCGGAATGAGCAGATCGATCTTCTCGTGCTCGACCACGCGCCGCACGCTCTCGAGGAAGCGGGGATGCGTGGACTCGTGGACCAGATAGTTGCGGTCCGCGGTGGACTTCTTGAGAGTGAAGCGATCGTGATGGCAACCGACCAGGATGAAGCCCGGCTCGCCGATACGCAGGCTGCGCAGCACATTGTTGCCGACGCCACCACCGGCGCCGCTGACGAGGAGTCGTGAGTCCATTTTCTCCTGCCCGCAGATCGACGGGACGCAACGGACGACGCGCACGCGCAGTCTTCGGCGAGTCCAGCGACGCGATACTAGGCGGGGCCCACCGGCTTGTCAATAGACCGGTGCGCTTACTGCGTGAAAGAAAGCGCAAGAATGGGTCAACGCCGGTCCACCACCCGCACCGCCTTCCCCGGCGCGCGCGGCAGCTCGCCTTCCTTCAGCAGGGTGATCTCGGGGCTCAGGTTCAGGAACTGCCGCAGCTCGCTCCGCAGCCGCGGCAGGCCGGTCTCGGCGAAGCCCTCGCGGGCCTCGACGAGCAGCGCGAGCCGGTCGCTGCCGCCGGGCGCGCGGTCGAGCACGAGCTGGTACTCGTGGCCCACGCCGGGCTGCTTGAGGAGCAGCGACTCGACCTGGCGCGGGTAGAAGTTCACGCCGCGGAAGATTACCATGTCGTCGGTACGCCCGTGGAGGCGGTCCAGACGGAGGTGGGTGCGCCCGCAGTCGCAGGGCGCCCGGCTCAGGATACGGGTGAGATCGTGGGTGCGGTAGCGGATGAGCGGGAGCCCCTCGCGGGTGAGCGTGCTCACCACCAGCTCCCCCTCCTCTCCGTCCGCGCGCGGGCGCCCGGTCGCGGGGTCCACCACCTCGCAGAAGTAGTGATCCTCCCAGACGTGGATGCCGGCGCGCGCCGCGCAGTCGATGCCGAGCCCGGGGCCGCCGGTCTCGGTCATCCCGATGATGTCGAACGTGGTGAGGCCGAGCTCGCGCTCGATGAGCCGGCGCAGGTCGTCGGACCACATCTCCGAGCCCAGGATCGC
>Ga0070694_100002885_pt1 | contig 10216 bp, 8 predicted proteins | sample KBSK1251metaG_FD_65470 | JGI IMG/M metagenome (GOLD analysis project Ga0070694, IMG submission 65470) | Corn, switchgrass and miscanthus rhizosphere microbial communities from Kellogg Biological Station, Michigan, USA - KBS K1-25-1 metaG | ecosystem: Host-associated > Plants > Roots >... | reverse complement strand
CGCTGCGTCGCGCATCTGACCCGCGGCGCCCGACACAGCTTCCACTTCTGGATGCCGCTCTACCCGAGCGCGCTCGACCCCAAGCGGCTGGCGGACGAGGCCGCCCACGAGCGCGTCGCACCGCTGGCCCGCCGCATGTGGGGCGAGTTCTTCGCCCGCGCCGCGCGCCTGCAGACCCCCGACACCCTGGTGAACACCGCGTGGCGCGCGGCGATCGTGACCCTGGTCCAGGGCCAGGAGCGCGCCGGCGACCACTGGGTGCCGATCGGGAATCCGTTCCAGTACCGCGACGTGTGGCTGCGCGACGCGGCGCGCTCGGTGCGGGCCCTCGCCGTCGCGGGATACACCGACCTCGCGCGCTCCGACGCCGTGACGCTCGCGCGTTTCCAGCTTCCCAACGGGGCGCTGCTGTCGCAGCACGGCCAGCTCGATGGTACCGGGGAGGGCTTGTGGGCGTTCGCGCAGGCGGCGTCGCTGCCGCCCGACCCGGCGTGGGCGTCGGCGCGGCTCGCGAGCGCACGGCGGGCACTCGCGTGGTTCGACCTGCAGCGCACGCTCACGCACCAGCTCGAGCTGCGCTACGCCGGACTGCTCCCGTACACGGACCCGCGCGACAACGAGCTCGCGCGCGCCCAGATGGTGGGCAACGACGCCTGGGGGATCGCGGGCTGCCGCGCCAGTGCGGCGCTCGCGCGCCTCGCGGGCGACGCGGCGCTGGCGCGCTCGGCCGACTCGGCCGCCGCGATCTATGCGGCCGACTTCGCCAGGGCGCTCGCGCGCACGGGCAGCCACGACGTGCCGCCCTCGTGGCAGGGTGTCGGCCGCGACTGGGGCAACCTCGTCGTCGGCTATCCCACGCGCGTGCTCTCGCCCGACGACCCGCGGCTCGCGGCCCTCGCGCGCCGGGTGCGTGAGCGCACGGGGGGTGGCCCCGGGCTCGTGAGCTACGGGCCGCGCGACACGCTCCACGCCTACGTCGGCACCGACCTCGCCCAGTGGTCGCTGCTGGCGGGCCATGCGACGGAGGCGCGCGCCTACCTCGCCGACCTGCTGAGCCACAGCAGCTCGACGCTCGGCCAGGCGGAGCTGTTCGACCGTGACGATGCGAGCTTCGGCACCAACCTTCCGCCGCACGCCACCGCGGCCGCGGGGCTGGTGGACCTCGTGCGCAACATGGTCGTCTGCGACGCGCGCGATACGGTCGAGCTGGCGCTGGGCGGCGATCCGGCGTGGTGGCGCGGCACGCGGCTGCTGCGAGCGCCGACCCGGTTCGGCGTGATCGACGTGGCGCTCGCGTCGGCGCCGCCCGACCGGCGGCTCGCGCGCTGGACCGCCGTGGACGCGGTCGTCCGCGTGCGGGTGGCCGACGGGGAGCGCCTGGAGCAGGTGCTGACGCCGGGCGCTCGCGCCGTGGGCGAACGATGGGTGGAATGCCCGCCGCGCGCGACCGAGGTGGAGTTCCGGGTGGCCGCGCCGGTGGCCGCGGGAGGCGCGCGATGAACCGCCCGAAGCGCCCGGCGCCCGAGGCGGCGCCCCCCGAAGTCGGACCGCCGGCGCGGCGGGACCTGCGCCTGCTCGGCACGCTCGCGCTCATCGCGCTGCCGATCGTGCTCGCGCTGGTGATCCTGCGCACGCGCGACACCGGTGGCCGCGGCGAAGGAGCCACGGGCATGAGCGACCAGGCGATCCTCGAGAAGCTCCAGGCCGCGGACCAGCGCCGCGACTGGGTCGATGCGCTGATGTGGGCCGAGCGGCTCGGGGCGCGCCGGCCGCACGATCCCGTGATCCTGCGCGCGCGCGGCATGGCGTGGAGCAACTACGCCATCGCGAGCCGCCCCACGCGCGCGCACGAGCGCGCGGCCCTGCGCACCAGCCTCGAGCGCGCGGACTGCGCGCGGCGGGCCCTGGGGCTGCTCGACTCCTCGGCCACGGCCGCGACCTCGGGCACGGTGTGGCTCCAGGCGATGTCGCGCATCGGCGAGCTGGACGAGACGCTCGGGCTTTCGGGCGATGCCCTCTTCACCTACGAGCTCATCAAGCAGCGGCTGCCCGAGGAGGACGCGCCGGCGATGCGCGCCTACTGGTTGCGCGCGCTGTTCTACGATCCGGTGAGTCCCGACACCAGCGCGTGGGACCAGCGCATGCGGAGGCTCGGCCTCCGGTGAGCGCGGCTCCCCACGTGGATTCCGGCGCACCGGCGAACGCGGCTCATCCGCCCGATGCAGGTCGCTGGCGGATCCTGGCGCTGCTCGCGGTCGCCGAGCTGCTCGGCATGTCGCTGTGGTTCGCGGCCACCGCCGTGGCGCCGCAGCTGGCGCAGCGCTGGCATCTCTCGGTGGCGCAGACCGGCTGGCTCACCGGCGTCGTCCAGCTCGGCTTCGTGGCCGGCACGGCGGTGGCCGCACTCCTCAACCTGGCCGACCTGATCCCGGCGCGCCGCTACTTCGCCGTGTCGGCGCTCCTGGCGGCCGCCTCCAACGCGGCGCTCGTGCGCGCGCCCGGGCTCGAGGCGGCGCTCGGGTGCCGCTTCCTGATCGGCTTCTTCCTCGCGGGCGTCTATCCGCCCGCGATGAAGATGGTCGCGACGTGGTTCCGCTCGATGCGCGGGCTCGCGATCGGCACCGTGGTGGGGGCACTCACGATCGGCAAGGCGACGCCCTACCTGGTGCATGCGTTCGAGGGCGCCGGCCTCGAGCCGGTGCTGCTGATAGCCTCGGCGGGCGCGGTGCTCGCCGCCCTGCTGGTCGGCGCCGGCTACCGCGACGGACCGTTTCCGTTCGCACGCCGCCCGTTCGCGTGGAGCCTGGTGGCGACCGTCGTGCGCCACCGCGAGACCCGGCTCGCCATTGCCGGCTACCTCGGACACATGTGGGAGCTGTACGCGATGTGGACCTGGCTGCCGGCATTCGTCGCCGCGAGCCTCGCGGCACGCGCGGCCGCGGGGCACGAGGCACTCGCCCCGCACACGGTGGATCTGATCACCTTCGGCGGCATCGCCGCGGGCGGCCTCGGCTGCGTGTGGGGCGGCTGGGCCGCGGGGCGGATCGGCTACGCGCGCGTGGTCACGCTCTCGATGGTCGTGTCGGGGATCTGCGCCGCGGCGATCGGCCTCGTCTTCGGGGCCGTGCCGTGGATGCTCGTGGCGGTCGCGTGGGTGTGGGGGTTCTTCGTCGTCGCGGACTCGGCGCAGTTCAGCGCCATGGTGACCGAGGCGGCGCCCGGGCACGCGGTGGGCACGGCGCTCACGCTCCAGACTTCGGCCGGCTTCCTGCTGACCCTGGCGACGATCCAGCTCGTGCCGGTGATCGTGTCGGCCATCGGCTGGCGCTGGGCGTTCTCGATGCTGGCGCTGGGGCCGGCGTTCGGCATCGCGATGATCGCCCGGCTCGGGCGGCCGGCGCCTCGCCGCTGAGCGCGGCATCTGCCGCCGGCGGCGCGGACCACCCCGCGACCGGTCAGCGCGGGCGGCGGGGCGATCGCGGCGATCGCGCCCGCGATCCTTCGCGCACCAGCAACGCGCGCGTGCCGGCCAGCTCGCGGCGCTTGGCCGCGTCGATCTCGGGATAGCGCAGATCGAGGGACTCGTGCCTCCACGACCGCGGCCGCCACGACCAGGCGTGTGTACCACTTGCTGTCGGCCGGGACCACGTACCACGGCGCTTCGGGTGTAGCGGTGGCGCGGATCGCGTCCTCGTAGGCGCGCATGTAATCGTCCCAATGGCCGCGCTCGGCCACGTCCGCTGCCGAGAACTTCCAGTTCTTCTCGGGCTCGTCGAGCCGGCTCAGGAAACGCTTCTTCTGCTCCGCCTTCGAGACGTGCAGGAAGAACTTCCGGATCAGCACGCCGTTGCGTGCCAGGTAGCGCTCGAAGCGGCGGATGTCGCGGTGGCGCTGCTTCCAGATCCTGTCCGAGACCAGCCGTGGCGGCAGCTTCTGATGCGCGAGGATCTCGGGGTGCACGCGCACCACGAGCACCTCCTCGTAGTACGAGCGGTTGAAGATGCCGATACGCCCGCGCTCGGGCAGGGCGCGATTGCTGCGCCACAAGTAATCGTGATCCAGCTCCTCGTTCGAGGGCACCTTGAACGCGTAGACCTGGCAGCCCTGCGGATTGACGCCCGACATCACGTGATCGATGGTGCTGTCCTTGCCCGCGGCGTCCATCGCCTGGATGATGATCAGCACCGCCCAGCGATCCTGGGCGTAGAGCATCTCCTGGAGCTCGGCGAGCCGCTGGATGTCCTGGGCGAGATGCGCGCGCGCGGAGTCCTTGCCCTCCGACTCGAGCGTTCCGGTGTCGCCCGGATCGACGTGGGACAGGCGGAAGCGCCGGCCGTCGGTCACGCGGTACGGCTTGATCAGCGCCCGGCGCTGCTTCGCCGCGTCGCGCTCTCGGCCCATCACGCCTCCCGGAGCAGTGCCAGGAACGCTTCGCCGTAGCGCTCGAGCTTGACCGGGCCGACGCCCGAGAGCGCGAGCATCTCGGGCCGGGTCTTGGGCACCACGGCCGCCATCTGCCGCAGCACCGCGTCGCTGAAGACGATGTACGCCGGCACGCCCTCGCCGTCGGCGAGCTGCTTGCGCAGCGCGCGCAGCCGCTCGAACAGCTCGGCGTTCACGGGCAGCTCGCCGAACGCCGTGGCGAGTGTCGCCGGCGCGCGTGTGGCCCCCCGCGGCGCCGTCTCCACCAACGACTCGATGCCGGCGCCGCGGCAGACGTCGCACGAGGTGCCGCACGGCGCGATCGTCTCGTCGAGATGGCGCACGATCGCTTGGTGGCGGCAGGTCGCGCGATCGACGAGCCGGAACAACTCCACGGTCTTGCTGCGGGCCTCGGCGCGCACAGCCTCGTCGTCGATCTCACCGAGGAACGCGTCGTAGCCGATCACGTCCGCCCACGAGTACATGAGCACGCAGTCGCTCGGGAGCCCGTCGCGGCCGGCACGCCCGATCTCCTGATACCAGGCCTCGATGCTCTTCGGCATGTCACGGTGCACTACGAAGCGCACGTTGCTCTTGTCGATGCCCATGCCGAAGGCGACGGTGGCGACCACCACGTCCACCTCGTCGCGCGCGAAGGCGTCCTGTGCCCCGGTGCGCGCGGCGTCGGAGAGCCCGGCGTGGTAGGCGGCGGCGCGCACGCCGCGCGAGCGCAGCCACTCGGCGGTCGACTCGACCGACTTGCGGCTCAGGCAGTAGACGATGCCGCTCTCGCCCGCGTGGCGGCGGGCGATGCCGAGGATGTCGTTGCGCGTGTTCCGGCCGGCGCCCTTCTTCTGCACGGTGATGGCGAGGTTGGGGCGGAAGAACGAGCCCTTGAAACCCTCGGGCTTGCGCATGCCGAGCTGGCGGATGATGTCGCCGACGACGCGACGCGTCGCGGTGGCGGTGAGCGCCAGCACCGGGATGTCGCCCAGCTCCTGCTTGAGCCCCTGCAGGCGCCGGTAGGCGGGCCTGAAATCGTGCCCCCAGTGGCTGATGCAGTGCGCCTCGTCCACCACCACGAGGCTCACCGGGCAATCGGCGATCAGCGACCGCAGCGAGCCCTCGAGCCCCTCGGGCGCCACGTAGACCAGCTCGAGCTCGCCGCGGCGCAGTTGGGCGAGGCGCTCACGTCGCTCCTCGAACGGGATGCTCGAGTTGATGACCGCGGCGCGGAAGCCGACGCGCACGAGCGCGTCCACCTGGTCCTTCATCAGCGAGATGAGCGGCGAGATGACGAGCACCGCGCCGGGCAGGATGCGCGCGGGGATCTGGAAGGTGAGCGACTTGCCCGCGCCCGTGGGCATCACGCCGATGCAGTCGTGCCCGGCGAGCACCGCGTCGATGATGTGGCGCTGCCCGGGCCGGAACTCGCGGTAGCCGAAGACCAGCTCGAGCACCTGCTGCGGATCGGCGAGCTTCGCGGGGACGAGGTCGAGCTGGGGCGCGGGAGGGGCGGCGGGTGCGGCGGGATCGAGCAAGGTCCCTCCGTGGACGGGAGCGGCGGCGCGGGGTGACGATCGGCCGACAGTCTAGTCGAGCGCGACCGGCGTTGCACTGCGCGACGCCGCGCGGTGCCTGAACCGGTGCGAGGCCGCGCGCGATCAGGGCACGCCGACGCTCGCGGGCGCCCAGCCGAGCTGGATCACCTCGAAGTCGTCGGCGTGGAGCCCGTGGAAGGCCGGATTGAGCACGCCGTTGTCCCAGCGCGCGTCCATGGTGCCGCTGATGTACATGTCGGTGCCGTTGTCGGCGACGATCAGGCCGTAGGTCTTCATGGCCTGGAAGATCCGCCGCAGCTGCGGCGTGTAACCCGAGAGATCGACCGACGCCTTCATCCTGAGCCGCGTGCCCATCGGCGGCGCGCCGGCCGTGTTGCCCGCCGTGTGCGAGGCCGGCCACACGGAGCCGTTGGTGGCGCGCGTGGTGACGCGGAACGCGTGGCGGATCGGGTTGGCGCCGAACGCCTCGTCGTAGCGGATCAGGCCCGGGAAGATGGCGAGCCCCGCGGCGTCGGCCGAGGTCCAGCCGTCGGGCCGGCGCGCGTTGGAGGACAGATCCCACGTTGCGCCCGATCCCGCCTGCCAGTGCGAGCCGGTCCAGGTGGTGGCCCAGGTCTCGAACAGCAGCCAGCGATCGCGGTCGATCACGATCAGGTGCCGATCGCCGCTCGAGCCGCCGCCCGCGACACCGCCCTCGATGTCGTTGGGCTGCGTGCGCGCTTCGTCCGGGATGGGATAGCCGGGTGGCCGGCCCGGGGCGCCCGCGTCGCTCTGCGACCCGTACGGCGTGAAGGTCACCGGGAGGAGCGGCTGCGTGCCCGACACGGTGACGTACGGCATGCCGTAGGGCGGCGGGCCGAAGTCGGGATGGAGCCGCGCGGTCGCGCCGGGATTCTGCGGCGTGCGACCGCTGATCCAGTCGATCATCGCCTGCGATCCGGCATCGACGGGTGCGGCGCTCACGTCCACGTTCCACCAGTTGGCCGCGGGGAACACCTGGTGCGAGGTCAGATCCTCGTCGAGCGTGACGGTCGCGGTGCTGCCGCCCTGCTGCGGCGTGACGTCGCCGGGTGAGGTGGTCGCGGTGGGATGCGACCCGCAGCCGGCGAGCAGCGTAATCGCCAGGGCGGACGCGAGGCGGACCATGATGGGAGCCGTGCGCATGCGGAGCCTCCTGCGGCCGCACGGCACACAGCATAAACCCGGCCCTCGCTCAAGACATGGCGGGGCCGTGATCAGGCATCAACGCCGGATTGCGAATTGCGCTCGGAGACGATGCGGGATGCGGACGTCGATCGCCGGGGGATCGGCGGACGATGTCCCGCTTGGAGCCGGGTCCGTCACTCAGCGATACAGGGCTTTGAGTCTTCCCCAGCTGAAATAGGAGGACGGCTGCGCGTCGAGGAGATCGGGATGCCCTGCGCGTTCGGCTTCATCGCTCAAGTGGCGAAGTCCCGTCCCGCCCACAGCCTCGTCGACCCATCGCCTGATCCACCAGCGGGTCGTATCCGGGGGCGCGGCATGTGAGGCGAAGTCGGTTGGCACGACGGCGGAGTCGCTGCGCACGAGAAAGAAACTGATCCCGCTGACGATATCGACCTGGCTACCGTCGGCGAGCTGAACATGGAGCATCGCCTGGGTCCGGATGTTCTTGTGCCAGTAACCGTACGGATCGGAGGCGCTGTAGTCCGGGTCCGGAGAGACGTAGAAGTTCTTGTCGAGCGTCAGCGAGATCCACGCCGCGGGTGGCAGACCCTCGTTGCCGGTCACGAACAGGTGCGCGGTGGAGGCCAGCTCATCGGCGCGCCGCCATCCCACCGTGGCGTATGGCGCGCCCGCCGAATCGTAGGGGCTGAAGACGAAGCGATAATCCGCCGTAATCAGATCGCGGACGCCCGTCGTGTCGCGGTTGTTGTAGCTCCATTCGAGCAGTCGCAGGGCCGCCGCGGGGGAGTCGGCCGGCGGCCTGTCCGTCGTCTTCGGTGTGACGAGCGACGTGAGATCGACGCCCTTGCCTGAGCAGCCCGCACAAACCAACGCAGCGCCGAGGATCGCGATCGCCCGCCGCACGTCACGCCCCGGCGACGAGTGCGCGGTCGATCGAGGCGATCGTGGGCTTGCCGCTCAGTGCCATCGCCAGCTCCAGCTCGGCGCGCAGCAGCGCCAGCACGTCGCGCACGCCCTGCTCGCCGCCGGTCGCCAGGCCCCAGAGCACGGGCCGACCGATCAGCACCGCCTGCGCGCCCAGCCCCAGCGCCGTGAGCACGTGGGCGCCGCGCCGGATGCCGCCGTCCACGAGCACGGGGATCGCGCCCGCGACCGCATCGGCCACGCGCGGCAGCGAAACGATCGTCGCCTCGGCGCCGTCGAGCTGACGCCCGCCGTGATTGGAAACGATGATCGCCCCGACCCCGGCCTCCACGGCGAGCCGCGCGTCTTCGGGTGTCACGACGCCTTTGAGGATCACCGGGATCTTCGTGATCGAGCGCAGCCACGCAATCCGTTTCCAGTCCAGCGAGGCGTCGAAGAGCTGCTCGACCTGGTCGGCGAAGGGCGGTGGGCCGCCTTGGCTGCGCGCGGCGACGAGCGGATGGATCGCGGTGAGGTTGACCGGCTCGATGCCCTTGGGGAGTGCAAACGCGTTGCGTGCGTCTCGCTCGCGGTGTCCGAGGCGCGGCGTGTCGACGGTTACCACCAGCGCCTTGTAGCCCGCCGCCTCGGCGCGCGCCACCATGTCGCGCGTGATGCCGGAATCCTTGTACACGTAGAGCTGGAACCACTTGGGTCCGCTCGCGGCCGCCGCCACGTCCTCGATCGACATGCTTGCCACCGTGCTCACGCACATCAGCGTTCCGGCGGCTGCGGCGGCGCGTGCGGTCGCGGCCTCGCCGTCGCGATGCGCGAGGCGCTGGAGGGCGGTGGGCGCCACCAGGATCGGCATCGCGAGCCGCTCGCCCAGCACGGTCGCGGACGTGTCGACGCGGGCGACGTCGACCAGGACGCGCGGACGCAGGACGTAGCGATCGTACCCCTTGGAATTCATTTCCAAGGTGCGCTCGTCGCCGGCCCCGCCCGCGTAGTAGTCGAATGCGCCGCGATCCATGCGCGCGCGGGCGAGGGATTCGAAGTCGGCGATGCTGATCGGGCGGGCGGCCGCACGCGGCCGGGTGGTCTTCCGCCCATTGCGTCGTGCGGCGCGGGTGGCCATCGGCTCAGTCTTCGACGAGCGGCAATCCCTTGCCGGTCCAGCCGCGGAATCCACCGGCCAGCGAGACCACGTTCGTGTAGCCCATCTTTTGCAGGTTGTCGGCGACGAGCGCGCTGCGGAACCCACCGCCGCAGTAACACACGATCGCGGCGGCCTTGTCGGGCACGGCCTTCTCGATGTCGCGCTCGATGATCCCCTTGCCCAGATGGGTCGCTCCGGGCAGGTGGCCGCGCGCCCACTCGTTGTCCTCGCGCGTGTCGACGAGCGTGACCGCCTCGCCGCGGGCGACCCGCTCGCGGTACTCGTCGATCGAGATCTCGCGCACGCGCGTCTTGGCGTCGTGGACCAGCGCGAGGAATCCGGGCGAGTGCGCGGGATGGTGGGCCATGATGGCTCAGCGTGCCGCGGCGGCGGGCGATGCTTCCGGCCGCGATCCGGCGGCGGACGGATCGAGCGGGCTTCCGTCCCGCGCGTACGCCTTCACGACGCGATAGAGCGCATCGCGCTGCACGGGGCGCTTCCCGGCCTCGTGGATCAGATGGACCATGCCTTCCTCGGCCATGCCGACGGGGCTCTTGGCCAGCGCGGCATGCGCGATCTTCTCCTGGCCGATGGTGCCGTCGAGGTCGCTCGCGCCGAAGTTGATGGCCGCGGCCGCGGTGTCCTGGCCGAGCATGATCCAGTAGCTCTTCACGTGCGCGAAGTTGTCGAGCATCAGCCGCGAGACGGCGATGGTCTTGAGATCGTCGACGGCCGAAGCCTGTCGGCGCACCAGCCCCGTGACCCCGGGCTGGAAGGCGAGCGGGATGAAGGCGAAGAATCCAGGCGCCCGGTCCTCGAGCTCGCGCAGCAGGATCATGTGCTGCACGCGCTCCGCCCGCGTCTCGATGTGCCCGTAGAGCAGCGTGGCGTTGGAAGGAATGCCCAGGCGGTGCGCGATCTCGTGGATCTCGAGCCAGCGCTGGGCGCCGATCTTCTGGTGGAAGATCTCGCGCCGCACGCGCTCGCTGAACACCTCGGCGCC
>Ga0070694_100002884_pt1 | contig 10219 bp, 7 predicted proteins | sample KBSK1251metaG_FD_65470 | JGI IMG/M metagenome (GOLD analysis project Ga0070694, IMG submission 65470) | Corn, switchgrass and miscanthus rhizosphere microbial communities from Kellogg Biological Station, Michigan, USA - KBS K1-25-1 metaG | ecosystem: Host-associated > Plants > Roots >... | reverse complement strand
AAGAGCAGGAGCGCTCCACGCCGGCCTTCGCCTTGCAATCCAACCTCGATATCGAGCTAAGCAAAAGGGTCGACCTCGAGTTCGGCTATCAGGCGGTCGCCGCCAACAACAATTCCGGCGGCGTTACCCAGCACGGAAGCGTCACCTTGGAAATTGATCTGACCCGGCGCTTCGACTTGGATATTAGCCTGGTGTGGGATCGCAGCGGCAGTCCGCAGGCTGATGAGACAGGCTTGGTTCCGGAGAAGGATGACTTCCGTTTGAATCTTTCGCTGGGAATCAAATTCTGAAACCGCCCATGCAAGGCATCGACTCCATTCGGCTCATGGCCCAACGGCTCCGCGCCGCCCGGGCGGCGGAGCGGCGGCTTGGTCTTGTGCTGCTGCTTGTCCTGGCCGCGTGCAGTTGCATGCGGCTGCCCAAATCCCAGCCCAAAGCCGAGGTCAAATCGTTGCAGCCGAATGCGGCGGCCACCTCCGTCACACCCACGGCGCTGCAAGCCGAGGCCATGCGCTTTGCGGATGAATACTCGATGCAGGTGGCCCAGGCGGCTGATGACTTCGCCGCCAGGATCGGGACGTTCGAGGCCCGTCAATTCGCCGCCCGCATCAAGCTGGGGCAGGCGACCGCCGCCGTGATTGATGCCGCCGGGCCGAGCGCGGTGGTCAACGCGTTGGACCTCGTGGTGCTCGCCAGCGTTTCGCGCATGGTGGCGCAGGATTACCTGGTCGGCGAACGATTCGGAGCGGACGCGCTGCCTTTGCTTGAAACCAGCCGGAAAGTGGAGACCAACGCGTGGCAACTGGTGCGGCATGTCCTCAAGCCCGAGCAGCAACAGGAATTGCGCGACTTGCTGCAGGAATGGCGCCGCAAGAATCCCGCGCAACACTACGTCGGAGCGGTCCGCTTTCGCGAATTTGCCGAAAATATCGGCGCCACCCCGCAACAGAGCGGGTTCAAGCCGTCGAGTGTTTTCAGCCTCCTCTTTCTGGATCCGATGGCCGGTCTTGACCCGACGCTGCGCGCCGTGGAGGAGACCCGGTATCTCGCCGAACGCGCGCTCTATTACGGGCAGCGCGTGCCGATTCTCATCAGCTGGCAGGTCGAGTACCTGGCCTTGCAACTGGCCGATCAACCGGCGGCGAAGCAGATGCTCACCAATGCCAACCAGGTTTCAGATTCCTTGCAGAAGTTTGCCAGGCTCTCCGAGCAATTTCCTCAGCTGGTGAATCAAGAGCGCGAGGCCGCCATCCGGCAGCTCCTTTCCGGCCTCGCTGCCGAACGTTCCAATATCGTGGCCAGCCTGGTCTCGGACGAAATCAAAGCGCGCGAATTGCTGGCGGAGACACGTGGCACGCTCGTCGCCGCCAACGAAACAGCCGCCTCGGTCAACTCGGCTGTGCAATCCCTCGAGTCGTTCGTCCGTTACGTGTCGCCGCCCAAAACGAATGTGACGGCCGAACCGGCCAAGACCAACCGCCGGCCGTTTGATGTGCTCGACTACGGCGTGGCGGCGGGTCAACTCGCCGGGATGGCCCGGGACATCAACCTGTTGCTGACTTCGGTCAACCACTCCCTGCCACAAGCCGCGCAGCTTGGTGCCCAGGCCGCGGCCCGAGTGGAAAGCGCGGGCTGGCAAGCTTTCTGGCTGGGACTAGTCTTAGTGCTAGTGCTTCTGGCGGGTGGAGTGTTGGCCGCTCTCGCCTACCGGGTTCTTGTGGAAAAACTTGTGCGCCCAAACAGTGCGCCCACTGCTGGCGCCGTGAAACGGAATGAAATTGCCTCCGATGCATCCAACTCAGCTCGCTGAAACGAAATCCAAGTTTGCCGCGGGCCTTGCCCTGGCCGGGGTGGCCCTGCTGCTGGCCGGCTGCGTGACGCCCATCGGCGCGGACAAAACCACTCCGGCGCTGGCCTATCGCCAGATTCATGACAACCCGATTAGCCAGGGAGAACTCAGCCGCGAAACCCGCACCGCGCTGCACCGCTTTCAGCAGCTTGAATCCTTTGAGAAAGCTCCGGATGCAGTGCTCCGTTTCATGCAGCAGAAGGCCATCGACACGCGCGAGCGCGGCTTGCTCTTCGTGCTGGCTGAATTGAATTACGCCGCCGGCGAACGACTCCGGCACAGCGTCCAGCCCTGGGAACCGCGCGACCCGCGGGACTATTACCTGGCCTCCTCCATTTATGCCTGGTTGTTCCTGCTGGGCGAGGGCAAGGAGCCGCCCCCGGGATTGTTTGATGAACGTTTCGGCACGGCCTGCGAGCTCTACAATTACGCCTTGGGCTGGGCCTTCACCGAACGTCGCAGCACCAACGCCATCGCCATCGTGGAGGGTGGCACGCGCCGAGTGCAGGCGGCAACGGTGGAACTTGAATTCAAGCACGACCGCTTTCCGTGGCCGCTGTCCAACTTCGACCAATTCGTCGTGGCGGACCATTACCTGGTCCGCGGGCTGAGCGTGCGCAACCGGCAAACCGGCCTGGGCGCGCCGCTGATTGCGGTCACCAAACCTCACCCGGTGACCAAACACCCGCGCACCGTGCCGGTCACGGTGTTCCTGCGGCCGGAAGGTGGCCTGGCCGAGATTGCCCAAGGCCGTCTCCGGGCGTCGCTGGAATTGTATTCGGCCTTCGATCAATCCACCGTGCAAGTGGGCGACCGCACAATTCCGTTGGAGACCGACACGACGGTCTCCACTGCTTACGGGTTGAACCAGTCGTTCGTCTGGAAACTCGGCATGGCGCAGTTCCTCTCGCACGAGGAACAAATCCCCAGCGACGTTTATCTGACGCAGCCCTATCGGGCCGGGCGGATTCCGGTCGTTTTTGTCCATGGCACCTTCAGCAGCCCGGTGTGGTGGGCGGAGATGGCCAATGCGCTTTCGTCCGACCCGGTCCTGCGGCAGCGATATCAGTTCTGGTACTTCATCTATAACAGCGGCCAGCCCATCGTTTATTCCGCGGAGCGGTTACGCGAATCCCTGAAAGAAAAACTCAAGGAGCTGGATCCGAACGCCGGCGATGGCGCGTTACAACAGATGGTGGTTATCGGCCACAGCCAGGGCGGCTTGCTGACCAAGCTGACCGCGACCGATACCGGGGAAAAAATCCTGCAGGCCGTGCTGAAGACCAATCGGCTGGAGGATCTCAAGCTCTCTGCGGCGCAGCAAGACTCCATTCGGCATTACACCTGTTACGAGGCGCTGCCCTTCGTCAAGCGGGTGATCTTTGTCAGCACGCCGCATCGGGGCAGCTACCTGGCCGGTAATTTTGCGCGAAGAATCGCGCGCAAGTTTGTGACCCTGCCCTCCAAGCTCGTCAAACGCACGAAGGAGCTGGCCGGGTTGACGGAGAAATTAAACCTGCCCAAGGAGCTGCGCGGCACGCCCACCAGCCTCGACAGCATGTCCCCGAAAAATCCGGTGCTGCTGGCTCTGGCGGACATTCCCTTGGCGCCGACTGTCAAGGGCCATTCCATCGTCGCCGTGCAGGGCAATGGCGATTATCGCCAGGGCAAGGATGGGCTGGTCACCTACAGCAGCGCCCATGTGGATTACGTGGAATCGGAATTCATCGTGCGCGCCTTCCACTCCTGCCAGGGCGAGCCGCCCACAATCGAGGAAGTCCGGCGCATCCTGCATGAACATCTGCGTTCACTGCCTGCCACCACCGCCCAGAACCAAGAACAAAAATAAATGCACCACGTGTGAGCCTGCTCTCTCCCTTCTCTCTGTTGCGCCGCCTCGCTCCGACCGGCCTGCGGTGGCTGATGTGGCTGGCGTTCGTCCTGGCCGGTGTGTGGTCGACGATGGCCGTCTACTACTCGAACCTGCCCGTGCCCTGGCTGCGCGGCCTGGCCTCCGTAGTCTACGCCCTTTCGCTCATCGCCATCCTGGTGCGCATGCGCCCCCCCTGGCTGGCCCGGGCCATTTTCCTGGCGGCGTTCGCGGCCGTGATGCTCTGGTTCCTGCTCATTCCTCCCTCCAATAATCGCGATTGGCAGCCGGATGTGGCCGTGCTGCCTTTCGCCGAGGTCAACGGCGACCGTGTCACCATTCATAACATCCGCAATTGCGACTACCAATCGGAGACGAATTACACCGTGCGCCATTACGACAAGACCGTGGACTTGGCGAAACTCCAGTCGGTAGACTTCTACGTGGTTTACTGGGGTTCCCCCAACATCGCCCACACCATGATGAGCTTCGGATTTGGCGGCGATGATTACGTCTGCTTCTCCATCGAGACGCGCAAAGAAAAAGGCGAGGGGTACTCCGCCATCAAAGGATTGTTTCGCCAATTTGAGCTGATCTACGTCCTCGGAGACGAGCGCGACCTGGTCCGGTTGCGGACCAACTACCGCCATGAGCAGGTCTATCTCTACCGGTTGACTTCCGATTTGGCGACCGCCCGGCTGGTATTTCTCGATTACCTGAAGGAAGTCAATCGGCTGCATGAGCAGCCAGAATGGTACAACGCCATCACGGCGAATTGCACCACGCTGATCCGCGGCCATACCAAGGCTTACGCGCAAAACACGCACTTCGACTGGCGCATTTTGTTGAACGGCAGGATTGACCAGATGGCCTACGAGCGCAAATCGCTGGACCAATCCCTCCCCTTCGAGCAACTCAAAGCCCGCAGCCTGATCAACGAGCGCGCCCAGGCCGCCGATCAGGATTCGAACTTTTCCAAACGCATCCGTCAGCAGTTACCTGGCATCACGGGCGCGGCCCTGCGCCGCCCGCAAATCAAGAGTTGCCCCGGCCTCGCAATAGTCCAGGCTTAACCTGATTCTTATGAACAAATCTACGCTGCTCCTTTCGGCTCTCGCCGCCGGCCTCGCCTGCGGCGTGACGTTCCCCGCCCTGGGCGCTGAACCGAAGAACCCGCCGCCGCCGGTCTATGTCGGCCAGACGCCCACGCCGCCACCTGCCGGGACTAGTCCGGCGCCGGCCGGCGCCGCGCCCGCCGGTAATGCGCCCGCCAATGCGGCGCCTCCGCCCTCCGCTCCCGCGCAGAGCGGGGCGGCCAAGCTGGAAAAACTCGCCATGCCCATTGCGCTGCACCCTGATCCGCTCATCGCCATCATTTTGCCCGCCTCGGCCTATCCGTTGGAGATCGTTCAAGCGGCTCGCTTTGTGCGCAACACCAACAACATTTCCAAGATCGACGAGCAGTCCTGGGACGACAACGTCAAGGCGGTGGCAAAGTTCCCGGCCTTGATCGAGAAAATGGATGCGGATTTGCCGTGGACGATGGAACTCGGCCAGGCGTTCGTCGAGCAGCCCAAAGAGTTGATGGACACCATCCAGGCCCTGCGCGCCAAGGCGCAACAAGCCGGGACGCTCAAATCCTCGCCGCAACAGGTTGTCACCGTGACGAATGTGGTGGTGTTACAAACCAACGTCACCCAGGTCGTGACCGTAACGAACCAGATCGTGCAAGTGCAGCCCTCCAATCCTCAAGTGGTCTATGTGCCGTCCTATCCGACAACCGTCTATGCGCCGCCTCCTGCCTACGATCCGTGGGCACCGTTGGTGACCTTTGGCGTCGGCATGGCCATGGGTGCCATCATCGCCAATAACTGCGACTGGCATGGCGGCGGTGTCTGGTACGGCGGCCACGGCGACGTGGATATTGATATCAACAACGATATCAATATCGACCGCGATAATGTGAACATCGATCGAGGCAACCGCGGCGACCGCACGACCCAGCGCTCCGGCACCGGTAATCGTCAGGGGACGGCGGGTGCCAGGCCGACGCAGCAGAAATGGCAGCCCGACCAGAGCCGCATGCGCGCTTCCGGCGCTCCGACCACGGCGCAATCGCGCGACGCCCGCGGGTGGGGCGGCGGTTCTACGCAGCCAGCTCAACGACCGGGCGGCGGCGGGGCGGGGACGGCCCGCGCTTCGCAACTGCCTTCATCCGGCGGCGGCGCCAGACCCGGCGCGCAGCCGTCCGTCTCCGGTGGGCAGCGTCCGTCCTCCGCCCCTCGGTCATCCTCGAGTTGGCAATCCCCGGCCGGTTCCGGCAATCGCGCCGCTTCCTCTTCCTCCGTCAACCGCGGGAGTTCACCCTCTTCCTCCGCCTTCAGTGGCGCCGGCAGCGGCGGGGCGCGCGACTTTAGCAGTCGCGGTGCTTCCAGCCGCGGGGGCGGTGGCATGCGCGGCGGCGGTGGGCGTGGGGGCGGCGGCGGGCGACGCTAATTGGAACGAGCTTATGAAAAATGCTTTTTGCTTCACTAGGACCCGGTGGCTGCGGCGGCTTTCTGGCCGGAACGCCGGCACACTATTCATCATCGCCGGATGCGTTGGGTCCGGCGCGCTGCCTGCGGCGGAGACCAACAAAACGGGCCAAACGTTTCCGACGCCCGAGGCGGCCGTCAATGCCCTGGAGCAAGCGGTAGAAACGACGAATCGCGTCGCGCTTGCCGCCCTGTTTGGTCCCGACTTGAATGACCTGACCAACCCCGACCGCATCCAAAGCGCCTTTGAGTTTTCGGAATTCGTGGCCGCCTTTAACACGACCAATCGCCTCGTGCCGGAGACGGCGACGAGCATGGTTCTCGAAGTCGGGCAGGAGTTCTGGCCATTTCCGATTCCGCTGATCCGAACCAACGGCGCCTGGCGGTTCGACACCGTCGCCGGCAAGGAGGAACTCCTGAACCGCCGCATCGGTCGCAATGAACTCGACGTGCTGCGGGTGATGCGGGCGTACGTCGATGCGCAGCGCGAATATGCCAGCAAGGATCGCGATGGCGACGACGTGCTGGAGTATGCGCAAAAAATCTACAGCACACCCGGCCAGACTGACGGCCTTTACTGGCCGCCCGACCTCAATGGCGAACTCAGCCCCTTGGGGCCGCTGGTCGCCCTCGCGCAAACCGAAGGATATCTTGGCGGGCAAAAAGCGCGCGTGGCCGGTCCCCGGCCTTTCCACGGTTACTTGTTTAAGTTGCTCACGCGCCAGGGCAAGCACGCGCCGGGCGGCAAATACGACTACATCATCAACGGGAACATGATTGGCGGCTTTGGTCTGCTCGCCTGGCCAATGGAATACGGCGAGACCGGCGTGATGACGTTCATCGTCAATCAACGCGGGCGCGTTTATCAACGCGATTTCGGCAAGGACACCGCCAAAGCGGTGCAGAAGATCGATGCTTATGATCCCGAACCGGGCTGGCGGGTGTCGGCGGACTGAATCGAGCCTCGCCATGCGCACTCCCCTCCCAGGACCGGGTACTGCATTCTTTTCCCTGACGTTTCTCTCGGTTAGTCTCTTGAGTGGCTGCAAGAGCATCGGCCCCAGCACGGTGGCCCGTGACCGCTACGACTACAGCAGTTCCATCTCTGAATCCTGGAAACGGCAAACCCTGCTGAACATTGTCAAACTCCGTTACTTCGATCCGCCCATCTTCGTGGATGTCGGGCAAATCGTGGCCGGTTATTCCCTGGAAACCAGCCTCAACGCCGGTGGCCAGATTTCCTCCGCGGGGGCCGTGCAAGGCAACAGCGCGTTCTTCGGGGCGCAGGGCAAATTCATCGACCGCCCCACCATTACCTACACACCGCTGACCGGGAACAAGTTCATCAAAGCGTTGATGACCCCGCTGCCGCCGGAATCGGTTTTTTTTATGATTCAATCCGGCTGGCCGGCGGATGGCGTGCTGTTGGCGGCGGCGGCTACGATCAACGGTTTGAAAAACCAGGAAACCTCGGTCTCGGGCGTGACACCGCCCGACCCAGATTTCATGCGGGTGCTGGAGTTGTTGCGCAGCATCCAGCGCTCGGGCGCTGTCAGCCTGCGCGTGCAACAGGACGCGGCCAAAAAGCAGACCAGCCTGCTGACATTTCGCTCCAAGGATGTCAGCGAAGCGACTCTGGCGGAGATTGGCGAATTGCGCCAATTGCTGAAGCTGGACATGGAAAGTGCGGAGTTTGAACTCGTGTTCGGCGGGACGGCGGCGCACAACCGGGAGGTTGCCGTCATTACGCGTTCGCTGTTGCATGTCATGAGCACGATGGCCGGGCAGGTGGAGGTGCCGCCGGCGGACATCGCGCAAGGTCGGGCCACTCCGGGCGTCGAGCCGGACGGTGGTGCCGCCGCGGCGGGCGGTTTGCTGCGCATTCACAGTTCAAAGTCCAGACCGGACGCCGCGGCCGTGGCGGTGCCTTATCGGGACGTGTGGTTCTGGATTGACGATCGCGACCTCAGAAGCAAACGGGCTTTCGCTTTCATGCTGATGTTGTTCACCCTGGCGGACACGGGCGAAAAGGAGAGCCTGCCGCTCATTACCATTCCAGCCCAGTAACCCGAAATCCGAAAGGTTGCGACCGATGGCTCACAAGGAAATCACCACCGCACCGCCGCCCATTAAAGGCCCGGCCTGGGCCCGCTGGCTGCCGGCGGCAGGCTGGTTAAAAGCGTATGATTGGCATTGGCTGCGTGGCGATGTGGTCGCGGGTGTCACGCTCGGGGCCTACTTGCTGCCAGCCGGATTGGGGGATGCGAGCCTGGCCAATTTGCCGCCGCAAGCGGGTCTTTATGCCTGCTTGTTCTCCGGGCTGCTCTTCTGGCTGTTTTGCAGTTCGCGACACACCGTCATCACCGTGACCTCGGCCATTTCGCTGCTCCTGGGGGCCTCGCTCGGGGAAATCTCCGGCGGCGACACGAGCCGCTTCGCCGTGCTGGCGGCGGGGACGGCGCTCTTGGTGGCGGCCATTGCCTTCGGGGCGTGGCTGGCGAAGGCCGGCGCCATTGTGAATTTCATTTCCGAAAGTGTCATGACCGGCTTCAAGTGTGGCGTGGCGCTGTTCCTGGCCAGCACGCAGTTGCCGAAGCTCTTCGGCATTCATGGCGCTCACGGAAGTTTCTGGATCAACAGCGGCAATTTTTTCAACCACCTGAACGAAACCAATCCCACGTCACTGCTGCTGGGCGGCTCGGCGCTGGGGGTGCTGATTCTGGGCAAGATATTCCTCAAGCACAAGCCGGTGGCCTTGTTTGTCGTCATCGCCGGCATCGGCGCCTCGATGCTCTTGGGCTTCGAAGCCCGTGGCGTGAAACTCCTCGGCGACGTGCCCCAGGGATTGCCCCGCCTCGGCTTGCCTGCCATGCAGTGGGCCGATTTGAACCAGTTGCTCCCGTTGGCCTTCGCTTGTTTCATGCTCGCCGCGGTCGAAACGGCGGCCATCGGACGAATGTTCAGCGCCAAACATGGCGGCCGGCTCGATGCCAACCAGGAATTCCTCGCACTGGCAGCGGCCAACCTCGGCGCCGGATTGGGCGCAGGATTCCCGGTCAGCGGCGGCATGTCGCAGTCGGTCGTGAACGAAGGCGCCAGCGCGCGCACCCCGTTGTCCGGCGCGCTGGCGGCCGGACTCATCCTGGTGGTGGTGCTGTTTTTCTCGCACTTGTTGCGCGCGTTGCCCCAACCGGTGCTCGCCGCCATTGTGCTCGTGGCGGTCTCCGGCTTGTTCAATCTTGCCTCCTTGCAACATCTCTGGCGCGGGTCGAGAACTGAATTCGTCGTGGCGTCCGCCGCGTTGCTGGGAGTGCTCACCTCCGGGTTGCTCCGCGGAGTGATGATTGGCGCGCTTATTTCACTCGTGCAACTCCTGCGCGCCGCCTCCCGCCCCCACGTGGCGCTGCTCGGGCGTATTCCCGGCACCCGTCGTTTCTCGGATCGTGAACGGCATCCGGACAATGAGCTCATTCCCGGCGTGCTGATTTTTCGACCGGAATCGAGCCTGGTTTATTTCAATGTGGACCACGTCTGCGAAAGCATCCTGGACCGCGTCCAGGAGGAAGCTGGGCCGCCGCAGTTGGTGGTGCTGGATTTGTCCGCCGCGCCGATCGTGGACCTGCAAAGCGCCCACACCCTGGCCGGTTTGGCCGATGAAATCACCGCGGCAGGGATCCGGTTTCAAGCGGTCGAGGCGCGTTCCTCCGTGCGCGATCGCTTGCGTAATGAAGGCGTGAACGACAAGCTGGGCGGCATCAATCGATTCACATCGGTCGCTGACGCCGTGATTGGACCGCCGACGGAGTCGGGGAAACCGGTTGCGCCAGGCGGCGTTAATTCGGAAGCGACGAACTGAGCATGTATTTCAATTCGAGTTTATTTGCCCGGGCGCAGTTTCTGACGCTGTTCAAGTCGCGGTTCTCGCTGCGGCGCTGGGCCTACGTCTTCTTTTTTACGGTGCTCTAC
>Ga0070694_100002883_pt1 | contig 10219 bp, 2 predicted proteins | sample KBSK1251metaG_FD_65470 | JGI IMG/M metagenome (GOLD analysis project Ga0070694, IMG submission 65470) | Corn, switchgrass and miscanthus rhizosphere microbial communities from Kellogg Biological Station, Michigan, USA - KBS K1-25-1 metaG | ecosystem: Host-associated > Plants > Roots >... | reverse complement strand
GTCCTGACCTAGTTCCCCGAACCCCCATTGCCCGCCCGCTTTGAACGTGTGCGGGCCTGAGACGTACGTCACGGACGAGGTGACAAAACGATGATGATTGTACGTATTGAGCATTGGTCTACGGTGCGACGTCGTCCACGTGCCAAGGGTGATGTCGTTCCGCGCAGCGCTGGCGTACCACTCAGGCGTGCCGCGCTCCTTCAAGATTCCCGGCTGGTATTTTCGCTCCGCATCGTACGCGTGCTCGAGGGCTCCGGCCTCGATCAGGAGCCTGTTGCTCACCGTCGCGGTCCACTTGACGGAGAGGATGCGCTTCCGTCTCGGAACCCGGCCGTTCTCGGCTTCACCGGCTGTGTAGCCGGAGATGCCTTCGTGGTCGATCATTTTGTCGTTGTCGTCCACCAAGCCGCTGATCTTGTTTTTCGGGGTGGCCTGCCACGTGACCCGGACCGAGCGATTCGTGAGTCTCTGGTCGAACGTACCGGGCCGCCCGTCCCGATAAAAGGAATTGGCGACGATGTTCTGGTTGCCGTTGTCTTGATACGATGCGTAGAACCAGAGCGCGTTGCGTTTGATCGGCCCCCCTGCCGCGACGTTCGCAAAGTAGACGTAGTCTGTCGCGTCCGGCTGACTCAGGCCACGGCTGAGCAGGTCCCCCAAGTTGTTGCTCTGCCACCCGCCCGTTGTGTACCCGAAGTAGTTCGTGCTGCTGAAGGTGTTGCCCCCTTCCTTGGGGATGAAATTGATGTGCGCACCGCCACGCGCGACCTCGGCGCTCAGGCCGTAGGTCTGGACCGTCATTTCCGCGGTCATCGCCTCGTTGTGATCCGCCTGGTCGCCTCCGCCATCTGACATCGTAATAATCCGCATCCCGTCGAGGTCGGTGGTCGTGTCCTTCGGTTGGCCCCCGTGCACGTACAACCGTTGGTTGATCGAGGTTTTTGCGCCTCCGACGTTCGGTTCGCTGACCGTGACGCCCGGGACGAGCGCGACCGCCGCGAAGAACGTTCGGCCCGTCGGCACCGCATCGAGCAGTTCTCGATCCATCACGGTGGTCCGCTGCGTACTCTGCACGTCAACCGTCGGCGACTCACCGGAAACGGTCACGGTTTCCTCGAGGCTTCCGACCCTCAGCTCCGCATTGACGGTGGCCGTGAAATCGGCCAACAAGGCCATGCCGTCACGAACGAAGGGAGAAAACCCTGGCAAGGTGAAGGTCACCTTATAGGTACCAGGACGCAGGGCCGGAATCGCATATCGTCCCTGGTCGTCCGTGACAGCGGTGCGCACGTTCTCGATGAGCGCCGGGCTGGACGCCTCCACCGTGACCCCGGGCAGCACCGCCCTGCTCGAGTCCGTCACAACGCCGGTGATTTGGCTCTGGGCCAAGGCGGCCCGAGGCAGCAAGCAACAAATCAGGGAGACGAAGGCCACGGTGTGCGCGAGGTAATAACGCATCATGTTTCCTCTCCAGTTTCCGGGATGGGACGCGCGACGCGCGACGAACTGGGCGGAGGGGGTCGGAACCTTATCAGGAGGGAGCGGCCCTGGGCAGGAAGCAGCAAACCGAGGAGACGAAAATCACGGCGTGCGCGACTTGACGACGCATCCTCCTACCTTCCAGTTTCTTGGTGTGGGACGCGCGACGCGGCGAACGGGGCCGAGGGCCGGACCGTATCAGAATGGCCAAACACTGTCAATTCATGTCTGCCAGTTCAAACCACGAGGCGCAGCAACGTGCCGAAGCGCTAGGCCAGGATGACCAGCACAAACAGCAACCGATACGTGACCGTCGGCACGAAGAAGTGCGCGGCCGGGTTCGCGTGGGGACATCGTGCAGATTAACTCGCGGACATCGGCCGACACAGTCGGCCGGCCCGTGCGGTGTCGGCTTTTCCACGTCCAGAACAGGAAGGGCGTGACCGAATGCCGCGACGCGCCTCGTGACTGGAGATGATCAGCGCCTTACACGTCGAGAAAGAAGCGCATCGGTGAACCGACCATAGGTGGCGCAGCGAAAGGCCGTCGCCGAGCGATTACGCGCGACAATGTTCGAGCGGACGAGAACTTGGGTCCAAAGTTGGGGCCACTAACGCCCGAACACCACGCAAAACCGGCTATCACCCGGTACCAGAAAACGAGGCCAGCCAACAAGATAGGGAACCGCGCCGAATCTGCAAAACCTCGATCCCCGGTTCAAATCCGGGCGGCGCCTCCAATTTCCTTGGAAAATTGATCGTCTGTACTTCGCCGGCACATTGATGCGCTCCGCAGACGGACCGATCTGGACCCAGATTCGTCATGTGCTGGTCGATGCGGTCGGCGTAAGTCGCTGATGCGAGTCAGCTTCTGAGATCACCGCCGTTGAAAGGTGTGAGGTTTCCAGGACCTCGACCTCCGATACCAGCCGTCGCTCGCCAGGAAAGCGGCTCGAGCTCGACACGCTGCTTCTGTGCCTGCGCCGTTCTCGCGGGGGCCGTGGTGGAACGGTCGGATACCAACGCACGCTCTCAGCGGCCAGACGCCAAATCGGCAAGCGCGACGCGGACGACGTCGACCGCGGAAACAACGACCGACGAGAGCCTCACGGGCTATTGGATCGGAGATAGACTAGCGAACCGTTCGCAAAACGAGGCTGCCTCGATTAGAAGAGGGGATACGTATGAAGCCCCTGCTGATTCTGTTCGTCCACGGACTCGGCGCGACCAGCGAGAACACCTGGGGACAATTTCGCCGCGTGATAGACGAGGACGACACCTTGGGTCCGTTGGCGGATGTGAAATTCTTCGGATTCAAGACCGCGAAGACCCGGTTTTCGCTGTTCCCGTCTAGCCGCAAGCAGAAGGTTTCCGACCTCGCCAAGGGTCTTCGCACTGAGATCGACGAACGCTATCGCGACTATCGCTCCATCGTCCTCGTCGGCCATAGCATGGGCGGTCTCGTCGTCCGGCAGTACCTCGTCACCGAGGTGAGGGACCGCATCCCGTTGCGCGTGAACAAGGCAGTGCTGTTCGCGGTGCCGAATCAGGGTTCGGAGCTGGCCGCCGTTGCCAACCTCTTCTCGGTCGTCCACGCGCAACTGGCAGACCTGACGCCAGATTCGCCGTTCCTCGAGAGTCTCAACGACGACTGGCGACACTTCGACCTGGACGCCCGCGTCGACGTCACGCACGTGGTCGCCGGCCTCGACGAGGCGGTTCGCGAGCAGAGCGCCGTAGGCCTGTTCGGACGGTCCAGGGTCAAACTCGTCGCCGACAAATCACACTCGGAGCTTGTGGCGGTCGCGGACAGCTCTGACCTCGCGTTCCTGATTCTCCGTAACGCGGTGCTCGACTTCGCCCGGTGCGTGGGCCTGACGGCGGGTCCGTCGTCGGCATCGCCGCAATCGCCGCCGCCTCCTGGTCCAAGTCCGCTGCCCCGCTGGAGCGACATGCTGCCTGTCGCGCCGGCGGACATCCCTGCTGCGCAGGTCGAACCGCCCACGACGCTCGCCAGTCACCTCTCCGTCCTCCTTGCCGGTCGGTCGCCCGCGGGGCTCACGGAGTCGTTCGAACTGAAGCCTCGCCTCGAGGAACTGTTCGATGTCATCACTGATTTCGATGACGTCGCGGCAGCGTTGTTCCGAGTGGAGCGGAATCTGCCGCTGGCGCCCTATGACGTCGAGTACGTCAATGTCCGCGAAGGCCTCGGCGACGTGCAGCAGGTGCTCGAAACAAAGCTGCGAGAGGCGAAGGGCCGCCTGCTTCTCTGCGGGCCGCGTGGCATCGGAAAGACGCGTGAAGTCGCCGAGCTGGCTCGCGCGGCCCGCGCTACGAAATGGAGCGTGCTAGTGGCCCGTACCGACGGGGACGCTCGGCTCGGTCCGGTGCTCGAGCTGCCGCCCGCGCTGGCGGACGCTAGGATGTTGATCGTCATCGACAATCTCCACACGCGGATTCTCGCCACAACCAGTCAGCCCGGGCCGCCGTACGTCGAGCGACTGCACCGCTTACTGGAATCGCTCGAGCGTGTGCTCCCGGGTTCGGTGCGTGTCGTGACGACCGCCCGCGACGAACCGCGCTTTCAGAGCGCTCTCCAGCTGTCGAACGATCACGACACCTGGCATACGTTCGGCGTGTGCAGGCTTCCGAAATTCACCGACGAAAGCCTGTGTCAGATCCTGACGACGCTCGCGGCGCGGGCGCAGGTGGCTGTGGGACCCGAGGTCGTGCCAAAGCTGATCGAGAACAGCGACCGCAAGCCTGAGACGATCTTCATCAACGTGGACCTCGCGCGGCGGATGAAGACGGCATTGACGTCCGCGTTGTGGAAGCCGACCGAAGGCGAGTCGTGGCGCCTCCGGTTCGTAACCGCACGCGCTGAACAGGCCGGCGTGGATCCCGTCGCCCGGACCATCCACCTGTTCATCAACTCCGGGTTGCAGGCACGCGTGCCATACGTGATTCACGTTGCGACGGCCTTGAGCGAGTCGCACGCTCGCGAAGCGATCGACTCGCTCGTCGGCGAGGGTCTGCTGCGGCTTCGGCAGGGAGTCGTGACGCCGTTCAGCCCCGAGCAACTGGCAGAGCTGGTCGCGGTTGGCGGAGCGCCAGCGTTAGCGCTCGCCGATCATGATCGCTTGGTCGAGACAGCCGTCGTCGAATCCGGCGCTGGTCACCCCGAGCAAATCGACGATCTGCTTGCGTTGGCGCTCGCGCTCGAGCGGAGCGGAAGGCGGGAACGCGCCGAAGCCGTCGCCACCAGCGCCGTTACGCTCGGTCCAGCCAACGCTCGAGCCCGTCGAATTCGTTCGACTATTCGGTTCGGCCGTGCGGACTTCACCGGCGCGGAAAGCGACCTGAGCGGCTCGCTCGAGATCGGCGGCGACGACGTGGACACACGCCTGCTGCGGGCCTGCATTCGCAACCTTCTCGGCAATCACACCGGCACGCTCGACGATCTCGAACTTGTCGTGAAACAGGGGCGTGACGATGCCATCGTGAAGGCGCAGCGTTCCACGGCGCTTTTTCAACTGGGCCGCTGGAGCGAGGCCGAGACATCGATGACCGCCGAGATCGAGCGAGGCAACGCGACGGGCATGATGTTCTTCAACCGTGGGATCGTCCGCCTACAATTGAAGCAGCTGGGCGAAGCGGAGCAGGATTTCTCCGATGCTTTGGGCGCGGTCGTCGATCTGTCGGCGTTGCCGCGCGACATTCAGCAACTCGAACGCGGTCTCTCTGTTGACGTCACAGGCTCCTCCGGCGACGCATCCGGCGTCGGCGACGCGATGATCTACGGGATGCGCGGATGGATCCGCCTGCAGTTAGGTCGGAATGCAGAGGCCGAGGAGGATCTGACGACCGCCATTGACAAGAACGCCGCGGGGCAGCTCACGTCACTCGCCTCCGCGATGCGTGCGTCAACGCTGCCGATGATGGTCAACGCGGTCAGGAAGCTGGAAGTGCCGGCGATGGTCAGCGAGGGCGCCTTCTATCACGTGCGCGGGCTGACGCGGCTCAACATGGGCAAGCTCCACGAAGCCGTGGCCGACTTCGATGAAGCGATCGCGCGAAGTTTTGTCGATGGCGAGGTCTACTACAGTCGTGGCGTCGCGCACATGCGGTTGGACGAAATCGCGGAGGCAGAGCGGGACGCCGGCCTAGCCATCGCGGCGAAGAAGGAAGATGCCGCCACGTTTACCCTGCGCGGTGCCGCGCGCCTGGGACTCAAGCAATTTGCCGGGGCGGAGGATGACCTGGATCGCGCGATCGCCCTCGACCCAGCGAACGTTCAATTCTATTCGTGGCGCGCCGCTGCTCGCCTTGAGCAGCGGAAGGCCGAGGCCGCAGAGTCGGACCTCACGGCGGTGCTCAACCACCAACCGGACGACGCTCGCACGTACTTCGCGCGTGGACTGGTGCGCTTCGATCTCGGAAGATTCGCTCAGGCCGAAGAGGATCTCACCATAGCGATCGCGCGCGGCCAAACGGATCACGTGGTGTTTGGCGTAAGAGGGCTCGCGCGCCTCATGCAGAACAACGTGGCGGAAGCCGCTGATGACGCCGAGATCGCGATTGACGAAGGGCGCGGCGACATGCAGGCGTATTCGCTCCGCGCCGCCGTCGGACTGGTACAAGGGCGTTATCAGCAGGCCGAATCCGACTTGAACGCAGCGATCGATCGCGGCCGCGGCGACGAGTGGGTATTCGCCAACCGCGGCAAGGCGCGTCACGAACTGCAGCGGTACGCCGAGGCAGAGCAGGATTTCACAGCCGCGATCGATCTCGGAACGCAGGACGCGGACCTCATCGTGCAACGGGCGCGGGCACGGCTGGCTCAGGACAAAGGCGCCGAGGCCGAGCAGGACATCCGGCGGGCGATGGCCGGTGGCCGCGACGACGCGTTTGTACATTTCAGCCTGGGCCGCGCGCATCAGCAGCAGCGCCGATACGAGGAAGCCGAGGCCGAGTTCAGTTTGGCGGTCGCGCGCGACGACGAGCCCACGTTCCGTCGATCGCGCGGTTACGCGCGGCTCGTCAAGGGGGATGCCACCGCGGCGGTGCTCGACTTCGATCTCGTGATCGCGGCGTCGCCTAACGACGGCCTTACGCTCTATCTCCGGGCGCTGGCGCGATTTACGCAGGGTCTTAACGCCGAAGCCCGCGCCGATTGCGACGCGGCGTTGGCGCTCTCTGCGAACGAGTCGTCCGCCCTGACGCTTCGTGCGTTCGTCGGGATTCGAGAAATGGATTTGGACGCCGCGGCCCGGGACTGCGACAGGCTCGAGGCGACGGCCCCTGCTACCTCGGATTCGCTAGCCTGCCAAGGCGCGCTGTATCTCGCCCGCGGCCAGTTCGACGCCGCGCTGCTCAGTCTGCGATCGGCGGCGGCGGAGGATAAGGACTGGCGTGCGTCATTCGGATTGGCATTGCTCCTCGCCGGCCGCCTTGACGACGCGAAGGACGCCTACCAGCAGGTGGCGGCGTCGAGCCTGCCCTTCCAGAAGTTGCTGGCGCTCGCCGATCTCGACTTCCAACTGCATCTGCACCAGGACCGCGTGTCATACGACGAAATCGGGTCGGCGGTCGCTTTCATCCGCTCAACGCTGGCCCAGCACGCCGGCCATCAGATGGGACTCGACGGCACCTGACCTTGAGTGTTCGGCAAAACAGTGCCGGGGCCGATCGAACCCGCTCGCAGCTTTCGGGACTCAGGACGCGCAATCGGGAAGGAGTTCTTCTTTAGCCACCGCGTCGGATTCATGAGACACGCTCACTCCCGGTTACACAAACGCGCGGTGGCCGCAATGTTTAACGTGGTCAGCTTCGTGGGCGTGAACTTCGGGCCAAACTTCGGGCCAATAACGCCCAAACACCACCGAAAACCGAGGAGCACCAGGGACCAGAGAGCAAGACGAATCAACAAGATAGAGAACCTGGCGAAATCTGCAAAACCTCGATCCCCGGTTCAAATCCGGGCGGCGCCTCCAAACTTACAAAAATCGAACGCTGCCGCAAGCGAATCGCCGGATTCGCCTGCGGTATAGCTTACGTATAGCTTGGGCGAGATCGTGTCGGTCCGTCCGTGGGGGTTCAGCGCGCATTACCCCGGCGGGTGCCGCATCTTCGAGACGCTTCAGCATCCGATGCGTCGCTTCACCGTGTGGCCTCTTCCGCAACCCCGTTGCACGCACCACCGTCGCTCCGGGTCGCATGAGGCGGGCGATCTCCACCTTGGAGATGCACAACACATCTTCGATTTCGGCCGGCGGCGCTTTCTGAACGCCTTTGGCAGACTCGCACGCGGCAAGCCGTCATGATGATTGAGGCCCAATGCTCTCGCGCCATCTCTTGTGCCGGCGGTCAGTCCGGCTGGGAAGCGTTTACATCATCAGGATCGGAGCGCAACTCTCGAATCCGCAGTGCGTGACGGCCGCCACATCCACGATTTACCCGCCTGGGTGGAGATCGTCACTCTTCCATCTCATTCGAGAAGGACAGATACCAGTCGCGCTCACTGCTCGTCGGGGTCACTGATCGAATACGCCGGAATCGCGGTGCCGCGAATGTCTCTTGCAGCTCCCGAAACCGCGGGTCGCAGCCGCGCGTCTGGCTCTTCGCACGCGACACCAAGTGGCCGAAGTACTCGCGCAATTCGTCGACGACGGCCGGCAAGGGCGTCGCCAACTCCTCGCGTGCGACCGCGACGAAATGAGTCGATCGAGTTCGAGATCCGAGCAGGGAAGACCCACTTCAGGGGTGCGAGAAGCCTATAACGGGCCTGAGCACCACTACCGGGCGTAGTGCGTGACGTCGCTCGACGTGAATCGATAAGGAAGTTCACGATCGTCGCGTACTATTGAAGCATGCAGGCAACGCGGGTGCTGGCGTGTCTCGCTGCGAGCCTGGCGTTGATCACGGCGTGCGGACGCGGCAGCTCCAGTAGCGGCGGATCTCCCCCACCCGCTGCGTCGCGCTATGTCACCACAGGTGCTACTCCTGTCAACGTGTATATCGCGACCGGCGCCGGGGCGCTCAGTCGTGCCGCCGCGGGTGCAAAACCGCTCGTCTACGTCCCCAACACCCTCTCTGACAGCGTCACGGTGATCGACCCCGCCACGCATACGGTGGTGCGGACGTTCCCCACCGGCAAACTGCCGCAGCACGTCGTGCCGTCGTACGACATGCATCGGCTGTGGGTCACCAATGACATGGACGACAGTCTCACGTCCATCGACCCGGCGACGGGCGCCAACGGCGAACGCGTGCGCGTCAGCGACCCGTACAACCTGTATTTCACGCCCGACGGCAAGCTGGCGATCGTGATTGCAGAGGCCCAACACCGGTTCGACCTACGTGACGCGGCCACAATGAAGCTCGTTCAGTCGGTGCATGTCGACTGCGCCGGCCTGGATCACGTCGACTTCACCGCGGACGACAAGTACGCGATCGCGACATGCGAGTTTTCGGGCGAGCTCGTCAAGCTCGATCTCGCCGCACGAAAGCCGGTCGGGTACTTGCGGCTGCAGACGCCGGCCATGCCGCAGGACATTCGCCTCTCGCCGGACGGTCGCGCGATGTTCGTCGCGGACATGATGGCTGACGGCGCGCATGTGATCGATCCCGTCGCGTTCAAGGAGGTCGGGTTCATCAAGATGGGCAAGGGCACGCATGGAATCGTCGTGGGACGCGGCGGCCAGCCGTTCTACTTCTCGAACCGCGGCTGGAACACGCTGAGCGGCGGTCGTCATGGTCCAGGGTCGATCACCGTTCTGAATCCGATCTCGCACACGGTCCTGGCGACGTGGCCGATCCCGGGTGGTGGGAGTCCTGATATGGGCGGCCTCAGTGCTGACGGTAAGGAGCTGTGGCTCTCGGGGCGGTACGACAACGAGGTCTATGCGATCGACGCCACGAACGGATCGCTGCTCGCGCGGATCGGCGTCGGCGTCGAGCCCCACGGTCTGTGTGTGTGGCCCCAACCGGGACGATTTTCGCTGGGACACACCGGCAACATGCGGTAATGCGCTCTGGTGCAGGGCCTGGGTCCACTTTCTGTACCCGCGCTTCGATGCGCGCGTGGATCGACATGTCGAGAAGGGGAAGAAGTCGGCCGCGTAAACCAGGGAGCCGTCACCGAATTCCAACTAGGAATGGCATTGACTCCTCCCGCAATCTCAGCCTAGGCTGGGCACCGATCGCAAACAAGGAGGAGGACACGCCCCATGCCGAACAAGATTTCTCGCCGAACCTTGATCGCGGCCCTAGCTGCCGCCGTCCCCTCCGCAGCCCTGGCCCGGGTCGTCGGCGCTCAGGCCGCGCCCGCGACACCGCCGCCGCCCGCGCCGATGACGGGCCCACAGGTCGCGCTTCCTCCCACGGACCTGAAGGCGCCCTACCCGGAGGCTGGCAAGGTCAACCGGCTTGATCCCCGCCTCGACGTCCTCATTGACGCCGACGCCAAGGTGGAAAAAGTCTGCGACGGCTTCCTGCATGCCGAAGGGCCGGTTTGGGTTGGCGGCAACAACGGCTACCTGCTGGTCTCCGACACCCAGGTCAACCACATCGTCAAATGGTCGCCTACAGAGGGCCGTTCGGTCTGGCTGGAGCCTTCGGGATATGACGTCGGCGGAGTGGCCTGGAACCCCGGCATTCGCGAGCCCGGTACCAACGGCCTGATCCTGGGACGCGGCGGTCTCATCGTCGCCGGATCGGGCGGGCGCGCCATCTACCGCATC
>Ga0070694_100002882_pt1 | contig 10222 bp, 9 predicted proteins | sample KBSK1251metaG_FD_65470 | JGI IMG/M metagenome (GOLD analysis project Ga0070694, IMG submission 65470) | Corn, switchgrass and miscanthus rhizosphere microbial communities from Kellogg Biological Station, Michigan, USA - KBS K1-25-1 metaG | ecosystem: Host-associated > Plants > Roots >... | reverse complement strand
AAGAACGTCAACGACCATAAACAGCGGCGCGGCTCTACACCTCAAACCTCTTAGTTGACAGACTTGTTGACCCGTAGGAAAAAACAAGCCCGGTAGCGTCTGAAAGCTCCGGGCTTTTGGTTTACTGGCGCATTCCGTCTATGACGGGAACGCCGCAGATCCATTGCCTTCGCCCGTCCTCTGTGCTTAGATCCCACTCGCCGCCGACGCATCACCAGCGGCCTTTCAGCAAGCAGCCTGGGTTTGGGCGCAATTGGCCGATTGCATTTCGATTCCAGCCAATCAAACGTCGGGTTGTCAGATTCAAGCTGACTGAAATCATCAGCACCAAAACACCTTACCCTTATAGTCTTTTGCCTGGATTGCGGGCCATAATTTTAGCGATTGTCAACAGGTTTGATCCGCCATCGTCTTGGCTTGGAGGATCGGATTGAGTGACATGATCTGCCTAATAGTAGGCAGGAATGCTTATATTTGGATAGGTACAAATCGCTTTATTACATGTTTAGATGTGGTTACTGGCTATTTCAAGTGTGAACATTATGAATACTGGCAACTTAAATAAACCATCATTAGGTAAATGGCTGATATATCATTTTCTTCTCAGCATGGTGCCGATAGGAGTGGCATTGATTAAACAGGAATATATGTATCATGCTCTTATCGTGGCCGTAACAACTTTTCTTATTGGGCTTATTGGCGGATTACTAACACATAGCAAACCTGCTAAGGATATTGGCAAAATAGATAGGCAAGAAATCCCAAGACAAAGTTCATCCTGGCCATATCTCTATCAAATAATTGCAAACTATTTATTACTTATTGCTGTCGCCGCAGCAAGCGCATGGCTTTTGATACGTGGAGCAATACTAGTAAAGCCGTTTGTCTTATCGACTTTATTACCCTGGCTTATCGGGGTTTTTAGAGCTGGATGGCTATTGTCAATAGATTTTCTGGGGCGGCTCAGCTTATCGGCGTTTTCGTATTCAGCATTGATAGCGCTTTTTATTTGTATTACGGTTCTGTCGGCAGTGATTTGTATTAACCGGGGGAGATGGCTGTCTGGTATTACAATGCTAACAGAACCTTATTCCATAGACGGAGAACTAAGATTTCAAAACAAGATAGAGGCTGACTCTTGGCTAAAAGCAATCTTGTACCTACTCGCACTATTATTGATACTCGCACTGGCCATGTATACCAGCAGTGTAATTGATGTCTTAAGCCTGGTTTCCCTATACGCCCTTATCGGAGGAGCATCATCAAGTGGCATACTCATTGTACTGCTCGTTATAGTATATAGGCAAAAAACAATATCCACACCTTTATTTGACCGTCGCACCAAATTAACGCTTTTGTTACTGATACTAATATTAATAGTTTGCGTGTCAATTATAATGATGGCCACATATCTTACTTTAATGCCATCTTGTGAGCCTGTTTTCCGAGCGATTGGGATAATGTGTATTGCATCATCAATCGTTCCCTCTTATTTACGCATACGCAAGAAAAGCGCCGAAGCAGAGATAAGTTTAGAGCTTACAAAAGATAAGCTTAAATATCTGGGGTCATTTCCAGGCTTATTACTTATAGCCGGAATAGCCGCTTTGATCTGCCCATATTATTTTTGTAATCAAACCGGACAAGCCCCTGGGCCTGTCACAACTGCATCTCCCACCCCTACTCCGCGGACAGTTGGGCCAATAATCGTTTATCCACCAGTAGTAAGTGATGATACAGAGTTCCAGCTTTACATATTTTCTCAAGAATATTATTGGGAGAAAGGGACAATGAAAGTCAAATTCCTTGGGGAATACGTAAGAGACACAGATGTTATTTCTTATCTTTACAATATTCATGGGGATATGAAAACACAAGATGCCATTATTTGTGTAGGCGCAGCGTCTGAGGGCGTCGAAGATAGTGAGAGAGGTGAGGAGATTCGCGCGCTTAATAGGTCTGTTAAGCTTTTATCCTGGATCCGGTTGGCCTTCAAGGATGCGGTTAAATCCCCTGATCTGTGGAAGCTTAATCTAGGTCACTATAGGCAAGCACCTGATTCGGATAACCAGCGACCTATTATTGTCATTGGCGTTAAAAAACTAAGGAGTGACCTGAACTTAAACGAATTATTCTCGCAAAACGATAGTAATAAATTATTAAATAGGCTGAAAGAAAATAGATTTCAATTCAAATTTGAAAACTACTCCAAGTTTGAATTTATAAAGGGCAGTTAGAATCGCACTAGAAATACCACATGTGATAGAATATTGATTGGTGGAAGAATCTCTATGTGCTAATTTCAGATTTTAAGAGCACTGTGAAGCCGACCCGAAAGATGTCTAATACTCCATGCCGTGGAGCGTACTCAACGAATGACGTGACTACTGCTAACATTTCATGGCGCGCCCTCTGAATATTAACATTAAGCATAATACTTGGCCGAATCACCTACAACATTCACTTGCTACCCGCCCGAAGCCGCGATGTTGACTTGCATAGGAGGCCTACTACATTGCAGATTCCGCAATTGTGTCAGCACCTTTGATTTGCGGCTGTATCTCTGAAAGCATGGCGTCAACTTCGCGCTGCTCCTTGATGGCCGTTTGCCCTTTACGGAGGCCATCCACAAGCGCCCCCAGGGCTATCTGTGCGATATTGGCTCCTCCATTAACCTGCCCGACGCTGACGTTGAAAAGTGGATTGCGGCTCTGAAGCCTCCGCACTTTTGCGAGCGACTCACATGCCCGCGTATAGCGTTTCTGCGCCGCACTCAAGCGCTTTTCCATATAGATCCCCAGCGTCAGGGTGACGCTTTGGCTCATGGTGCTGGTGTATTGCAGTTCAATGAGGCCGAGCCGTAGCCAACACAACACGACATGCTCAATCAGCATTTTATCAAGCGGCCCCGCCTGTTCGATACCCAGATCGCGCGCCATCGTTTCGGCCCGGAAGATAGCGCACTGGCGGGTAAACTCATCCATGTTCATCTCGCGCAGGAATGCGCCGCGCGCGTGATCCATCAAGTCGCCTAATTTGCCCCAAATATCGGGCTTGCTTTCAATCAGTACACGCGCAGCGGCGAAGTCTTCTGCCGTGGCCTTGCCGCCGCTCACTCGCCTGATGAGCGCCAGTTCTTCTTTGACTTTGACGCTAACTTTTACGGTGTGGTCTTTACCCATTGCGTTTTCGTCTCCACGTTCCTCTGTGGCAATGATAGCCCGATACGATCAAAGCGCAGCGTGTCAGGTCGTCCACCATTTCACTGATTTCATCAGCTTCTCTGTCTTTGGCTTCGAGCCGGGCAATCTTCTCTCTTTCAATGGCGCGCTCCATTTCGCGCTCTTCACGGCGGGCCGTTTCAAGGATGGAAACAATTCTACCCGCCTCGCCACCGCCAACATACTCGGAGACCACACGCCTGCCCTCGCGTATTTTGAGGTAGTAATAGGCTCGCCCATTGTGATTTTCCCATCCCATCGCGTGTGCTACAAATTATTCATTGCCCCGCTTCGCAGTACATCCGAGCCAGTATCCGCCGCACTCGCTCAGGTCTCAAGTAGGCCAGCCGGTGCTTGCCCTCCGGCGTGGGATGCCTTCGAGCGGGCAGATCGGGCCATCGGCAGAGACCATGCGCAGGCCGGTGCGGGAAGTTGTAGGCCGGACAGCGGCAAATCGCATTGCCTCGACGTTGACGGCGCGCCTTTTCCGGCGTGACCTCCGGGCCTCGCTTGTTATACAAATGACCTGAACAGAGCTGGCCCGGTTGGCCCCAAACGGCAAACGCCCGGCACGGCGAGCCGTCTTTCTTGCGCGCGGTGCAGCACCTCAGATTCAATGCTTTGCTCGATAGTCCCATGCGTCACGCCCGGTGCTAACTTGTCCGAACTTTTTGCCTATATTCCGCCAGCCGCGCGTCAATCACTTTGCCCGTATAGTAAACCTCAGCGCAGATCTTCAACGCTCCAGCGACGGCGGCAATCATCACGGGATTGCACAGGGCGCGCGGATCTGTGGCGGCTTGATCGAATGCGCCGGTCAGAAATATCAGACACGACCGCAGTGCAATCGGCAACTCATCGGCCCATCTGGCATCCATCGCGGCCTTTTTAGTAGCGACAAAACCCGCCAATTCTGAATCCGTGGCTAGTTGTCGCCGCCAGCGTTGCAGGCTCCTAAGCGAAACGCCATGCCGCTTGGTGGCCTGTTCGTCATTGGTATAGAGCGCCTCAAGCAAGACTGCGGCGGCGCGTTCATACTTCATTGCATTATGCAACCCTCTGCTTTGCCAGTTGTGCAATCTGTTCTTTCCAGAAGTTCCTCTGTGTTTTCTTCATCTTCAGCCCAGTTCTCAGCCGGTGAAGCGCCCGGCTCATAAGCCTGAATCGAGTTAGCATCAAGATCTACCTCAGTGGAAATTTCAGATTGCTCCTCGCGGGACAAACGCGACAAATGGGACAATTGACTATCTCCCGGTTCTTGTTTGTCCTGTTTGTCCTGTTTGTCCCATACTGCCCAAAGTGGATTTACTTGAAAGATATGGCTTGGCCGGATGCTGCGGGCCTGTGTCTTTCCGCTATCGCGCAGATAGCCGTGATCCTCAAGTAATAGCAATGCTGGCTCAAGTTCATTTACGGTCTTAAAGCGACCACGGCACCCGCGATGAATATCCCGCTTGGTGAAAGTCATTTTCCCCGTTGTCTGAACCTCGCGCTCAATCCATCGCAACAGGTATTGCGCGGCCTCAATTTTCGGGTCAGCCCCCATCTCAGCATAAGCGGCTCTGGCGTGCGGAATGAGGTAACGGCCTATGGCTATCGCCCGGCGAAGCGTGGCGGCGCTGACTTGTGACGGCCACGGTTCGAGCCGTTCGGCGTGATCGACCAGATGAAGAAGGCCCGCGATTCTGAGCACAGCACCGGCCAGCTTGCCCGCCCAATCGCCCATCGCGCCAAGCTCTCCATCTTCGGCAAGCTTCGGCTCTATCTCTGCTTCAAACGCGGCTAGAGAATCATCGGCTTCTGGTGAAAGCCGAATCAGGCGTGCTTGGTCTGGGTCTTCCCCGTGCGCCTCAATGCAAGCCAAGCGGATCAAGTTTTTTGCATAGGTGCGGCCAATCTCATCGGCGAGTGGCTGAGCGCGCACCTTCCGGCGGCCTAGATTTGATGGCGGCAGTACATAAAGAAAACGGCCAACTAAGCCGCGCCCACGAAAGCCAGGTTTCTCCGCCAAGCCCCGAATGACATCAGGCTGAACAGCCAAGCCAATAGTTAGGGCTGGTGCTTTTACGTGCTCGGCACGGCCCCGCCGATTGACGCGCAAGCTGTCGCCTGGATGGGCCTTGAGATAAACCTCGAAGTTGGCAGAGCCATTTGAGTAGCGCCCAGCCATGATTTCAAAGACTCCGCCTTCAGCCGAAAATAAAGCTATCCGTCCGCCCTGTTCAGCCAAGAGCGTAGATAGCGCTTCGGGCGTGACATCATCACAGAGCAATTGCGGCGACACTGGTTGCTTCGTAGTTGCGAGTTCGCGGGCCAGTTCGCGGGCTTCTTCTCGCCGCCGCTCAAACTCTGCGCCTTCGAGTTTGGCACAGTCCTTTTGCGCCTTCTCAAGTCTCGCCTCAAGAATTCGGTAATCATTAACGGCTTCCGCGATCTTCTCGCGCTTCTCCTCAATCAACTCATGCTCGTAATCGCTCAAAGGCCGCGTGATGCTTTCGGTCACAGTGGATTTGCGGAGGGCTGGCAAGAGCGCCGCCGCGACGTAGATGTTAAGCGGCTCGCTCCATCCTGGCCGGGCCATGATTCGCACATTGCGCGCTACTGCCGCCGCGCACGCCGAGAGCGAAAGCATAGCCGACAGGTCAACTGGCGTTTGTGTGGCTTGCGCCAAACCTTCGACTATTGAGCGTAGCCAGGGCGGTAACGTCTCAGTGGGGAAGCTTGGGAGCGTGTATTCATGAAAAGGCGCTGGCGGCTCCCACGGCTCCGGCTTCGTTGTATCGTTGTCTGATGTGCCAGCTTTCTTTGCGCTGCTGTTGGACAATGGTGAGCCGTATCCTTCTTTGGCCAGCGCTTTGGTCGCTTCCTTAAAATCTCCATTGTGCTCAAGCAGCGCATAGATGCTGAAGGGCGGGTATGATTCATTATTATCAAACGGGTGCGCGTTGGTGCTGAAGACATACAGCACTCTGCCGTCAAACAGCGTGGCTGAGCAGTGATTGACGCCTGGCCGTGCCCACTGCTCGCCCGCTTTCCCCTTACTGAGATACTTCCAGCCGTGTGTTCTGAGCAGTTCCCGTGCATCACCACGCTGATTGAAATCATCACCTGGCCTTAGCTCGCCCTGCCGCTGCTGCTTGGCTTTCTTCTGCTGGGTGATCTCCGGGACATACTCATTAAGCGCTCTGGCGTGGCGCAGCAGGATTTCACGTTCCGCGCCGATGATTTTGGGAATATCGGTAAGACTGCCGCGCAGCAGTTGGTAAGTCTGCTTGAGCGGATGACATTCAGGCGGCGAGCCTGGGGCAATCGCCATGCCGCCTTCGCCTCTGGTCTCAATCAGCGTGATGACTTTGTAGTATTGGCCGTCTTCCTCGACTGCGCCATCGTCACCTTTTGCGGCGGCGATCTTTCGCTGAGCGAGTTTTTGGTTTCCCTCGACGGTATCGCAGCGATAATAGAAGTGTCTGCCGGGGCGCGGCGTCCTGATCCGCACCAGCCTTTCTATCAATCCCGGCGCTTCGCTCTCGACCGATTCTCGATAGTCCTGAAGCAAGTCCTCAGTGTCGAAGTCAATCACTTCAACGCCGCCGCTCACCTTGCCCCCGATGATTCCGATGCCATAGCTTGCGCCGTTGCTATACCATCGTCTAACAGTATCTTGAGTTGGCGGTGTCATCTGATAGGCGCTCCATTCACCATCAGGCGCTTTGCTGCCGTCCGTCTTCACTTTCAGAATCGAGAGACCAGCGGCCAGATACTCTTGCGCGACTTTGAGCGTTTGCATATCTGTCATGAGGCCGCCTCCTCAGCCGCTACGCCGGGCTGATTCATTTATGGCGAAAGTTTTCATTAGCTACCTCTCTCCAGCTAGCGCGTTGTTTGTCGCGCCGCCTGAAACTTGCTCTTCGACCCATCGGGCTAGAGCTGATGCAGGGATCCGAATGCGGGAGCCGATCCTCACATGCGGGAATTGTTTCTCACGGCAGGCGGCATAAAGACCTTGCTCGCTCATGTGGACTTGCGGAGCCACCTGGCTAACTGTGTACATAGGGTCAATCTTTGCATCATCGGAGGCGGCGTCATCTACTGAGTGCGTGGTTTCGGTTGTAGTTTCTTCCATAAACTCTCCTAGAAAATGAAATAGCCACTGGAAGCATTCGCAACCAGTGGCCACCAAATTACAATATCTGTAAAACCGCCCTCGAAACCCCTTTTGAAGTTCACCTAGCAATGTGCTATTAGGTGAGCCTCAAAACGTCTATTGAAGTTCACCTGTTTTCTTCGCCGCCGCTTCCTGTTCTGAACGGCATTCTTGTAGATACCGCTCTGTGTAGTAATAATCAGGCACTCCGCAAAATCGAGCAGAATGCTCAAGGGCTATGCTAGAAGGAGTGGGATCGCCGCCCTTTTCTGCGAGTTTCTCTTGTATCTCTTCCGGTAGATTCGCTGGATCATCTAAGCGCAGTATCAAATCATTCGGCAATCCTGGACAGGCGGCTTTTACTAGCTTCGGCCAGTCCTTACGATCATTAGTTTTTCTGTAAAGATCCGCCGCATCTTTCCAAGCTGGATACAAAGCCCTATAGAAAAACCATAAATTGGTCAATCGAAATTCCGATTTACTACCACCTCGCAGAGATCCACCAATCCCTAATCTTTGTCGCCTGCGCCCACTTTGCTTATCGGCTAAGGCTTTGAGTATATCTTTAGGTTCAGTTTTTAGCTGGTAGAACGTGTTATCGTTTTTCGTCAGAGTTTTTGCTTTAACTTCCTCGACTAGCTCTGTGAGGGACTCATCTACTTTGGGGCCGAGTTCGGAAAAAAGAGTGAGCCAAGCATCTCGAAAAGACATACTAAAGCATAGCCCCTTCCACCTATCCCATTCATCTTCTGTAAAATTTGCACGGGCATTAAGGTAAAGCTTGGATTTAGACAGCCCGATTTCTTTGTCCAACCCTTCATTGTGCATTTGGAGACAGAAATTGAACAGCTCCATAATTGCGTTGGCGGTTTGAGTACAGATGAACTGTAAAATGTCTTCCCTGATCTCCTTAAAACACTCAGCAGCAGGAGCGGCTACCTGGACTGGAATCTCAGCTTTTGGGTCTCCCGTTTTCCGCCCCCATTCCAAAAAGAACAACGGATCATTCGTTTTCATAGTGCTTCTCAGTGGCCTTCTCTGATGAACCCAGGCCCGCCAACCATGTCAGAGATTCGCGGCTGTTCTCGCACAGATCGGGCGCAAATAAGACGGGCCGGATTGTGTGCCGCCAGTGTGCCAAGCGGTCGAAAACAACCCAAAACAACCTCTAGGCTGGATTGTACCTCAAGCCGTAACTATCAAGTAGCTCATAGCGACCTACAAGCACCGAAAGCCATCAAAAATCGGCTTTTAGATTGAAGATTTCGATAAAGTCGTTGCGGAAGGGCGCGCCGCTATTGCCGCCGCCTCCATACACCTGGCTGATGACCAGATCGGTGCAGACGCCGCGCACCGGCGATGGCGAGATAACGCAGTACGTCAACACCGCGAGAGCTGAAAGCAGGCAGACGGCATAGAGTGGGCCGCGCCGGGCAAAGAGCGAAGTCAAGCGGCGAAGAGAAAGCCTTGACTGTGTGTGACAAGCTTTCATCCGCAGGTTTCCTTATTGGGATCAGACGCACTGCCGGGTAACAACTGGAGATGAGAGAGCAGGAACTGGCAGTGGGCAGACGGTACGGCTTGAGGTGATCTGCCAGTGCCGCGTCTAAATTACGCGACACTCAGGTTGATTGACAGCACTAATCGGCGCGAAGTTCCATCAAGAATCGAGTTGGAAGAGAATTTTTATTCCGGCACCCAGGCGCTGTGAATGATGCTTTCGGCGATTTGCGCGGCTTGTGGCGGGCTGTCTTTAGCGTAAAAGGTCGCGACGAGCAAGATGCCTTTGCGCGCTCGGATGATGACGGCTTGGCCGAGAAAGTCGAGCGGCGCGGCGGACTGCGGATCGTGGAAGGTCGCACGCAACTCAATGAAGGTTTTGATCTGCTCGCCTTCAGTCATCATGCGCCGCGAAGTTTCGATCAGGCTTTGCGTGCCAGGGCCTTTGCTCATGCTCTTGACGATCAAGCCAGCAATCAGATCGTTATCGAGCGACGGCCGGTTGGCTCCCTCGACCATATTCCAAATCGCAGACAGGAACGCATGGTCTTTCTCTGATCTGAACACAGCTCCGGCATCGCTGCTTTGCGTTTGCCCTTCCGCGCTTCCTATCGTGCCGCCAGTCCAATAACTCGGATGCGCGAAAGAGTAACCGATGGTCTTATCCTCGAAGCGCACGTAACCGGGCGGAGTCAGTTTCGCTTCCGTGGCGGCTTTAGGCGCTGGCGTTGGTTTGGTCTCTGCCGCAGGCATTGATGGACGCGGCGCTTCTTTCATTGGAGCGGGAGGCGTTGGCTTGGGCGTGGCGCTGCTTGTTGAGTTCGGCGCGCGATTGGCGGCGGGCGGCGGAGGCTGTTCATAACGGATGGGGAAGAAATCCGTTACGATCCCTTGCCGTCGCAATTGCTCGCCGTAGGCTTGCGCCGCCGATATCGTCGCAAAGCGACCGATTCGCACACGGTAGAGCACGCCCGAGCCTGGGACATTACTTTTGAGCCAGTAAGCTTCAAGGCCGCGCGCTTTGAGTTGGCTGACTTTCTCTTCGGCTTCGGTTTGCGTCGGTGTAGCGGCGATTTGAATAGTGTAGCGGCCACTCTGCGCCGAGAGCGGTGAGAGTGAAACCAGGCAAAACAGACTGATGAGCGCAAGGCGGATGAATTTCATAAATTGGTGGTGCATTCCAACTCGCACATTATGCCAAAAATGATGGTGGGTGACGAGGCATCATGATCTTAACGGTTATTTCTGATTAGAGAATTGGCGCGGGAGTAGGAAGAGCAGATTATCTCGCTGGCCTGATCGCCATCCAGAAAAATACAAAAGGGGGCCGCAGAGCGCGGCCCCCAAACCTCAAGAT
>Ga0070694_100002881_pt1 | contig 10223 bp, 7 predicted proteins | sample KBSK1251metaG_FD_65470 | JGI IMG/M metagenome (GOLD analysis project Ga0070694, IMG submission 65470) | Corn, switchgrass and miscanthus rhizosphere microbial communities from Kellogg Biological Station, Michigan, USA - KBS K1-25-1 metaG | ecosystem: Host-associated > Plants > Roots >... | reverse complement strand
CGCCTGCCGGTTTAAGCCGGTCTTTCTCATTCCCGAATACAGCGCATATAATCAATTCGCGTATCTCAAGTGGAATTCGACGGAGATCGATGCCCCCAAAAAACACAAACGAACTGATCCTTGTAGTTGATGATGACCAGGTTATTCGCTGGACGCTTCGCGAAGCTTTGCAGAGTTGGGGCTTTGCTACAGTTGAAGCGAGTTCGGCAGCAGAGGCTGTGAAACAGTTTCGCGCCGAACTTCCGGCAGCGGCCCTACTCGATATCGATCTTCCCGACGGTTCCGGTCTCGACGTGTTGCGTGAGATCAAACGCGAACATCCGGAAGCGATCGCGATCATGATCACCGGGAATGTTCAGGTTGATAACACGATCTCAGCTCTACGCGGCGGCGCATACGACTTCATCGGCAAACCCATAAACCTCGAAGAACTCCGCGTCACACTCCGCAACGCGATCGAAACTCGACAGTTGCGACGTGAAGTTGCGCAAGTCAGAAAGGAACGAGCGCGCGAGTTTAATTTCAGTCAGATTGTGGGCGAGTCGCCCGCGATGAAGAAGATGTTGAGCCTCGCAGCTAAAGTTGCGGAAAGCGAAGTCTCATCAGTTTTACTCCAGGGCGAATCGGGAACAGGCAAAGACCTCGTTGCTAAAGCCATCCATTATGGCTCGCAACGAGCGGAAGGACCTTTCGTGGCTGTCAACTGTGCTGCTCTTCCCGCGACGCTGATCGAGTCGGAGCTCTTCGGCTACGAAAAAGGCGCATTCACCGATGCGAAGGCGCGCAAGGAAGGATTATTCGAGCAGGCTGAAGGCGGAACGCTTTTGCTCGACGAGATTGGCGAGCTCGAGCTCTCGTTACAAGCAAAGCTACTGCGCGTGCTGGAGGAAGGCGCCTTTCGCCGTGTCGGTGGTCTCAAAGATATTCCACTCGACGTGCGTGTTCTTGCCGCTTCTAACCGCGATCTGAAGACGGAAAGCGAAGCGGGACGCTTTCGCTTGGACTTGTACTATCGTTTGTCGATCATTCAGATCGACATCCCGCCACTTCGCGAAAGAGGCGACGATGTTCTACTTCTCTCTCAACACTACATCGATACGATTGGCGCGCGACTGAAGCGAAATAAAGTCACCGGCTTGTCCCCTGAAGCGCAGGAAGTGTTCAGGAAGTACGACTGGCCCGGCAACGTTCGCGAGCTGCGCAACGTGATTGAACGAGCTCTCATTCTTGAAGACACCGATCAGATCACGACCGAATATCTGCCGGGCGGACTGATGGCGCCCGCGCGTGTTGCGCAATCGGCTACAACCGGAGGTAATGCTGATTCATCGACACGGTTTGTCTTACCACAGGAAGGAATATCTCTCGATGAGGCTGAGCTCTCTTTTGTCAGACAGGCAATCGAGCGGAGCGGTGGTAATCAAACACGTGCGGCAGAACTATTAGGCATTTCGCGTGACCAGCTTCGATACCGTCTGAAGAAACTCGAAGAAGTGCAAGCCTCCAGCTCTGACGCCTAACTCAAAATGACTGCTTCCAACGTTGACGGTGTACTGACTCCAAAAGAAGCGCTGGAGCGCTCCGAGAAGGATCTGGCCGACATCAAGTTTGCGCTTGATGAATCAGCAATCGTTGCGATTACTGACCAGCGTGGAATCATTAATTACGTCAACGACAAGTTCTGCGAGATCTCCAAGTACCCACGTGACGAGTTACTGGGCCAGGATCACCGCATCATCAACTCGGCCTATCACCCCAAAGAGTTTATCCGAAATCTCTGGACCACCATCGCGAGTGGAAAAGTGTGGCGTGGAGAGATAAGAAATCGCGCCAAAGACGGAAGTTATTACTGGGTAGATACAACGATCGTTCCTTTTCTCACCGCTGACGGAAAACCTTACCAGTACGTCGCGATCCGCAGCGATATCACCGAGCGTAAACGCGCTGAAGAGCAGATTCGCGAACAGGCCGCGTTGTTGGACCAGGCACAGGATGCGATTCTCGTACGCGATCTCGATCAGAACATTTTGTTCTGGAATAAGGGCGCTGAAAAAATCTACGGCTGGTCGGCTGAGGAAGTGATTGGGAAGAACGCGCAGGAGATCCTATTTAAAGATCGTTCCGCGCAATTCGATGCCGCGCGCCAGGCGATCATTCAGAACGGCGAATGGAAGGGCGAGTTACATCAGGCGCGCCGCGATGGTAGCGAGATCATCGTGGAGAGCCGGTGGACTTTGGTGCGCGATGAACAGGCAAAACCCAAATCGATCCTCGTCATCAACACTGATGTCACTGAAAAGAAACGGATGGAGTCGCAGTTTCTTCGTGCGCAGAGAATGGAGTCGATCGGCACACTCGCCGGCGGCATTGCTCACGACTTGAACAACGTTCTTTCGCCTATCATGATGGCCATCGACATGTTGCAGTTGCGCGTCGCTGACGAGAGCAGCAAGAAGTGGTTCGAAGTTTTGCGAACAAATGCCGAGCGTGGCGCCAGCATGGTGCGGCAAGTATTGTCGTTCGCAAGAGGCGTCGAGGGTGAGCGGGTACCATTGCAGCCGAAACATCTCATAAAAGAGATCGTGAAGATTCTGCGTGAAACGCTCCCGAAATCGATTGAGATCAGCTTCCAGGTACCCAACGATCTCTGGATCATTTCGGCTGACGCAACCCAGATGCACCAGGTGCTGATGAATCTCTGCGTGAATGCGCGCGATGCGATGCCTGATGGGGGATCGATCTCAATCAAAGCCGAGAATGTTTTTGTAGACGAAAACTACGCGCGCATGCACATCGAGGCCAAGGCGGGACGATTCGTGGTGATCACTGTCTGGGATACGGGACCGGGAATGACTGTCGACGTTCAAAGCAGGATCTTCGAACCGTTTTTCACGACTAAAGAGATGACCAAGGGAACCGGTTTGGGACTCTCAACTGCGTTGACGATCGTTAAGAGCCACGGCGGGTTTATCAACGTCTACAGCGAGTTGCACAAAGGTAGCCGGTTCGCCGTGTACCTGCCCGCGCTGGATTTGCCCGGCACGGTTGATTCAGCCGCAGCGCAAACGGATCTTCCGCTTGGTAGTGGCGAGTTGATTCTGGTGGTTGACGATGAAGAGTCAATTCGCGAGATCACACGCGGCACGCTCGAGACTTTCGGATACACGGTGCTTACTGCAAGCGACGGTACTGAGGCGCTTGCACTCTACGCTGACAAGAAAAACGAGATAGCCGTCGTTTTGACAGATATGGTGATGCCGTTCATGGATGGTCCGGCGACGATTCGCGCGCTCCAGCGGATGAATCCGAATGTACGTATTATCGCCGCCAGTGGTTTGGGAACCGGACTCCACGCGGGCGAAGGCACGCTCGAAGGTGTCTCCGTCTTTCTCAACAAACCTTACACCGCCGAGAAGCTGCTCAAGACCCTCGCGGACGTTTTGCGCCGCTAAGCTTCATATACAACAGGCGAAATATAAGAGCCTCGGGCAAGCGCGAAGCGCGTCGCCCGTGGTAACGGACTTAAAATTTACGGCCCCGCCCTGAAAAGGGCGGAATACAAATCGTATTTCGGCGCTCCAGGTCCAAACCCTCTCTTTGGTATGCCTAACCAGGGGCGACCTGCTTCGCGCCTGCCCCGGCTTTCATCTGTCGCGCCATTGGCGCTCTGTTTTTGAGTCCCGTGGCATGTGCGGGAAATTTCCGGCAAGCTGCGGAATACCCCGCAACATCATCCTCAACTCACACCTAAACTCTCAAAACACAACATGGTACGGGTCGTGCACACAGCGAAACCCGGGAGACTGTAGTGATGGCAAAGGTTTTGATTCTTGGAGGCGGGTTCGGTGGTGTCGTTGCCGCGGAGCGTCTCGCCGAACAGCTCGGCGATGAACATCAGATCACGCTCGTGTCGCGGAGCCGGCAATTTGTTTTCTACCCCGCGCTCGTACGACTCGCTTTTGGAAAATCCGAGTTGTCCGACGTTGCCTTCGACTTGAGACGGTCGATGCTCAATCGAAGAATCAACTTCATTGAAGCTGAAGTCGCCCACATCGATCCCACTGAACAAAGCGTCACGATTGCACACGGCCAGGTTGAAGGAAAGCTTTCTTATGACTACCTCATATTCGCACTCGGGCGACGACTGGCAACCGAAAGCATCACCGGATTCTATGAGCACGCTCATCATCTGTTGAATGTCGATAAAGCGATCAGTTTTGGCAAAGCAGTTAAAAAGTTCCACGAAGGCAGAGCTGTTTTCGGTCAATGTTCAGGCGCGCGTTTGCCGGTTCCGGTTTACGAAAGCGCCTTTGCTCTCGCGCGCAGGCTCAAAGAGAACGGCGAACCCGAGCGCGTGAAGATAACGATCGTCAGTCCAACCACGTTGGAATCAGAGCTTGTGGATCCCGCCGGCGCCAAGGTGCTGAAGAAGGCACTGGATACGCATCAAATCGAGTTCCTCCCCAATCTGCAAATCCAGTCACTGACGCAAAACTCAGCCATGACCAAGAGCGGAGATGCGATCGATTTCGACCTGCTGATGCTCATGCCGCCGTTTCGCGGTTCTTCGGCAGCTTCATACGTTGGAATCACAAACGAAGAGGGTTACATCAAAGTCGATTCGACGATGCGTGTTGCCGGCTGTGAACGGATATACGCGGTCGGCGATTGCACAAACTTCGATGGACCCAAGATGGGCCACATGGCCGTGCGACAAGCCGAAGTTGCGGCGACCAACCTTGCTGCGGAGATCGAAGGACGCGCACCCGCTGCTCATTACCGGCACGAAATGAGATTTGTGATTGATGAACTTGGAGCCGATAGCCTTTACCTGCACAAAGATCTCTCGACCGATAAGCGGGCGACCGTCGCGCAGGGTCGGTTCTGGAGTTGGGCCAAACGAGTACATGAAGAGTATTGGGAAGTTTCGCATTCATAAATCGAGTTTTAAGGAGGCAAATCATGCGCGAAGAACGCACTATTCAACTAGCTGAAATTCCCATTGGCGGAAAAGACGGATTCATGTGGAATCGCCTGCATGGCGAACGCGAAGAGCTTTGCGAGCGGCTGCTGAAAGACGATACGGAAGAGCACCGCAAGAAACTGCAATCACGTTTGCGCGGAGTCGACGACGCTCTCGATCGCTTGATGTCCACATTGCATTGACAAAGTGGACAAAGAACGCATGCCGCGGTTGATGGAGATCGTACCGCGCGGCCGCGTCGATCACACGCCGTTGCTCACGCACACTTTCTCTTCGGATAACATCGGAAAGGCCTACGATCTGTTCGGCGAGCGAATGACGGCGTGATGAAAGTGGCGATCAGGCCTTAACGGAGTACATAGCACCAATGATCAACATCAAACGCATTCTTTGTCCTACTGACTTGTCGCCTCTCTCCGGAGAAACGGTGCGCTATGCCCTCGCGCTGGCCCGCGCGCATGAAGCGGAATTGATTTTCTTCAACTGCACGCCGGACGTCGCCGGCGAAGAAAAACTGCGAGCGGCTCTGTCGGAAGACATCGGCCCGTCTGACGCGCGTCTGATCGTTGCGGATGCCGACGACATTGGCGAGGCGATCATGATGCAAGCGCAGGTCGAGAATGTGGACTTGATAGTGATGCGCTCGAGACGTCGTCCTCATCGCGCGGCGCTGCTCGGTTCGACTGCCGAGTCGGTTTGCCGAAACGCTCCTTGTCCGGTGCTTGTAATGCACAACGACGAGCAGGAGTTTGTCAGCAATGGATTGACTGTGAATATCGCGCGTGTTCTGGTCGCGTATGACTTCTCCGATTACTCAGAACTGGCGTTGAAGTATGGCTTGTCGATCGCGCAGGAGCACCAGGCCGAACTACATCTGTTGCACGTGTTGCCGCCGCGCTCAATGAACGAGCCCGAGATTGCGTGGTATCCGGTCGGAGGCGAATCCGCCTATCACACTGCCGCGCGCCGGTTGCAACGAGTGGCGCCGGCTGAAGTCCATCTCTGGTGCGACGTCAAGACTGCTGTCAGTGAAGGACATCCGTATCGAGAGATCCTGAACTATGCAGAGAAGAACGAGATCGATCTGATTAGCGTTGGCGCCCACGGCGCCGGTTTCGGAATGCGTGCGTTGTTTGGCTCGAATGTCGATCGCATATTGCGCCAGGCGCCATGTCCGGTGCTGGTTGCGCGTCCGTTGCGGCCGAAAGCTTTGAACAGGTTAGCGTCTTAGACAAACGGGATTGACATGGGCGAACACACCGTTGAGCAACACGTAGATGAGAAGAAGGCTCAAGCCTTCATGAAAGCACTACTCGAAGACCTGCGCGCACTCGCGTACATGCTCGAGCATGGATATGTTGAGAGCGGCATTACGCGCATCGGTGCAGAGCAGGAGATGTTCCTCATCGATCGCTACATGCGTCCGGCTCCTGTTTCACTGGACGTGCTGAAGCACGCTGACGACGCACGTCTGACAACGGAGATCGCGCGCTTTAATCTCGAAGCGAATCTCACGCCACTCGAACTCGAGAACGACTGCTTCACGCGGTTGGAACACGAGCTCAACGAGGTGATCGAGCTTGCACGCAAGAGCGCGGCGACTCAGAACGCGGATGTTCTTCTTTCCGGCATTCTACCGACGCTGCAAAAATCTGATTTAACACTCGACAATATCACTCCAGTTGCGCGTTACCACGAGTTGGATCGAGGCGTGATTCGCATGCGCGGCGGCCCACTTTCGATTCACATCAAGGGATTGGACGAGCTGCAACTCACGCACGGAAACATCATGATGGAGTCGTGCAACACGAGTTTCCAGGTGCACTTCCAGAGTAACGCCAGGGAATTCGCGAATCATTACAACGTGGCGCAGGCGATAACCGCGCCCGTGCTGGCGGTTGCTGTCAATTCCCCGCTCTTGTTTGGTCAACGTTTGTGGCAGGAAACACGCGTCGCCCTGTTTCAACATTCAACGGACGAACGCTCGCGTCCGCAACTGGCGCGCAATCAGCCGACGCGTGTGAGTTTCGGTGATCGTTGGCTGCAACATTCCGTGATCGAGCTCTTTCACGATCAGATCACTCGCTTTCGCCCGATCATGATCACGCAACCGGACGAGAACCCGTTTGATGTGCTGGCTCGTGGTGAAACGCCCTTGCTTTCAGCCTTGCGAATGCACAACGGCACTGTATGGCGTTGGAATCGCGCATGCTATGGCGTGCACAACGGCGTTCCTCATTTGCGGATCGAGAACCGCGCCTTGCCTTCTGGTCCAACAATCGTTGACGAAATTGCAAACGCGGCTTTCTTTACCGGGTTGATGTTAGCCGTGCCGCAAGCATACGGCGAGATCGCGACGCGAATGGCGTTTGACGATGCTAAGTTAAACTTTTTCCGTGCGGCGAGGCATGGACTCGATGCTAATTTTCATTGGATGGACGGGCAAAGTCATAACGCCGCCGCGCTCATCCTTGACCAGTTGCTTCCGCTTGCGAGACAGGGATTAAGTAGTGCGAATGTCGCAAGTGGGGATATCGATAAGTATCTCGGGATCATCGAAGAACGCGGGCGGTGCGCGCAAACAGGCGCTCGTTGGATAATGAAGTCGCTGGCAGCGGTTGGCGCCTCAGCTTCGAAACTCACGTCCGAGATCCTGGCAAATCAGAAGCAAGGTCAGCCGGTCCATCGTTGGCCGGTGATCGAAAATTCGAATTCAGACGAGTGGGAACACGGGTATCGAACAGTCGGGCAATTCATGTCGACGGATCTTTTCACCGTCAGTCCGGATGACCTGATCGATCTCGCTGCAAGCGTGATGGACTGGCGACACATCAGGCACGTGCCGGTTGAAGATCAGGAAGGTCGCTTAGTAGGTTTGATAACTCACCGCGGCCTGCTTCGCATGATGATTAACAGCAACACGAAGTTAACTACCGTTCGCGAGATAATGGTGCCGGATCCCGTTACCGTGACTCCTTCGACATCCTCGTTGGAAGCGATGGAGATCATGCGCACCAATCGTGTTGGCTGCCTTCCGGTCGTCGAGGGTGATCAGTTAGTCGGCATCATTACGTCGTACGACTTCCTCGAAGCCACCGCCAAACTCTTCCAGCAACACCTCACCACCGAACAAAAGAGTCGCGCACAGGTGTCTAGTGGTTAGCTGCAATCGCTGCTCACAACGATGTGAATCGCAGCGCCGAAGGCGCGAAATATAATAGCCAGGGGCAAGCGCGAAGCGCGTCGCCCCTGGTTAATACATAAAAATAGGGCGTCGAGGCCTGAAGGGCCGAAATACCTATTACGCCCTTTCAGGGCTGGACGCCCGTTTTAATTTTGTTACCAGGGGCGACGCGCTTCGCGCTTGCCCCCTGGCTATTATATTCCGCGCCTTCGGCGCTGTTGCGCGTCAGCCTGCTTTTTTTTCCGCGCCTTTGGCGCTGTTGGTCTAACTTCCATACTCCGCCTCGTTGGCGCTTATTGTGGAATCTTTCGCACGGACGTGCCGGCCTGCGAATTATTCCCCGCGGGTTCACGCGGAAACTCTTGAATCCCTCATTCTTCCGGCTGGCATACGCATTGCGCTTTGCAGAGTTCGATTGACATTTCAGTCGGAGTCTCAGAAATGCCGAGCGCGCAAGAAACACAAACTGATGATGCTGAACCAGCCGCGACGCGAACAGATCTCAAGTGATGTGTGATATTCGTCACATCTCACAAGCGGGCGAAAACCTAAAATACTTGAGTCCAAGGTCAGTTAATCGCGAACATTCAAAGGTGGGGCGAAGATGAGTACATTCATTAAAGCACTCCTGATCTGTGTCCTGGTTGTAGTGGTGGTCGGTTTGCTCAGCTACAACAACTCGTCGCAATCCGCGCAGATCAACCCGGCCGAGCTCGCGAAGGACAATATGGACGACTACGTCGGCAGCGACACGTGTAAAGATTGCCACGAAGATCAGTTCAAAAACTTCTCACACACTTCTCACGCTCAACTCATCAAGCTCGCGAGTTGGAAAAACAAAGTGACTGGTTGCGAGTCGTGTCACGGTCCAGGCAAGGCCCACATCGAAGAAGGCGATCCGAAGAAGATCATTTCGTTCAAGAACAAGTCGTCGAAGGAAATCTCTGAGACGTGTTTAGGCTGTCACGCCGGCAAAGAGGAACACAACAACTTCCGTCGCGGTGAGCACTGGCGCAACGACATCGGCTGCACTGACTGTCACTCAACCCACTCGCCGCCAACAGGACGACAACTCGCGGCCTCGAACGTATTCGTTTCGGGAGCAAATGCACAAAAGCCCGGCTTCTCGGATCTGAAGTTGCTCCGGAAGAGTGAGCCGCAGCTTTGCCTCGGTTGCCACAGCGAGACCAAGCACCAGTTTAATCTGCCGTTCCATCACAAGGTGCTGGAAGGAGCAATGAAGTGCAGCGACTGCCACAATCCACATGGCGGTTTTGAACTCAAGCAAACGCGACTCGCGACGGGCGTCGATGCAGCATGCATCAAGTGTCACGCAGACAAACAAGGTCCGTTTGTCTACGAACATGCTCCGGTCAAAACCGAGGGGTGCGTCGCGTGCCACACTCCACACGGATCGTCCAACCCGCGTCTATTGATTACGAGCCGCGTAGCACAACTCTGTCTGACCTGTCACAGCGTGGCGCATGGCGTCGGTGCGGACGAGCCCGCCGGTCCGCAGCACAACTTGAATGCGCAATACGCGAACTGCACGAATTGCCATATCAAGATCCACGGGTCACGAACAAGTCCGGTCTTTTTCCGTTGATGAGTGAAAATGAGGATTGGGCCATGAGCACGAAGCAAAAAATTTCGCTGTACCTGATCGGGTTAGTGATGGCTCTGAGCGTGACTGTGGGAGTAGTTGCGCAGCAACCGTCGCCGTCACCTTCCCCTGCAAAGTCAAATTCCCTCGATGGGCCAACGGAATCAGGCGAAAAGGCCGGGGACTACACGGCTATCGGGAGTTTGGAGTTTGGATATCGCGGTCTTCGCATCGATGGCGATCTCAACAAGTATCAAAGCGATCTGAACTACAAAGCTGGACCACGAGTTTTCGACAGTTCTTTCCTGCTCAGGTCGAGTGACGGCAAAGGTTCTCTTTTCGAGACGTTTTTGGTTAACTCAACAGGCTGGGGCGCCGACCCGCAGGGTAACGTCCGTGTGAACGTCGAACAACCGGAATGGTATCGTTTCGACGCCACTTATCGACGCTTC
>Ga0070694_100002878_pt1 | contig 10227 bp, 23 predicted proteins | sample KBSK1251metaG_FD_65470 | JGI IMG/M metagenome (GOLD analysis project Ga0070694, IMG submission 65470) | Corn, switchgrass and miscanthus rhizosphere microbial communities from Kellogg Biological Station, Michigan, USA - KBS K1-25-1 metaG | ecosystem: Host-associated > Plants > Roots >... | reverse complement strand
TACAACGCGGCGCTCACCAGCGCCGCGAACGCCGCCGCCGCGTGGCACGCGGGCGTCCTGGCGGGCGAGAGCGAAGAGAACCTGACCGACCTCGTGACCGCCTACGTCGCGACCGCCGTGACGGCGGCCGAGAAGGACGCGGCGCAAAAGGCAGCGCGCACGCCCTACCTCGAAGCCTCTCTGGCGCTCGAGGCGGCGACGGCCGCCGTCATCCAAGAGGCGCTGACACCGCCGTGAGGTAAACCGCATGGCCGATCCGCCGAGACCGCCGAGGCCCCGAAGCCGGACCTTGGACGAGGCGATCGAGCGACGACGTCGACAAGAAGAAGCCGACAAAGAGGCCGCGCGCCGGGACGCGCGCTACGAATCCACCGACCCACCGCCGCGCGATCCGTGGCCGCCGCGGGTCAAGGCGGGCCAGGGCTCGCCGAGCACCGCGCCGCCGCCCAAGCCCCACGCCGAGGCCGCGCACCGGGCGATGCTGAGCGTCTGGGGCATCATCGCCATTCTCGTCGGCGCCGCCGGCGGCGGCTGGGGCGCACGCGCGTTCTTCGGTGACGTGCCGACCAAGCAACAGGTCAAGGACCTTTCGGATGAGCTGAAAGAGATCAAGCGGACCTGCGGCGCGAGCCAAGAGCAGAATCAGGTCACGTTCGCCGGCGTCAAGACCGACATCGACTGGATCAAAAAGGAACTGCAAGCTAAGCAGGCGGAGCCTTTGAAAACGGGGGGCCGCCGATGACCGAAGTCGACTTAGGAAACGAGCGCTACAGCCCGGACGCCGTCGAGGCGCTTGCCCGCGCGGCGGCGCATCACCTCGCGTACACCGATCGCGTCCTGCTCCGCATCGAAACCAAGCTCGGCGAGCACACCGACCAGCTCGCGCTCATCAAGCTCGAGCGCTTCGCGTGGCCGCCGCTCGTCGTCGCCCTGCTCGCGCTGGTCGGCGGCCTCGCCGGCGAGCTGCTCTGGCGCCTCGTCTTGGCGTAAAGGCGAGCGCGGCGCTCTCCCGGTTTTCGCCAGCATGTTACTCGCCGGGGCGGGAATGCTGCGCCGCCTCATCGAGGCTACGCCGCGCTCGCCGCCTAGAGCCTACGCGCGCGGCAAGGAAAGGACAATCATGGCGAACCTCCAGGGCATCGCCCGCCTCTTTGGTTCCTCCAAGGGCCTCGTCTTTCTCGGCGTCGTGACGGCCGGCATGGTGCTCGCCCTCACGGGCAAGATCGACGCCGAGCACGTCTACGAGCGGATCATCCAGCTCGCGATGGTGTTTTTCCCGGCGGTCGCGGTCGAGGACGCCGCGCGCAATTTCGCGAGCCGCCCGCCGGCGCCGGGCGTGACGGTCAACAACGTGCCCACCGTTCCGCCGCCTCCGATGCCCGGGCCGACGCCGAAGCCACCGCCGCCGCCGCCGGCCCGAACGACAGGAGAATCGACATGAGAGAACTTCGCGCTTTTTTCCGCGGCTTCGTGAGCGGCCTTTCCACGCTCTACCTTCCGGCGCTCGTGGCGTTCGCCCTGCTTGTCGGCTTCTACGCCTGCGCCGCGAAGCCCTTCGTCTGCCCGACGCTTCGCATTCTCGCCGACAACTGCCCGCTCTACCTGGTCGAGCTCCCGGACCGTTCGGTCGAGCCCGTGCCGCGCGAGGAGATTGCCAAGCTCGCGACCGGCCTTCGCGCCTCGCGCCTCGCAGCGGCTGCCGCCGCCGGAAAGGGCCCGAGCGACGGAGGCGCCGAGTGATCGCCAAGGCGCTCGTCGCCGCCGCGTTCACGATCGCTGCGCCCTGGGTGACGGGCGAGGCCAAAAACCACTACGCCGCGGACATCGCCGCCGCCGCCGCCGATCTCGAGATGGCGCACGCGCTCGTCGCGACGGGCGTCGCCGAGAGTGATTTTCGGGCGCGCATCGAGCGGTGCGAGTGCGAGGGCAAGGAGTGCGATCCGGACAAGGCAACCGGCGTCCCTCAGGCTATCGGGATTTTTCAGCTGCACAAGTACCATTGGGGTGGGCACACGCCGGACGAGATCTGCTCGGACAACGCCCTCTCGTCGCGCCTCGCGGCCAAGGCGCTCGGCGGCCTCGCCGCGCGCACGGGGGGCCTTCGCGGCGCGCTGCGCGTCTACGTCGGCGCCGGCGTCTCCAAGCACGATCCGCGCATCACGCGGCGCCTTCAGATCTTCGACGAGCTCACAGGCGAGGGGGAGGACGACGACGATGCCGAGACCAGCGAGCTTTCCGACGGGCTACCTGAGAGACGACGAGAAGACCGAGTACCCGTCCCACTACCAGCTGCTCTCGGCGGGCCCGCCGACCTTGCAGAAGGCCGACCATCTCTTCGCCCGAAAGGGTCTCATCTGGCAAGCGGACGTTGGGATGTGCGTCGGAGCCTGGCTCAAGCGCGCCGTGCAGCTCTGGCTCGAGCTGAATGGGCACGCCGCCCCCGCGATGATCTCTGGCAAGTTCGCCTACGACATCGGACGCTCGATGGCTTACGCCGGGATGGAGCCGGAGAACGTGCCGCCGCTGCGTGACGCCGGCTCGCAGGTCCGGCTCGTTCTCGTCGGCGCCCAGCGCCTCGGCCTGGCCGACGAAGCGCACTACCCCGATCCGACCTCGCCCGACTGGAACCCGGCGAACGTGAACCGGCGCCCAAGCCCCGACGACATCATCAACGCCTACGACATGCGCGATCTCGAATTTTACGAGGTCTCGCGCGGCGCCTGGGGCATTCGCGAATCGATCCGCGCGTGCATGGTGCGCCGCCACCCCGTCGGCATCGCCCTCTTCGTCGACTCGGGCGTCTTTGCCAACGAAGGCGAGATCGTGACCGACATCAACGAGAGCGATCCGTCGGGCGGCGGCCACATGGTGGGCGTCCTCGACGCGAGCCATGACGAGTACGCCGTCCTCGACAACTGGTGGGATAACCCCGGCCTCGGCATCGAATGGGGTATGCCGCTTCCGAACGCCCTCGACCTTCCGCGCGGCGTCTGGCGCGTCGCGTGGCCGCTGCTCGAGAGCCGCATCAAGGCCTGCTTCGCCGTCGAAGCCGTGCCGCTCCAGAGGGCCGCCGATGCGATCGCTTAGCGTCGCCCTCGCCGCCCTTGCGCTCGCGTGCTCGGGTCCCGGCCCCAAACCTCCCGGGACAGATCCATGCGACGCCGCCTACCTGCACCTCGACCAGGTCGGCTGCGAGCCGAAGAAGCCCGCCTCGTCGAGCTGGGTCGAGGTCTGCCGCGTCTCGCGCCTCTCCGGGCTTTTTGACCTCCGCTGCATGAACGCGGCCGACAACGTCCCTGCCGTCGAAAAATGCGGCGTCACCTGCGTAGGGCACTAGGCCATGGAGCTGCCGAACGCGATGACCGTGGTCGGAGCCGAGCCGCTCGCTATCTGCCTCTACAACGCTTGGCAGAAGCTCCTTGGGGAATTCCCCGAACGCGGGGCGATCCTCACCCTGCTCGGCTTCTCCGCGCACGAGACGGGGCGCTGGAAGGCCTGCCACTGCTGGAACCTCGGCAACGTGAAGAGCAAAGAGGGCGACGGCCGTGACCATACATTCTTCCGGTGCTGGGAGGTCGAGCAAGGCCAGACCGTCTGGTACAACCCGCCGCACCCGGCGACGCGCTTTCGTGCGTTCCGGACGCTCACCGAGGGCGCCGTCGACTACCTCGGGTTTCTGCGCGGCTCGAGGCGCTACGCGCGGGCGTGGCCCGAGCTCGCCCTCGGCAACCCCGTCGCGTTCGTCCAGGCCCTGAAGGCCGGCGGGTACTTCACGGCGCCCGAAGGCCCGGTCGCCGCGTCCGTCTCGAGCCTCTTTCGGGAGTTCGACAAGCGCATCGCCCCCTTCGACACCGCGCCCGAGCCGGACATCGACGACGCCACGCGCGAGCGCACGCAGGCGCTCGTCGCCCTGTCGCTCAGCGAGCTCGCCGCGCCGTTCGTCGTCCCGGAGAAACCCGACCCGGACGACATCGCCTAGGCCTCCCAGCGCCGCCCCTTTGCCCCGGCTCCTCTCGCGAGGAGACCGGGGCTTTTTTGCATTTTGTTTCAGTTCACGGCCCTCTGGGCGGGCGCCCCTCGCGTCTTTCTTTGGGCTTTCTTTTGCTCCTTCATGAAATAGCCGACCGCGAGCACCGCCTGCTCGCGCAGGGAGAGGCGCGTCATGATCTCCGTGAACGCCGGCGGCGGGTCCGGCGCGAGCGATCCGAGGCAGCCGCAAAAGCCAAGCTGGTGCTCGAGCGATCCGACGAGCTGCCGCAGGAAGCACTCGGCGTGCATCGCTTGCTCGCTAACGGCGCCGACATCGGCGGAGAAAATCGGCAAGAGGACACCGAAGGCGTCCTCCTCGATCGGCTCTTCGCAATAGCCGCACGGCGCGCCCGTTGGGATCTCCGTGCGAAGGCTCGGCTCGCACGCCGGCGCCCATGGCCGCGCTCCGAACCATCTCATGGCGTTTTCTTTCGGAGCAGGTGCCGGCCAATCCCTGCGACGAGCGCCCACGCGGCGCACCCCAAAAACGCACCGACGAAGCAGGCTAACGTCGTCGTCATTGCCGCGCCTCCTCTTTGACAGCGGCCGCCTTGCGGCAGGAGCAGAACGGCGGATCGTTGCCCCTCACGTAGCAGCCGTCCTGGGTGAGCTTGCCGCACCAGCAACACCGCTCCTCCTGGCAATACTCCGGCTTCAGAAGGACCGGTTGGCGCCCCGGGTATTGCTTGTCGTAGCAGGTGAGGCAGACGTTGTGCCTGGCCCAGCTCATGGCATCGGCTCCCGGGCGAGCTCGGCGGCCATCGTCTCGACGCGCGAGCGCACGTAGGCGACGTCGCGGTAGACGCCGTTGCCAAAGATGCCCTCGAGCACGGTGCCCTTGAGCTGACCGGGCTGCGTACGCTTCGCGTACTTCATGACGCCGGGCACGACGTCGAAAGCGTGGCCGCAGTCGAAGCCGAGCCACCACACGTCCTCGGGCTCGCCGGGTAAGGGCGCGTGGCAAATGCCCCCGCCGCACCGGTCCGAAAACGTGAGGCCGCCGTGCGCCTCGACGTCATCGATTTCGGCGTAGTGGACGCCGTGCAAGCGGTGCCCGGGCGGGACGCCGACGTAGCCGCAGAGGTTGCCCATCACGGACCGAACGATGAGGCAGGGCAGGCCGCGGCAGCGCCACTCGATGCGATCGGGCTCGCGGGTCCAGGGTCCCTCGGGCCACCCCTCGCGCGCCTTCGCCATCTTTTTCTCGTAGGCGAGGAGGTCCTTCTCGCGCTCTTCTGCCGATTCAGGCATGGGCGCCTCCCTTGCGGTCCTTTTCAATCTCGCGCGCGCAGGCGAGGATCATCTCTTCGAAGGCTTCCGTCGTGTGCGGATCGTACCTGTCGTGATCGCGCGCCCAGCGCTCGAGCGCGCTCGCGCAGTCGCGCGCTTCTTCGAGCTTGTCGGGGCTCGTCACGCCGAGCTGCCCGCGAAGCTTCACCCAAAGGGCGACCACGACGCTCGCTGTCGTGTCGCGCCCGAGCAAAACGAACATCGGCTCGTCCGGCGCCGCGCTATCGATGCAGTCATACTTCCCGGGATTTAATTTGCTCCCCATTTTTCCAACCCTTTCTTCTGGCCGCTTCTTGCAGCCGATGACACGTCTTGCAGATTCGTCGACCACGGTCGACACGTGTGTTCCCCGGTGTGTAGCCGTGCCCAGCCGGGCACGCCGTCTTGATGCGGTTGTGCCACCCTGCCGGCCGCTTCGGAAAGCAAACCTTCTTCTTTTTCAGGCGCGCATTGTGGCCGGAGATGAAACGCATTTCGACATGGTGCTTGTTGAATCGCCAGATGCGCTCGCCGCAGCCGCAGGCGCACGCGACCCGCTCGTTAGGCTGCCCCGGGGTCTGGCGCGGCGTCAGAAGCCGACGGTGCTTCGCGTTGTGATGCCAACGAGAGGGCTCGAGCACGAGATTGCCAGGTTCGTTGTTGCCCTTGTTTCGGTCGTCGTGGTGAACGATTTCGCCGGGCGCGAGGCAGCGTCTGAGCTTGGTCTCCATGACCAGTCGGTGCTGGTAGGCGTACCCGGCCACGTCGGCGAGGTGATGGTCCTTGCCGACGAACACGCGCACATAGCCGTGGCTACTAATCGTGGTGCGACCAATTCTGTCGGCCTCGCGGCACAAGCGCCGGCTTGCGTGCATTGGTTCCTCCCCTTTTCAAGAGCTCGGCACTTTCGTGGCCGAGAACGTTCGCGCCGCGACCCGTTTGCAAACGGGCCACTCCTTGGGCTCGTCTTAGAACCATGTCTCCTCGATGGTGAAATCCTCACCAGGTTGGCGCGGCTGGCAATAGAGACCGGGCGGCAACCTCGCGCGCAGCGGCTCGATGTCGTGATGGCACAAGGCCCGACGGTCGACGACGCGCACGGGGCCCGACGGATCGCGGTGCACCCACTCGCGGCGCATGACGTAAACGCCCGGATGGTCCGAGGTGAGCCGGTTGTGAATCAACCACAGGACGAAGTCCGCTTCTCGGTCTGGCTCTTCGCCCTCCTCGGCGAAGCGCATGGCGGGCTCGGGCGCGCTTTCGAGCTTCTCGAAGAAGTCGCCGGGCAGAACGACCAGGCTCATAACCAAGCCTCCTCAACGGTGCAAGGGTCGCCCAGTTGACGCGGCTGGCGGCAGAGGCCAGGCGGCAGTCGCTTGCGAAGCGGCCCAAGATCATGATGAAGCCAGGCTCCGCGGTCGACGATGCGCGTCGCGTCGCGCGACCATTCCCGGCGCAGCACATAGAAGCCCGGATGGTCGGGCGTCAGGCGGTTGTGAATGACCCAGAGCACGAGGTCCTTTTCTGGGTCGGGCTCTTCGAAGTCCTCGGCCCAGCGGGACTTGAGCTCGTGCTCGGGCTTCTCGAAGAAGTCGGTGGGCCAGAGCGTTTCTGCGGGCGGTTGCTCGACGGGGGCGACGACGCGCTTCATCTCACGACTCCAGCCGGTAGATGCGGCCCCCGCCGGCGTCGTGGATGAACACGTAGGCATCGGGCACGTCGTCAAATTCGCAGATGTAGCAGAACACGCGCGCGAGGCCTTCGTGCTCCATCGGACCAAACGATCCGCGCACGGTGCCGAGCGCGCCTGCTTTGTGAATGTCGCCGGGCTCCGATGGGCCCTTGCGAATGCGGGTGCCATTCGGCAGGGCCCCTTCGGCTTGCCGGCCGAGGAGGTGCCGGAGCACGAGGTCTTGCGTCGCGAAGGCCACTAGCTCGCCTTCGCGCGCCGCCCGGCGCTCTTCTTGTAGTCGAGCCACTCGTCGACGATCTGCGTCAGCGCCTCGCCGTTCGTCGAGACGCCAAACTCTTCCTTGGCCGAGCCGACGGCCTTCATCAGCTCGCGCGCCTTCGTCCACTTCAGGACGAAGCCGATGGTCCGGCGCCGGCCGCGTTCACCGAACTCCTGGTCGACGGCGTTCTCGAACTCGCAGCAGTTCATCTCTTTCGAGCGCGCGACCCAGCGCAAGATCTCCCGCGTGTCGCCGCGGTGCTTGCGCGAGATGCGCGCGAGCTGCTTAAGCTTCGTGATCGAATTCGGTAAGACGCCCGGCTCGAAGCTGCGGCGAACGTAGAGCTCGTCCCAGACAAAGACGTAGGCCATGGCCGCGCCGTGATGGATCTCGAGCTCCACCTCGGCGTAGTCGCCGAAGCTCTCGAAGCCCCACGCTTGCCAGATGGGAACGTCCCCGCTCTTCGTCTTGACCGAATCGTAGTACACGCCGAAGAGGAGCTCGGCTACGGCGAGCGCCGTCTTCGTGCTCGCGTCCATCAGCGATCGAAGCTTCGTCCGAACCTCGGTGGCGTAGCTCTCGGTCCACGCTTGCGATGACGTCATCGAACCCCCCTTTTCCTATTCTGGTCGGCGCTGCGCGCGCCCGAGCACGAGTCGTATCGCGTCGAGGCCCCACTTGCGTAAAAGGTCGTCGGCCGTGACCGGCGCCGCCTCGTCGTGTACGGCGCCGTTGGCTTTCACGAGCGCGGCGTTCGGTCGGGCGGAGGTGAAGGCCGTCATCCGTGCGACGGCATCGGCCGTCGCCGGCCCGGCGTCCAAGAAGGACTTCAGCTCGCGCGTCGTGACGCCGATGGCCTTGGCGAGCCGTGGCGCGCCGCCGAATTCGGCGAGCCGTTCGCGCAGCCGCAGCCGGAGCTCGCGCGTCATGGGGCCCGGGGCGCTCGCGCCGTTCGCGCTAGGCGGAGCCTCGTCCGCGAGAAACCGCCGAAGCTTCTCGGCGAGCTTCGGGCTCGCGCCGCGACTACCGGCGACAAAGCCGGCAACGGTTGACGTCTTCGCGCCTGCGGCATCGGCGATCGCCCTGAAGGAGATCTCGTTCTGACGAGCGTAAGCGCGGATCTGCCGGCGCAGCGTCTCGTTCTCTTCGGGGGGAATGCTCGCGGTCATGGGCGGGCCTCGCGCGTCCGAGTGGCTTCTTGAAGGACGAACCGGATCGCGTCCATGCCCCACGCGGCCAGGAGCGCTTCGGCTTCGTCCGGCGCCGTCACAGGCTCGGACAGCTCGGCCTCGATCGAAATCTTAGCCGATAGCGTTCGGCCGGCGCGCGGTTCGCGGTGCTCGGATAGCGCCAGGGGATAAGCCGGCTCGGTCGCCGGCGGCGAAGTCTCCGCCCGGCGCTCGCGCCGCTCGAGCTTCTCGAGGCCTTTCAAGATGGCGCGGCGCATCGGCTTCGATGCGCCGAAGTAACCCGACGCGACGCCGCTGACGAGCGAGGCAGAGCAGCGCGCCGCGCGGGCAATGTCTCCTCGCTTGAATCCCTGTGCATGCGCCCGGCGAAGGCGCTCACGCAGCGACGTAAGCTCTTCGTCGGAACTGCGGTCTCGGTTCGCTACGCCCATCTTCTGACCTCTCGGGCCGAACCGAAAGCGCGGGGCCCTCCCCCGGGCTTTGTCCGACACCGCTTTCCCCTCCCATTACTCCACTCGTCACCGACCTGTAAATTAAAAAGGTGCTACTTAGCACCGTGCCCTAGAGCGTGCTCCGTCTCATCCAATTGCGGTCCGCGATCGACGATGAGCTCAACGCCCGCCCGCCGTGCGAGCTCGCACATGTTCGCAGTGCCCGCGCCGCCCGGAAACGCCACGACGAGCTCGGGCTTTTCCTTCTCGAGCATCTGGCGATTACGAATGTGGCCTGCTCCCTTGCCGTGCTTCGCCCAGTCGGCCTTATAGGTAATCGACCGGATGCCGCGCGAGAGGGCCCAATGGTTCGCGAGGGCATCGGCGCCGGTCGCGCCGCCCTGAATGAGAAGCGTGATGCCGCGCTCGCGATGAAGAGCGTCGAGCACGGCGAAGAGCCGCTGCTTGCCCTGGTACGCGCGCCCGCCCGTCACGAGTACAATCACGGGTCGCTCCTTCGGCCGAGCAGCGCGAGCAGGTCGCGCCGCGCGCCGTTGAGCGCGTAGGGGTCCGCGAGCATTTGGCCGGGCGACGGGCACGGCCCGTTCACGTGCACCTCGCAGATCTGCATCGGGTGGTCCTCCTCGCATTGGAAGTGACCGTGGACGCATTGCAGGATCACGGAGTGCTCCGCGATGCAGATCTCGCATTGATCTTCCTGCCCGCAATCTAGACAATACGCGCCCGGCCAGCCGGACCATCGATGGCGAGCCGGCACTTCTGCGCTGGCGTCCCAGCCGTCGACGTACTTCCCGAGGTTCACGATTTCGTCCATGGCCGCCCCTCTCTTACTCCTTGCGCAGCGGCGCGGTCATGTACGTCACGCTGACCTGCCGCTCGGCGCAGAACGTCCGCCCGCAGTCTTCCCCTTCGCACTCGACCTCCGTGCTGTCGTGCGATCCGAAATACTCGTTCGCGTCGCCGTGCCGGTGCCGGCAATGCGGGCACACGAGCCAGTGGTCGTCGTAGACCTCGGCGACCGGCGGCAGGCTATCAAGGTCGTTCATCCGGGCCTCCGTCGTGAAGAGACGACCCGCCGCGCCCAGTCGGTGCGAAGCGGCGAGGCGTCCGCCGCGGCGACGTGCCGCGCCTGCGCGGCGCGCTGGCGGCACGTGCGCGTGCAGTACACCTTGCGGCCGGTGACCGGCTCGCGGCACCAGGCGCAGAGGCGTACGGGCTCAGACCGGGTCATGCGATTGTCAGACGGCACGGCGGCGGGTCCTTCGACGGTTCGCAGATGCCAGTTCGGCGACTAGCGCGACCAGCTCGGTAGTCGGCTTAAACCACTCGCCGCGA
>Ga0070694_100002876_pt1 | contig 10228 bp, 8 predicted proteins | sample KBSK1251metaG_FD_65470 | JGI IMG/M metagenome (GOLD analysis project Ga0070694, IMG submission 65470) | Corn, switchgrass and miscanthus rhizosphere microbial communities from Kellogg Biological Station, Michigan, USA - KBS K1-25-1 metaG | ecosystem: Host-associated > Plants > Roots >... | reverse complement strand
CAGATCCTGCGCCACGAGCTGCCGCTCAGCTCGGAGCAGGAGCAGCTGATGGACATCGTGCTGCGCGAATCGGAGCGGCTCAACACCACGATCCGCTCGTTTCTCGCGTACGCCCGGCCGCAGCGCTTTCAGATCGAGCGGTTCGACGCGCGCCGGCCGCTGCAGGACGCCGCGCTCCTGCTGCGCAACAGCGCCGACGTCCACGAGGGCCACGAGATCGTCGTCGACGTGCCCGACACCGAGCTGTGGTACGAGGCCGACGAAGGCCAGATCAAGCAGATCATCTGGAACCTGGCGACCAACGGCCTGCGGGCGATGCCCAACGGCGGCCGCCTGTTTCTGTCCGGCGCCCACGAGCCTGCCTCGGGCGGCGTCGTCCTGACCGTGCGCGACGAAGGGATCGGCATCTCGCCGGAGGAGCTCGATGGGCTGTTTCGTCCGTTCCACGGCACCTTCACCCAGGGCAGCGGCCTCGGCCTCGCCATCGTCCATCGCATCGTGTCCGACTACAACGGTGAGATCAGCGTCAGCTCGGAGCCGAAAGCCGGCACCTCGGTGTCGGTCCGCCTCCCGGCGCGCACAGCGGTGAACTCGTGACTACGGCCGTCGAACCTGCCGCCCCCGCCACCGACCGTCGCCCGCCGCGCATCCTCGTCGTCGACGACGAGCGATCGATGCGTGAGCTGCTGGCGATCGTGCTAAGGCGCGAGGGCTACGAAGTGCTGCTGGCCGAAAACGGCCGCACGGCGATCGATCTGCTCGGCCAGCAGCCGGTCGACCTCGTGATCTCCGACATCAAGATGCCGGATCTGAGCGGCGTCGACGTCCTGCGCGCGGCGAAGAAGATCGATCAGGACATCCTCGGCATCATGATCACCGCCTTCGCGTCGACCGAGACCGCGGTGGAAGCGATGCGCCTCGGCGCGTGCGACTACCTGAGCAAGCCGTTCGACATCGACCTGCTCAAGATGAAGGTGCGGGAGAAGATCGAGAACCGCCAGCTGAAGCAGGAGAACGTGCTGCTGAAGCGAACGCTCGGCCTGTCGCACCAGTTCTCGAACATCATCGGGCGCAGCGAGGCGATGCTCGAAGTGTTCAAGATGATCGAGACCATCGCCCGCACCAACAGCACGATCCTGCTCACCGGCGAGTCGGGCACCGGCAAGGGGCTGGTCGCGCAGGCGATCCATTTCAATTCGCTGCGCCGCGACAAGCCGATGGTGTCGCTCAACTGCGGCGCGCTGCCCGAGAACCTGCTCGAGTCGGAGCTGTTCGGCCACATGCGCGGGTCGTTCACCGGCGCCGACGCCAACAAGAAGGGGCTGCTCGAAGTCGCGGAGCGCGGCACCGTCTTCCTCGACGAGATCGGCGAGATGAGCGCGGTGATGCAGGTGAAGCTGCTGCGCGTGCTGCAGGAGCGGAAGTTCCGGCGGGTCGGCGGCCTCGAGGAGCTGCAGGCCGACATCCGCGTCATCGCCGCCACCAACCAGGATTTAGCCAAGGCGATCGCCGAAGGGCGCTTCCGCGAGGACCTGTATTACCGGATCAACGTCATCCCGATCTCGCTGCCGCCGCTGCGCGAGCGGCGCGAGGACATCCCGCTCATCGCCGAGCACTTCATGGCGAAGTACGGCGAGCAGATGGAGAAAGAGATCACCGGCATCTCGCACGAGGCGATGGACCTGCTCGTGCACCACGAGTGGCCGGGCAACATCCGCGAGCTCGAGAACGTGATGGAGCGGGCGGTCGCGCTCGAGGCGACGCCGGTCATCCTGCCGGACAGCCTGCCGGCGAACATTCGAGGCGACTCGCCGCGCGCCGCGTCGGCGGCGGCCTCGGCGCCGGTCGAGGGGTTCCCCGAGAGCGGCTTCGACCTGGAAGCGCACGTGAAGGAAATCGAGCGCGGCTACATCTCCGAGGCGCTGAAGCGGGCGGGCGGCGTCCAGGTCAAGGCCGCCGAGCTGCTCGGCATGAGCTTCCGCTCGTTCCGCTACTACGTGAAGAAGTACAACTTGCGTTAGTCCTGCGAGGGCCCGTTCCGAGGCTGACACTTTGCGTCACCCTGCCGCCGACAATAATTGTCAAACTGCGACCGATTGTCCATCGTCTTATAGATCACGATATTGATAAATCTCACATTTACAGTGGTTTATCAGGGGCATAGCTCAACTGGCCGCCATGGCATTGCCGTTGCTCCTTAGCCAGGCACACGCGACTGACACCGAATAGCTGAGTTCTGGGAACAGGTCGCAGGAACTTTCAAGGAGACACAATGAAGATTCGTAACGAGAAGGGTTTCACGCTCATCGAGCTGCTGATCGTCGTGGCGATCATCGGCATCATCGCGGCGATTGCGGTCCCCGGGCTGCTCCGCGCGCGTATGTCGGGCAACGAAGCGTCGGCGATCGGTTCGCTGCGCGCCATCAACAGCGGCCAGGCGAGCTTCTCGTCGAGCTGCGCGGCTGGCGGCTACGCCGTCGACCTGGCGGATCTCGTGAAGGCGCCGACGGCCGGTGGCCAGGGCTTCATCAGCCCCGACCTGAATGCGAACGGCGTCACCAAGAGCGGCTATACGCTCAACCTGGCGAAGGACGCCGGCGGCACGCCCGCAGGCGGACAGGCGATTGGCGACAACACGACCAGCTGCAACGCGACCAATCCCTGGAGCGGCTACTACGCCAGCGCGGCCCCGGTCAGCCTGAACGGCACCGGCACGCGCTCGTTCGCGACCGACACCCGCGGCACGATCTTCTTCGCGACCACCGCGGCGGCGCCGGCGAACCCGATTCCGTCGACCGCGACCCCGGTTCAGTAAGAAACGGCTATCGACCGATGAAAGCGAGGCCTTCGGGCCTCGCTTTCGTCTTTTTCCGCCCCGCTTGACGGCGGGGCCCGCCTCAGTTACAACTCAGACGTTCGATGAGCAAACGCGCCGCCCTCTTCGCGCTCCTCTGCTCGCTCGTGGGCCTGGGCGCATCGGTCACTGCCGCCAACACTCACTACCATCTTCTGAACGATCCGACCTACCGCAGCTTCTGCGACGTCAACGCGACCGTCAGCTGCACGCAGGTCTACATGAGCCGGTTCAGCACGCTGCAGGGCATTCCGGTCGCGCTGTTTGGCGCGATCTGGTTCGCGGCCGCCGCGCTGCTGTCAGTGGCCGGCATGCGGGCGAGCCAGCCGGTGCGTGAGAGCGTCCCGGGCTATCTGTTTGCGATGTCGACGCTCGCGCTCGCCGTCATCCTTTATCTCGGCTACGCCTCGTTCGTGCTCCTGAAGGCGGTCTGCCTGCTGTGCCTGACCACGTATGCCGCGGTGATCGGGCTCTTCCTGGTTTCCGGCGCGGCAACCACGTTTCCCATGACTACCTTGCCGCGCCGAGCCTCTCGCGATGCCCGGGCGTTCATCTCGAGCCCGCTGGCGCTCACCCTGGCGGTGCTGTTCTTCGCCGGCGCCGCGACGACGCTGGCGTTCTTTCCCCGCGAAAGCGCGGGCACCACGGCCGCCGCCGGCGGCCAGGCCGCTGCGGCCGCGCCGCAGCCGACCGAAACGCAGAAGTCGGAGTTCGAGCGCTGGTACTCGTCGCAGCCGCGAGTGCCGCTGATCGTTCCGGCCGAAGGCGCGAAGGTGCTCGTCGTCAAGTTCAACGATTACCAGTGCCCCGCGTGCGGCCAGTCGTACACGCAGTACAAGCCGATCTTCCAGAAGTACGAGACGGCGCAGCCCGGCGCGGTGAAGCTCGTGACCAAGGATTACCCGCTCAACCGCGAGTGCAACGACTCGGTCGGCCAGACGATTCATCCGGCCGCCTGCGATGCCGCGGTCGCGGTGCGGCTGATGCCGTCCGGCAAGCGTGAGGCGATGGAGGAGTGGCTGTACTCGCATCAGCCGACGATGAGTTCGCCGTCGGTGCGGCAGGCGGCCAAGGACATCGGCCAGGTCGCCGACTTCGACGTCAAGTACCAGCCCACATTGGCGCTGGTCCGCGGCGACGTCGCCCTCGGCAAACAACTCCAGATCCGATCGACGCCGACCTTCTTCATCAATGGCGTCAAGATCGAGGGAGGACTGCCGCCGCAGTACTTCGATCAGGCGATCGCGATCGAGCTGCAGCGCGCGGCGCCGAAATGACGCCCGGTCCGCCCGATCGCGGACCTCATCTACCGTGCCGGCCATCGCCACTCACGAGCTGACGAAGGAATACGCCGTTGGCTTCTGGCGCTCGCGGCGCTACCGCGCGCTGGACGGCCTGAACCTCGAAGTGGAGGCCGGCGAGGTCTTCGGCTTCCTCGGCCCCAACGGCGCCGGCAAGACCACGACGCTGAAGCTGCTGATGCAGCTCGTGTTTCCCACGTCGGGCCGCGCCGAGATGCTCGGCCGGCCGCTCGGCGATCTCTCGGTCAAGCGCCGCCTCGGGTACCTTCCCGAGAACCCCTACTTCTACGATCACCTCACCGCGCAGGAGCTGCTCGAATACTTCGCCGCGCTCTTCGGCTACCCGGCGGGCGAGTGCCGCGCCCGCGCGAGCCGCCTGCTCGACGACGTCGGCATCGGCGCCGAACGCCGGCTGCAGCTGCGGAAGTTTTCCAAGGGGATGCTGCAGCGCGTCGGCATCGCCCAGGCGCTGGTCAATGATCCCGAGCTCGTGATCTTCGACGAGCCGATGTCGGGACTCGACCCGCTCGGCCGCCGCGATGTGCGAGCGCTGATCCTGCGGCTGCGCGATCGCGGGTGCACCGTCTTTTTCAGCTCGCACGTCCTGAGCGATGCGGAGGCGCTGTGCAGCCGCGTGGCGATCCTCGCGAAGGGCCGCCTTGTCGCCTCCGGCCGCCTCACCGAGATGCATCCCTTCCGCGCCAGCGGCTGGGAGCTGGTCGTGGCGGGCGCCGGCGACGCGACGATTGCCGCGCTGGGCCCGCGCGTCCGCCGCACGGTGCGGCTCGGCGAGGGACGGTTCATGCTCGACCTGCCGCTCGAGCCGCCGCCGGAGCGCCTGCTCGGCGAGCTCACCGCAGGAGGCGCGCACCTGGTGTCGCTCAACCCGATTCGCCAGACGCTCGAGGATTTCTTCGTCGAGCAGGTCACCACGCCGGCGGTCGCATCCGCCGACCGCGGGCTCGAAGAGCCGAAGGCGGCGGCGCGACGATGAAGGCCACGGCAGCGATTGCGCTCAACGTCTTCCGCGAGTCGGTACGCGACAAGGTGCTCTACAACCTGGTGCTGTTCGCGATGCTGCTGATCGGGAGCTCGTATTTGCTCGGCCAGCTGACCGCCGGGCAGGACATCAAGATCATCAAGGACCTCGGCCTCGCGGCGACCTCGCTGTTCGGGCTCTTCATCGCCGTCTTCATCGGCATCGGCCTGGTGTCCAAGGAAGTGGAGCGCCGCAGCATCTACTCGCTGCTGTCGAAGCCGATTCGCCGTTCGCAGCTGGTGGTCGGGAAGTACGGCGGCCTGACCCTGACGCTCGCGGTCAACGTCGGCATCATGGCGGTGTCGCTCTACGCGGTGCTTGCTTACATGGCGTGGGGTGTGCCGCCCGAGGTGCGCAGCGCGTGGGATGCGCCGGCGCTCGATCCGGCGTTGCTCGAGGCGATCGGGTTGCTCCTGGTCGAGCTGATGCTGGTGACCGCGATCGCCCTGTTCTTCTCGACTTTCTCGACGCCGATGCTGTCGGCGGCCTTCACCTTCGGGTTGTACGTGGTCGGCCACTTCAGCGCCGACCTGCGCAACTTCCAGGACGTGGTCCACTCGCCTGCGGCAGCGGCGCTGGCGCGCGGGCTGTACTGGGTGCTGCCGAACCTGGCGCAGTTCGACGTCAAGTCAGCCGTGGTGCACGGGCGGCCGGTGCCGGCCGGGTATGTCGCGCTCGCGCTCGCCTACGCGGCGCTCTACGTCGCCACCCTGCTCGTCGTGTCGGCGTATATCTTCTCGCGGCGCGATTTCAAATAGTGGCTGCAGCATCTGCCGCCGGCACTGCCGGCATCATCGTCGTTGCGTCGCTGCTGGTTGCCGGCGCAGCCTCGGTGCAGGCGTTGCGCGAAGAGCGCTATCCGCCGCCGCCGATCGAGGAGGACGACTCTCTGTATGTGCAATCCGGCTCAGCGGCGCGACGTCTTGCCGGCGCCTACGCCGCGGTGGCCGCCGACTTGTACTGGATCCGCGCCATCCAGCATTACGGCGCGACGAAGCTGCGGCTCAACGCCGCGGTGCAGCGGGCGCCCGAGCCGCCGCCGATGATTGCCGCGTCGGGGGACGAGTACACGCTTCTCTACCCGCTGCTCGATCTGACGACGTCGCTCGATCCGCGATTCAATATCGCGTACCGCTTCGGGGCCGTGTTTCTCGCGGAGCCGTATCCGTCCGGTCCGGGGCGTCCCGACCTGGCGATTGCGCTGCTGGAAAAGGGGCTGCGCGAACGGCCCGACAAGTGGGAGTACATGGAGGACATCGGCTTCGTCGAATACTGGTACCGGCACGACTACCGCGCCGCTGCCGCCTGGTTCCAGAAGGCGAGCCAGGTGCCGGGCGCGCCATGGTGGCTCCGCTCGCTGGCGGCCACGACGTTGGCACAAGGCGGCGATCGTCAGTCGTCGAAGGTGATGTGGGAGGCAATCCGGCAGTCGGCCGAGATTGCCTGGCTGCGGCAGGACGCCGAGCGGCGGCTGGCGCAGCTGCGCGCGCTCGACGAGATCGACGCGCTGCAGCGCGCGGTCGACGACTACACGCGCCGCGCCGGCCAGCCGGCGGACTGGGCGGTGCTCGTGCGCGGCCGCATCCTCCGCGGCGTACCCATCGATCCGGCTGGCGCGCCGTACGAGCTCCAAAACGGCCACGTTCGCCTCGCGAGCGCGTCGCCGCTCAATCCGCTGCCGACCGAGCCCGCGCCACAGCCGCCGCCCTCGTGATGATCGACACACTTCCCGCCGCCCTCGGCATCGCGCTTGCCGCCGCTGTCGGCGCCATCGTCGGCAGCTTCCTGAACGTGTGCATCTACCGGCTGCCGCTGCGGAAGTCGGTCGTCTGGCCCTCGTCGGCGTGCACGAAGTGCGGCCGCGAGCTGTCGTGGTACGAGAACATCCCGGTTCTCAGCTGGCTTGCGCTGCGCGCGCGGTGCCGCACCTGCCACACGCCGATCAGCGTCCGCTATCCGCTGGTCGAAGCCTTGACAGCCACAATGTTTGCGCTGGCGTGGTGGCAGTACGGCCCCGGCGCGCTGCTCGCCTCGCGCCTGGTCCTGGGGTGCGCGCTGATCGTGCTGTTCGCGATTGATCTCGAACATCAGCTGCTGCCCAACGTGATCACGCTGCCGCTGATCGTTGTCGGCTTCCTCTTCAGCTTCTTCACCGAGCCGGGATGGGCGGCATCGTTGATCGGGATTCTCGCCGGCGGCGGCGTGCTGTTCGCGATTGCAGAAATCTATTACCGCGTCCGCCACCAGGAAGGGCTCGGGATGGGCGACGTCAAGATGCTGGCGATGGTCGGCGCATTTCTCGGCTGGAAGCTGACGGTGCTGACCTTGATGCTGGCGTCGTTCAGCGGCACGCTGATCGGCCTCGTGCTGATCGTCAGCAAACGTGGAGGCCTGCAATACGCGCTGCCCTTCGGCACATTCCTGGCGCTCGGGGCTGCGGCGGCGGCGACGGTTGGGCCGTCCCTGCTCGAGTGGTACCTCGGGTTGTTATGACCCGACGGCAACGCTGGCAGTCACTTCTCTGGCCGCTGGTTCTGCTCGCCCTCTTCGTCGGGACATTCCGCCGCGCCGCACCCACCCTGGCGGACGCCGCGGTCGCTGCCGAATGCGACAGTCCGCCGCCGACCAACGGGCAGCGCATCGGTGCGGCAGACATCGATCGGCTCGAACGCTGTGTGGCGATCGATGTCGGCAATGCCGAGCTGATGGTCGATCTTGGCCGCGCGTACGCGGCCGACAACCGACCAGTAGAGGCAGAACGACTCTATCGGCGCGCGCTTGGCATCGATCCGGCGAACAGCGACGTGCACGTGTGGTTAGGCGAGCTGTTGCTCAGTCGCGGCGATCGTGCCGGGGCGCGGCGCGAAGCGCAGGACGCCCTTCGCTGGCGGCCGAACGGGCTCGCTGCCAGACGATTGATGGCGCGGATTTCGGCCCCGGCGGATCGGGCGCGATGATCCGCCCCGACTTCTTCGCACGCCGGGGCATCGTCATCTTCGCCAGGCTGCTGAACGGTTTCTTGTGCCTGACGACAGCGGCCTTCGGGTTCCTGTCCTTCAGTCCGTTCGCCTACGCTGAATTCATCAAACCCAACGTCTCGCCCGCACTCACCAGCTTCATCATCATGTCGCCATGGCTGTTCTGGGTGGCGCTGCTCGCGACGATGTTGACGCTGGCGCCCGAGCTGGGCAGCGGCCGCGCTCAGCGGAGCGCGATCGCGTATCTGGTGACCGGCGCGGCGATCGGCCTCTTTCTGGTCGTCCGCACGCCGCTCTTGACCATCGCCGACTCGTGGCGAGGCTTTGCGGTCGGCGTCGTCGCGTCGGTGCTGCCGCTGTGGCTGGCGGCCATCGACCACATGGTGTGGCCTGCGCCGGTGATGTCGCCGGCAAGCCGCCCGCGCGCACTGAACGCCTGCGTTGGGTCGGCGTTGGCCGTATGGGCCTGCTATGCCCTGGGCGCGCCGGTGCGATTCTCACAAGTCGTCGGCCTGAGCCTGTCGGGGAAACAAATGGCCGTGGCGCTGGCTGCCGCGCTCGCATTCGACCTGTTCGTCTTCGTTGTGCTCTACCTGACGATCTGCGCGCTGGCGGCCGCCGCGGCCTTCCTGCCGCGCCGCTCAGCGGCGGAGTTCTGGGCGTTCCACGTGTTGCTGGCGGGGGCGACTGCCGCCGTTCTGTACTTTTTGGTCTGCGCCTCAATCGCCTTCCAGGACTTTTCGGCGGTGGTCGCGTCCGTCGCGTTGGGTGCGGCGATCGCCGGGCTCTGGGCGGACATCGCGCGGCTCAGGGTGCAGCGGGCCGCGTCGCGTTCGATTGACACCTTGGACGCGTTCGGCGCCCCTTTGACCGGCGGTCACCGGTCGATCGCCGCCGCGCTATTGCTACTGCTGCCGGTAGTGGCTTACGCGCTGACCGCGGCGGTCGTGCACTTCGACTGGAACGCGCTGCTGCAGAAGCTCGGCGCAGCATTCATCTGGCTGGCGGCATTCACCACGGTTTACGCCGTCGCGCGCGAGCCGCGGACCGCGTTCGCCGATCGGTCGGCCGCCGCCCTCGCGACGGTGCTCGCGTTCGGCGCCTATCACGCCGTCGTCTGGTTGAACCCGCAGCTCGAGATCGACCGATACTCGGTGGTCGATCCATCGCTGCGCCTGATTCGCGACGCTCGTGCCGGCCGCTCGGCTGAAACCGCGGAGTACTACGCGTATCTGCGTGCGAATACGCTGCTGCCGCCGTCTCGAAGCGGACCGGTCGACATCGATTTCGTCGCGCCCCTCGATCGCACGTCCGGGGCGAGACCCTCGATTTTCCTGTTCATCGTCGACAGCCTGCGGGCCGATTACCTGTCGGCCTACAACCCGCACGTGACGTTCACGCCGCAGATTGGCAGCTTCGCCGCCGACAGCTTCGTGTTCGAGCGCGCCTTCACGCGCTATTCTGGGACGTCGTTCGCCGTCCCGTCGATCTGGGCTGGCGGCATGCTGCTGCATACACTCGGGCAGCCGGAGTTCCACCGCCGCAATACGCTGCTCAAACTGCTCGAAGCCAACGGTTACCTGCGCATGGCGACAATCGATCACATCGTCGACGAGCTGGAGCCGCGCGGACCGGATTTCCACCAAATCGAAAAGACCAAGTCGACGATGCAGTTCGACGTCTGTTCGACGGTCGACGAGCTGGCATCGACACTCGCTGCGCTCCAGGGCTCGCGCCCGGTGTTTTTCTACACGTTGTCGCAGAACGTGCACATCTCGATCGCGTGGAGCCGGCCGCCGCCGCCGAATCGCACCTATCCTGGGTTCTTCCCGCAAGTGGCGGCGGGGGTCGAACGGCTCGACTCCTGTTTCGGCGGCTTCATCGATTTCCTGAAACGGACCGGGCGTTATGACGACAGCATCATCATCCTGCTGTCCGATCACGGCGATTCGCTGGGCGAGGAAGGACGCTGGGGACATGCCTACGTCATCGTCCCTGAAATCATCAGGATTCCGCTGATCATCCACATCCCGGCCGCGCTGCGCGGGCAGATGTC
>Ga0070694_100002875_pt1 | contig 10229 bp, 10 predicted proteins | sample KBSK1251metaG_FD_65470 | JGI IMG/M metagenome (GOLD analysis project Ga0070694, IMG submission 65470) | Corn, switchgrass and miscanthus rhizosphere microbial communities from Kellogg Biological Station, Michigan, USA - KBS K1-25-1 metaG | ecosystem: Host-associated > Plants > Roots >... | reverse complement strand
AGACGATGGTCAGGAGCGAACTGGCCGGCATCGCCACGTTTGTGATGCGCGGCAAAGAATATCTGGTCGCGATCTTTCCCTAGAACGGAATTCTGCGCGCCGAGACGATGCGCTTCGCCGAGGAGATACGGTCCGCGGCTGAAGTGGGCCTGCCTGAGAAGAAGAAATTGCCTGCCGCAACCGTAAAAAAATTTGAGAGACTGATTGCAAAGCATTCTCACAAGCAACTCTCGTTGAAAGACTTCAAAGACGAGCAGACTGAGAAATTGTTGAAGCTGGTCGAAAGAAAGCGCAAACAACACAAGGACGTCGTCGAAGTCGCAGTGCCCGAGCGCGAAGAAGGCAAGGTCATAGATTTGATGGCCGCGCTGAAAAAGAGTTTGGCGGGCAAACGCAAAGCCGCATAACGTCACCCCGAATGTGGCCCGCGCATCCTGCGCGTGGTTCACGGGCGGGACGCCCGTGCTACCCTGAAAAATCTTGACAAGCAGTTAGCGTCTCGTTAGATTGCCCGCAATCCCCCAACAATCTAATTGGGGCGGCTCTGCGCCTCACAAAGGAGACAGTATGACGACTACTTGGGTTCGTAGAACTCTAATCGGTTGCATTGCGTTGATTGCTTTGTTTGTCTTGATCGTTCCCATTGCGAAATTTGCGACTATGACACCGGGTGTGCTGGAAGCTTGCGTCAATCCCGGTAACGGTGATATGCGCCTGGTTGATTCGAGTACCCCCTGCCACGACAACGAGAGTCGCGTTTCGTGGAATATCACGGGACCGGCGGGTCCTCCGGGACCGGCAGGGCCCGCGGGACCAGCGGGACCGACAGGTGCAACGGGAGCTACCGGGCCAGCGGGACCAACAGGACCGCCGGGACCTCCAGGGCCATCATCAGGCGGAGCGCCTTACGTTTGGATTTGCACGCCGGCTCACCGGCCGGCCAGCGGTGGCAGTCCCAGAGACGACGTGTATGTCTTCAATGGCAGTGCGGTCACGGCGAACATCGCAGTGAATATTCTCGACAGCACCGGGAACAATTTACAGGGCGTAACCATTCCCGATTCCAATCCGCCACAGACATATCCGGGAGAAGCAGGAGCGACTACTGTGACTTTGGCGCCGGGGTATACCAGAGATGTTCACTGGGTGATGCCGACAACGAGCGGGCCGGGTTTTGACGGCGTCACGAACGTCGCGTTTAGCGTCCGGGTTACATCAGATCAGCCAATCGTCGTGGGTGCACTCTTCTCGTTCCAGGGCGACATTCCCAGCCAATGCAGCTTACTTCCGAAGTAAGCATTAACTGCAGCTTACGAGAAGGAAGGCCTTGCGAACAGCAGGGCCTTTTCTCTTTGTGCCAGACATGCTGAGGTCTATGAAGTCAGATCGCGTAAAGCCGACAGCAATGATTGAGATTGCCCGTATGGTTTGGGGGCTTCATGCCCAACGGTTGTAGCTTGTCGCCGAGATAAACCTGACTCGCGGCGCCTATTCCTGGCGCTGGCCCAGCATGTAACACAGTCCATCCGGCGCCACGATAAAGAAGACTCGCTGCGATGAATTGCCGCGCCGGTTGATTTGGATGTCACCAGCGGCGGGAGACTTTCCTTTGATCTCAGCAAACGCGCTTTCGATATCATCGACTTCAAAGAAACAACCTTCCTGTTCAGGATCGCCGCCGTTCTCAGCCAATCCAATTTGAATATCATCACGTGCCAGGACGACGGACTTGAAAGGTAAGTTGCCGCGCGAGACGACCCGAAAACCGAGGGTCTCTTCATAGAACGGAATTGCCGCCTCGACATCTGCAACTGGAAGATTCATCGCATCGTCGGCATAGGGCGCCGCGCGTTTGAATTTTGCTTTAGTCATCTCCGCTTTCCCTGGGGACCCCTGCCCGCTTCGGCTCTTGCACGAAAAGTCACTCCGCCGAACGAACCTGATTAGATATCGAGAGCGCGGGGCGGGCACCCCTGTGCATCCTCAATTCTCGAGAACCCGGCGCAACGCCTCATCAATCTTCTGCGAGGCCCGCGCTCACGCGAAAAGTATGTCCATCCGGATGTCGCAAATGAAATTCGCGCACGTTCCATGGTTCATCAGTCGGCGGCATCGTCACCATGAGTCCTTGTTTCAGCGCGAGTTCGTGAGCTGCGTCAACCGCTGCCGGCGATTCAAGCCACCAACTCATCCAGACGCCGCCAGTTTCATCGTCGCCGGTAAATTTTGGCATTGGCCCACCGCGCGAACCCTGACCGCCCTGACACAGAAAGATTTGGACTTTATCATTGCATACTGCGCCGAAGCTCGTTGGTTCGCCCCAGTCCCACGCTTTCGTCCAGCCGAGCTTTTCAAACCAGGCAAAGCTTTCGACGATGTTCGAAACATTAAGAATTGGCGTCAGGCCTTCAATTTTCATAGTCACCTTTTGGAGAGTGCGCCGGCAGAGCAAAGCTCACCAGACGCGAAGTCAGTACCATCCGCGTTGGCGGTTGGAACAAGGTTGCTTCTTCACATCACGTCTCCTCCCGATCGCGGAATTAGACAGGATTTTACAGGATTAACATGATTTATGTGGATTTCGGTTAAAGGTTTTCATCCTGTTAATCGTGTACATCCTGTCAATATTTTTGGTCTTATCAGTCTTCGGCGTGAACCACGGGCGGGACGCCCGTGCCACCTAACTACGACCTGGCTTCTCAATCTGCTTTTGAAAATATTCGCGCCAGCTTTCAGGTAAGGCTGCTACCTTCATCGCGCGGCGCATTGATTCGACATCGCTCTTTTCAAACGCGTACAGCCGGACGATGTCGGCGATAGTCACCTCGTTTGCATCGCGGCTCAACAATTCAATTTGATCGCCGGCTGCGACGGTCCCTTCTTTCGCGACTGCGAAATAGAATCCGGTGCGACGGCTGCGCAGAAATCTCTTGATGATATCTGCACGTCCGAACTTTATCCCCAGTTTGTAGCAGGGTAGTCGCGGCTGCGTCGCGATCAACTCCGCTTCACCGATGCGAAAGCGGTCACCAATGTTGATTCCGTCTTCGAACAGTCCTTCAGTCGTAAAGTTCTCGCCAAACATTCCGTAAGGCAGATTCATCTCGGGCAGTTCCTCTCGCCAAAACTCGTAATGTTCGGAAGGGTAACCATAGACGGCTTTGTGAACGCCGCCATGCACAGACAAATCTGCTTGCCGGTCGCCGTCAAGGTTGAGCGCGCGCAGCATCAAGGGTCCCGGCACCGGCTCTTTGAAGATGCCGGTGGCCACCGGCTCACCGTTGTATTCGACGAGGCGGGGAAGGCCCACATTAAGCGAAATGATTTTCATTAGCTCGATGCCTCGAGAACAAAGATATCAGTTGCCCGCGAGCACCAGCTCAAGCAGGTCTGGCCGAACGGCGAAGCCTTGGCGCTCGTACAGCGTGCGACTTTTTTCTGACGGCCAAAGAATCACCGTATGAACTTCGCGCGCTCTGCACCAGTCGAGGGCCACGGTTAGCATGCGTGTCCCTGTTCCCTGACCGCGAGCTGATTCTCGCAGGTAGAAGTTCGTTATGTAAGCGTGATACTCAGGCTCAGCTCGCGGGTTGGGGATTTTCTCAACCAGCTGTAGCCACAAGGCGCCCACGATGTTTTCGGACTCGGCCACCCAACATTTCCAGAGCCCCCCGTCGTCCAGATGCGCATTCATCCATGCGGCGCATCGCTCGACGAACTCAGCTTCAGACTCGGTCGCGATTCCGGTGCTGGCGCGAAAGTCGTAACGCAATTGGGCCAACGCCGCAGCGTCAGTTTGTTTTGCCAGACGAAGCTTCAGATCATCCATCATCAAACACGGTTTAAGCTCCGTAGGAGCAGAACGTTTATAGCTAGATGATTACGAATAAGTCCAAGCTCCAGAGGAGCGAAACAAGATCTCCGGGCACGTTGCGCTCTTGCGGAGCTTTGAAGTTCCAGGGTTGGCACGTTTCTATGAACATCTCATCCCTACGGGATTAATGGATCATGGTGGACGATTGAGTCAGTCCACTGGTTTTCATTTCAGCGTTATCGTTCGAGCGAGTTGTCCCGTCTTCATATCCCAGAACTTAATGGTCCGATCGACACTGCCGGTTAAGAGGTAGCGATTGTCACGCGTGAATACCAGGCCGTCAACGTCGAAATTGTGGGCCTCGAGCGTGAAGAGTTGGCCGCCTGTCTTCACTTCCCAGACGATCGTCCGGATATAAAGGTAAGCGTCCTGTTTTTGATTCAGTCCGATGTGGCTCGCCGCGATCAAATTTCCGTCATCGCTAAAAGCGATTTCGGACACGCGCGAAATCGCGCCCGCCGTATTTGGCATAGACAAGGTGCGAACTTCATTCCAGTTAGAAGTGTCCCAGAGTTTAACCGCAGAATCAGCGAGGGATGCCAGCAGGCGATAATTGGGACTCAACACCAACTTGAACGCATAAGAAGGATGCGCCTGCCAGGCTCTGGTTTCTTTTCCCGATTCAACGTCCCATTCGCTAATGGTTCCGTCACCGTTGCCTGCATAGATCTTCTTTCCATTGCGGCTGAAGACAAATGAGTACGTGGACATGTCGATATCCGCGGAGTTTCTGTGCACGAGCGATTTCAGTTCGGTCCCCGTCTTCACGTCCCAGAGCTTCAGCATCCCGTCATTGCCTGAAGCGGCGACAATCTTTCCGTCAAGGCTAAACCCTACCGCTTTGACAGGACAGCGAAAGCCGCCGAGCTTGTGGAGCTCGCTACCTGAGGCGACGTCCCAAATTCTGGCAGTAAGGTCGCGACTGGATGACGCGAGGAGTTTTTCATTGCCACTGAAGACTGCCCGGTAAATCATGTTTGTGTGACCGGTGAGAACCTTTCGTACTTCTCCGGTAGCCAGGTTCAGCAATCTGATCTTCGCATCTCCACCGGCCACGACGAGAGTCTTCCCGTCTCGGCTAAGGGCTAATCCGCCCACACCGGGTTTCGGATTTGCCGGCATCGCCGGAGTGGGCCGACAAGGCGCCAAGGTCTGAGCCTGACAGAAAGGAAGAGCGCAGGCGAAGAGCAAAGCCAAACAGCTTGCGAGCAGGATTCTTTGAGCCACAGGGGTCCTCTTTTTGATTGGAAAGAGGTTGAGATGTCGAGGAGCGGGCGGACGGTTGGGTGCGGTCTCGCTTATTCGTTCGCCTTACGAGAACAACGCAAGGCAAACCAGGCAATCATGATCGGGAGGTGTGTCGCGTGCACACCTCCCACACGAAAACAAAGCGTCGTCAGTATGTCATTCGTCCGGGCTACGGCTTGGTCGGGTTTCCAACTTTCCCGGTCAATCCACGATTCGCGAGAATCTTCACTTCCACGCGTCGATTCTGCTGACGCCCCGCCGGAGTCGAATTATCTGCGACCGCATCAGACTTTCCGTAACCCATCGGCGTGATGAAACGCCGCGCCGGAATCTTGTGCCTGATGGTCAGGTACTCGACGACTGATTCGGCGCGGTCTCTGCTCAGACGCATGTTCTTGGCCTCGCCACCGGTTGAGTCTGTATGTCCCGAGATCTCGATCATGTATCCGCTTGAGGCGAGTGCCTTGGTCGCAAATTCGTCGAGTTGCTGCTTGGCTTCAGGAGAAAGTACCGCGCTGTTAACTCTGAAGGTAACCGCCACATGCGCCTGCACGTCGTATTCGTCCAAAGCAGTAACCCGATCGTTAACGGCGGCCACCTGTTGGCGCGCTTCCTGGGCGATAGCGTAGAGTTCGTCCATTTGGTTGGCGATCTTCTCCTGGTTCTCTTCTACCGGCCTGACCCGCGCTTCTGAGGTGACTGAAGCACGCATATCCGATTCCCTGAACCTGATCTTATCGGCGACGAGTTCGCCCTGGGCATCACCACGTCCTTCGACTTCCACAATCAGGCCTCGCAGGATGTCGGTGACCGGGTACTTCTTGCCACCGTGCCAAAATCCACCTTTGCTTTTGATGCTCGTGTCGTCCGTCAGTCTAACCTGATAATCCGTGCGCGTCCGGTCGCGAATGGTGAACGTGTCAGCGTTGCGATCAATCACAACCCCCTCGAATTTCATTTTGGCGCCGCTCGGGACTGGCCTGAAACTTGGGGCTGCTCCAGAACTGGTCTTAACCGTAGAGACTTGCGCGCCGGTTAATGAAGCCCAAGCCAACATCAACGCCAGGCTGCAAGCGAAACTAAACGATCGGTTCTTAATGCTCATGATCGAAAAACTCCTTAAAGAAAAAATTGAATCAGGTCAGCACACTTCTAGTGTTGCCGCGGTCGGGAAGAGGTTTTTGGGGAAGAGATTAAGAGCCTAGCGAACGAAAATTCAAAAATCAACGAGCCGTGAGGATTTCGTTGGTTATAGTTTCGTTGCGATTGCCGTGGGGCCGGATTGATTAGTGGGATTGGATCAAATGAGAAACAGCCCGCTGTTGCTGATGGCTCGGCCACGCCGATGCGCGGCAAGTCTCGGACTTGCCGAAAGCCACCTTAAGAATCTGGCGGTCTATGACCGCAGAAGATCGGGTCACAGACCCGGAGAAAAAGAAGCTCGGCATCGGCAAGTCCGAGACTTGCCGCGCATCAAAGTGGCAGAGCCAGTAACTCCGCTTCGTAACTCCGCTTCGTAACTCCGCTTCGCAATGAAGACCTGACTCAGGCGATTTAGCGTATAGGCAATCGAGATTTCGCCTCAACCAAGCTCTTCGACAGTCTTTGGCCAGTCTTCACGAAGGAGTCGCGACAGCGCCCGGTCCGCAAGTAGTTTGCCGCCGGTCTGGCAAGTAGGGCAGTAGTTTGTTTCGTTGGCCGCGTAGCGAATGCGCTGAATCGGTGTGCCGCAACGGGGGCAAGGCTCTTTGTAGCGACCGTGGGTCGCCATGCCAGTGCGAAACGCGGTGACCTTTTCCGGAAAGCCTTCGCCCGTTTCCACGCGCAGCCGCGCAACCCATTCAATCAATGTGTCACGCGTCGCCGCATGCAATCGCGCTATTTCTTCATCGCTAAGTTTTGGCGTCAGCTTCACCGGAGACAATTGAGCGTGCCAGAGGATTTCGTCTGAATAGGCGTTGCCGATACCGCTGAACAGCCGCGGGTCAGTTAGCGAGCGCTTTAAGGTGTGATTCTCGGACTTAAGGATACGAGTGAATCGGGCGAGATCGATGAACTTGCCGAGCCCTCCCTTACGGTTGGGCTTCTGACTGGTGAATAATTCGACACCGCCGCGATCGAGCGAATTGAGACCCGCTTCACCCTGGACCAAATGCAGCGAGGCGCGCCGTTGAGTTCCGGCTTCAGTCAAAGATAGAGTCCCATTGTCGAAGTGAAATAGCGCAAGCTGCGCCTTGTATTTTGATGAACTGCGTGCGCCCAAAGACTTTCGAGTTTCTGCCTGCCAATGAAGCCGCCCGGCGATCATTAAATGAATAACCAGCCATAATTCATCTTCGAAGCCGATGCAAATTCGCTTGCCAAGGCGCCGCAGGTCCGAGACTTTCCTGCCTTCTACACTCGAGATCGGTGGCGTCGCGGTCCGCAGGAGAAACGGCGAGATGATCTGAACGCTCTTGAGTTCGTGTCCCCGAATTCGGCGATCGAGCGCTTCCAGGTAGACGGTGATATCCGGAAGTTCAGGCATTTTGGAGCAGATTAACTCGGATTTCGCTGAGCGCAAAATTATTGAATATCGCGCCGAAAATTCGGACAAAAATTGCTTGTAACGGAATACGGCGTGTGATAGTTTCTGTTGCGAATTATTTGGCTCTTGACCGTAACCAGAAATTACGGACTGCTTTAGCTCTTCCCCCACCGCATGCGGGCGAGTTCTTTCGTCACGGCAAGCCCAGCAGTCCTTTAAAAGCCTAGAAGGAGAACTAAAAGATGAAAGTCGCGAAATTGCTTGTCGCACTGTCGGGAACGCTTGTGCTGATCGCTATTCTGGTCCTTCCGCAAATCATTGAAGCCCGGCGGGGACGCGCGGCGGTGACGCCAACGCCCAACGTGGTCCAGGGCCAATCAAATGTTACCGTCGGCACGTCGGTACGCAACGATACTTCCGAGAACCTGCGCGATATGAAACAGCTGCCAATCGCCAAGAAAGGCGAGCGCGAGGCCAATAAGAACCCCAAGGTTCCACACACCAAACACAACGACGTAGACGATCCCGTCGTACAGGGCAGTGGAGCGGCTGCGCCTTCGGTGAATATGCCCGGCACGCTCAACAATTTTGACGGCATTCCATTCCCAGGCGTCGCTTGTAACTGCGCGCCGCCGGACACAAACGGCGAAGTCGGCGCGACCCAGTACGTTCAAATCGCCAACGAAGGTTATCAGGTGTTTGATAAAGCAACCGGGAGCTCTCTGCTTGGCCCCGCCGGCATTCAGACCGTTTGGCAGGGTTTTGGCGGAGTCTGCGAGACCGCCGGCAATGGCGATCCGGTTGTCCTTTACGATCAGCTCGCTGATCGTTGGATCATCAGCCAGTTTGCCGGGACCAGCGTGCCGACCGATGAGTGCGTGGCTGTATCAACCACCGGCGATGCCACTGGCTCGTACTTTCGCTATGACTTTCATCTGGGATCGAACTTTTTTGATTACCCGCACCTGAGTGTCTGGCCGGATGCTTACTACATGAGCATGAACGTATTCAATTCAGCCGGCACCGCTTTCCTCGGCCCGCAACCCTTCGCCTTCGATCGAACAAAGATGTTGCTCGGGTTGCCCGCGACGTTCATCACCACCGGTATCACCGGCGGTTCGGGTGAAGAAGTTTACCTGCCGGCAGATCTCGACGGCTCGAGTTTGCCGCCCCTTGGAGCGCCCGCAACTTTCGTGGAATTTCCGGGCGGAGGCTCGTATCGGACCTTCCACTTCCATGTTGATTTTGTGACGCCGGCGAATTCGACATTCACGTTATTTGGCAGCCCGGCCGCTGCGGGATTTACGGCGTTGTGTCCGACCACGCGATCGTGCGTACCGCAATCCGGCACAACGTCAAGGCTGGATGGCATTGGGGATCGTTTAATGTTCCGACTGGCGTATCGAAATTTCGGCACGCACGAATCGGTCGTAGGAAATTACTCGGTTAGTTCCGGTTCAGTCGCGGGCATTCGCTGGTTTGAGCTGCGTAACGTGACCGCTGGGCCAGTCTCGGTTTTCCAGCAGAGCACTTATCAACCTGATTCAACCTGGCGCTGGATGGGAAGCGCGGCGATGGACCAGCAGGGAAACCTCGCGATCGGATACAGCGCTTCGAGCAGCACGATCTTTCCGCAGATTCGCTACGCGGGCCGCCTGTCAACCGATCCGATCAATACACTGGGCCAGGGCGAGGCCACGCTGTTCGCTGGTACCGGTAGTCAAACCGGAACCGCCAATCGATGGGGTGACTACAGCGATTTAACTGTAGATCCGGTGGATGATTGCACCTTCTGGTACACGACGGAATATTATCCGACGACTAGTCAGTTTAATTGGCGCACGCGAATTGGATCGTTCAAGTTCCCGGGATGCGGTGGTTTGCCGACTCCGACGCCAACTCCAACTCCAACAGCCACGCCGACACCTACGCCAACCCCGACTCCGCCAGCAACACCGGCGGCGCCGAGCAATCTGACGGCGAATGCGGTTTCAGCCAATCAAATCAATTTGAGTTGGTCTGACAATTCAGGCAACGAGACAGGGTTCAAGATCGAACGTTGCCAGGGCAACAACTGCACAAACTTTGCCGAGATAGCTCAGGTTGGTGCAAATGTCACGAGTTTCCCGAATACGGGACTGACGCGAAACACGTGGTACCGCTATCGTGTGCGCGCTTTCAATGGCAGCGGAGATTCCGGTTACTCGAACATTGCCTCAGACAAGACGTCGGCGCACTGATCGGCGACCGGCAATCTCAAAAAAAGAAGGCGGATCCGAAATTGGATCCGCCTTTTCTTTTCTTCTCAAGCCTGGAAGTTTCGGAGTTCCACGTTTACCCGGCCGCCTAAAGACGGAACTCCAAACACTCTACGACTTCTGTGTGGCATGCCAGGCCGCCAGAACCTCCGCCTCTCGTTCAGCAGAGAGTCCCGCGCGCATTTTCGCTTGTCGTTCGGCGGGTTGTTTCTTGAACCACTCGAGCGTGGCCTGGGCGGTGTTGCCCACTGGACGAAACGTCAATCCTTTGCTGAGCGCTTTCTTAATACTGATTTGCGAGAAGCCCAGATTCTGCGGACGC
>Ga0070694_100002871_pt1 | contig 10242 bp, 11 predicted proteins | sample KBSK1251metaG_FD_65470 | JGI IMG/M metagenome (GOLD analysis project Ga0070694, IMG submission 65470) | Corn, switchgrass and miscanthus rhizosphere microbial communities from Kellogg Biological Station, Michigan, USA - KBS K1-25-1 metaG | ecosystem: Host-associated > Plants > Roots >... | reverse complement strand
ACAGGCTTATGAACAGCGATATAAACAGCGTCGCATCGATCATATTATGACTCAAGCTAAGTCCCTTGGCTTTCAACTGGTTCCGTGCGTCACCTCGTGATCAAGTTTCTAAGAAGGCACTGAGATCTCACAGAGGTCCACAGAGAATAATTTCCCGACAAACTCCGGAAGCGATGTGTTAAGAGAGGAGCTGTTTTTTGATTCAAGGAGACCCCGACGCATTGAAGCTAGGTCTGCAACTCACGTACATGGGCCCTGACGGTTTCGCCCAGGGTGTCGAGGTTGTAGCCGCCTTCCATGCAGGAAATGATCCGGCCGCCGCAGCTTTCATCGGCCCACTGTTTTACTACGCGAGTCATCTGCACAAAGTCTTCGTCCGTCAGCAGCAACTGGCCCAGCGGATCATCTGCATGCGCATCAAACCCAGCTGAAATGATCACGAGGTCGGGAGTGAATTTCGCGGCGATCTCTTCAATCGCCGAATCAAACGCGCGCCGCTGGTCGCTGGTTGGAGTTAGCGCCTTCAGCGGCACGTTCAGGGTGTAACCGCGCCCGCGGCCTTGTCCGGTTTCCCCGCGCGAACCGGTGCCGGGATACCAGGGGTATTGGTGCATCGAAAAATAAAAGATAGACGGGTCGTCATAGAAGATTCCCTGGGTCCCGTTTCCGTGGTGAACGTCCCAATCGAGGATCGCAACCCGATCGATCTCTTTGTATCGTTTCTGCGCGTAGCGCGCCGCGACCCCGGCGTTGTTGAAAAGACAAAAGCCCATCGCGCGATCCGGCGTTGCGTGATGGCCCGGCGGCCGCACCGGGACAAATGCATTTTTTGCGGCCCCTTCAATGATCAGATCGATCGCCTGACACGGGGCGCCCGCTCCGCGCAGGGCCGCTTCGAGCGAGTCTCCCGACACCATCGTGTCGGCGTCGAGATAGCCCCGGCCTTCGCGCACAGCCTCTTCGACGTGCTTGAAATGCTGCGGCGTGTGACAGGCTTGAATATCGGTCCGTTTGGCCTCGGCTGCTTCAACTTCGACGACGCCTTTCCACAAGTCATCGTCACCCCGTAAGGCGTCGATAACAATGCGATAGCGCTCAGGCCGTTCGGGATGACCAAAGCCCGTATCATGCTTTTCAAATACGGGATGATGAACTATGGCAGTAGGCATTCAAGTGGCACAGACTTCAGTCTGTGAATGTCAATCGGTCCAGGTTCAATTCAGTAAATCACAGACTGAAGTCTGTGCCACTCGCCTCTATTGACGCATTGACGGCGGAGCGGCGTCGAAAAGCTTTTTCGCCAGCGCCTGATCCAGACGAGTCAAGATTCGATATTGCTCCTGCGCTGCCACCTTGTTGTTTTGCTGGATGAAAATCAGGCCCGCGTAGTAATGCGGCAGGGCGTATTCATTCTTGAGTCTGATCGCCGTGCGCAACTCTTCCAGGGCCACCGGGAACCGGTTCAATTTATAGAGGGCAAATCCCAATTCGGTGTGCGCCTCAAAATCTTCCGGCTTCAATTGCGTCGCCACTCTGAGGTGCTCGGCCGCCAAACCATATTGGCTCATGTCGTTGTAACACCAGCCCAGCCGGAAACGAACCTGCGCGTTGTTTGGAGAAATTGCCGCCGTCTTCTGGTAAGCCGCAACCGCATCCTGGCAACGTCGCGGCTTGGAATCGACGTAGTAGACGTCACCGAGCCCGGTATACGCTAAACCGTAATTCGGTTTCTGGCGAATTGCTTCCTGATAGGCGGCGATGGCTTCGTCGGGAGAGTTGAGCTTTCGCTTTGCATATCCCAATTCAAGGTAGGCCTCCGGATAACTTGCTTGCAGGGAAATCGCCTTCTGCGCCGCCGCGGCCGCATCGCCATACTCATTTAATTCATTAGCCGACCATGCGAGATTGTAGAAGGCCGTCGCATTGTCGTCCTTCAACCGCACGCCCTGCTTATAAGCGTTCAGCGCTTCACGATACTGCTTCGTTTGATAGTAGAAAGTGTCGCCGAGTCCCAGATAGGCCGTGCCATAGTCAGGCTTGAGGCGAACTGCTTCCTGATACGCGGAAATCGCCTCCTGCGAGCGCTTCAGTTTGAAATAGGCATAGCCCAATTCCTGATAAGCTTCAGCGTAATCCGCTTTTAACGAAGTAGCTTGCTTGAGCGGTTGAATAGCGTCAGCGTATTGGCCCTGCTCGTTGTAAACCCAACCAATCTGATAATACGGCAAGTAGTAGTCGCTGCGGACCTGGGTCGCGCGGCGATACGCATCCAATGATTCGGAGTAGCGCTTTAGATTGCGATAGGCGTAGCCGAGCTCGTTAAACGCGTACGCATCATTCGGATTCAGCGTCACTGCCTGTTGCAGCGACACCAGCGCCTCGTCATAGTCTTCTTTATCGTTCTGGATCCACCCAATGTGGTAGTAGGCGCTCGCGATTGGCTTCATCGCCACCGCTTTTTGGTAAGCTTCAAGGGCGTCGTCGTACTGCTTCGCCTTGAAGGCCTCGTCGCCCATCGCAACCAACTGTTCGGCCGTGATTCCGCGGCGCGGCGGCGCGGTCGTCGTCGTGCGTGGCGGCGTCGTGCGGCGTGGCGGCGGTCGCCGTGCCGGCGCGGTGCTGCGGCTGGATCCACTGGACGTCGCGGCCCCCGAAGTCGTGCCCCCACCGCCCATGTCATGCTGTGCCATGGCCGTTCCGGCGGTGAAAAAGAGCGCTCCGGCGAGCGCCAATCGTGAAAAAAACCGAATCATCATTGATTGAACTCCATGTGTTAAAGTAAGTAGGCTTTGAGACCTCAGGTACCGAATGAGGCGCAATTATAGAACATCAGCACCCCCCGCGGTAGCTTTGGTGTCAGCCTGATATACCCTCGCATATGCAAGAACGACGACGCGCTAATCGCTTGCGCACGAACATCAACGTGCGCTGGGAAACATTAAAGACGCAAGGAACAGGCTCCGTTTGCGATCTAAGCTCATCCGGATGCTTTGTTTTGACCGGGGGAGAGGTGACGCCGGGAGAATTGGCGCGCCTGGACTTGCGGGTAACGGACGAAATGTTGACGGTTTGGGGCACTGTGGTCTATGCCGTCAGCGAGATGGGATTTGCAGTTCGTTTTCTTTTCGGTGGCCGCGAAGAAGAGGATTTTATGAAGGCGATAAGAGGTTTAGAGGCCGAGGCCGCGAACGAGCCGTAGTGTCTTGCCTGGCGGTTTTCCTTTGCCGCCCCCAATTTGAAAAACTTTTCCGTGGCCAGGCGTTTACGCCTGGGAATAAAAGAGCGATTAGTTTCAAAAGCCCCATTAAAGGGGCTTTGACGGCACCTCCTGTTCTCGCCCAGGCGTAAACGCCTGGCCTACAGAAAACCTCGCGACGAAATTAGCTTGGCACTGAACTAACCCTCCGTTTGACAGTCTGTTTTTGCTACGCTAACTTACCAAGTCACTTCAAACCGCGGTCATCCACTTCATGCGTCCCGTTCGTCTAGTGGCCTAGGACACCGCCCTTTCACGGCGGCGACACGGGTTCGACTCCCGTACGGGACGCCAATTATTTCAATCACTGTGATCGGCATACAAAGGATCAAGGCTCGCTCGCCGCGTTTGACTGTTCGGCCTGGTGCTTGCCATCCGGGAAAGGTATTGATCGGGCCGGGTTCAAGTCCGCGCATCTGGCATTGCACCAGTGCGAGAATCTGATTTCCGATCGAGTAGGAATGAAAAGCCGAGTCGGCTTTCATGATCGTGCCTGGCTTGTTGACTGCTTCAACTAACAAGGCTGACCACTTGGGAATATCGACGTGCTTCATTCTGATTTCCGGTTTCCAGTCAGGCATCGTTGCGCTACTTTGGGCTTTCGAACTGCGTGAAAGTTTCATTTGGAGACGCGCAGATTGGAGAAATGCGCGACCGTTCCCGTTCCAACCCACAATGCAATCTGCCCTGCGCTTTGTCCGTGCTTGAGATCGTTGACTACCAGGACAGGCTGCGGCTCGTCATGCACGTACAAGCGCGCCTTGTCGCCGCGCACCTCGATCTTCACTTTCGTCCACTCGCCCGGCGCGAGGTCTACGTAACTTTCGTACTTTTCTGGGAACTCCTTGCGCAATCGCTGCCACGGGAAGTCAGGGTAAGAGATGTACTGCGTCGAATGGTTGCGCCGCACTTGATCGTCGGCGCGGCCATTCGTCGGGCGCAGGTAAAAGCATTCGTATTTCGCCGCGTCAGGCGAGACGCGGAAAGCTACGCCGACGAAGCCGCGCGCGCCTGCCCCCGCAGCGGCGCCAGGTTCACCCGTCAGTTCGATTTCGATCACGCCGTCCTGAAATTCAGTCTTATTCAAGATGACGAGCTGAATTCCGTCTGCGACGTTGGCCGGCGCAACATCAGTCGCGCGCAACGCTTTGCGCCCCTTGTAGGTCACTTGTTCCGTTTTTACATTGCGGGGCTGCAGCTCGTTGGGATTGTCCAGTGGAATGGTTGTGGTCTTGATCTGTGTGAACCCCGTACTCAACGCCAGCGTCCAAACAGCGATCAAGATAAACATGGGTTGTTTCATCAACCGGCGCGCACGGAAGCGCGGGTCTCGCCAAAGTCTTTGCATAATTCCTCCTTGTTCAAATTATTGACTTCTTAAAGCGATCATCGGATCAACCTGCGTCGCCCGCCGCGCCGGGACGTAACATGCCAGGAGGGCGACGACTGCGAGCAACGCCACGACCGCCGCAAACGTCACCGGATCGGTCGCGCTCACTTCGAAGAGCAGCGTAGACATCACCCGCGTCAACGCGAAGGCGCCGAGGCCGACGCCAACTGCGGCCAGCTTCGTCCCCTGCCCTAACACCATCTTCATCACGTCGGATTGGCCGATGATATTGGCTTGGCCGCCGAAGGCGAGCTGCCACAAGCCATGCGAGATGATCGCAGCGTTCGGGCCGTTCGGCTTCTCCTCCTCCGGCGTGAAGTTGCGTCCGAGCATCGGCTGTACGCCGAGCCCTCAATCAGGCTGCGTGTGACCCGGGTTGAGTTTACGCGGATCGGCTCGCCCTCGGACGAGATGTTCACCCCGCCCGCCGACCACGCGCCGATGGACTCCCAGGACTTCGCCTCCCGCTGAATGTCCAGAAACTCCGACGAGGAAATCCCGAACTTGCGCAAGTTCATCATCGGGAATTCGCTATAGACGCGCACCAAACGATTCGGCTCTTTGTAAAGAGTCGGGCGCAGCAACACGCCACTGACGACGCTGAAAATCGCCGTGTTCGCGCCAATGCCCAGCGCGAGCGTAAGCACGGCAATTAACGTGAAGCGGGTTTCTTCAACAACATTCGCGCGCCGTAGCGCAAGTCTTGCCACAGGTCCGCCACTATCTTTGTCCCCTGATTGTTTCCGAACACACTAGGTTCGGGCTCGACCCGCTCTGCAGGTCGCAGTTCTCGTATCAACAATTCACTTTCGTTCAACTCCGCCAGCGTTCCGCGCTCGGCTTCAGTGGCTCCGCCCGCCAATAACTCTCCGTAGTGGTCTTCCAAGTGCTGCGCGAGTCCCTCAATGATGGCAACTTCGCGGGTCGTCTCAAGCTGCGGGCCGGCAACTCTGTTACTGATTTCGTTCTTCCAGTCAGGCACGGTCGATCCTCAGTTGGTCTTGAACTATGAAAGCTAAATGATCGCCTGTCTCCTCGAACACTTTCAGGCAAACAACGATACCCTTCGGAAACCGCTCTATTTCAGCTCGCCCCCTGCTGCCAATCTTTGTGCGCCCGTTTCTTCCTCGACAATCAATCCATCGAACAAGTGCACGATGCGATCGGCATGCTGTGCGTAATACAAATCATTTTCCCGCAATCATTCATACCTAAGCGCCACCAGCGGATCGACTTTCGTTGCGCGCCGCGCGGGAATGTAGCAAGCGACAAACGCTGTTCCGATCAGAATTAGCGACACTGTAAAGTATACCGTTGGGTCTGCAGCCGAGATTCCAAAGAGCATGCTGGTGATCGCACGTGTTGCGATGAAGGCGATCAATAGACCGCATACCACGCCAATGATCATCAAAGTCGCACCTTGTCCGATTATCAGCTTGAGTATTTGACTAGTGTTCGCCCCCAATGCCATCCGGATGCCAATCTCCTGTTGACGCTGCCCAACTGAATACGCCAGGACGCCGTAGAGTCCTACGCTCGCCAGCGTAAGCGCGAGCACTCCGAATATAGTAAGCAGTGTAGTCGCGCTACGTTGCGGCGCGAACGAAGCCCGCAACCGCTCCTCGAGCGTACTGATACGATCCACCGGAAGGTTTTTGTCCAGTGCCTGAACCTCCCTCGCGAGCCCACCCGCCAACGCAGAGGGGCTGCCATCACGAGAGCGCACTAGCAGAGTCGCTACCGACTGATATCGTTGCAACAGCGGCACGTAGAAGTATGGGCGCGATGGCTCAGTCAATCTTTCGTACTTCACATCGTTGACGACGCCGACTATCTCGGAATAGCTGTGATCATCCTTGTTCCGCGGTATGGAAAGCCGCTTGCCGAGCGGGTCGTCATGAGGGAATATGCTTCGGGCAAACGTCTCGTTGACTATCACGACGTCCGGTGAGTTGGCCCGCTCTTGTTCGGTGAAGTCGCGTCCTTTGATGAGCGCAATTCCCGCAGTCTCGAAATAACGCGGCGCTACCAGATTGTAGTCACAATGAATGTTAGGCTCGCTCGGCGGTTGTCCTTCGACGCGAAACCCGGTTCGCCACGAGCCGCCGAGCGGAGCAGTGACGCTAAGACTCGCGGCACTGACACCAGGCATGGCAGCAACACGCCGAAGGAGTTGTTGGTAGAACAAACTGCCTTGCTGCTCAAGGTATCCGCGCCGTCCGACATCGATGGGCATCAGCAAAATCCTGTCGGCATCAAAACCGGGATGCACAGACTGCGTATTCCTAAGCGTTCTCACGAAGAGACCGGAGCAGATCAGTACCACGACCGAGAGGGCAATCTGACCAACTACCAGCGCTCCACGAAACCTGGAGCGTTGAAGCCCACTCGCGCTTCTGTCTTTCAGCATCGACTGAAGCTCAAGGTTAGAGGTCTCGAACGCAGGCACGATACCGAAGACAAAACCGGTGGCCAGAGAAACGAACAATGCGAAGCCAAGAACGCGTGCGTCGAAGTGCAAGTCCGCCGCCGAGAGGCGCACGCCGGTTAGGAAATCAAAACCAAGCAACAAATTTCTCGACCAGAATGCGACAATGACACCGAATAGGCCCCCGATTGCTGACAACAGTAGCGCTTCCGTAAGCAACTGTCGCATCAGTCTCAGGCGGCTCGCTCCAAGGGCCTGTCGCACAGCCAATTCCCTGCGCCGCACAGTCCCCCTGGCGAGCAAGAGGTTGGCAACATTGGCGCACACGATCAGGAGGACCAGCCCGGCCACACCCATGAGAATAGCCATCCTCGTGCGTGCCTCATCTCGCGCCCGAGGCTGTAGACCTAGTTCGGGAACGAGGGCTATACCTAAACTTTTGTCCGTGTCCGAGTAGGTTTGCTCCAGTCGGCGTGCGAGGTTAGTCATATCGGCCTGCGCCTGCTGAAGCGTGACACCCCCTTTGAGACGACCCAGAACATTTAGCCAGGAAATCTGCCTCGCCTCCAGACGCTTCTCAACGAAAACCGGATCGGCCTGAGAGTACATCGGGAGCGGCAACCAGACGTCGATCACTTCGGTGATACCAGTTCCCGTAAAGCCTTCTTGCATGACTCCCACGATTGTGAAAGGAAAGTTGTTGAGGTTAATGACTCGGCCGACAACGTTAGGATCGGAAGCGAAGCGCTTCTGCCAAAACCCATGACTGATCACAACCACTGAGTTTGCGCCAGGCGCGCTGTCGTCTTCAGGGCCAAAGATTCGTCCAACCACCGCTTGCGTCTCGAGCGCTCGAAAATAATTTCCGGAAACAAGCATGCCCGAGAGCAGCTCGGGAGCGTCGCCGGTAGTTAGATAGACCCCCGTTTGTCTGTACGCAGCAAGATCGGTAAAGCTAGTGTTCTGGTTGCGAACGTCCGCGTAATCAGGATAAGAAAAGGTGCTGAAGTCGGAGTAGTTAAGGGTTCGGCCAACCTGGACAATTTCTTCTGGTCTAGAAACTCCCTGCGGCGCGCGCAAGAGCAGTGCGTTTGTGAGACTGAAGACCGCCGTATTGGCGCCAATGCCCAAAGCAATGGTGAGAACAATGACGAAAGTGAAACCTGGGTTCTTGCGCAGCATGCGCACGCCGTAGCGTAGGTCCTGCGAGAGGTCTTCCCAGAACCATACGCCACGCACGTCGCGGCACTCTTCCTTGATCTGCTCGACTCCGCCAAACGACACCATCGCCGTGCGCCGCGCCCTTTCCGGGCTCATCCCACGACGGATGTTCTCTTCGACCTCACGCTCGAGATGGAAACGTAACTCCTCGTCTAGTTCCCGGTCGAGTTCAGGCCTACGGAAGAGCACCCGGAGCGGTAAAACAATTTTACCCAGCATTAGTGTGGCCCCTTTCCGCTCAGGAGTTCTGCAAGATCAGAGAGATCGCGCCCGCGAAACGCTCCCAGGAATCGGTTTCTGTGGCCAGTTGCTTCCGCCCGGAAGGAGTGAGCTTATAGAACTTGGCGCGTCGGTTGTTTTCAGAATCTCCCCACTCGGAGGCAACCAGCCCTTGCGCCTCCAGGCGGTGCAGCGCCGGATACAGTGAACCCTGATTGACCTTCAGCACGTCCCGCGACACTTGTTGGATTCGCTGCGCGATGTCCCACCCGTGAGTCGGGCCGGACTGGAGGGTTTTCAGCACCAGCAGGTCGAGCGTCCCCTGCAACAGGTCGATCTTCTTTTTAGCCATCCCTTCTCCTCTCAACAATCTACAGGAGAGGAGTGTACAAGCGCTTCTTGTAGATTGTCAACAAGACGGCCCGCCGTTGTGCGTCGGCCATCAAATGTTGAGTAGGCAGAATGCTTCCGAGCGTGCGCGTTAGACTGCAGGTTGTTCGGATTCCTCAGGCGAGAGGTTCTGAAACGCACTGTGGCGAGTGAACGACCAATGCGAATGGATCGTCTTCCAGACACCATTACGGAGCTGATACACCACCGTTGAATTCCAACAACTTCCTATCGACTCGACGCCTTGGGCGTCCTGAAGGTAATTCACCAAGTTGTAGGTCAGGAGCGCCATGTCGCCCTCTATGACTACCTGCGGGTTTAGCATCTCGTAGCGGGAGATCTGAATCTTTCCGAACCACAGACGGTAGTAATTCACCATCGCCTCATGGCCGTCGATGCGGGTAGTCGTAACCGTGTCAAAGTAGGTGATGTCGGGCGCATACAGTTCCAGAAGCCTCCAGGATCGCCTTTGCCCCACCGGTCGAGAGCGCCGCGCTCAAGCGTGAGGATCTGATCGGCACTCGCGACGTCATCGACCGCATGTTGACGAGAAGAACTGCGCGAAATCACTGTCCTTCACTGTCTTAATCCGTCGCTCTGGCTCTTTGAGTTTGAAGCTGCGCCTAGTAGTTCGGCCATGGCCCAAATGAACAAGGAAGCGCTTGAACTTGCTGAAGCGATCCGAGATCTGTTCGTACAGAACCGGGTTCTCGAGTTGTGTGCCACGCTGAATGTGATAGCGGTAGAGGCTACTTACGGCCGCCACGATCGTGTTGACCGTGCGCTCACTCAGATAGCTCTCACTCCTTCTGGTTCGATCCCGTAGCCACTGAATGAAGTGAACCAGTTCGTCTGGCCTCACCCTAAGCCAGTCGACTTGCTCGCGCTCCAGGAAAACGAAAAACCGAGCCAGATGGCGACAGTAGTTCTCCAGCGTGTGCGGAGACTTCTCCAGTGCCAGATGGTCCAAATACAACTTGACCGGCTCGACGAAATCGCAACGTTCGTCGATCAGATAAAGACGCCTGCTGCTACTGGACGTGGCCCAAACCGTTCGCAACATGGATGTCTGCTTGAGTCAGCTCTAGGGCGATAAAGAAAGCAACCAACCGTGCACCGGTGGCCATAGACTGTCTTTCCTGCAAGGCCGTGGATGATACGTGTACGTTGTTAACTTTGAGCAAGGAAATCTGATCTTTCCATTAACGAGTTCGGAAAGTGCAAAGTGTCTTCAAAGGAGGCAGCTTCCTTACTTTACTAACGGGGTCTTTTGCTTCTCCCCATAACAGCACCGCACCTGCAAGGTCGGAACGAAGTGGAGAACCGGAATGGAGCCTG
>Ga0070694_100002864_pt1 | contig 10248 bp, 13 predicted proteins | sample KBSK1251metaG_FD_65470 | JGI IMG/M metagenome (GOLD analysis project Ga0070694, IMG submission 65470) | Corn, switchgrass and miscanthus rhizosphere microbial communities from Kellogg Biological Station, Michigan, USA - KBS K1-25-1 metaG | ecosystem: Host-associated > Plants > Roots >... | reverse complement strand
TACACGCTGGGCATCAAGGAGCAGATGATTTTCCCCGAGATCGACTACGACAAAGTCGAGCGCATTCACGGGATGGACATCACGTTCGTGACGAGCGCCGGGCGCGACGACACCGCGCTGGCGCTGCTCAAAGAGCTGGGCATGCCGTTCCGGGCGGAAGCCGCGGGCGCGGCTGGCGCCGCAGCCTAGGAGAATTCATGGCAAAGAAGGCGTGGATCGAGCGGGTCAAGAAGGGGCCGAAGTTCAAGGTGCGGCGCTACTACCGCTGCCGCCGTTGCGGCCGCAGCCGGGGCACGCTCCGCAAGTTCGAGCTGTGCCGCATCTGTTTCCGTGAGCTGGCGTTGCGCGGGGAGATTCCCGGCGTGCGCAAGGCCAGCTGGTAAGAAGGACCAGAGGGGACACGAATGAGCGTTATTGATCCCGTCGCCGACATGCTGACGCGCGTGCGGAACGCCTGCCTCGCGGGCCACCGCCGGGTCGACATGCCGGTGTCGAAGCTGAAAGTCGCAATCGCCACGATTCTCCGTGACAACCACTACATCCAGGACTACAAAGTCGTGGATGATGGCCAGCACGGGTTGCTGCGACTGTACTTGAAGTATCACAACGACGCGCCGGTGATTCGCGAGCTGCAGCGCGTGTCGTCGCCGGGCCTCAGGCGCTACGTCAAAGCGCGCGAGATTCCGCGCGTGAAGAACGGGCTGGGCATGGCGATTCTCAGCACGCCGCAGGGACTCATGACCGACCGCGAAGCGCGCACCGCCCGGGTGGGCGGCGAAGTGCTCGCGGTGGTTTGGTAGGAGACGAGCGATGTCACGTATCGGCAGGAAGCCCGTCGCGCTGCCCAAGGGTGTTACGGCGCAGATCGACGGCCACAAAATCACGGTCAAGGGACCGAAAGGCGAAATCAGCCGGACCTTGCACGAGGATATGGGGCTGGGGCTCGAAGACAGCACGGTCGTCGTCAAGCGCCCGTCCGATGAAGCGCGCCACAAGGCGCTGCACGGCCTCACGCGCACGCTGGTCGCGAACATGGTGGAAGGCGTGACCAACGGATTCGCGAAGTCGCTCGAGATCCAGGGCGTCGGCTACAAGGCCGAGCCGAAGCCGTTCGGCGTGCAGCTGGTGGTCGGGTTCTCGCATCCGGTGCCGTACCATGCGCCGCAAGGCATCAAGATCACGGTGACCAACAACGTCCTCCTCAAGATCGAGGGCGTCGACAAGGAACTGGTGGGCCAGGTGGCCGCGGAGATCCGTAACGTCCGGCCACCCGAGCCCTACAAGGGCAAAGGCATCCGCTACGTGGGCGAACAGGTCCGGCGGAAAGCGGGCAAGACGGCCCAGGCGGCGAAATAACCCATGCGCTCCCCACGAAGAATCAAAACCGCGGCAGATAACCGCTATCGCCGGCACCTGCGCGTTCGCAAGAAGGTCGAAGGGACGCCGGAGCGGCCACGACTCGTGGTGTTCCGCTCGTCCAAGCACATCTACGCGCAGCTGGTGGACGATCAAAAGGGCGTCACGCTCGCCGGCGCCGCGGACACGTCCGAAGGCGTGCAGGTCGACGGCAAGGGCAAGGTGGCGCGGAGCTTTGCGGTCGGGAAGCTCATCGCGGCAAAAGCGAAAGAGAAAGGGATCGCCAAGGTCGTATTCGACCGCGGCGGATATCAATATCACGGCCGCGTGAAAGCCGTTGCCGATGGGGCTCGTAAGGGAGGCTTGGAGTTCTAATGGAAGAGCAAAAAGAAGCACCGGAAGCTCCTGCGGCGGCGCCGGCCGCGCCGGCGGTACCGGCAGCGGCGGAAGAGCAGCAGCAGCAGCAGCAGCAACAGCAGCGACCGCCGCGAGGTCCGCGCGGTCAGGGTGGAGGCCGCGGTGGTCGCGGTCGCGGCCGCGGCGGCGAGCGGCGTGACGGCGGCGATCGCGGCGGCGCGCGCGAAGGCGACGGCATGGTCGAGAACGTCGTCGCGATCAATCGCGTGGCCAAGGTCGTGAAGGGCGGCCGGCGCTTCAGCTTCAACGCGCTCGTGGCGGTCGGCGACGGCAAGGGGCAGGTCGGGATCGCAACCGGCAAGGCGAACGAAGTCAGCGAAGCGGTGCGCAAGGCGGTCGAGGCGGCGCGCCGCCATATGAACGACGTGCCGCTCACCGGCGGCACGATTCCCCACGAGATCATCGGCAAGCACGGCGCAGGCCGGGTGTTGCTCAAGCCGGCCGCGTCGGGAACGGGCGTGATCGCGGGCGGTCCCGTCCGCGCGGTGCTGGAATGCGCGGGGATCCGCGACATCCTGACCAAGAGTCTCGGCTCGACGAATCCGCACAACATGGTGCGCGCCACGATGGACGGGCTGAAGCGCCTGACTACCGCGCGGCGCGTCGCGCGCGAGCGCGGCATCGAGCCCGAAGCGATTCCGTATCGCGCCCGGCAGGAAGGCGGTCCTCCCGAGCGGGCGGTGACCCATGGGTAGGCTGCCACCGACTCGGAAATACCGGAAACGCAAGCCGGGCCGGGATCCGGTCATGCCGCCGCCGAGCAAGGGCCAGCTGCGGATCAAGCAGGTGCGCTCGGGCAGCGGCAAGCCGCGCCGCATGAAGCGGACGCTCGCAGCGCTCGGCCTCAAGCACCACCAGGACGTGGTCGTGCACGCCGATCATCCGGCGCTGCGCGGTATGCTCGACCAGGTGCGTCATCTCGTGGAGGTGACGGCGGCGACAGGATCAGAGGGCGAAGCCAAAAAGCCGAGAGGGAAGAAGGCAGATGCCAAGAGCTAAGGCGAAAGCCACACGGAAACCGCGGGCGAGGGCCAAGTCCCGAGCCCCTAACCCCGAAGCCCAGTCTCCGCGCCTCGCGTTGCATGATCTGCAACCACCGCGCGGCTCGCATCGCGCGCGCATTCGCAAGGGTCGGGGTCCGGGATCGGGGATCGGCAAGACCGCCGGCCGCGGCGGCAAGGGGCAAACCGCGCGCCAGGGCGGGCACGTCCGTCCCGGATTCGAGGGCGGCCAGATGCCGCTCATCCGGCGCATCCCCAAGCGCGGCTTCACCAATCCGTTCAAGCAGCCGGCGCAGGTCGTGAACGTGCGCCATCTCGTGCTGCTGGCCGAAGGCGTCGAGGTCACGCCGGAGACGTTGTTCGGCGCCGGTCTCGTCCGGCGTCCCGACCACCCGATCAAGCTGCTCGGCACGGGCGAGATCTCGGGACGCAAGTTCGTCGTGAAGGGCGTGGCGGTGTCGGCGAGCGCGAAGCAGAAAATCGAGCAGGCGGGCGGTACCATCGCGTGACGGCGCCGATCCCCAATCTGTTCAAGGTTCCCGAGCTCAAGGAAAAGCTCCTGTTCACCTTGCTGTGCCTCGTGATCTACCGGATCGGGGCACACATCGCGACACCGGGTGTGAACGTGGACGCCCTGGCCGACTTCATGAGCACCCGGGGCACGGGCACGCTGTTCGGCCTGTACGACCTGTTCTCGGGCGGCGGCTTGAGCCGCGCCACGGTCTTCGCGCTCGGCATCATGCCCTACATCTCGGCGAGCATCGTGTTCCAGCTCGCGGGACCGGTGTTCCCGATCATCGAAAAGATGCAGCGCGACGAAGAGGGCAAGAAGACGCTGACGCAGTGGACGCGCTACGTCACCGTCGTCCTCTGTCTCTTCCAGGCGTACGGCTTCGCCATCTTCACCGAGCAGCTGACCGGCGCGGTCGCTCAACCGGGGTGGGGTTTCCGCATGACCACGGTGCTCACGCTCACCACCGGCGGCGTTTTCGTCATGTGGCTGGGCGAGCAGATCACCGAGCGCGGGATCGGCAACGGGATGAGCCTGCTCATCTTCTTCTCGATCATCGAGCGCATCCTGCCGGAAACGGTGAACACGTTCGAGGCCCTGAAGACCGGCACGCTCAGCTTCCCGGTGCTGCTCATCGTGCTGATCATGATGATCGGCGTTGTGGCGGGCACGGTCGCGATCACGGTCGCGGCGCGCCGCATTCCGGTCCAGATCCCGCGCAAGGTGATGGGTCGCGGCCGCATCCGCGAAGGCCAGAAGACGTTCATCCCGCTGCGCATCAACTCGGCCGGCGTGATGCCGATCATCTTCGCGCAGTCGCTGATCATCGTGCCGGGCACGGTCGCGACGTTCAGCGGCGTCCAGTGGCTCAAGAACTTCGCGGAATACTTCAATACGACGTCGGTGTGGTACATCATATCGAGCGCGGTGCTGATCGTGTTCTTCGCGTACTTCTACACGTCCATCATTTTCAACCCGGTGGACCTGGCGGAGAACTTGAAGAAGCAGGGCGCGTTCATCCCCGGCGTGAAGCCGGGCGCGGCGACCGCCGACTACATCGACGAAGTGCTCACCCGCATCACGCTGCCCGGGGCGCTGTTCCTGTGCTTCGTGGCACTGTTGCCGATGGTGATCTCGACCACGCTCAACATGCCGTTCGGGTTCGGCGGCACGGCGCTGCTCATTGTCGTCGGTGTGGCGCTCGATACCGTACAGCAGGTGCAGCAGCATCTGTTGCTGCGGCAGTATGACGGCTTCATGAAGGGTGGTGGCCCCGGCGGCGGCACCTCACGAGTTCGCTTCCGCCGCTAGTGTTCATACTCATCCTGGGAGCACCAGGCTCAGGGAAGGGGACGCAAGGGAAGATCCTCGCCGAGCGTCTCGGGCTACCGAAGATCACGACGGGCGACCTGATCCGGACGGCGATGAAGCAGGGGACGCCGCTCGGACTGGAAATCCAGAAGTATTACGACGAAGGCAAGCTGGTTCCGGACAGTGTGGTTCTCGGCATGATCAAGGACGAGCTGGATCGCCCCGCAGCGAAAGGGGGCGCGATCCTCGACGGCTTCCCGCGGACCGCGGCCCAGGCCGAGCTGGTCGACAGAACCCTGGCGCAGCGCGGCCAGCGGCTCAACCACATTCTGCTGCTCGATGTCACCGAGGAAGAGCTCGTGCGCCGCATGAGCGCGCGCGCCCGGGTCGAAGGCCGCACCGACGACACGCCGGAAGCGATCGCCACGCGGCTGCAGGTGTACCAGCGCGATACCGCGCCGCTGATCGCGCACTACGCCCAGCGCGGCATCGTGCACCGCGTCCCCGGCACCGGGACGGTCGAACAAATCACCGGAGAGATCAAGCGGATCATCGGCAGATGATCACGATCAAGTCACCGCGTGAGATCGAGACGATGGCGGCCGCGGGCCGCATCGTCGCCGAAACGCTCGCGCTGATCGGGCGGAGCGTCCGGCCCGACATCACGACCGAGGAGCTCGATCAACTCGCCGAGACGTTCATCCGCGACCACCCCGGCGCGCAACCGTCCTTCAAGGGGCTGTACGACTTTCCCGCCACGCTGTGTACGTCGATCAATCAGGAAATCGTCCACGGCATTCCGTCGCACAAGCGCGTGCTGCACGACGGCGACATCGTGAGCATCGACGTGGGTGTGTGGCTGGAAGGATTGCACGCGGACTCGGCCGCCACGTTCCCGGTGGGCGACGTCAAACCGGAGGTCTCACGCCTCCTCGAGGTGACGCAACAGGCGCTGGCCGCGGGCGTGGCCCAGGCCCGCGCCGGCAATCACGTCGGCGATATCGGCCACGCGGTGCAGCAGGTGGCGGAGAAAGCGGGTTACTCCGTCGTCCGGGAGCTGGTGGGCCACGGGATCGGCGCGTCGTTCCACGAGGAGCCGCAGGTGCCCAACTACGGCAAGCCCAAACGCGGCCCGCGCCTCGTGCCCGGCATGACGATCGCCATCGAGCCCATGATCAACATCGGCGGCTCGGCGATCCGCACCTTGGACGATAAGTGGACGGTGGTGACGCAGGACGGATCGCTATCGGCGCATTTCGAACACACGGTGGCCGTGACAGATAACGGGCCCAGGATTTTGACGACCACATGACGTAGGGGCGCAGCATGCTGCGCCCCTACACCAATCCTCACCCCGCACCAGCCTGTTTCGCGCGCGCCTGTTCCGACATTCCCGACAAGTTCGCGTTGACGTTTTCCGTTGCCCCATCGATCGCCGTCTTTGCCAGCATCCCCGCCACGCGCGCGTCGCTCACGGCGTTCTTGTTGCCGATGTGCTCGATGGTTTGGGCAAGCGCCAGTAGGCGGCGGGCGCGCTTGACGACCTCCGCGGGGGGCCGCGCCGCGGCCGCCAGCGCGTCGTCGATCGCTTGCGCGCGGCCGGGATCGGCTTTCGGGATCTTGTACGCGCGCGTGACCCCCTCGTAGGCATTCGCGTCCTCATCGATCAGTCGTCGGAGCTCGCCGCGCAGCTGATCCGCTTCGGTGAGGATCTCGCGGGCCTGGGCTTCGACCGCTGCGTACGCCTTTCGCCCCACGGTCAGGCGCGCCACCATCGCCACGAGAGCCGCGGCCAGCGTCCCGGCGAGCGCCGCGGCGCTGCCGCCCCCCGGCGTCGGGGCTCCGCTCGCCAACTCGTCGATCCATCCATCGAGCGCAGGGCCAGCGCCGGGAGCGGGAGCTGGAGCGGCGGCGCGAATCTTCGTTTCGAGGACGTGCTCTCCGGCGCTGGACAACCGCAGCGCCGTTTCCGCGGCACCGATGAGCGCGCGCTCGGGAATGAGACCGACGATCTCGCTCTTCTGCACCCCCACGCCGCGCTTCTCCGCCCGGACCTTGATCGCATTGAACACCACCGCGGGTGAGGTGATGTCGATGTCCAGAAGATTCATGGAGACCTGCGCGAGCCCGTCCACAATAAAACCGCTCGCCTGCACGCCGGGCAATCCGCCGCCCGAGGTGCGAATCTGTTTCGCGATCTCTTTGGCGATCGTCACATCCTGCGTATCCAGATACACGTTGAATGCGACGAGAAACGGCCGCGCTCCGATCGCCGTCGCGCCCGCGGTCGGGTGCACCCGCTTGGGCCCGAAATCCGGATCCAGCTGGCGGCCGCGCATGCCCTCGAACTCGCCCTTGCGCACGTCCGGCAGCAGCACGCGATCGGAGCGTGACGCGGCGCGCGCGTACAGAAAGACCGGAATCTCGAGCTCCTTGCCGACGCGCTCACCGAGCTGGCGGGCGAGCGCGGCGCAGTCCTCCATCGTGATGCCGGAAACCGGCACAAACGGCACGACGTCGGTCGCGCCCATGCGCGGGTGCTCGCCCGAATGCTTCGTCAGATCGATGCGGGCCGCGGCCACACGCATCGCCGCGAACGCGGCGTCCACTGCCGCTGCGGGTGGCGCCACGAACGTGAACACCGAGCGATTGTGGGCGGCGTCGCTCTGGACGTCGAGCAGCTGCACCCCGGCCACGCCCGCAATGGCCGACCGCAGCGCGTCGATCGTCGCGCGATCCTTGCCCTCGGAAAAGTTCGGTACGCATTCGACGAGCGCAGCCGGCATTAGGTCTTCCTTATGAGTTCGAGGAGCCACTTATGGATCGCGGCATTGCCCGCGACGATGGAACCCGCGCCGTCGCTCTCCACGCTCAACACGTCCGCTCCGCCGTCGGCGCGCGTGATGATGCCACCCGCCTCACGAATCAGCAACGCACCCGCCGCGATGTCCCAGGGTGCGAGCTGCAGCTCCCAGAAACCGTCGAGCCGTCCGGCAGCCACGTCGGCCAGGTCGAGCGCGGCAGCGCCCGCGCGCCGGATGCCGCTGGCGGCGCCGGTCACGGCGGCAAACTGGGACAGATAGACGTGCAGCAAGTTCAGGGTCTTGAAGGGGAAACCCGTGCCGATCAGCGCCCGCCGCGGCTCTGTGACCGCCGAGACGCCGAGGCGCGTGTCTTCTTCGAACGCGCCGCCGCCGCGGACCGCCCGGTAGGTACGTTTGCGGCACACGTCGTGGACCACACCGGCCGCCAACTTGCCGTCGACGACGCAGCCGACGCTCACCGCATACTGTGGGTAGCCGTGCAGGAAGTTCGTCGTGCCGTCGAGTGGGTCGATAATCCAGACCAGCTCGCCGCGCGCCAGGCGGGTCGGGGACAGCTCTTCCCCGACGATGACCGAGTCCGGCTCGTCGCGCGTGATCACTTCGGTGATCATGCCCTCGGCCGCGCGGTCGACTTCCGTCACGAAATCGTGCTGCGATTTCTCGGTCCACGTGTTCACCGTGGGCCGCACCGCGGTGCGCAAATAGTCGGCCGCCCGTACCGCCGCGCGCTCGGCGAGCTTGACTAAGTCGTTGTAATCACGCACCTTGCTGCCCCGTGACCAAACGCGTATTCAGCGGCATCCAGCCCTCCGGTGAGCTGCACATCGGCAACTACCTCGGCGCCGTTCAGAATTGGGTGCGGCTTCAGAACGAGCACGACTGTCTGTTTTGCGTCGTTGACCTGCACGCCATCACACAGCCGTACGATCCGGGCACATTGTCATCGCTGACAATGGATATGGCGGTGAGCCTGTTCGCGGCCGGCCTGGACCCGGACAAATGCATCGTCTTCGTCCAGTCGCACGTCGCCGAGCACACCGAGCTCAACTGGCTGCTGACGACTGTGACGCCGGTGGGCGAGCTCGAGCGCCAGACGCAATACAAGGATAAGGCGCAGCGCCAGGAAAGCGTCGCGATGGGGTTACTCGCCTACCCGGTGCTACAGGCGGCTGACGTACTCCTCTATAAAGCTAGCCTCGTTCCGGTCGGGGAGGATCAGGTCCAGCATCTCGAGCTGATGCGCGAAATCGCGCGCCGCTGGAATGCGCGCTATGGCGAAGGTTTTTTCCCCGAGCCCCAGCCGCTGTTGACCAAGACCAAGCGCGTGCTCGGACTCGACGGCAAGGCCAAGATGTCCAAGAGCCTGGGAAATACGATCGGGCTGTTCGAGTCGCCCGAGGCGATCTGGGAGAAGCTCAGGCCTGCCGCGACCGACCCCGCGCGCAAGACCCGGAAGGATCCGGGCACGCCGGAGATCTGCAACATCTTCACGATCCATCAGGGGTTTTCGCCCGCGGCGACGGTGGAAGAAGTCGCGCACAAATGTCGCACGGCGGGGTGGGGCTGCCTCGATTGCAAGCGGGTATTGGCGGACAACATGATCAAGACGCTCACGCCGATTCGCGAACGCGCCGCGGCCTTGCGGCGTGACCCGAAGAGTGTGCTCGAGCGTCTGCGCGATTGCGCGAGCCGGGCGCGCTCGCTTGCGCAACGCACGATTGCCGACGTGCGCGAGAAGATGGGGTTCCTCCGACCATGATGATCGACCGGTTGATTCAGATCTTCCGCCTCGACCTCATGCTCCAGATCGCGCTCGCGACGCTGCTCGGCGGCGCGATCGGGCTCGAGCGGGAGCTGGGCGGCAAGCCGGCCGGCCTGCGGACCAACATCCTGATCTGCATCGGCTCGGTGCTGTACACGCACCTCTCCCTCGCGATGCTGACCGGCAGCACCGGAGCGATCCCGGTCGGCACGGACACGACGCGGGTCGCCGCGCAGATCGTGACCGGCGTCGGCTTCATCGGCGCCGGGACGATTCTGCACGCGCGCGGCGCGGTGGTCGGTCTCACCAGTGCGGCGACGATCTGGGTCGTGGCGGCGATCGGCATCGCGCTGGGCAGCGGCTATTACCTCGAAGGCGTCGGCACGACACTCGCCGTGATCGTCGTGCTTGCCGGGCTGGGACGCGCCGAGAAGATCATCCAGAGCCACTCGCTGCGATCCACAATTACCGTCCACGCGCACACCGGGCCCACCGTACTCGAGGAACTGGAGACGCTGCTGCGGCGCACCGGCCTCGACGTGCTGACCGTCTCGAACCGGCAGGAGAACGTGGACCTCGTGATCGAGTTCCAGATACGAGGCTCGAAGCGTCTCTACGACCAGGCCGTGATCACGCTGCTGCATCATGATCACGTGCGCACGGTGTCGACGGGAGAGTGAGCCCGGCCGCGCGTCGTCTCGTCGTCGATCTGGCATCCCCGCGCGCCGTGTGGCGGATTCCGCGAGCGCGCGTGGTCGAAATCAAGAACGCGCTGGGTGAAGGTTGGGACGTCGCGGAAGTCAAAGCCCCGGCGGTGTCCGATGGCGATGGCGGATCCGGGTCTCCCGAAGCGATCTCCGTAACCAAGGGCGCCGAGATCTACATCGGCTTCGGCGTCCCATCCGGCGTCGCGGCCGCAGGGAAGGGGACGCTGCGCTGGGCCCACACCGCCACCGCCGGCGTCGGGTCGAGCCTCGCGCCGCTCGCCGGCAGCGGCGTCGTGCTCACGAATTCGGCCGGCGTCCATGCCGATCCGATGGCCGACTGGGTCATCGCGGCCATCGC
>Ga0070694_100002862_pt1 | contig 10250 bp, 10 predicted proteins | sample KBSK1251metaG_FD_65470 | JGI IMG/M metagenome (GOLD analysis project Ga0070694, IMG submission 65470) | Corn, switchgrass and miscanthus rhizosphere microbial communities from Kellogg Biological Station, Michigan, USA - KBS K1-25-1 metaG | ecosystem: Host-associated > Plants > Roots >... | reverse complement strand
GCTGCTGCGGCTCGAGCCGGGGATGGGGCCGGAGGCGATCCGGCACGTGCACCGCGAGAACCTGCGCACGCTGATGCTCGCCGACCCGGAGAGCGCCGACGAGCTGGCCGTGACGCTCCAGATCGACAACGTCCGCCGCGCGCGCTTCAAGTCGGGGACGATCCCGGTGTCGGACGTCCTGCTCCGGGCGCTGCCCGCCGTCCGCGCCCACCTCGCCGGCCTCTGGGGCGGGCGGGACGCCTTCACCAGCCACCACCAGGCCGAGATCCGGGCGGTGCTGGCCACCGCGGATCCGCGGATCGAGACGCGGGTGATCGGGCCCGCGGGCCACTGGGTGAGCTACGAGGCGGCCCGGGAGGTGAACGCGCTGGTTCCGGAGCTGCTGGCGCGCCGGGCCTCGTGAGCGCCGGCGCGCCGTCCCGCCTCAGCGCCCCTGGAACTGCGGGCGCCGCTTCTCGGAGAAGGCCTTCACGCCCTCCTGATAGTCCTGGCTGTCGAAGCAGTCCTTGATGAGCTTGTCGAGCAGCGCGTAGTCGCGCCGGTCCTCGGGGCGCAGCAGCTGCTCCACGCTCGCCTTGGCCGAGCGCAGTGTCAGCGGGGCGTTGCGCGACATGGTGAGCGCGTAGTCGCGGGTGAAGCGCTCGAGGTCGGCCTTCGGCACCACCTGGTTGACCAGGCCCATGCGGAGCGCGTCCTGGGCGCTGAAGTCGGTGCGGGCGGTGAAGAAGAGCTCCTTGGTGTAGGCCGGGCCGATCAGCGACATCAGCTTCTCCATCCCCTTGTAGTGGTAGCCCAGGCCGAGGCGGGCCGCCGGGATGCCGAAGCGGGCGTCGTCGGCCGCGATGCGCAGGTCGCAGGTGATGGCGATGGAGACGCCGCCGCCGATGCAGAAGCCGTGGATCATGGCCACTAGCGGCTTGCCGAGCCGGGCGAGCGACTCCCCGCCCGCGCCGGAGATGCGGCGGTACTCCTCCTCGTCGGCCGCATTGCGCCGCCGGTCCTTGAACTGGGAGATGTCGGCGCCCGCCACGAAGGCGGCCTCGCCGGCCCCGCGGAGGATCACCACGCGGATGGCCGGGTCGGAGGCCAGGTCGGCCACGTACTCGGGCATCGCCTGCCACATCTCCTGGCTCACCGCGTTGCGCTTCTCCGGCTGGTTGAAGGTGATCCACCCGATGGGGCCGTCCTTCTGAAGGAGCAGCTTCTCGGTCGTCGCGGTCTCGGTCATGCTCGCTCTCCTGGCGGTGGGGATGCCGACGGAGACTGGTGTATCCCGGCGGCCCGGCCTTCCGCAAGGGGGGCGGACATGGGGTATGCTCGGCGGGGCATGACGAGCCGGCCGAGCCACCAGGACGCGTGTCGAGCCTTTCGCTGGGAGGAGAGCGCCCGGGCCCTGGGCTGGGCCGCGGGCGAGCCGGTGAACCTCGGCCGGACCATCATTGACCGCCACACGGGTGTCGACCGCCCCGCGCTCCGGTGGCTCGGCAAGCGCGGCGAGGACCGCACTTACTCGTTCGACGAGCTCGGCGAGCTGACCGGTCGCTTCGCGAGCCTGCTGCGCGCGCAGGGAGTCGGGCCGGGCGACCGGGTCGCGGGCTTCCTGCCGCGCGTCCCCGAGATGCTGATCGCGATGATCGGCGCCTGGAAGGCGGGCGCGGTCTACGTGCCGATCTTCACCGGGTTCGGCCCGGACGCGGTGGAGTTCCGCGTTCGCCACGGCGGGGCCCGGGTGCTGGTCACGCACGGAGAGCACCGCGCGCGCCTGCCCGAGCCGATGCCGGGGGGCGTCGCGGTGCTCACGGTCGCCGGCGGCGGCGAGGTCGGGCCCGGCGACACCGACTTCTGGCGCGTGATGGATCGGCACCCGGCGGTGGCCGAGCCGGTTCCCTGCCGGCGCGACGAGCCGGCGGTGCTCCTCTACACCTCGGGATCCACCGGGCCGCCGAAGGGGGTGAAGATCGCTACCAACTTCCTGATGGCGATCCACCCGCACCTCGTCTACGGCGCCGATCTCCGGCCCGACGACGTCTTCTGGCCGACCGGCGATCCCGGCTGGGGCTACGGGCTCGTCTGCTACATGGGCGCGCTCGCCCTCGGGGTGCCGGTGCTCTCGCTCGAGGCGGCTCCGACCGCGGAGCTCTGCGTGGCCCAGCTGCGCGAGCGGCGGGTGAGCAATCTCGCGACGACGCCGACCTTGCTGCGCGGGGTGATGGCGCTCGGCGCCGCCGCGGTGGGCGGCGTCCGCCTGCGCGCGGCGAGCAGCTGCGGGGAGCCCCTGAACGCGGAGGTCGTGCGTTTCTTCCGCGAGCACTGGGGCGTCACGGTGATGGACCAGTACGGCTCGAGCGAGTTCGGGCTGCCGGTCGGCAACTCCGGCGTCGTGAACATGGCGGTGAAGCCGGGCTCGATGGGGCTGCCGCTGCCGGGCTCGACCATAGCGGTGGTGGACGAAGCGGGGGACGAGGTGGGCCCCGACGTGGTGGGCCACGTGGGGATGAAGCCGCACCCCGAGGGCTACTACTCGCTCGGCTACTGGAACGACGCGGAGCGGGATCGCGAGGCGTACCGGGGCGGGTGGCTGACCGTCGGCGATCTGGCGCGGCGCGACGCCGACGGCTACTTCTGGTTCGAGGGCCGCGCCGACGACGTGATCAAGAGCGCGGGGTACCGGATCGGCCCCTTCGAGGTCGAGAGCGCGATCCTGAAGCACGAGGCGGTGGCCGAGGCCGCGGTGGTGGCGAAGCCGGATCCGCTGCGGGGGCACATCGTCAAGGCGTACGTCGTGCTCAAGCCGGGCCGGCCGGTGCGGACCGGGCTCGCCGACGAGATCGCCCAGGTGGTGAAGACCCACGTGGGCCGTCACCAGTACCCGCGCGAAGTCGAGTTCCTCGCCGAGCTGCCCAAGACCGAGACCGGCAAGATCCAGCGATTCCTGCTGCGGGGGCGGTAGGCCGCTCCGCCGGGTCCGAGGAGGAGAAGATGGCCGCGTACGAGGTGATCACCGGCGGGTCCGCCTGGCCGGCCCGCTACACGTTCTCGCCCGCGGTGCGCGCCGGCAACCTGCTCTTCATCTCGGGCACCACCGCGGGGGACGAGCAGGGGCGGATCGTCGGGCCGGGCGACATCGCGGCCCAGACCCGCTACATCTTCGAGAAGTTCGGCCGGCTGCTCCGGGCCGCGGGCGGCGGCTTCGAGCACATCGTGGAGACCACCGACTACGTCACGACCACCGAGGGCTACGCCCGGACCGCCGAGGTCCGCCGGGAGTTCTTCGGGAGCCGCTTCCCCACCGCGACCGGCGTGATCGTGGCCGGGCTCCTGCGCGAGGGCGCCCTGATCGAGATCTCGGCGGTGGCGGTGCTGCCCGACCCGGCCTGACCGGCCCAAGCAGCCCAACCAGGAGGACACCATGGCCGACCCCCAGCTGATGGATCGAGCGTTCCAGCGCATCATGCGGGCCCTCGTCGAGACCGGCCGTGCGCCGCACTACGCGGAGCTCGGGCGGGCGCTGGGGATGACCGCCGAGGAGGGGCGCGCGCTCCTGCGCGACGTCATGGCCGCGTACCCGATCGGCTGGCTCCACCCCGAGACCGACTACATCGCGTCGTTCCCGCCGCTCAACAACCTGCCCACCCAGTACCGGATCACGGTGGGCGGCGCGCAGCGCTGGTTCGCCCAGTGCGGGTTCGAGGCCACCTCCGCGACGTGGCTCTTCCCCGGCCAGACCGTGCGGGTGGACGCGGCCTGCCTCGACTGCGGAGACCCGGTGACGGTGGAGATGCGCGACGGGCGGATCACCTGGGCGGATCCCCCCGGGGTGGTCGGCCACCTTGCCTTCGGCTTCGGGCCGTCCCGCGGCCGCTCGTACTATCTCTGAACCGGGATGAACCTCTTCCGGTCGGAAGAGCACGCGCGGCGCTGGAGCCAGTTCACCCCGAGAGCCGAGGGGGGCTTCATCACGCTCCCCGACCTGGCCGGCTTCTTCGGCACCGAGAGCCGGCGCCACATGCTGGACCCGGACTACCTGTCGGTGTGGTACCCGCGCCGCGCGGTCGAGCGCCGCGCCTATCTGGAGTCGATCGGCAAGACCTCGCCGTTCTGGATGGGCACCCCCGATCCCCCCACGTCCTGAGCCCACATTCTAGAGGAGAGACACCTGCATGAAAGCGATCCGCGTCTCCGAGTACGGCGGCCCCGCTGTCCTGAAGCTCGAGGAGATCCCCACGCCCCAGCCGGGGCCCGGGCAGGTCCTCGTGCGCAACCACGCGGTGGGCATCAATCCGGTCGACACCTACCTGCGCTCGAACACCGACAACCGCGGCCCCAAGCTGCCCTACACCCCGGGCGGGGACGCGGGCGGGGTGGTGGAGGCGGTGGGCGCGGGCGTGACCGCGGTGAAGCCGGGCGACCGCGTCTATGTGGGCGGCACCGTGACCGGCGCCTACGCCGAGCTCGCGGTGTGCGAGCAGGGGCAGGTGCACCCGCTCGCCGCCAGCGCGAGCTACGCGCAGGGCGCGGCGATGAACGTGCCGTACGCCACCGCGTATCACGCGCTCTTCAATCGAGCGCGCGGCGAAGCCGGGGAGACGGTGCTGGTGCACGGCGCGAGCGGCGGGGTGGGCATCGGGGCGGTGCAGCTGGCGCGGGCGCGCGGGCTCACCGTCATCGGTACCGCCGGCACCGAGAAGGGCCGGCGCATGGTGCTCGAGCAGGGCGCGCACCACGCGCTCGACCACACCGCGGCCGGCTACCTCGAGGAGTGTGTGAAGCTCACCGGCGGGCGCGGGCCCGACGTCATCATGGAGATGCTGGCCAACGCGAACCTCCAGAAGGACCTGGGCGTCATCGCCACCCGCGGCCGCATCGTGGTGATCGGCAACCGGGGCATGGTGGAGATCAACGCGCGCCTCGCCATGAACAAGGACGCGGCCATCCTCGGCATGGCGCTCAACCACGCCACCCCGGCCCAGCTCGCGGGCATCCACGCCGCGCTGGTGGAGGGCCTGCGCAACGGCTCGCTGCGTCCGGTCATCGCCCAGGAGCTCCCGCTCGCCCAGGCCGCGCGGAGCCACGAGGCGGTCATGGCGTCGGGACACCACGGCAAGATCGTGCTGGTGCCCTAGAGGAACTCGGCGCGGACCTGGCCGACCGGGTCGAAGCGCGCTTCGATGCGGTCGCCCGGGTCGAGGAGGTACTGGCGGGTGAAGGAGCCGGACATGACCTTCATGCCGGCCTCGAGGGCCAGGCCGAGCTCGGCCAGCTTGTTGGCGAGCCAGGCGATCGAGGCGACGGGGGTGCCGAGCACCTCGCTGCCGAGCGCGCGCTCGGCGACCGCGCCGTTCACGGAGAGCTCGAGGGTCACCTTGGCCAGATCGAAGCCGGTCGGCACCGGGACCTGCGCGCCGGTCACGTAGGCGCGCTGCTGCGCGTTGTCGGCGAGGCTCACGTTGAGGTCGGCCGCGAAGTCGCCGCGGCGCTCGATGATCTCGAAGGCGGGGGCCATCGCGGAGAGCGCGGCGGCGGCCCGCTCGGTGGTCACGCCCGGCCCGCGCAGGGTGGTGCCCATGGTGAGGCACAGCTCGTTCTCGAAGCCGGGGCGGATCAAGTCGGCGTGGCGGAAGCGGGTGCCGCTCGGCTGCTCGCCGCTCTGCAGGAGGAAGCCCAGCACCGGCTCGTGCACGCCCTGCTGGGCCTGCATCGCCTTCGAGGTGAGCCCCACCTTCCAGCCGGCCTGGCGCTCGCCCGCGGCCACGTGGCGGGCGAGGACGCCCAGCTGCACGCGGTACGCCTCCTCGCGGCTCAGCCGCTTCATCCACTCGGGACCCGGGGCGGTCCGCTGCCGGGCGCACTGCCAGAACGCGTCGATCGCTTGCTCGATGCTCACGGGTCTCCTCGGCGTACCTCGCAGAGGTACGAGCGGAGCGCCACCGTCCCGCTGATCGGGTCGGCCGCGTCCGGATCGATGAGGTTGTTGTAGTTGGCGCTGCCGGGGCCGTCGGCGTCGTAGCCGGGCAGGCCCAGCGGCGGGCACGCCTGCCACCAGCCGAACTGCGCGCAGACCACCTCGGGATCGAGGCTGCCGTTGAGCCGCGCCCGCGCGCGCATGGCGCCGTGCGGGGTCTCGACCACCACCCAGTCGTCGGCGCCGATGGCGCGCGCCTTCGCCGCATCCGGATGCAGCTCGGCCAGGGGCTCCGGGCTGTGCCGCCGCAGGCGCGGCAGGCTCCGGTGCTGGCTGTGGCAGAACTGCACGACCTTGGCGGTGGTGAGGCGGAGCGGGAAGCGCGCGGCCAGGTCCGGCCGGCTCACCGGGCTCGCGGCGGGCTCGACGTAGTCGGGCAGCGGGCTCTGCCCGTGCTCCGCGAGCTGGGCCGAGAAGATCTCCACGCGCCGGCTCGGGGTGGCGAAGCCCGCCGAGCGGCCGTCCGGGCCCGGCGCGGTGTAGCGCTTGAAGCGCGCCTCGACCGGCACCCGCACCCCGCCCGGCCGCGCGCGCAGCTGCTCGAGCGTGACCCCCGACGGCTCGAGCGCGAAGCGATGCCCGGCGTCCTCGCTGCCGTCGAAGAAGGCCTTGCCCAGGCCCAGGCGCCGGGCCAGCTCGCAGACGATCCAGGTGTCCGAGCGCGCCTCGCCCTGCGGCGCCACCACCGCGCGGCGCAGCTGCGCGAAGCTCTCGCCCGCCTGCGTCGGGCCGAAGCCCACGCGCAGCCCCTCCCGCTCCCACGCGGAGGAGACCGGCAGCACCACGTCGGCCATCGCGGCGGTGGGGGTGAGGAAGAGATCGGCGTAGACGAGGAAGTCGAGACGCTCGGCCGCCGCGCGGGCCACCGCGGCCCCCGGCTGCGAGAGGAGCAGGTTCGCGCCGAAGCCCACCACGCCGCGCACCGGATAGGGCGTGCCGTGGAGAATGGCGCGATAGAGATCGGCCGCGGTCACCCAGCCGTGTCGCGCGGGGCCGAGCGGCCGCTCGGCGAGGCCGATGGCCTTCGCGCGCTGCTTGTCGGAGAGCAGCGAGAGCGGCCCCAGGTCGTTGACGGCCGGGCGCGCCGGCCTCACGTTGCCGCCGGGAGCGTCCCAGCAGCCGGTGAGCGCGTAGAGCAGGGAGAGCGCCCGCACGGTCTGGGTGGCGTTGGTGTGCTGCTCGAGCCCGGTCCAGTGGAAGTAGGACACCGGCCGCCGGGCCCAGAGCAGCCGCGCGGTCTCGACGATCTGCGCGGCCGGGACCCCGGTGATGGCCTCGACGCGCTCCGGCGGGAAGCGCCGGCAGAGGGCGGCGTAGGCCTCGAAGGCGGGCACGCAGGCGATCGGGCCGCCGCGCCCCGCGCAGATCACCGGGCCGGTGAGCGCGGGCTCGACGACGCGCTCCACGAACCGCCCCGCGGCGGGGTCGTACGCGACCGGCCGCGCCGCGCCACGGTCCCACGCCACGTGATGGGCGGGGTGGCCGTCGGGCGAGAGATCGGAGGCCGCGAGCAGCCGGCCGGTGTCCTCGCGCACGAGTAGCGGCCCGTTGGTCCAGTCGCGCACGAAGTCGCGATCGTACCAGCCCTCCGCGATCATCACCGAGGCCAGCCCGAGGGCGAGCGCGCCGTCGGTGCCGGGCCGCACGCGCAGCCACTGGTCGGCGCGCGCGGCGGGGCCCGCGCGCCGCGGATCCACCACGATCAGCGCGGCGCCGCGCGCGGTCGTCTCCGCCACCGCGGTGGCCTGGGCGAGGTAGGCGGTCGACGGGTTGTGGCCCCACAGGAGCAGGCACGAGGTCCGCTCGAAGTCCGGGGTGCCGATGTCGGCCCCGAAGGTGAACGCGGTCGCGTAGTCGCGATGCCACGCGCAGAGCTCCTCGGCCCACACCATGTTGGGGCTGCCGAACGCGCGGATGAGGCGGTTGATCCACGGGAAGCCGTCGGAGACCGCGGTGCCCGAGGGGGTGGTGACCGCGAAGGCCACCGCCTCCGGGCCCTGGCGCTGGGCGAGCGCGCGCATGCGCTCGGCGGTCCAGTCGAGCGCCTCGTCCCAGGTGATGCGCACCCAGCCCGCGTCGGGATCGCTCCGGGGGCGCGTGCGCCGCATCGGGTGGAGCAGCCGGTCGGGCGCGTAGACCAGCTCCGGCGCGGCCTGGCCCTTCACGCACAGGTGCCGCCCGGTCGGATGCGACGGGTCCGGCTCGACCGCGACCAGCCGGCCGTCCTCCACCACCGAGACGCAGCCGCAGCGCGAGCGGCACAGCGCGCAGAAGCCGGGCACCCGCTCGGTGGCCATCGAGCCGGCTAGCGCGCGGGCGGGTTCAGCAGGTAGCGGAGCGCCTCGGTCTGGCCCGGCTGGAGCTCGAGCACGCGGCGGAAGGCGTTGAGCGCCTCGCCCTGCTGCCCGCTCTGCCAGTACGCCTTCCCCAGGTCGAGGAGGGCCGAGGCCTGGCCGGGGTCGCGCTTGACGTACTCCTCGAGCAGACCGATGCCGCCCTTCAGGTCGCCCGTGGCGAGCGCTTGCCGGCCGCCGTCGCGCAGGGCCGCGAGCAGGTCCTGGCGGGTGCCGGCGTCGCCGGCCTGGCCGAGGCCGCGCTGGACGGCGGCGAGCGCGTCGGTCCACGAGCCCGCGCTCAGGTGGGCGCGCGCCAGGTCCACGTACGCGCGCGCGTCGGTCGGGCTCAGCGTGAGGTAGTCCTTGAGCCGGGTGGCGGCCTCGGGGTACTGGCCGCGGGCGAGGGAATCGCGCCCGCCCTCGAGCAGGGCCTGGGCCAGCACCGGGACCACGTCGCCCTGGCTCGGCGCCAGGCCGAGCGCCTTGCGCGCGCTGTCGATGGCGGGGCCCCACGACTGCTGGACGATGTAGGTCCGCGCGGTGTAGAGATAGGCCTCCCACGACTTGGGATCGCGGGCGATCACCGCCTGGAACTTGGCGAGCGCGTCCGCGTACTTGCCGGACTGGAACAGCTCCTTGCCCTGGGCGAGCAGGGACTCGATGGTCTCGACCATGCCGAGCGTCGCGCAGCCCGCGACCATCGCGACCAGGACCAGCGCGATCAGGGCGAGGGCGCGCCGTCGCATGCGGCGGGCGCTCAGCGCAGGCCGCGCAGGAGGCCGGTGGCCTGGCCGAGCAATCCGACGGCGGGCGCGGTGCCTTCCGGGGGGAGCCGGTCCACCGCTTGCGGCAGGATCTGGGACAGCAGCGCGGTCGCGGCTTCGGGCGGCAGCCCCACGCGGGCGGCGAGCTGCTCGACGAGGCCGCTGCCGAGCACGCTCTGGATCTGCTCCGCGCTCACCGGGAGATTCTGGCCCGTGCCGATCCACGACGCGACCACGTCGCCCAGGCCCTTGGCCTGAAACGCTTCCACCAGACCGCCGAGGCCGCTTCCGCTCGAGCCGCCCAGCGCCTCCATCGCGGCGGTGACCAGCCCCGCGTGCGCTTCGTTGGCGTCGAGCGCGTTGTTGATCGCATCGAAGAGACTCATGATGTCCTCCTGGAGATCGAGCGGCCGTGCACCGGCGATCATGGAAGCGCCGCGCCGCCTTGTCAAGGCGGGCACGCTCCGCCTTGACAAGCGAGACGGCGCCGCCTACACCTTGGCCATGGGCGCTCTCTCGCCGGACGCGGTGGCGCGGTACCGTCGTGACGGATTCTACTTCCCGATACGCGTGTTCTCGGCCGAGGAGGCGAGCGCGTATCGCGCGCGGCTCGAGGCGGTGGAGCGGGCCCACGGCGGGCCGCTCGGCGGTCAGCTCCGGCAGAAGGGCCACCTCCTGTTCACGTGGCTCAACCGGCTGATCCGGGATCCGCGCATCCTCGACCCGGTCGCGGACGTCCTCGGCCCGAACCTGCTCTGCTGGAGCTCGAGCTTCTTCGTCAAGGAGGCGCGCGACCCCGCCTTCGTGTCGTGGCACCAGGACGCCACCTACTGGGGATTGAGCGAGCCGGACGTGGTGACCGCGTGGGTCGCCTTTTCGGAGAGCTCCGTCGAGAGCGGCGCCATGCGCATGATCCCGGGGACCCACGCCGCGCAGGTGGCGCATCGCGACACCTTCGCCCGCTACAACCTGCTCTCGCGCGGCCAGGAGATCGCGGTGGAGGTCAACGAGTCCCGCGCGGTCGACGTGGTGCTGCACCCGGGCGAGATGTCGCTGCATCACGTGCGCATGTTCCACGGCTCGCCGCCCAACCGCTCGGCCGATCGCCGGATCGGCTACGCGATCCGCTACATCCCCACCCGCGTCCGCCAGCTCTCGGAGGTGCGCGACACCGCGACGCTCGTGCGC
>Ga0070694_100002858_pt1 | contig 10255 bp, 5 predicted proteins | sample KBSK1251metaG_FD_65470 | JGI IMG/M metagenome (GOLD analysis project Ga0070694, IMG submission 65470) | Corn, switchgrass and miscanthus rhizosphere microbial communities from Kellogg Biological Station, Michigan, USA - KBS K1-25-1 metaG | ecosystem: Host-associated > Plants > Roots >... | reverse complement strand
GCCACATAAACATTCAGATCGTCAACGCGCAACCGCACGACCAGATTGTCGAAGAAGATGCCTTCACCGGTTTGCGCCACGCTGTTGCGCCGGAAATGCAGTTCCAAGCGGAAAGCGACATCCGAGTTATCCGGGATCGCGCTACTGACCGCAAAGACTCCATTAAACCCAGACACGAAGGGCTTCCCCGAAAGGTGCGTGAACCCATTGGTGGAGCCAGAGGTCGAATCAATAAACAGCAGATTCGTAAAGCTATTGCCATTGAAACCGCTATCATCCAGCGCGGTCACCGACGCCGTGTTCTGATAAGGCCGAACCCTCAAATAGGCGGAGTCCACTTGATTCCCACTGATCGAGTCTCCAGCGAAGTCCGCGTTGACATCAACATCGAATGAGTCTACGACCGCATTGAGTTGAGCCGCCAACTCCGGGTTGGAAACTTTGCCCGTGCTTGGATTGACCGTCAGTCCCGGCAGCACGATCTTCTGCGTCGTCCACCAGCGAGTGTCATCGTAAATGCCGCTCGGATTGCTGCGATTCAAACTGCCGATCCCATAACTCGATCCAAGGCCACTCGGATCGCCCAGACTCGCCGTCGAGCCGTTGTTGTCTGCATGCTTGCTCGTCGTCAATTGCCACGGCCCGGTGAACGCATCGCCGTTCGGCGCAGGCGCTGGATTATCAGGCCGCAAGCCCCAGGCCGATTCGGGAATGACGATGATCCCGTTGCCGCCTGGATCAGCCGTCGGCTCAAAGCGCGTCCGGTAAATGATGATCTTCCGATTGACGATCAAGACGAATGACGTCGTGATGGGTGGGCCGTTGGCCGGAGTGATTGTCGCGTTGAAGGTGATCGCCTGCCCGGTGCGATTGACGCCATCGTCAAGGAGCGTGATTTGAAAAGCCAGCGCCTTACTACCGCCACTCGTAATGCTGCCATAATCCAACGATGCCGCTTGTCCCGGCGATTGACCATTGATCCGAATAAGACTTGCCGGAACCTGGCTGGCCGCATCAACCGCGACTTGCACGTTCACGCTGCTCGCCGCGACCACCGTGGGATCAGCCACCATCACCGCCGCAGTCACGGTTTGGTTGCGGCTGATGTATAGATCGGAACTAGCTCCGGCCGTGACCAAGGCGACATTGAGATTCAGCACTGGCTGTGCGCCCGCCGTGAAGTTGCCGGAGGCGATCAGCGCATAGCCCTGACGGTTCGAGTCAATCGGTTGATTACCGGGCTGAGCCAGGATTTGCATCTGGCCATTGCCGGGCACGTTCGCGCCGATCACCCGCACGGTGTAAGTGCCAGGCACCGGGTATTGAATATAGACCGCCTCGACGGGATTTTTATTATCGAAGGCGGCGCCGCCCGCTGCTTGCGTGTAGGCGTTGACGAAGTTGACGTTGCCGCGGTAGACCGCGCCTTGCGGATCCGTAACTTCGAGATCGAGATTGTTGACGAGCGGAGTAACGGCACCCACCGATGCTTTCGGATCGCTCCACACCAGCGTAATCCGCAGCGGCTCGACAGTGCTCACATTGGTCAATTGATAGGTCTGCGTTTGGCCCGTCATAATCGCCGCGTTCGGCGCGGGCCGCGTCCCATCCACTGCCGTCGCGCCGTTATAAACATCGGCCAGCACTTTCAACTCGCGCCGGTCACCCGTGAAGTAGAGCGCGTCATCAAGCGCGATTCGGCCCCAGCCTTGACCGAAATTCGGCAGCGGGCCACGGGCGCCGCCCGTGCCATCACTGGCCGTAAAGCCGCCCGTCATATTGCGGCCTGAGTTGAGAATGATCGCTTTGACCAGCGCGTTCGAGGGCGTAAAGCCGTTGGGTGCGTTGCGCGCGCCGCTCGGATAATAGCCATCGGTGAAATACTGGCGCACAAGCAACGCCCCGCCCGCCACCATTGGTGAAGCGAAACTGGTGCCGTCAAAAGCTGAGAGGCTGCGGTTATTGTTCGGGCTGGCCGGGTTGACGGCGGCATCAGGCCCAGTGGACGAAGTTCGCACCGTGCTGCCGAATTGCGAAGTCGTGACGCCCGCGCTTTCCGTCGCAGCAGTCACCGTCCCCGGCGCGGAGATGTCCGGTTTGATGCGGCCATCAAGCGTCGGCCCGTGATTGCTGTAGTCAGCGATGTTCTCGACGTTTCCGTTGGCCGTTGGGCTTTCCGTCGCGGCGACGACGATATTGTTCTTCGCCGAGCTGGTGATTTTCATCGCGCCCGCATCGTCATTGCCGCCGGAAAAGAAGATGTTGTAATCGCGCAGCCGCCACATCGTATCATCAATGTCGGAAGCGTCTTGATCGTAAGGAACCGGCGGCGGCGGGCCGTAGCTGTTGTTATGCACGCGGACGCCGGTGTCGTAAGCCTGCTGATGAATGAGCGCCTGGCTGATGTTGTCCACGCCGGGCAATTGGCCGCTCGGATGGCCGACATCCTGAAAGACCATCCGCGCATCGGGTGCCACGCCGTCACCGCTGGTACGTGTCGTGATGCCCGGCAGCGCGCCACTGCCATCGGCGTTGAAGTCGCGGCCCACGGCGATGCTGGCCGTGTGCGTGCCGTGATAAACGCTAAATCCTTCATCGTCGTCGTAAGCCACCGCATTGAAGTAGTTCGCGTTCGAACCGCTGCCAGTCTTCTGAGTCGGATCGAGCGTCTTGCCGCCGTTCGGATTGGCGGCATTGTCAATCAAGCTGCCGTTGCCAAGTAAGTAATAGGTCAACACCTTGTTATTTGGATTGGTGATGCTGACCGGAAGCAAGCCATTGACGAGTGACCGCGAGGTAACGGCAAAAGAGAGCGTCTGTGAGGAAGCTTGTGCGTCGAATCTGAATTGCGCGTGGTCGCTATCCATCCCAGAATCTGCTACGCCGTAAATCTGCCCCGCACCCGTCAGCCCGTTACGATAGAGCGGCGTATCATTGCCGACGATGCCCGATTGCACCACGCGCACGCCGTTATTGTTCTGCGCGCGGTGCGGGCGGCGGCGTTCGATCCATTCGATGCCTTCGACCGAAGCGAGCGCTGTCACCAGGCTCGGTAATTGCTCCGGCGCGACGCGCGCCACGCCCCACGCTCGGCCATCATTACGCTCTTCAATGATCGGCTCGGCAGCGGGATTGATTTGGGCGATGGCTTGCCGCGCAGCGGCTGAGTTTTCGCCGCGAAAAGTCAGGAAAGAGATGGCGACAGTTTCCGGATTATCCAAATCCGCGCTCGTCATTGAACCCGATGCCAAACCATCAGCGGTGCGCGCTAGTTCGCTTTCAACTTTCAATCCGCTGCCATAAGCGCCCACCCAGCGAAATTCGCCACGGCTGCGCGCCGCCATCAATTGGCTCTCGCGTCCGCGCGGCGCTTTGATGATGTAGGCATTGTTCGCCAGATAACCAGCTATCTCATAACCATTCGCGCGCAAGCTTTCCGTCCATTGCGGCGTGATGCGGTCGGGATATTGAACGATAAAGTAAGCTGCTTCACTCCCAGCTTGCTGCCCTGCGCGCGCCGCCAATCGTGAAGCGCGCGCGCTCAAGCTCGTCGTCTCTAACTGCGTCTGTCCGATGCGAACCGCCGCAGGCTCGCCCGCGAGCGGATCGAACTCAGCGTTGCGCAGCAGTAGCATGCGCGGATTGCGCAGCTTTTCATCCAACTCGCGCATACGCGATTGCCACGCAGCTTCACGCTGCGCCGCCGCCTGACGCGCTTGTAATGTTCGCTTGGAATCAACGCGAGCGCCGCTCGCATTGGTGCGCGCTGTGGCAAAGGCCAGAAAGAGCGCGGCCACGGAAAAAGCGAGCGCGGCCATGTAAAGCGTAGGCCGCCGAGAGTAAGGCAATGGCATAACTTTTCAAAAACAGGTCAACGGGGCACGAATTAGGGGTAGGGTGCGCGGCAGATGGTCAATCGGGCTTCCCGCGATCCGCTAGCGCGACTTCAAAGAAACACCTACGATGCATTTAGTCGTCTAGGTGGTGCGGATGGTCACACGCTGTCGCAATTATTTTTGGCTCATGGCTTAACCCGCGGCGGTACCAGCCTAGCCGAAAATGTCTTTGACCTTGTCGCTTAGCTTCCGCCCGCCTTCTTTGCTCTGCTTGTCTTCAATTTCGGCAAGCTGTTCGAGCAAGCGGCGCTGATCGCGGTTGAGACGCTTCGGCGTGACGATGGTCGTGACGACAAATAGATCGCCGCGCCCGTGGCCTTGCAGTGAAACGATGCCTTTGGCTTTGACGCGGAAGATGGAGCCGGTTTGAGTGCTTTCTGGGATAGTCAAGGTTTCATCGCCGTCGAGCGTCGGCACCACGATCTCCGCGCCGAGCGCGGCTTGCGAAAAGGTGATCGGGACGTTGACGTAAAGATTGCTGCCCTGCCGCTCGAAGAGTTCGTGCTCTTTGACGTGGATCACGACATAGAGATCGCCGCGTTTGCCGCCGCTCGTGCCCGCCTCGCCCTCGCCCGTGATGCGCAACCGCGCGCCCGTATCTACGCCCGCCGGGATTTTGACTTCGAGCGCTTGTTCTTGCTCAATGCGCCCAGCGCCCTGACAGGTTTTGCAATGGCTGGCAATTACGCGCCCCGTGCCGCGACATTGATTGCAGGTACGGCTGACTGAAAAGAAACCTTGTTGGAAACGCACCTGGCCCGCGCCGCCGCACAGATTGCAAACGGTAGGCGAAGTGCCTGCCGCTGCGCCTGAGCCTTTGCACGTCGCGCAGGTTTCAAGGCGCGGAATGTTGAGTTTGGTCTTGTAGCCGGTGGCGGCTTGTTCGAGGGTAATTTCGAGATCGTAGCGCAGATCCGCGCCACGCTGCGGCCCACCGCGCCGCGAAGTACGCCCGCCGAAAAGATCGCCGAAAAGATCGCCGAGAATGTCTTCGAAGCCGCCGAAGTCCCCGCCCGGCCAGGCGCCTGAAGCCGCCGAAGAACTGATGCCCGCGTGTCCGTAGCGGTCATAGCGCGCGCGCGTCTCGGTATTCGAGAGCACGCTGTAAGCTTCAGCCGCTTCCTTGAATTTGTCTTCGGCTCCCTTATCGCCAGGATTGCGGTCTGGATGGTGCTGCATCGCCAGGCGGCGGTAGGCGCTCTTCAATTCCTGCTCGCTGGCGGTGCGGCTGACGCCGAGGATTTCGTAGTAGTCGCGTTTGCTCAATGCTGGTCACCTTTCGCTATGGTCTCGTTGCCGGCGCTGTAGGATAGCATAACTGGCCAATGATGGTGGAGACCTTTCAGAGAGGCGAGGAGTGAAGGGGCGGAAGGGTGAAGGGTGAAGGGGTGAGGGGGTGAAAAGGACTCTGTCACCCTTTCACCCCCTCACCCCTTCACTCCTTCATCTTCATTCTGCTTTGGCTTCTTTCTTCGCTGGCAGCGCCGAGGAATTGAACATGGCTTCGGTCAGCCGCCGCCCGCAGCTTTCGAGTTCTTCGAAGGCCGTGCGGATCTTGCTCACCTCTTCGCTGGTCAAGGCGGTCTCCGCGTGATTGAGCGTTTCGCGCGTACGCTCCTGTTCCTCTTCCGGCAGCATCCAGCCGAATTCGCTGAAGCTGCGCCGCGTGCTCTGGATCAAACCATCAAGCCGGTTGCGAACGAGTACCAGCTCTTTGAGCATGCGGTCGGCTTGAGCGTTGCGCTGTGATTCTTCGATCAGGCGCGTGATCTCTTCGGGGCTCAAACCCGAAGACGGCGTGATGCGCACGGCCTGTTCGCGCCCGGTCATCTTTTCGCGGGCGGAGACGTTGACGATACCGTCGGAATCTACCTCGAAGCTGACCGTCACCTGCGGCGTCCCGCGCGGCGCCGGAGCGATGCCGATGAGTTCGAATTTGGCCAGGCTGCGATTGCCGCGCGCCAATTCGCGCTCACCTTGCAAGACATGCACTTCGACTGAAGATTGATTGTCGGTGACGGTGGTGAAAGTCAGGCTCTTTTTGAGCGGGATGGTTGAATTGCGCTCGATGATCTTGGTGAAGAGTCCGCCGCGTGTTTCGATGCCCAAACTGAGCGGGAGCACGTCGAGCAGCACCAGTTCCTTGACTTCACCTGTGAGCACCGCGCCCTGAATCGCCGCGCCAATCGAGACCACTTCATCAGGATTGATTTCCGCCGATGGCTCCTTGCCGAAGATTTCCTGCACGCGCTGATGGATGATCGGCGTCCGCGTCTGCCCGCCGACGAGCAGCACTTTGTCAATATCCGTAGGCTTGAGCTTGGCATCCCAGAGCGCTTTCTGGCAGGGATCCAGCGTGCGTTCGACCAGATCGCTGATCATCTCCTCGAATTGCGCGCGGGTGAGCGTCTTGTTGAAATGCTTGGGCCCGAGCGCATCGGCGGAGATGAACGGCAGATTGACGTTGGTGTCCATCGCCGAAGAGAGTTCGCACTTGGCACGCTCAGCGGCCTCTTTCAAACGCTGGAGCGCGAGACGGTCAGTGCGTAGATCAATCCCGGTTTCAGTCTGAAACTCGCGCGCGATCCATTCGACGATCCGCTGATCGAAATCTTCGCCGCCGAGGAAGGTGTCGCCTGAAGTGGCGAGGACTTCAAAGACGCCATCGCTCATTTCGAGGATCGAGATGTCGAAAGTCCCGCCGCCCAGATCATAGACTACGACCTTTTCTGTTTGCTCGCGGCCCAAACCGTAAGCGAGCGCAGCAGCGGTCGGCTCGTTGATGATGCGCTGAACGTTGAGACCGGCGATTTTGCCCGCGTCTTTCGTCGCCTGGCGTTGAGCGTCGTCGAAGTAGGCGGGCACGGTGATAATCGCTTCCGTCACGGTTTCGCCAAGGAAGTCTTCGGCGGAGGCTTTGAGGCGCTGAAGGATGATCGCCGACATCTCCGACGGGCTATAGTCGCGCCCGAAAACACGCACGCGCGCATCACCGTTGGTGCTCTCGGTGATCTCATACGGCGCACTGTCACGCGCCCGCTGCGCTTCAGGCGAATTGAATTTGCGCCCGATCAGACGCTTGACCGCGTAGACGGTGTTGGTCGCATTGGTCACGGCCTGCCGTTTGGCGATCTGGCCGACCAGCCGCTCACCCTTTTCGGTAAAGCCGATGACCGAGGGCGTCGTCCGCCCGCCTTCCTTGTTGGGGATGATCTGCGTCGAGCCGCCTTCGAGGACTGAGACGCAGCAGTTGGTAGTTCCTAAATCAATGCCGATAACTTTACTCATAAGATTCAATCAGCGTTGGAAGTGAGCATGGGTCACCAGTGGGGACAGCACCCGCGCTTCACTTGTTATGCTCTTCTTGATCATGGCCGCGTCATCATGGCCGCGTCGCTACTTTCACGCGCGCCGGGCGCAACAGCCGGTTCCCAATCGTGTACCCTTTTTCAATCTCCGCAATGACGGTATGTGCTTCATAGCCGGGCCGTGGTTCGATAATTACTGCTTCATGCAAGTTGGGGTTGAAAATTTCTCCCGTGGCTTCAATCGGCGCGACGCCGCAGCGTTCTAGCAAAGCACAAAATTGTTTGTAGATGAGTATCATTCCTGTAATGAATTCTTCACCAACCGGCTCGGTCATCGTGTGGCCAAGCCCGCGCTCGAAATTATCCAGGAGCGGCAAGAATTCCTTGAGCAGTTCGCCTTGAATGGTTTGCCGGGCGACTTCCTGCTCGCGCTCATAGCGCCGCCGCACATTGTCAAATTCAGCCTGCCACTGAACGAGACGCTGACGCAGCCGCTCATTCTCCGCTCTCAACGCTTCCAAACGCTTATTCATAGCCTCTGAGTTCGCCCCTGGCTCGGAAGGGTCAGCCATTGAAGCTGAAGCGGTGGTGAGTGGCTCGCTCTCGACCTCGTACTCGAATTTACTTGCCGTGCAGTCAGACGACTGACTGACTGCTTTTTCAACCGCTGTGCCTTCTACAGGTTTTGGCGGCGCGGCGGTCTTGCCTGCGGCTTGCTCGCTGGCCTCGAGCAATCGCGCGAAGGCGGTAAATGGATCGGTCTCGTTCTCAGTGGAACCGAGCGGCAAAGATTGTTGCGTAGTTTCTGACATAACCATCAACCATTCAGGGCTGGAAATTTGGAATGAACGATAACAAGATTATGTTCTTAACAAGATAATATTCTTCTGGGGCGAGTTGAAACCGAAGCGGGCGGGCTGAAACTCGCTTCGAGCTGGGGGTTGTTTAGTTCAGGGCGCTTCCGGGTGCGTTGGCCAGGGCCTGTTCGAGCAAACGCGCGACGTAGTTTACCACATTTATCATCCGCGCATACTCCATTCTTACCGGCCCCACGACGCCCAGGCTGCCGACCACCTCATGGCCGTAGCTGTAGGGCGAAGTGATGATCGTGCAGCCGCGCAGGCTCGGCAGGTTGTTCTCTGCGCCGATGCGGACGCCGACCGACAATTGGGGCAGCGGCGAGACACATTCATTGAGCAGCTTGACCAAGCGGCTCTTTTCTTCAAAGATGCGGAAGAGTTCGCGCATCCGTTCGGTGTCGGCGAAATCCGGTTTGGCGATCATATTCGAGGCGCCTTCGACGAACACCTCCGGGTCGGCATCACCATTGCCGCTCAAGCCCCTTTCGCAGAGCAGCACCGCGTTCTGAAGCAAGCGATCATACAATGCCTTCTCCTCTGACATCCGCTTGAGCAGTTCGATGCGGATCGCCACCAAGCTCAGGCCGATGAAGTTGGCATTCACATACCGCGCCGTCCGATCCAGTTCGTCTTGGGTGAAATCTTCGTCTACCCAGACCAGCCGATCCTGCACTAACCCGGCACGCGAGACCGTAATGACCAGGATGCGGCCATCGCTCAACCGTACAAACTCAATGTGTTTGATGATGTCGTGGGCAAGACTCGGCGAAACGACAACCCCGACACTTTCAGAAAGATATGAGAGCAGATGCGAAGCACGAATCATCAATTGATCAGCACTCGGCCACCGCTCGCCGAGCATCCCGCGATGAATCATGGTCTCATCTATTTCGGACAGGCGCGTCTGCTCAAGGATATGGTCAACATAAAACCGGTAGCCTTTATCGGTCGGCACCCGGCCCGCAGAGGTATGTGGTTGTTTGAGATAACCTGTTTCTTCAAGCTCGGACATGATATTGCGGACAGTAGCAGGAGAGAGCTTTTCGCTGGAGAGTTTCGACACTGCCAGCGAACCGACCGGTTCTCCGCTCGCAATATGGACTTTAATCAGGAGCGCCAGGATTTCGCGGCTGCGCTCGTCCAAAATGTCCGCCGTGTCCTTCATAAAAGTTCAGGTGCGAGAGCTATCATTATGAAGCGCTGGGTGCCAGGAAGCTCGCTTCACAAACTGCCCTGCTGATTCTCTCTGACTGTTAATGCCTGCTATCCAAACCAGATCCGGCCAATGACTATCTGCTTTCTGAGTCTGAGTGTCCCGACTGAGGGCCAGCTAGGACGACCACCTTCTCAAACACCAGTAGCGGCAAATTAACACCGCATTGCAAATGCTGTCAAGCCTTTATCTCTTAGGCTCTTGAAGCAACTCGGGCAAATGCTAATTTGGGGCAAAGTTGGGGCTTGGTTTTTTTAAACCCTGTGTTACAATGCCGCCTCGGTTCAACAAGTATCAATCGTTAAGCGCTTATCGCGTGAGCAGTTTCGGTCGGCTCGTTATTATCTGAAGTATGTCATTATCGCCCCGGAAAGGAAACTATGAAGAGAAAAGGCCTCCTGATTGGAGCTTATGTTCCCCCAGAGATGAAAGACGCTCTCAAACGGCGCGCTCAGCTCCAACACCGCACCCTCTCACAGGAACTCATTAGAATTTTGGCCGAAGCTCTGGGCCAACCCATCCCCGGCGCCTTAGACCGTCGCGCCCAGGAATCAACCCCGCGCCGCCGCGCCACCGATCCTTACCCGCGCCGCCGAACAATTGACTATGTCCCAAGCGCCACCAGAGAAGGGTTCGCTGAGGACGACTTGGACTAAAGTCTCCAAGTGAATTGGCGTGAATTGGGCAAATATTTGAAAAGCAGCGAAAAGTAAGAGGCTAGGAAAGAATGGCCGGCAGGTCGCGCGAAAAACTTGAGCGCGCCACCACGCGGTCACATCCCGCCTTGCGAGCCTGCTCTTGCAAATCGGTTTGGACGTGAGAGACAAAACCGAGCGTAGGAATCTCGCGTAATTCTGCTTCCGCCTTCAACTGCGCGAGCAATTCGAGCGGCGCGCATCCAGCCGCGTTGAGATCGAGAATAATCAGCGATGGCCGCTCGGCGCGCGCTAGTTCGATGCCCTGTGCACGACTGCGAGC
>Ga0070694_100002857_pt1 | contig 10255 bp, 6 predicted proteins | sample KBSK1251metaG_FD_65470 | JGI IMG/M metagenome (GOLD analysis project Ga0070694, IMG submission 65470) | Corn, switchgrass and miscanthus rhizosphere microbial communities from Kellogg Biological Station, Michigan, USA - KBS K1-25-1 metaG | ecosystem: Host-associated > Plants > Roots >... | reverse complement strand
TATGCGACCGGGGTTTTCCAGGAAGTGAACATCCGCACTGAGCAGATGGCCGGCGCTGAAGAGACGGCTCGCCGCGTGACTGTGAAGGTGACGGAAGCGAAGCCATTGCTGCTGGTTTATGGCGGAGGCTATTCGACTGATGACGGGCCGCGCGGGCTGCTGCAACTAACCTACACGAATCTGTTCGGGCTGGTGAACTCGACATCGTTGCGTTTGCGTGGGAGCGGGCGCGAACAACTGGCGCAGTTTTCTTTCAACGATCTGCGCCCGTTCGGGCACAACTGGGCGACGACCATTTCGACCTATTTCACTCGGGATACGAGACTGAATGCCTTCGTGCAGCGCAAACTGGTGGGCGGAGGAACGGAGGAGGGGCCAACCTTCGGCATTCAGCGTCTCGGAGCCTTCATTCAGACCGAGCACAAGTGGGGTGAGGCGACCTCGCTGCGCCTCCGCTACGGCTTTGAGAACGCGAGGCTCTTCAACCTGGAAAACATTCCTGAGATCGAGGTCACGCGCAACGAGAGCGCGATTCGCCTCGGGACATTCTCAGTCGGCCTCACGCGCGACACCCGTGACAGCGCGCTCGATCCGACCAGCGGACAACTCTTGAGCGCGGATCACACCATCGCTGCGCACCTCCTCGGCGGCAACGAATCATTCAATAAATTCTTCGGCAGTTATCAGCGCTACAAAACGCTGCCGTCATCTTTGCCGGTGCTCGGCAATTCAGTGATTGCTGTTGCGGCACGCGTCGGACTGGCCGACAACTTCAAAGTTCAGGATCGCGACGGCAATGGAGTGATTACCGAACCCGAAAAGCAATTGCCGATCAGCGAACGCTTCTTCGCCGGAGGCTCCACGACGCTGCGCGGTTTTCATTTTGAAGAGGCCGGGCCGCAGGGCATTCTGGAGCCGCGCAATAGCAATGAACTGCCGACGCTGGTTCCGCTCGGCGGCGATGCACTGATGGTCTTCAACTTTGAACTGCGCTATCCGCTGACGCGGCGGCTGCGGCTGGCTCCCTTTTATGATCTCGGCCAGGTCTTTGGGCGTGTGCCGCAGATCAACTTGAGCGGCATGACGCACACAGTGGGCCTGGGTTTGCGCATCAAAACGCCGATTGGGCCGATTGGCATTGATTATGGCTTCCTGATTGATCCGCCATCTTTCATCACGGCATCCGGCGGCGTGATCAGACAGCCGCGCGGCGTCTTTCACTTCAAGTTCGGACAAACGTTTTGAAAACAGTACGGGGAGTGTGAGCGACCTGAACCTCGGCAGTGAGCTTGATTTGAGGGCCGCAGCATGCGACTCTCCGGTGGAGAGTCGCTCACGCTCCCCGTACAGTACCTATCTCAAACACGCTTGATGGCTCAGATGAGCTTTTGCTTTTTGAGCTCCGCCGCGCCCGCTTTGACCAAATTGTCGAGCAGATCTTTGAGGCTTTTCGGATTGGCCGCCTTCATCCGCCCAGCCCAGATGGGCTTTGCCGTGGTCACCGAGTAAAGAATGATGTCGGCGGTGACCATCTTTTCCTCGTAAGAGTAGCTCGCCGTGCGGACGTTTATCCAATTGGAGTCCCAGGTATCCCAATATAACGGGAGGCCGATGGCCCAGGAATCGCCCATGGAGACGAAGGTTTCGCGCTTCATATCAACGAGGCGAACGACAATCGCTCCATCTACCCCGTGACTCAATAACCGTGTCTTGATCGCCTCGCGGTCCTTGATCTCGTCGTCGGGCACGAGCGTATGGGCCGCCACCGAACGGGAAATGCGCCGCGCTAGGCCGCCTTCGACGCGGTGCCGGAGGTCAGCGTCTTGGCTGATAAATGCCACCACGATTTTGTTGAAGTTCGCGGTGGCAACCTGAGAGTCTCGCCAGGTCGTCGTTAGTTTGGTGCCCGCATAAGCGACGGGAGCGACTAACAGGGATCCGAGTAGAAACGCACGCAAGAAGCGGCACATCTTATCTCCTTTTCCTTTTCTTTGACTCTGCCCGCAGCCAGAACAAGCTGGCTGATGAGACAGACTCGGTTGTTCCTGTGGAATGACTTTATCGCCAAGGCATCAAATCTTCGCGGCGCCCGCATATTGCAAGAGTAGTTGCAAGTAGTGCTGCAAATGAGGTGCGGCCTCCTCTGAGTCGCCCTCCAGCGCTGGAAGACAACGCGTCACCAATCCGGTCCACCCCGTCTGATGGCTGGCCCCGATGCCTGCCCCATTGTCCCCGTTGAAGTACTCGTAGAAGAGGATCAGGTCTCGCCAATAGGGATCGGTCTGAAATTTCTCCGACCCGCCGTAAAGAGGTCGGCGGCCCTCGCCGTTGCGTAAGAAGATGCTGACTAAGCGGCGCTGCAGTTCCTGAGCGACTTCGAGCAGTGTCATGAGCTTCCCGGAGCCGGTCGGGCATTCGATCTGGAAGCTGTCCCCGTAATAGGCGTAGAACTTCAACAGACCCTGATAGAGGAGTCCGTTGACCGGCATCCAAATGGGGCCGCGCCAATTCGAGTTCCCGCCGAAGAGGCCCGTGGTTGATTCGGAGGGCTCATACTCTATCCGGTAGAGATCAGGCCCGAACCGGAAGAGGTAGCGGCTTTCCTGATGGTGCTGTGAGAGCGAGCGGATGCCGTAGGGGCTCAAGAACTCCGACTCGTCAAGTACCCGTTCGAGAATGCGCCGCAGCTTCTCAGGGTTGACGATGGCCAGCAGCCGCCGGCCAGCGACGCCCGGCTTTCCGGGTAGGTTGATCTCTGCCAATAGCCCCGGATGGCGCTGATTGAACTGCTGCACGCGATGCACGAAAACCGGCAGGCGCTCCAAAACCTCTGGGGTAAAGACGGCCGAGGCGAAGAGCGGGATCAGCCCGACCATCGAGCGCACTTGTAACCGGAAGGCCTCGCCATTCGGCAGCCGCAGCACGTCGTAGAAAAATCCGTCCTCCTCGTCCCACAACTCGTCGCCCTGCTCGCCGACACGCCCCATGGCTGCGGCGATGTGGATGAAGTGCTCATAGAATTTGCAGGCCAGTTCCTGATAGACCGGGTTATGGAAAGAGAGTTCCAGAGCAATGGTGAGCATATCGAGCGCATAGACAGCCATCCAACTCGTTCCGTCAGCCTGCTCTAAATAGCCGCCTGCCGGGAGTGGGGCCGAGCGGTCAAAGACGCCGAGGTTGTCTAGACCGAGCAATCCGCCTTCAAAGACGTTGCGTCCCGCCCTGTCCTTGCGATTCACCCACCAGGTGAAATCGAGCAGCAGGTGATGGAAGACGCTCTCCAGAAACTCCGCGTCGCCTTGCCCGTGCAGCGCCTTATCGAGCAGATAGACCTGCCAGGTCGCCGAAGCATGGACTGGCGGGTTGACATCCGAGAAGTTCCACTCGGAGCCAGGGAGTTGACCGTTGGGGTTGGCGTAGTTTGCCTGTGTGATCAGGCGCAACTGCTGCTTGGCCAGGTCGGGATCCACCCTGGCCAGCACAACGGCCTGGAAAGCCAGGTCCCAGGAGGCGAGCCACGGATATTCCCATTTGTCCGGCACGGAGATAATGTCGGCACACTCAAAGTGAGACCAGTCCTTATTCCTGGGCACCTTCGGCCGCCCGGTGTTGGCGTGGTAAGCCGTGAGCTCCGAGATCCAGTCGTCAACCTGATAGAGATAGAACTGCATCGTCCACAACATGCCGGCAAAAGCTTGGCGCATGACGCGGCGGACATCTTGGCCGAGGTGAGACGGGATCATTCCTTTGTAGAACTCATCAGCTTCACGCTGGCGCAGGCGCATGCATTCGGTGAAATGTGTTCCGAACAGTGGGGGCGCGCCGCCGTTGTGCTGGGTTGTGCCATTGCCCGAGTGGCCCCGTTTGTTCAGGCGCAGCCGCACGACCTCGACCGCGCCGGGAGCGATCTCCAAATGGTAATGGGCCGCGGCTTTCGTTCCGAGGCGGAAAGGATTGACGGCTTGCTTCTGCCCCTCGACGATGCAATGGTGAATCCCGTCCTTGACGTAGGGGGTTTGGTTCGGCAGCCCAAAGATGCGCTCCATGTTCGTCTCGTTTTCGGTGAAGAGCAGCGGCACCGAGCGGTCACAGTGCAGGATCATCTCGCCGAGCACCGGGTGCGAAGCCTCAATGCCGGTTGATTTGCCATTCTGGCCCGCCACCCTGAGCGCCGGCTTGGCGGCATCGAGCGACCAGGACCAGGTGTTGCGAAACCAGAGCGTCGGGAGCAGGTCGAGTGCGGCTTTCTCCGGGCCGCGGTTCCAGACGCTGATTTGAATGAGCAAGACTTCGGGCGACGCCTTGGCGTACTCGACGAAGATGTCGAAGTAGCGGTCATCATCGAAGATGCCCGTGTCGAGCAATTCGTATTCCCGCTCACCGCGGCTCCGCTGCCGGTTGGTCTGCACCAGGTCGTCATAGGGGTAGGCCCGCTGCGGGTACTTGTAGAGGTAGTGCATGTAGGAATAGGTGGGCGTCGCGTCGAGATAGAAGTAATATTCCTTGCAGTCTTCGCCGTGGTTTCCCTCGCTGTTGTTGAGGCCGAAGAGGCGCTCTTTGAGGATCGGGTCGCAACCGTTCCAGAGCGAGAGGGCAAAGCAGAGTTGTTGTTGGTCATCAGAGATGCCGGCCAGACCGTCCTCGCCCCAGCGGTAGGCACGCGAGCGCGCCTGATCGTGGGTGAAATAATCCCAGGCGTTGCCCGTCAGACTATAGTCTTCGCGTACCGTCCCCCACTGGCGCTCGCTCAGGTACGGGCCCCACTTTTTCCAGGCGATGTGCTGCTCCCTGGTCTCACGCAATCGGAGTTCTTCCTGCTTCATTTCCTCGACTTCTCTTTCTCTTTGTTTTGGTGTGGGCTGTATGAGCTTTCTATTTCGTCGCGAGCACCCGCTTCAACTCATTGATGCACCACTCCAACTCGGGTTTGAGACTAGGATCTAGCTCCACACACCGGGCGAAATCGCCTTGCGCTTCTTCATCCTTGCCTTGTAGGAGCAGCAATAATCCACGGTTGGCATAGGCTTTGGCGAAGCGGGGATTGAGTTCGATCGCCTGATTGAAGTCAGTCAAGGCGCGGCCCCTCTCGCCTTTGGCTCGCCACGCCGTCGCACGATTGAAATATGTGTCTGCCTCGGGTTGAAGCTTGAGCGCCTGCTCGTGGTCGGCCAGAGCGTCATCAAGGTCTCCTTTCAGCTGCCTGGTCGCGCCACGGTTGGAGAAGGCAGCGGCGAACTGAGGATCGCGTTTAATGGCTTCGGTGAAATCGCTCAGCGCTCCGCTCAAGTCTTGCTTGAGCTGTTTGATGATGCCGCGATTATTCCAAGCATCAACCAGGCGCGGATTGAGCTTGAGAGCGCGATTGAGATCCTCAAGCGCCTCATCCAAGTCGCCTTTCTGCAGGCGGGCGAAGCCGCGGCTGCCCCAGGCTTGAGCGAGCCGAGGATTGAGTTCGATGGCTTTTGTCTGATCACTGATCATCGCGTCCCAGTCTCCTTTTAGTTGCCAGAGAAGCCCGCGATTGACATAGGCCTCAGCCAGGCGCGGCTCAAGCTCAATCACCCGGTTGAAGTCGGCCATGGCACCCTCGAGGTCTTTTTTAGCTCCCCGGGTGATACCACGATTAATATAAGCGTTGGCAGAGTTCGGATCGGACGCAATGGCGAGATTGTAATCGGCGATCGCCCGCTCCCACTCGCGTAGGGCATACCAATGATTGCCGCGCTCAACGTAGGAAGCCGCCGTGGCCGCGCGTGAGTTTTGAGCCAGCACAGAAGGGACCAACAGAATCAAGATCAAGAAGGTAAAGTAAGAAAAGCGATGCATATAAAACTCTCCACCTTGAAATCAGCACTGAAAAGTGATGAATCAAAGCATTCCAAAACATGCCGCGAGCGCATGTTTCGGCCATCGCCCGATCTTATGTCGCCCTTGGCATCGCAGCTATTGCCCTAGTTCAAGATAAGGAGGAAGCCTCCGCCACGCTGTCCGGCCGTTGGCCTTAATGCTCGACTCCAGCCCCTCCCGCCCCTGCTTGACGCAGGCTGTCCAAGAGCCGCAGCTCCCGGCCCTGCGTGATGATCACCGCGCGCTCGATGACATTCTTCAGTTCCTGCACGTTCCCTGGCCAACTGTAGCCCTCGAGCGCCTCCTGCGCTGCCCGAGGGATTGTCTCCACCTGCTTGCCCAGCCGCTGGCTGATCTGGCCGACGAAAAACTTGGCCAGTAACATGATGTCTTCCCTGCGCTCTCTCAGCGCCGGCAGGCGGATCGGGAAGGCGTTGAGGCGGTAATAGAGGTTAGCGCGGAAGCTGCCGCACCGCACCGCCTCCTCCAAGTCCCGGCTGGTCGCCACGATCACCCGCGTGTTGACTCGGATCCTCCGGTTCGACCCCAGTCGCTCGCACTCTCCCTCCTCGAGCACCCGCAGCAGCTTGACTTGTAACTCCAAGGCCAACTCCCCGATCTCGTCCAGGAAAATCGTCCCGCCATGGGCGGCTTCAAAGCAGCCGACGCGGCTTGAGCCGAACCCGATGCTCCTCCTCTTTTCATGGCCGAAGAGCTTGCTCTCGATCAGCGTGGGCGAGAGGGCGGCGCAGTTGACCTTGACTAGCGGGCGGTCATGACGCTGGCTCAAGGAGTGAATGGCGTGAGTCAGGAGCTCCTTGCCAGTGCCGGTCTCTCCAAGAATCAGGATGGCGGTATCTGTCGGAGCGACTTGTTGGCCCTGGATCAGTACGCGTTTGAAGGCGTCGCTCGTGCCAATGATCGGGCCGAAGTCTTGGACGAACTCGCCCCCCTTCGGCACTGAAAGCTGAAGGTCGGCGGGCTCGGCCTGGGACTGATCCTTCGACTGCTGGAGTTCCAGCAGCAGTTTAAGAGACCCATCCCCCCTCCGATTGCACCCAGTGTGAGTGGGGCGCTGTCGCTCGCTAACCTGGGGGTTGGCTGTACTACCTATCATAATCGGCCTCCTTCGCTTCTCCGGACGGGCCACTGGAAGAAATGGAGGGGAAGTGATCTCTTAGTGCCCTCTCGCGCCGTCTTCGCCCCGCCGTAATGGCAGGTGGATCGTAAAAGTCGCCCCGCAGCCAGCTCCCTGGCTCTCGGCGCGGACAGAGCCTCCCTGGGCCTCGACCAGCGAGCGCACGAGGCATAGGCCGAGGCCCAGCCCACCGTACTCCCGCTTCCTGGCTGCCGGTGCCTGGTGGAAGCGGTCAAAGATGTACGGCAGAAACTCGGTGCTGATCCCTTCTCCGTTATCGGCCACGGTGATCCTGATGCCTTCCTCGACGCACTCCAGCGAGACCTCGATGCACCCCCCTTGGGGAGTGAATTTGACCGCGTTTGAAAGCAAGTTCCAGATGACTTGCTCCAGGCGGTGAGGATCAGCATAGACAGCCCCGGCTTGCTGGTCATAAGTGGCGCGCAACTCGATCATCTTGGCTTCAGCCTCCGGGCGTATGACATCCAGGGCGGTCTTGATCACCGCCGCGACGTCAATCCACTCCATTTCCAGATGGAGCTTCCCTTCAGCCCCGCGCGAGAGATCGAGCAGGTCGTTAATCAGCCGACTCTGGCTTCGCGCATTGCGCTCGATGACATCAATCGCGTACTGGATTTGGGTGGCATTGCCATTGGCCAAGCGCAGAATGCGGGCCCAGCCGAGAATGGCGTTGGTCGGGTTGCGCAGTTCGTGCATGACCACGGCAACAAATTCATCTTTGGCGCAGACCGCGTACTCAGCCGCCGCTCTCTCTGCCTGCTCCGGGACCAAGAGTTGTTGTGCGGCGGCATTGCTGAACTGCTTGGTCGTTGGTTTCTCAATCGCTTGCTTAACGGTGATATTCATTAGTTTTTACCGGGAAGTAGGTCATGATCAGCGTCTGCTGAGCTACCTATAGTTAAAAACGAATCCCCTCAGACTTCTCGCGGTGACAAGTCTGAGGGCAGAAGAATGTGAGCACCTGCTGCGAGCCTCCCAAGCGTCCTTGATTTCGGTTTGCTGAGCCTTCTCAGTTCTGGCTCAGTCCTGGTGACAACCACAACCTCATAAAGATCGTCCATCGCGGTACCAAGCCGGTTTGAAGCGCATGAGGTTGGCAAAGCTCCGAGATGGATTGAGGAAACCTCTCACCAGCGCGCGCAACACGCGGTTATCGGTCTTCCCCTCGATTTTCCGGATCAGATAACGGTCCAGCGCATCCTCGCCCACCAGCCAAGCTGTTCCCACCGTCGGCGTCACGACCAAGTCAACGTAGGCCATCGGATGTTTTGACTTCTCGCTCGGCCGCATCCCGACATTGCCGAGCGAGGCTTCGCTGAGCGGCCCGATCTCGAACTGGATGCTGACCAGGGCGGACCACCCAAGGGCTTTGAGTCGGCTCCGCCAGTAGTTCTTGTCACGTCCCACTTGCTCATTGACTCCACTCGGGTCGTTATGGATTTGAATGAACCCGCTGACTGCGCCCTGCATGGGGTGGCCGACGTAGTTGACGTAGAACTCGTCGCCATCGCGCCACCCCCGCAGTCCTTTCAGAGAAGCGAGGTAATCTTTGAAGAACGGCTCGCGCAGCTCGTCGCGCGTGCTGGGTTCGGTCGTGATCCTGTAGACGTGCATGACGGAAGTGAAAAGCGTAGACTGCGCCACTGCTGCCCCCCAACGAAATCCTGATTCCTTCACTGCCCTTTGGGGCTGCGCGCTGTCCACCGGCGACCCCTGTCGCTTGTCGGGGTTCAGCCCAGGGATATTTCCTGCTCCTGCCGGGCAACTCCACTGAGAGTTGATCGCCTCGGGACGCCAACCGCGGCCTGCCAGAGTTGCAACCGGTTGTGAGCGAGATGGCTCGAGCGGTTGGCCGCCGTCCTCCCACTTGATTGCTTTCACCACCCAGAGAGTTGAAGGCCGGGATGAAACCTCCGGCAGATTGCTCCCCAACGCGCATGCTTCAGCTCCCCGCGACAGGGCGGAGGGAATCACCTCCTGGCCACAGGTTGGCGGAACCCAGAGGACGCATAAGAACAGCATCACTCCCGCCGTCACACCCATGACAACTATCCGCAAGATGATCAAACTTTGGGTCTCTCTCCTCGCTACCATAATCTTCATCAATCGGAAAAATGTCCCCGCCGCGCTTGCGGCGGGGACTTCAATGGCTCCACTCCGTGTCTGCCGTCCTGGGAGTGCCCCGCGTTCTTGATCCCGACGGCTGATTCCTGGCTCGTTAAAGAAGGAAGCAACCCGGAGTTTCTGCCTTGGTTATGGTCACCATGAAAAGCAATTAGCTTTCATAGCGCCCAACTTCATCGCAAGTCACACTCCACAATCGGCACGCGCGCCGCGCGAGTAATAACTTATTGCGGCCCGGCCTCTTTCCTCACCACCCGGTGAGCCGTCGCGCGCGAGCCTGCCCCGACGCGCTCGAACGGTTGGCTGTGGAAACTGAGGAATGTCGTGGAAACCCCGATATATCGCGCTCGGACGAGGCGGCAGAGATGAGGCAGTCGTCGGCTAAATCGAAGCGCCAAAGATTGAGACAGATGAAAACCACGGGGAGCGCAGGGAGCACGGGGACAAACCAATGTTTTCAGCTTCTCCGTGTGCCCCGTGTGGTGGTTGAATTCAGTGTCCCAATGTTGGGTGCTCCGATTTAGTTGAAGGTCTTTGGAGTCGGGCGGAGAGAGAAAGGGTCAAGGTCGGATGGGGAGACAGGCGCCGCGGAATCAAGAATGAATAGTTGCCAAGACCTTTCCACCATCTGCGGATTACTTGATGGTGATCTGTACGGGGTTCGCAGTTTGTCCATCTACGGTCAGTAGGACGTCAACCTCACCGCGCCCAATCAAATTCCGCGGGATGAGCACATTGACTTGATCCAGACCTGTGAAACCGGGCGCAGGGCCAGCGAATTGCACCTGCGCTTCGACTCCTCCGATGGTCACTATCACAGCGGCCAGCGAGCTATGGAATCGAAGGCCGGTGCCATATAAAATCAGGAAGACTCGGTCGCTGCTGGGCCCCAGATCTATCGGGACAGAGACAAACTTCTTTTGAAGCGGATCGAATTGCGCGATTAATTCAAAACTGTCGGGTGCGCCGGGCCTGACTCGTTGCGCGTAACCGGCGGCAACGCCGCTGCCTCCGCTATTCGCAGCAAACAAGCTGGGCGCAACAGCAGTCATTTCTATCGTTCCGACGCTGACGCTGCCATCACCACTGATGATCCTGACTGTCGTCAGGCCGAGGGCAGTTCCA
>Ga0070694_100002856_pt1 | contig 10257 bp, 6 predicted proteins | sample KBSK1251metaG_FD_65470 | JGI IMG/M metagenome (GOLD analysis project Ga0070694, IMG submission 65470) | Corn, switchgrass and miscanthus rhizosphere microbial communities from Kellogg Biological Station, Michigan, USA - KBS K1-25-1 metaG | ecosystem: Host-associated > Plants > Roots >... | reverse complement strand
GTGGCCACAGCCAGGAGGAACAGCATGATGCCCGCGACCGCAGTTCGGAATTGAGGAGGCAGAGAGTTGGCCGAGAGAAGCACAACTCCCATTCCCTGGTTTGTTTCTTTGTAAGATTGTTCAAGTTGGCGAGCGAGTAGCTTCATGCTCGCTTCGGCCTGTTTTAACTCGACGCCTGGCTTGAGTCGACCAATTACGAAGAGCGTACGTGCATCACGCTTGTTGAGTAGATCCGTTCCTGGCTTCGCCTGAGCCTGCATCATTAGCGGGACCCAGATGTCCGGCGATAATCCAACGATTGTGCCTTTGAATTCCTTAGGAGCAATTCCCACCACCGTGAAAGCGTGACCATTCAACGTAACTATTTTACCAACCAGATCAGGCGCTGAGCCGAAACGGCGCGTCCATAAGCCATAACTTATAACGGCGACCGGAGACGCATCAGGAGCTTTATCATCTTCCGAAGAGAAGGTGCGCCCGGCAAACGCTCTCACGCCCAATACGCTAAAGTAGTTGCCAGAGACTATCTCTCCCCAAACTATTTCATTCTGATTATTGCTGCTCAGACTCAGCTGCGATAATCCATGCGCGGCGAGTCCGGAAAAAACTTCATTGTTGTCGCGGTAATATGTGTAATCGGGATAGGAAACGGAAAGATATTGATTCGCAGGAGACCCAATGGTGTATAGCTCCGCTAGTCGTTCCGGCTGCTCGACGGAAAGAGGCCTGAGTAGGAGGGCGTTGAGAAGGCTGAAGATAGTTGTATTGGCGCCGATGCCGAGCGCCAGCGACAGCACCACTACTGTCGCGAAACCTGGTCGTCGGAGCAAGCTTCGCAAAGCGAAACGTACATCTTGTAAGAGAGTCTCCATTAGTCCCTTCTATTCGGTGTTGCAATATCGCTGGTCATCTGCTGGTCATTGGCGGCGCTTCTTTAGAAAGCACCAGGCTTAAGAACTGATCATGCTCCTGGAAAACCAGTCCACGCTCTTGTAGGGCAGCCATCTCCTTAGCGGCATCAAAGTTCGGGATGTGACTTAAGATCCGGGCGAGATCCAGGATCGTCTTTTTCTTACTCAACTGTTCTAGTGCTTGCTTACCGGCCGCGCCGACCTCATGCAGAGTAACCACACCCGAACGGGAATCATAAATAACAGTGGATGATCCGCTCTCCGTGAAGAAGAGCTTTGGCATCAATGCCTGACCACCTTGAGTCCATCGGGCCATCCACTTCGCGGCTTGCTCTTTGACCTTGCCGAGGTACTTGCTCATCGTCGTAAAGTATTTCGCGCCAAAATTGTGATCCGAAAAGTAATACGCCAGCTGGTCCAGCGATTCTTTACCGAAGGGATAGGTCAGCTCATAGAAATCGAATGGCCTTAGATCCAGCTCATACTCTTTGGCCTTGGTAAAATACGGACTATACCTATCGAAACGAACTGGAAACGCCCCACTCGGCGGAGGTAAGTGAACCAGCAGCGGCATGTCAACAAGATACTTTTTGTAAACCTCTTCGCCTTCTCCCGGAAATCCAATCAGGAGATTCCACACCGGAAAAATGTCGTACATCGCGCAATGCTTCAGTAGCATAAGATTCTGAAAGGCGCTGGTTCCCTTCTTCATTAGTTTCAACGTGGATGTTGCGAGCGCTTCAATGCCAGGCTGAATACTCCTGACTCGCGCTGCGGCGAGTATTTGCACATCATGTTCGCTCAAATCCGCTTTTACTTCGTAGAACAATTCTGCATGGGCGGGAGTCTTTATGAATGGGAAAACGTCCTGGAAATAATTCTTCGGTAAAATGTTGTCAACCGACTCGAACCGCGAGCACCTGTTCGAGTACTTGAAGATTGCTTTGAATTGATCCAGTGCCTTCTCCGGCTCCATGGCCCTATAGTTCATCGTCGATCCATTCAATCCGCAAAAAGTGCAATGAGCCTTTGCGCCCCACCAGCAGCCGCGCGAAGTCTCAAAAAATAGGATCGGCTTGGAATCGCCATTGGAGAAGTTCCTTTCAAAAGTATTTAGGAAATGATCATAGTCCAGCTCGACGTGGGTGTTGATATCGAGTTCTTCACCAATCGAGCTGCCACCACATCCGGCTTGACCAGAAGCGCAGTTCTCTTTGGAAATCACTCCCTGGATACTGTGACATTTCTCGGTTTCTCCATTTATTTGGTGTTGGACGAATTCGGGAAAACTTACTAAGGAAGGGCCTGAAAAAACGAAGTCTATCTGCTTCACGTTCTTAACAATCTCCCGGCCCATTGGCGATTCACAATTTGCGCCGCCCATCACCGTAATCACCTTTGGATTGCGATCCTTTAACCTTCTTGCGAGAGCGGCACAGGCCACTGTCTGTGAGAACATAGAAGTGAAGGCGACAATGTCTACCTGGTCCAGTTCATGTTTTGTTATCAAGTCGTCGAAATATTTATCGATTCCACGGCGCTTGCCCTTGATGACCAGCTTAAACTTTTCGCTGACTTCGTCCTGGAAGGAGTAGTAGCGCTGAAAATATTCCTCAGTGTTGTCAGGCAGTTCCGGAAACGCCGCTTGCCGGAAAAACCAATCACCCAAGCCGGAGCTGTGATGGGTCATTGAAGTCGTAAGATGTTTATAGATCTTGGCGCCCATATAGTGGGTGAAATCTTGATTGACATAAAAGGTTTCCACTGAAACTTGTCCCTTAAGACGCAGGTCCAATGCGGATTTCAATTGGACTAAGGCAATCGATGGCGTGTTAGAAGCCCCAAAAGGCATATTGATAAGTGCTATCCGGTACATGCTTTCCTCCGATCGCCGTCTGACACCCGTTCTGCTTCTTTTCAAACGTGAATGGCCCAAAGCTCTAATGAGGGTCGTCCTGATACTGCGTATTTTGAGCTGTTCAGTGGAGTGAAATTCGCAGCAGGGAGATGCGGCTGAGCGCTAAACTGCAGCGGATTTTGATCAAGGTAAGGTGGGCTTACCAGCGCTTAAGCCTTCGGCTTAAGGCGTAACGCCGGCTGCCACAGCCTGGACCTGAATCTCATGCGGTATCCTGGTTGATGATCCCGTTCGCATAGCTGTCAAGTATTCATACTGAGATGGCAGTGTGCGACACAAGTGAACAGCCCGCTCCCTAATTGCACGAAACATAACCAAAGCTTTTTCGTCCACCATGTGGTCCAGGGTACGCAGGCTATGTTTAGGCCGGTACCCAAGGCCGAGTAGCATCACGGAATAGGAGTACGCCTCAAACCCGTGATAGTTGAGGTTGATGTTTCGACTATTCGGCAGTCGGGTCTTCCACAACTTTAGCCGCTCCTTTAAGTCTTCCGGAATCACAAGCTCGTGCGCAGTTGCTTTCCAAAACGGCGTGTCACACCTGCTACTGGCGCAATAATGAAGAATCAGGAAGTCTCGGACCCCATCGATACAATCCGCGACCGCCTTGTTATAGCTATTCCTCAACTCTGCATCGAATGACTTGTCAGGAAAGTTGGCTACCAACTCTTCGATTCCATGCTGAATGAAGAATATGCCGGTGGACTCCAAAGGCTCGACGAATCCGCTGGCGAGTCCGATGGCAACGCAGTTCTTGACCCAGGAGTTTCGGCTCCGACCTATTCTCATTTTTATGTGCAGAGCACTCAAACCGTCTGACGCGCTTCCCAGGTGTTCTCTCATTTCTTTCTCAGCGTCGTCTGGCGAGATGAATGCACTTGAGTAAACGTATCCCGTTCCATCCCTTCCGTAGAGAGGTATATTCCAAACCCATCCTGCACTCAGGCCAGTCGCCGACGTATATGGATTAATACCCTCCGTGGCATTGTCTCTTGGGAGTTGCACGGCGATAGCGCGGTCGCATAAGAGAGATTCGGCAAACGGAACGAATGGCTCACCGAGGGCTTTATTGAGTAACAATCCTCGAAAGCCGGTACAGTCTATGAACAAATCGCCCTTGATATCGCCGTGCTCTTTGGTGGTGACGGACGCAATGCTTCCATCCTCTGCAAGTTTCACATCTGATATGTTGTCGAGAATTTGTTTCACACCATTTTGTGTGGCATATCTCCTCAAGAACTTGGCAAGCAAGTTGGCATTGAAATGGTAGCCGTAGGGGTACTGCATTTTTAAATCTCCGAGCACACATTCCTGAAATTCGCGCTCGAGCGTGAACATGTCCTCAACTCTCGAATCATATACTGTGCCACCCGGATATCTTGGGGATCTTTGCATATCGCACAAGGCAGGTACGGTAAAGCAGGAGTAGTCGTAAGCCGTCAGGTGCGTCTTGAGTTTTAGCCACCACTCAACGATGGGGAAACCGTTCACGCTCTCATATCGCTGAAAGGGATGATAGAAGCTCTGCCGTTCCGCATTCCAATTAACAAACTTGATCCCGAGCTTATAAGCGCCGTTGCACTCCGGCATCCATTCGCGTTCATCCAGGCCCAGGAAATCGAAGAACAATTTGATGGTGCTGAATGTGGCTTCGCCAACGCCAATAGTTGAAATCGTGGCTGACTCAACCAGCGTAACCTGAACCTTCTCTCCCAGGGCTTTGTGCAGGTAGGCCGCCGTCATCCAGCCCGCGGTTCCACCACCGGCGATTATTATGCTCTTGATTCTTTGTGGCATGCTTAGTTCTCCTTGTTATGCCGATGCTTCCGATGGGAGAGTAGTGCTCCCAATGTTTGTGGATAGAGATCTGTCATCTGATCACACTTGATGACACTTGAGGATGAACGCGACAAAGATCGCGTTTCGGTTGGAGCTAATGATTAGATGACTGACCGGGCTTTCCGAGAGCCGCGATGGCAAGCTGTCCCCTACGCCTGGTTAATAGACTGCTGACGATCTCTTCCCCTCGAGTCGAAAATTCATGCAGGGGGCCTTTTAAGGGTTCGATAGAGCCGTCCGTGTGAAGAATCATCCCCGCGCCTTGGGGGATGCCGATCCCTGCCGTCTCCGGAGCAGCGACTCGAATCGCCTGCTTCAGTCTCGCCCATTCCTCTCTTTCCTCATGCACGCCTACTATGAAAGGAACTAATCCCAGCGTGGCGATAAGATTCTCCGAAGACAATTGTCCCGCACGCAATCCAAACAACCCCAACTGGACGGCCCCGGCGGAAACTCCTATCAAGGTTGTGCCCTCCTCGTACCTTCTAATCAGAATCTCTGGTAAGCCATTTTTCAAAAATACGTTCCAACCTCTTTCGACATCTCCTCCGGCCAACAGAATGATGTCGGCTTCATCAATGAAGGCTGCATCCTCTCTGGAAAATGAGGAGCGAATGAGGCGATAGTTATGAACTCCCATTCCCTCCATGGCTGCAGTGAAGATGGCGTAAAATTCCGGCTTGTCGCCATTAGATGCGCCTACGTAAGCAGCCTTTGTAGGCGCAGGTTCGGAAAGGTTTCTGCCGGCCCCGAGAAAGAAGCCGGCGACTTGCCAGAATAAAAGGCTGCTGTCGGCAAAGAGGTATATTGGCTTCACGGCTTCAGATCACTTAGAAGGTTTATTGGTCCGGTCGCATTATGGAAGGTGGCGCTCTAATTTGAGGTCGGGACACAGTGCCTGCTGAAAAACGATGAACCCTGGGGTTTCAGGCAGATAAAGCTACCGCATCTGCAACCAGGGACTCATCCTTCGGTTGCCGATTCTCGATATCGACAGCTCCTTCGCGGCTCACTAATTCCAATCTAAAGCAGTCGAGCTAAGCGCGGCAGCGAAGGTTGCCGCCAAGGCAATGAGGCAAAGCCTTGCTAAATCCTATCGGTTGACGATACCCATGTCCTGTTGTCCCGAGGCTCAACCGGACGTCTTGTGCGTAGTGAACATGATGTCAGCTACGCATCGACTGAATCGTGTGACTGCGCCAGCTTCCCGACCAAAGTCTTTTCAATAATAAGACGGCCCTGGTAGCTGACCGACGAAAGCAGAATAACCAGGCGATCGGAATCCATTAGGTTGCGCTCTACTGTGCCCTGCAGTTTCTCAAAGGCGCCGGCCTTAATCGTCACGCTGTCGCCGCAATTGAAATCGTTGTCTGATCTAGCGAACCCCTCTGCGCTGATCTGAGACATGATTGTCTCGATTAGGAAGTCATCAACCGGGCTCGGACCGTTGCCGAAGTTGACCACTTTACAGACTCCCCTCGTGAAATTGACCTTATGAAGAAAGCTGTCAGCATCGAACCATGCGAAGATGTACCGTGGGAAAAGGTGCTTGATGAAACTCGACTGCCGGAGGGAGTATTCATTGAAGCGGACCTCTCTGATTCTGGGAAGAAAAGTCTTTACCCCCCAAGCCTGTAGATTGTTGCCAGCTCGGTCTTCTTCTTTGGCTCTGGTATAGACTGCATACCAGCGGGGCCTGTTAATGTTAATTGGGGCGATACTGCTCAATTGATTCACGCTTTCACGCGAACTTTTGTCGGTGTTCGCGAAGCAGAGCATGCAATCGTTTGCAGTCTTACGATAAATAGCTCGTAAGCCGACTAACGACAAGAACTCTGGCTCTTGACGGAATCGGTTCTACTTGCTCTTCCGACCCAAGGTCTTCCGCGCATTGACCTATCCAGCTGAGTTAACGGCTGTCTTATTGTTCATCGCGGATCTTACTTCTCGGGCAAGCTCAAAGTCTTTAGAGCACTCCCAAATTTTTTTTAAGAGTTTTCAAAAAATCTTCAAAGCGTGAAATCTTGTGGGTGGGGGATGGGAGTGTCAACGGACGGTTAGTTAACTGCCAATTAGTATTTGGCTTCATTTAATCTTTGCTGCAAAAGCTCGGCGAACCTTGGGTCAGAGCGCAGGCTATCCAGTTCAGGAGTTAGATTCAGCCAACCTTGCCAGTGACTATGTTCGACAAACGCCTTTTGAAGCCATTCGAACGCCTCTTGTTGCTTGCCTAAGCCAGTGTAGATTAGAGCCAGGCAATACGGCGGAACATAATTATGTTTCGATTCCTCTAATAGTTCACTCAGGATCGTCTGCGATTCCTTTCTCCCTGCCATTGCGTACGCATATCCGAGAAACCCAGATACGACCGGCGTTTTCTCCAACAGACTCGCTTTCAGGAACTCCGTAATCGCCCGAGAGAAGTCCTTTTTTTGCCCGTATGCTATCCCTAAGAGGATGCGGGCTCGGTAGAAATCGGGCCCCAGGGTCAGTGTCTTCTGGAGTTGTTCAATGGCCAGGTCATACTGACGCGCGAAGAGGTAGTACCATCCAAGATGCTGGTTGATCTCGAGATCGAGCGGTTCAAGCTCCAAAGCCAACGTGCATTCAGACCAGGACTCCTCAATCTGGCCCATCTCGATCAAACAGTGCGCGTACCCATCATGCGCCTGGGCATATTTCGGGTTCAGCCTGATCGCTCGCTTGAACTCGCGCTCGGCACCAGCTGGATCTCGATCATAGACGAGCTTGACACCCGCCAATGAGGTGCGAGCCTCGGGGAGGTCCTTATCCAGCTCGACGGCCCTGGCTGCTGCGGCTCTGGCTTTTGGTATAGTTTCACGAGGAGTGGTGAGGCCGTAGAAGTCAAACAAGATGTACGAATCGGCCAGGCCTGAGTGAGCCAGAGCAAACTTGGGGTCGATTTCAATCGCCTGCTCGAAGCAGTCTATTGCCTGTTTGTAACCCTCCTTCGTACGCATGTTTAGGAAGTAGCGGCCTTTCAAATAAAACTGATACGCCTCGGCGCTTTGCGCGCGAGGCTTTAATAATCTCTGCCACTCTTCGCCTTTCAGCTTAATGCGGAGTTTCTCTGAGATGTCCTTCGCAACCGCTATCTGAAACTTGTGGATGTCAGAAAACTTTTCGCTGTACTCCTCACCCCAGAGCTGCCACCCATTTGTGACATCAACGAGTTCCATCCTGATCAGGAGATCATCATCGAACTGAAGGATTCTTCCGATTAACACCGCGTCAACGCCTAACTCGCGCCCGGCCTCCTGGGGATCGATTTCTCGTCCTTTGTATTGGCGAACGGTGCTGCACGCCCGGACGTGAAAATCCGATATCAACGAAAGGGTGTTGACAATGCTCTCGGTGATGCCATCGCTAAGGTACTCTGTGTTGGGGTCGGCACTCGCGTTGATCAATGGTAGGACGGCGAGGGAGCGGGCTATTTTTATGCCAGATCCAATGCTCTCTGTCATAGTTCCAAATTGGCTCTCTGGAACGTCAGCACTCTCATCCACTACTTCAGTTACCCCTGCAACAAAGCGGTAGCCTCGCTTTGGTATCGTCTCAATATATTGGTCGCCTTCACCGCCTCCCAAAGCCTTTCTGAGAGTGAAAATGTTCTGGGCCAGTGTGGCTTCCTCGACAAACGTTCCCGGCCAAATACTCTTCAGCAGTTCGTCTTTCTCAACTATCCTGCCGCCATTTCGAACGAGCATAACCAGGGTGTCAAATGCTTTTGGAGTGAGTGCTACCACCTTGTCTGCTCTCAATAAGAGGCGCTCAGTCGCGTCAAGGTGGAAAGGACCAAAATCGTAGGAATGGCGAACTTTACGGCTCATAACATTGTGAGAAAATTCTTTGCCCAAGGTTGAGGGCTCTCACGACGAAGCGAGCTTGGCACCAGGAAAAGTGGCTACACTCCTTGTAGACACTAGGGATACACCTAGCTGCAAAAATCAGCTCCATCTCCGGCATTCTAATGCACCTTATGTTTTAGAAGCAACCGAGTTGGGAGTTTGGTAGTGGGCTATTAGGAGTTGCAACCAGTCGCAAGAAATTTTGGAGCCCGGAGAGCCCAACGTTTTTTGAACAGCTCTCCGGGGCCTCCTCTTAACGAAGGATGAGTACGCGATCCATACCGACGATCAGGTTTGCCAATTGGCCATTTTTAACCGATGAGCCAGCCCTCCACCTCATTGTTAGTGCGATTACTCAAAGAGTTGCCGGGCTACGGTCTCATGTCAAACTCCGCTGCGATCTCAGCCTTATCAACGAGAACCAGGTCGTAGCAATCTTTGCCAGTAAGTTTGTCGAGCGCACTGACGCGATCGGCGCAAAGCTCCTCGCTCCAGCTTGCAAGGGCCCTTCATCTTGGCTGAGCTTTGAGTGCCAATAATAAGACGAGTGCGAAACACGATCTTAACGTGATAGTCTTCACGTCGAATGCAAAATCCGCCGTCGCCAAGCGTTGGTTCCTCTGCACCACTCCGCCGTTGGCGGCGCCCTGTTAGGCAGCCGACGCTACAGGGCGATCAGGTTCACGTCTGGCGCGTGCCTCTGGAGTTTTCACCGACAGACGTCAACTGGCTCTCCCAAGTTCTCTCAACGGACGAAACAGACAGGAGCAATCGATTCAAGTTTAATGCTCACCGCAATCAGTTCATAGTGGCCCGTGCATGGCTAAGAATAATCATCGGATCTTACTTGAGAGTAGAACCCGCCGAGCTTCGCTTCGACTACTCAAGCCATGGAAAGCCTTCGCTCTCAAAACCCTTCGAATGCGACCCGGGATTGAATTTCAACCTGGCCCATTCGGGTAAACTCGCCCTCTTTGGGATGACGCTTGAACGACAAATTGGCATTGACGTTGAACGGATCAGTCGTGACTTTCCTTGTGAAGAGATCGCTCGACTTTTCTTTTCGTCGAGCGAAGTCGCCCACCTCTCTTCTCTACCCCCAGCAGCCCGACATCGGGCCTTCTTTAACTGTTGGACGCGTAAGGAGGCATTCATCAAGGCCAAAGGGCTTGGACTCTCACTGCCTCTCGATCAATTCGATGTAGCGCTTGGTGCTGAAGAGCCAACTCTGTTGTGTACTCGCTGGGACGAAAGCGAATCTGCTCGTTGGTCTCTACACGCGCTGGACCTCGATTACGGTTATGTTGGGGCGGTTGCGGTTGAAGGTAGGGCTGTGGAGCTTAGTTTATGGCAGGTTGACGAGAAATCGATCAGCCGCTTGCGTGAAGAGGATAAATACCACGCCTTTTACGGATTGGGAAGCTGACTCTCTACCATTAGTCTCGCTCCGACGTTGAGCGTTTGCAGCGTAATGAAAAGGAGAATGAAGGATGACGAATCCAGGTCTCACTTTAATGAGAATGGTTTTACTGGGTCCTGTTTGTTTTGTCGTTAGGCTTATTCGGATACATGTATTGGCTGATAATTGTTGAAATCAAGCTTCAACGATCTTCATCAAATCCCCAAGACGCTATCAAAAGAGGAGCGCGGCCCCCTATGGAAAGTTCGCATACCTGGTGCACAATGCACCGAAAACTTTGCTGACTTCTTGCGCTCTTTT
>Ga0070694_100002854_pt1 | contig 10261 bp, 9 predicted proteins | sample KBSK1251metaG_FD_65470 | JGI IMG/M metagenome (GOLD analysis project Ga0070694, IMG submission 65470) | Corn, switchgrass and miscanthus rhizosphere microbial communities from Kellogg Biological Station, Michigan, USA - KBS K1-25-1 metaG | ecosystem: Host-associated > Plants > Roots >... | reverse complement strand
TTAGAACGTGAACTTCGCTCCAAAGCGGAACGCCGAAGGAGCCTGCACGATTTGCGCCGATCCATAAAACGGATTGGCAACCGCGGGCACGCCCGTCACGCCGCTGTTGATCGAGAAGGTCTGATCCAGGGTGATGGCTCGCTGGTTGTTGAAGACATTGAACCAGTCACCACTGAGACGAAGCTCGCGCTTTTCACCAATCTTGATCGGATAATAAACACCCAGGTCAAGATTCATGGTCGTGGGTGTCCGAGTCGAACCCACACTCTCGACGCGATTTGGAAATCCTGGCTCGACCGCCGTTACCACCGGCACCACAGCTGTGCCGCGCGGCACGCCGATACCCTGGTTATTTCCATAGACCACGTGTGGCACCAGCATGTTGAACGGCGTCCCGGACTGAACGTAGTAGTTACCGCTAATCATTAACCGCCACGGAGTTCGATAGCTGCCGTTGAATTTGAACTGATGCGGACGATCATTCGGCAGACGCCCATAGGTGTTATCCAGAAGGCTCTGCAGGTCGAACAACGAAGTGATGTTCGGATCGGCCTGGCCGTTGTCGTTGCGGAACAGTCCTTCATAGTTACCAGTCAGACTCGAGAAGACGTACGAGGCGATAAACTGATAGTTGTTGGTAAATCGCTTGGTCGCAGTCAACTCAAGGGCTCGATAGAAGCGCGCCGCGCTGCCAAAGCAACGTGGAATACGCCCGGTCGTAGGATCGCCGTCGCACGCCGCCCGTTCTGTCGTTCCCGGTTCATTTCGTCCCGGATTAAAAATAAAGTAGGTGTTGCCATCGTCGAACGAGCCGTCCTCGATCACATTTCTCATGTGACGATAGACGCCGCGCGCGCCGACGACGAGATCCCGCTTGAGCTCATATTCAATACCCATGCTGTATTCCCCAACGCTCTGAGGTTTGAGCCCGGGATCGAGCGGGGTCGGGTCGGCCCCCAGATTCACCGGCGTGAAGCCGGCCGTGATGGTGGAATTAGCCGGCGCGTTCAGACGATTGACGTTAAAGTTCTTGTCCGTCTGCACATCTCCTCCGCCGGCGCGAACGTTAACGTCCAGCGGTAGCGGCACTTCGATAAAGGTCGCATAGTTGGCAAACAACTTTCCTTTACCCTGGCCAGTAAAGTCCCAGCTCAGACCGATGCGGGGCGCGAGATTGTCCCAGAAGTTGTTGAACTTCACGTAGGCGGTGCCATCGTTGCTGTAAGCCTGTTGGTAATCCCAACGCGCGCCGATATTGACCTGGAAATTGGTAGCGAACTTGTAATCGTCCTGGATGTAGAACGATTCCGAGTTCGTGTTCGTGGCCCCCACCAATCTGAAGTCGCGGACGCGAGTGGTGTTTCTCAACAGAAACGGATTGTTAGACACCTCAACCGTCGTGACTGCTCCCGTTGGCCCCACTGTCAAACCCATGGCAGCAAGGCTGGCGGCGGGAATGGCCTGGGCACGTTGAGTGCCTGCAGCACTCGGACAAATGATTTGGCTGGTCCGCACCGTGCACACCAGCCAGTTGTTGGTTATGCGCGAGCCTTGAGTCTGATTGACATCGGTGCCGTTGGTGAATGCCAGGCCCAACGGATTCGCATAAGTGATGTCCTGTCCGCTGGAAACGGTGTTGATGTTGTATTTGTTAGTGAACCATTCAAAACCCCACTTGACCGTGTGCTTGCCGGCGAGGTTTTGCATATGTGAATTGAACTCGTAACGGTTGCGATCCTGCGCGGTGTACAAGCCGAAGCCCGGACCACGACTGAAGTTGCGCTGTAAAGAACCGCCGCGGCCATCGACGAAATCGATCAGACCGGTGGTGTTCACAACGCCGTTGGCGTTCGCCACGGTCTGAAAGTCGACCCCGGTCTGTATGGGCGTCAGGACTGACCCATTGCGCAACACGGCAAAGTTATCGAGGATCAGCGGTTGAGCGACTCCGTTGGGGATGACGTTGTTCCTCTGAAAGTGCAACCCGCCTGAAAACTCACCGATAAAATTGTTTCGGATTGTTGAGTTCAAACGAATCGCATAGTTCTGTCCGCCTGATTCCTGCGTTCCTAAAAACGCGTCGACGTTATCGCCGAACCCGTTCACGTTCGTCAGCACGTTGGCCAGGGAATACGTGGCCAGGAATCCTTCAGCCTTCGTGTAATCACCAAAGGTCGATCCGGTCAAGGTGTTCTTGCTGTTCAACGCCCAGGTGATCTTGCCGGCGTAGAACGGAATCGACACCTTGTTGTCGACGGGCGCGTGGAAAGTCTGCGTCAGGAAAAAGTTGGAACGACGCTGCGGATTGAAAGCGCCAAAGAACCAAAGTTTGTCCTTGACGATCGGGCCGCCAATGTCGCCACCGATGTCTACTTCAGAAAAACCGTTGGCAGCCGATCCGGTAAACGGAAAGTTGTTTACCGAGCGGACCAGGCCTTTGGTGGTGCCATAACCAAAAATGTCGCCGTGAAATTCATTGCTGCCGCTTTTGGTGATGACATTGAAAATGCCGCCAGTGGCTTTGCCGTACTCGGCGCCGTAAGCACCGGTTTTGATTTCGACTTCCTGGACAAACTCAAACGGCAGGTTCGCGCCTGATCCGCCAAAAGCGGGATCGGTCGTGTTCACGCCATCGAGAATATAGTTGTTCTCGGGTCCGGATGATCCGGCCACCGAGGGATCTCGATCGCGGCCGGTCGCATCGCGCAAGCCTGAACGCGTCACTGATGGCGCGATCGTGTACAGCCCCTGGACGGTACGCTGAGTCGGGAAATTGGAAAACTGTTCGGTCGACACATTGGATCCACTCGTATTCTGAGCAGTATCGACCGCCGCTCCGCCGGTGACCGTGACACTCGCGGTTGCCGTTCCCAGCTGCAATTGGGCATCCAGACTGGCAGTCCGGCCCAAATTTACGCCGACTTCACTCTGTTCGAATTTGCCAAAGCCTGATGCCTCGACGGCAACTTTGTAGGTGCCCGGCGGTAACGCCAGAATCTGATAATGACCATCGTCATCGGTGGTCGCAGTCTTTGCCGAAATCAAATTCGGACTGCTCACTGATACCGTGGCGCCACGCACCGCTGCGCCATTCGGATCAGTGACCCTTCCTTCGATCGACCCCGTGGTCGATGTTTGGCCCGCAACCTGGCCGGCCCACGCCAGCACCAGCACGAGCAACGAAGCATAAATAAATCGAAATGCATGTCTCATAGTTCTTCTCACCCTTTCTGCTCTAATCAACGGACTGATCGGCCCCTGTTCTGTTGATGGAACACCCAAACCGAAATTACCTGGCCGCGGTTTTCTAAAGCGCAAGGGTCGTGCCGATTAGGACTATCGAGCTTGTGTGCGCGATGAGGTTCAACATTCTTCGCAGTCGAAGTTGAGAAACCGCGACCCGACTATTTTCGAAAATTGGTTGGTTGCGTTTTGAAGACTTGCCAGTTTTGAAGATTGAACGGAACCGCGGATATATTTTGTGAATGCGATGTTCCGAATTACGAACGACGGTGGATGTCGAGGTCTCGCAAAGCGACAACAGTTGGTTATTGGCAAAAGACCTGGGAGGGCGGAATAGTTGAAGTTGGGTGGTGTGCTTTAAGGATCTTGCGCGGCCCGAGGCGACCGCCCCAATGGCTCTGCCACTCAGATGCGCGGCAAGTCTCCGACTTGCCGGCGAGTACCAGGACTAATCTAACGGTCTCTGACCATGCTGGGTCGGAGACCCGTGGAAAAAGGAATGGTAGAGCCGGCAAGTCGTAGACTTGCCGCGCATCTTAGTGGCAGAGCCAGTAAGAGAAGACGACATGTGATGCCGACCTTTTCGGTTACAAAACTATTACCGTCCTGGGTTTGGCTCGACTGAGAACTCATCTCAATTCTCTCCGGTTACGTGAATCTCCGGAGATTCTCCGGTGGGAGTTCTTTCTGTTTCGAACATCGCTTCGACCAGCTCCAGCGAGGTGCGCACAGCCTCGGCTGCGGATGGTTCATGCCCGCTGGTGACGTCGCCATTAGCTGTATCATGCAAGCCGTAACGGCGAATCTTTGAGTGCAGGGTCGTGACTTTCATGCCCAGGAGTTTGGCGGCAGGACGTTGACGGCCGCCGGTCATGATCAACGCGCTGCGAATCAGCTCTGCTTCAAAGTGCTGCACCTCACTTTGCAAATCGAATTTCTCTGAGCGAGCGGCTTCGACGCCGACGCCCTCGAGTTCTCGCAGCAAGGTCAGGGTTAGTACCTTCAGCAATTTCAACCGAATACTCTCGGCCAGTCGATCGCTACTCGCGAACGTGTCGCGCGTAAAGTCCGGCGACTGGCCGTGGCCTTCCTGACTCAACTCACGGTCCAGCTCGTCGCGATCAAGATAACCATGGATCTGCGGCCGGCCGTGATAAAACGAGGTTGCCTTTCCCGGATTCATGATTGGTCCTCGCTAGCCGAGCCGGTAAGTTTTGATCTTGGAATTCAGCGTCGAGCGCTTCAGCCTGAGTATGTTCGCAGCTTTGTTCTGTGCACCAGCGGTGTGTTTCAAAGCGCGCTGGATCAAACTCATCTCGAACTTGCGGACCTCGGCGTAGAAGTCGAGCCCATTCTCGATCGGAGGAACAGTCGGCTCGTCGAGTGTCTCCACCGCCGCCGAAAGTTGCGCGACCAAACGACTCAGCGAATCGATTCCATCGTGCAGCATCCCCTGCGCATCCAGACTTCTCTCGACCGTGACGTGCTCATCTGGGATTGGTTCATTACCAAGATTGATCATCCCGCCTTTATAGTGTCGGATAACTTCAAGATTTTGACTCATGTTGAAATGCCTCCCTCCTTATTCCCGTCCAAAGCTTTGACAAATTTCAAATGTCCCGCAGGCTGTCCAGCCTGCGGGAGACTGTGGTGAAGCAAGCCCGCAGACTAGACAGTCTGAGGTACAGCGCCTCACGTGCGTTTGATTTCGAAGCCGGCCAGACGCGCCGGCGCCGCTGTCAGCAGCCCAACATTCTGGTCGCCTGCCCAACCCTTCATTAAGGACGCCGGGCAGACCATGACGCCCTCCGGCCCATCAGTGAAATGGACCCGGCCCGCTTCGACCAGGCGGTAGATCGCTCGCGTAGTTTGGAAGCAGACCGTAGCGGCCAACTCAGGAGGCATCATAGCCATGGGCGTCGCACAATCGACGCACCATTGATGTCCTGAACCGCTGAGCGGAGCCGGCACGTTGTCGAGCGCATTCCCTTCGCCACTTTTGAGGTCATAGTCGGAATTACCGCCCTCCGAATAAACCCTCGACGTCCTGGTGGAGGTCGAAGTCGTTGTAAGGGTCTGGCTCAGGACCGCGACGAATTTGGTTCTTCTGGTTTTCATTTCACCTCTGCTTCTGTCGGAATCAACCAGGTGAATCTGGCAACGTACGATGCGGAGTCTACGAATCTCGTCCGCTAAATGTCATAACAAATAGCTGATAGATGTCGTAACAAATAGCTGATAGAGTTCTGATAACGAATCATCAGCAAAAGAGCCTCAATTTACGGCCCATGTGCAGATTTTGACCGATGGAGGCCTTCTCGATTTCGTTGGAGTATCATTAGCCGGAGCAACTTCACAGGAAGGTATCGAACGCCGTCGGGCCCTCGGGTCCCAATCGACAAGACAGAAAGGACGATGACTATGCAAAACGATGGATATTGCGGCATCAGGTTGGTAAGAGTTTACAAATTGCTGATCCTGGCGGCCTTGCTTTGCGGAGTCATCCAGGGTTCAAGTGCAGCCGCCCAGGAGTCGGCCCGGAACTCGGCGGCGCCCGCCCAGGCCGCGCCCAAAACCGATGAGATTGATCAGCTGCGCAAAACCGTGCGACAACTCGGCGCCGAGGTTAGTCGACTAAAGGCTGAGAACGCCAAGCTCGAAAAGTATCGTCAGGTTGATTACCTGCGCGAGCAGCTATTGAAAGAAGAGCAGCGGGTAGAGACCTTGCAGAAAGAGTTAGCGGACATCGGCGCGAGGGAGACTTCGCTGCAAAATCGACTCGATGAGATTGAACCGCAACTGCGTCCTGACCAGATCGAACAGGCTCGCGCCGGCGTCGGCTCAATGCGGCCGGAAGAAGATCGCGAAGCCATGAAACAGAGATTAACGAACGAGAAGCGAAGAATTCAGATTCAACTGGATCAGTTCCAGCAGAATCGTGTGCGAATCCAAAGCTCAATCAGTTCCGCCGAAGCTTCCGTGGTAACGCTTCGTCAACGACTCAAAGACGCCGTTCGGACAGCGGGCCTGCCTAATACCGGGATGAACTAAGTCGCATCAGGTGGATGATGCCGAAGTGGCACGAGGCGCGGTACGCACACGAATGGGATGGTGCTTGAATGAATGGCTGAAGGAGATGCAAGCCGCGGAGGGGCGATAGATCTGGAGCCCATGGCGCAAGCCATGGGATCAAGTCACAAGAATGACGCAGCCCCGGAGGGGCGAAACACCATCGTGCGTGGATTCAATGTTCCGCCGCTCCGCGGCTGGTGTGGAGCACGGCCTGATACCCTACAGATCTTCCGCCGCTCTGCGGCTTCGTCTTCCATCGACGGCAATTTGTTTATCTAAAGAGCGAGGGCGATCACGCGGGCGTTCGCTGCCACATTCAAACTGCACCGACCCGGCTGTCATGATCTTTTTGGCCGCGAATAGTTAAGAACATATTCAGGCGGGTCGATGTCCGGTAACAAACGTGGATCTGAAATCGGCTGTCGCGCCACCAGGCGCAACGGAAGTACTCCAGCCCAAACTTCCATATCGTAATCCTCTTCATCATCGAGCGGCGGACCGGTGCGAATCTTCGCCGAGGCTTCATCGATTGGCAGCGACAGCACTGTTGTCTGGCGCAGCTCGCTCTCAGTCGGTCCGCGCACGTCCGACCAACGATGGCGAATTATGTGTTCAGACAACGCGAACAACGCAGACATCTTCGCGGTTCGATCCTCAACCAGTGTCGCGCGGCCAAAGATAACGACCGATCGATAGTTCATTGAATGATGAAAAGCTGAGCGCGCCAACACCAGGCCATCCAGTAAGGTAACGGTAACGCAAACGTCTATCCCCTCGCTCAATGTGCGCAACATGCGACTGGCCTGCGAGCCGTGAATCAACAACTTATCTTCGGCGCGGGCGTAACCGGTCGGGATCACGAAAGGTTTACCTTCAACCGCGAACCCTACATGACAGATGAAACCTTCATCCAGAATCGAGTTGATTACTTCGCGATCGTAGCTGGCGCGTTTGGGCAAACGCTTCAGGGTGGTCCGCTGGGTTTCGGTAATTCCGCGACCTTCATTCTCTTCTTCCATGCGATGAGAATAATTTAGTAGTTGAGATGCTAACAAGTTCACCGCCGGCGTAGAGAGGGTGTGTCAGAACCGCGAGCGGTAGCGACCGGATCAGGAAGAGCCGCGAAGTTTATCTCGGCCCGGTTCGCTACAGTCCTTTTCCGCGAGGTTTCGTCTTTGATTCAAGGAGACTTCCTGATCCGGTCGCTACCGCTCGCGGTTCTGACACATCCTCTAAACGCCTGGGCTACAAAAAAATACGCGCCGAAGCACATTGGCTTCGACGCGTGAACGCTGGGGTGTTGGGCGCGTTCCCTTTGGAGCCCGCCCAAGGACACTTTATGACTATTCACCTGAAACGGTGATCTGGTTATCGATGGATTTCACTCCCTTAACGTTGCGGACAACTCGCTCTATGAGACTCTTATCCGCAGCATTTTGGACTGAGCCCATCAGTGTGACTTTTCCATTCATGACGGTGGCTGTCACTCCGAGCGCAGACAGCTTGGGATCGTCGCTGAACTTCTTGTCGACTGCGGCTTGAATCGTCGAATCATCGGGGCCACTTGAGGTAGTACTGCCCGCAGGTGGCGCTGGTTGTCCATTGATAATCACCGGCGCCGGCTGAGTCGCCGGTGCAGGTTGCTGCACGATGATCGGCGGCTGTTGTGGTGCCGGTTGCTGAACAATAGTTTGCGGTGGCTGCTGCTGTTGCGCCGTCATATTGTCATTAACGGCAGTCTGCTGTTGATTGAGAACAAAAAGAACAATGATGGCTGCGAGTGCCACAACCCCGATCACAATCGCCGCCAGGGCCGCGCTCGAAACGCCACCTCTGCGTTCAGGGTATTGAACTGCTTCGGAGTGTATTTCTTCCCGTCTCGCGGTCGGCGTTTCCACCACTATGCGTCGATGCTCTGATTCCTGGTTAGTCATTTCTTTCTCCTTTATCTCGTTTCGCTCACGAGTTCCAATCTGAATCTGAGTTGGCCGGAATAATCGGTCACTTCGGTGGAAGTGCAATAGCCATTCCAAATGTGGTTGAGACCGGTCCTCGAGCGTTCGTTCGCACAAAATCGCTGGGGTTTTGCGTCCGAGAGCCCAGTTGACTCTGATATCTGGAGGAGGCTTGTTGATTACAACGTACGTATGCTTTTGGTTCGCATTGCATTAGAGCAAGGCGTCCGTTAATGGGTAACCGCTTGACGCGAGTAACTGGTGCGGAGTAGTTTCCGCTTATCCAGACCAATGTTTCGCACCAGAGGCCTGTCCGCAAGGAGGGCTTCATCAAATCCAATTAGGCAACAGGAGATGAATTATCGATGAACGCTTCCGAACGACAAGAACTTATCAACCAATACAAAGATGGATACGACGAAGTCGCCAAAGCACTGGAAGGCTTCCCGGCTAAACAACTCTTTGCGCACCCGATCGCCAACAAATGGAGCGCTGCCGAGATCATCCACCATCTCGCCGACAGTGAAACCACCAGCGGATTAAGGTTCCGCCGGCTGCTGGTCGAAGATCATCCTCTGATTCAGGGTTACGATCAGGACGTGTATGCCAATTCGCTAAATTACAATCGGCGTGATATCGCCCCTTCGCTTGAGGCGTTTCGCTCGGCGCGGGCGACGACGGGCCAACTGTTTGAATTCATGACTGAGTCGGACTGGCAAAAAGAAGGCACTCACTCAGAAAGTGGTTCCTACAGTACAGAAGACTGGCTGAAGATTTATGCCGCGCATGCGCATAATCATGCGGCGCAAATTAGCAGACTGCGTGAAGCGCTGGGTGAGAGCGCCGCGGCGACGGCGTAGTGTCAGAACCGCCTGCGGTAGCGGGCGGGCCCACTGTGATGTGACTGGCCCGCCTGATATGACTGGCCCGCCCGCTACCGCAGGCGGTTCTGACACTTGACCGATCGATCTTGATTTCGCAATCAAATCGATCGGTTTTATTTTGCTCGTTTTCTTGACAGCGCACGAGCGAATGAGCAAGATGTCGCTTCACTTAAATTCAACTTGAAAGAACGTTCTGATGCCCTCAGTAGCTCCGGTTCTGGAAACCACTTTTACCGATCTCAAACTCTTACGCCGTGGCAAAGTTCGCGATGTTTACGAAGTTGATAATCAGCGTTTGCTGATCGTCGCGACCGATCGCATCTCGGCTTTTGACAGCGTTTCTCCAACACCAATCGAACGAAAAGGCGAAGTGCTGACGGCGCTGTCGCGTTTCTGGTTCGCTAAGCTTGGACACGTCGTTCCGCATCACCTGATCACGACCGAGATTGACGAAATGCCGGATGTGGTCCGCGCGCACGCTGACGAATTGCGCGGCCGTTCGATGCTCGTAAAGCGCACCGAAGTCTTTCCGGTTGAGTGTGTCGTACGTGGTTATCTGTCCGGTTCAGGCTGGAAGGATTATCAACAGACGGGCCAGGTTTGCGGGCATCAGCTGCCCGCAGGTTTGCGTGACTCTGAGAAACTGGCCACCTCCATATTCACCCCGGCAACAAAGGCCGAAACCGGCCACGACGAAAACATCAGCGAAGAGCAGGTGGCCGAAATCGTCGGACGCGATGCGATGGAAAACCTGCGTAAAGTATCGCTGCGTCTCTATACCGAAGCCAGCGACTATGCCCGTGGTCGCGGGATCATTATTGCGGATACGAAATTTGAATTTGGCCGCGACCAGGCCGGCACCATCACGCTGATTGATGAGGTGCTAACACCCGATTCATCCAGATTTTGGCCGCTCGACAGCTACGTAGTTGGCAAGTCGCAGGCTTCGTTTGACAAGCAGTACGTACGCGACTATCTCGAAAGCATTAAGTGGGACAAACAGCCACCTTGTCCGGAACTACCTAACGAAATCGCCCAGGCAACGACCGCACGCTACCTGGAAGCATACGAACTGATTACTGGCGAAAAGCTCTGATTTTGGGTGCG
>Ga0070694_100002852_pt1 | contig 10264 bp, 6 predicted proteins | sample KBSK1251metaG_FD_65470 | JGI IMG/M metagenome (GOLD analysis project Ga0070694, IMG submission 65470) | Corn, switchgrass and miscanthus rhizosphere microbial communities from Kellogg Biological Station, Michigan, USA - KBS K1-25-1 metaG | ecosystem: Host-associated > Plants > Roots >... | reverse complement strand
CTTTGCGCAGGCTGAGGTTATGAATTGCGCGGGCAGCCAATTCTTTCCCCGTTCCCGTCTCGCCGAGCAGGAGCACGGTGGTGTCGGTGGGCGCGACCTGCTCGATCCTGAAGAGCACATATTTAAGCGCATTGCTGTTGCCGATGATCTCATCGAAGTGGTGCTCGAGTTTAATCTCTTCCTGTAGGTAAGTGTTCTCCGCCTGCAATTGCTCGGTTAACTGCTCGATTTTCAAGAGTGATGCTTTCAGCTCCTCTTCCACTTTGTAACGCTCAATGAAGTCTGCGGCCTGAGTCGCATACAAATCCAGGCGGCGCAGCCCCTGCTCGCTCGGCTGATGCGGCGACCGGAAATAGGTTGAGAGCATACCCAGCAGCGCGCCGTCACGGCCGATGAGAGGCGTAGATTGCACTGCGCGGAAACCGGCCGCGTGGGCAATTGGGCGAAACGGGGCGAACGTCTCGTCGGCTTCAACGTCTTCAATGATGATGCGCTTGCATGCGCGCCACGCCCGGCCGCAGGCCGAATCACTCTCGGCTGACACCTCGCGGAAGAAGTCGAGGAAATCCGGCTCAAATCCGCGCTGGGCCGCGATGATGAGCACGCCCCGCTCGGCATCCAGAACCTGGATAATACCTAGAACCGCGCCGAGCAGTTCGATGGTGGCGGCCAGCATCTCATCGAGCCCCTCGCGCAGGCCTGTCATGTGCCAGAGGCGCGAGCTGGCGTCGTTGAGCCGGGCCAGGGCAGCGGCTTCGGCAGTCAATTGGGCTTCGCTCTTGCGCAACGCTTCCTCTGCTCGCTTGCGTTCGGTGATGTCCTGACAGATGCCCTGTAGCGCAATCACCCTCTCCTCCGCATCCACCACCGGTTCACCGCGCGCGAATACCCAGCGCTCCTCGCCCGCCCGGATGATGCGATACTCATGCTCGAACGGCTGCTGGCGGCTCAGCGCGTGTTCTATGGCCTTGCGGACCTGCTCCCGGTGATCGAGATGGACCAGCTCGAGGTAGGCTTCGCCGGTGAGGGGCGGGTCGCCAGGTGGCAGGCCGTAGATGCGGTAGAGTTCATCTGACCAGGAGAGGGTATCGGTGCTCAGGTTCCAGTGGAAGTTGCCGAGGCGGGCGAGGGTTTGCGCCTCGCGGAGATAGGCCTCATCCTTCAAGAGTGCCCTTTCGCTCTCCCGTAACCGCTGCGTCGCACGCTGGCGTTTGGCCCGTTCGAGTAAAAGGAAAGTGATGAGCAGGGTTTGGACGCCAATCAGTATAAGCGTGCCGATGATCCGTCTCCAATACTGTTCCCAGAAGGTCGGCTCCTTGAAGCTGACGATGCTGCCCGGTGGCAGCAGGTCTTCGCGGATGCCCCAGCGCTTAAGCTCGCGCCAGTCAAATATGGGAACAACAGTCATGGTCTCGACCGGAATGTTCTGCGCCCGCTCACCGTTTGCAATCTGTAGGGCGATTTCCGCTACTTTGGTCACCACCCCGCTATTAATGCGCACATAACCGCCAACGATTCCGCTGCCGACTTGCCAACTGGCCATCCCATAGATTGGGACTGGCGCCGAAGCGGCAATCAAGGACAGAACATCACGGGTCTCTAAGACCTTACCTTGTTCATCGTATACCTGCTGCCAAACATAGATGACAATGGACCGGTTCGGCAAGCTCTTCGTTTTGTCAATCAATTCCTTCGGCGAAAGGTCGGTGAGATAAGTGATTGCTACCCTGTTTTCATAACCCTGAAGCTTTTCCCGTCCCATCTCCTCGTATGTTTTGTCATGGTCGAGTGTCCCGCTGACGATGAACACCTGCTCCGTACCCGGATGTAATCTTAGTGCCAGATCAAGAGTTTGTTTGTAACTGAAGGTCTGAACGACCCCGGTCAGGCCAGGCCCAGCCGTAAGCTCCTCCCCTGTTGGGTGCTTGAACGAGGCGAAAACAATCGGGGCATTTGGAAAGAGGTCATCGCGGTACTTGAGCAGGAAACGCAGCGGTGGATCCGCAATGGCAACGAGTACATCTATCGGGCGGCGAGCATACTTCTGCCGCAGATAATCACGGAGCGCCACAGCCTGGTCATCACCGGGAAACCGATCGGCCTCCAGGTATTCGGGATAGTATTCAATGTTGCCGGCTGGCGCTGATTGAAAAACTGCCTGAATGTTTTGTTCGTTCACCTCATTATTGGGCCAGTCTCTGCCGTACCAGTTGAGCACCAGAATCCGCTTGGGAGCAGCAGCTTGCTGCGCGGGTGTGACTGAGGGCGACAGCAATATGACGACCGCGGCGAAGAGCATCGCTGTTGCAAGTAGATTTAATCTGACTCTGTTTGAATTTCTGCCAGGCACCATTGACACACTCTCTCGTAACCAGTCCTCTCGCCGTAGAACCCAAACTGAACTCTTCAGCTATTTCTCAGTTTAGGTTTGTAGAGATCCTCATCACCCCTCCCGCCCTAGGCTGCCGGATAGGTAGTGGCGGGGGTTCTCGATTTTCTCTCCGTTGCTCAGTGTCGCGAAGGTCGTCAAGCCCACATCTATGCCCACGCTCTGACCAGTCTTCGGCAAGGGTGTGGGCTTCGGCAGATCGCAGACCAGCAAGACAAACCAGCCATCGGCGCGCCGGGTGATCCGAAGTTGTTTGACTGTGCCTTCCAGCGGGCGCGAGAGTCTGACTCGACAAGTCCCCACGCCTGGAACCGTGAGCTTGTCGCCCTTGAGCGGGCAGCCGCGTGGCTGCTCAATCTTCTGGCTGAAGGTGTAGTAACGGTCGGCGCTGCGAAATCGCGGAAAGCCTGGCTTCTCTCCAGCTCGCACGCGACGAAAGAAAGCCTTGAACGCTTCGTCCAATCTTTCGAGCGCATCCTGTTGGATCGAGCGCAGGCAGGCTTTGACCTCCGGCAGTTCACGAGCTTCTGTCAATTGGCGCGACTGTTCAAGCAAACCGATGCTGCGGCCCGCGTCTTGGTAGAGAGAGATTCTTTGCTCAAGCGCGCAGTTGTAGACCGCGCGAGCATCATCTAATGCCTGAAGACAGGCCGCTCCAAACGGGCGATTGATGCACAGTTTGAACTCAAAAGTTTTATGCTGAATGTCAGTCACGGCGCGAAGCTCGATCCAAGCTTTGCCCTTTGGCGAGTCGGCTTGACAGAAATTCGGCGCCTCTTCAAGCCGCATTTATTTTAGTCTCAGTGTCGCAGTCTGGCAAGCAACGTCGTGGGCAAGACCGATCAGGTCGTGGGCACGACCGATGCAGAGCGCCGCGCCTGAGACAATGCACAGTGCGCGCGCCCCTCCGGCGTGCGCCATCCGGGGCGGCGGGTCGCTCACGTCCTGTTCGCTCCGAGGACTGTCCCAGGCACTGGCATCGGGTGCGGTGCCTGTCAGTTTTTTTCCGCGTGACCTGGCACTTCTGACAGTATTTAGTTTGCTACCCCGCCGATACAATCTCACTCGAGTAGTTGTGCAATGTTTGAGGAGGGCCAAGCCCATGAAGTTGCGGCCACGATGCAAGCAGCTTCTGGCGCGGTTTCTAGCTTCCGTTCCTGGTCAGGTGCCCTGGTCAAGTGCCCTGGTCAAGTGCCCTGGTCAAGTGTTTGACCTTGTCGTGCAGCCTGCTGCTGTAGCCGCGCCGCGCTGGCGCAGTACCCAATCCCGCCGCCAGTGGCGCGAACTTACGAATTGTGCGCGGGTTTCAAGGATGTTGAGGAAGACGATCATGCGAATCAATCGCTTGCTGAACCTCTCGTGTGTGCTGTGGGCGCTCCTGCTCTGCGCTTTATGGCACACCCAAGCCGCTGGCCAGGAGTTGCCGCCGGTCCAACCCGCGAGCGAACGCGCGCCCAAGACGCAGTTGAAAGTCGGGCTAGTCTTGAGCGGCGGCGGGGCGCGCGGCATCGCGCATGTCGGCGTGCTCGAATGGTTCGAGCAACACCGCATCCCGGTGGATTATGTGGCCGGGACGAGCATGGGCGGGCTGGTCGGAGCAATCTATGCGATGGGGACGCCGCCCGCAGAGATGCGCGCGCTCTTGAAGGCCATCAAGTGGGCAGAGATGTTAAGCAGCGGGCCGAGCTACGAGCAGTTAGCCTATCGCCGTAAAGAAGACCGGCATAGTTTTCAAACCAGCTTTGATCTGGGCCTGCGCCACGGCGCACGTCTGCCGCTCGGCCTCAGCTCGGCGCATTACATCGGGCTGTTATTTGATCGCCTCACGCTGCCTTATGCGGGGATCGCGAGCTTTGATGAATTGCCGATCCCGTACCGCTGCGTGGCCACCGATTTCCTCAAGGCTCAACCGGTGGTCTTGAAGGATGGCTCCTTGAGCAACGCCATGCGCGCAACGATGTCTATTCCCGGCGTCTTTCCGCCGGTCGAACGTGACGGCGCAGTGCTCGTTGATGGCGGGCTGCTCAACAACATCCCGACCGACGTTATGAGAGGATTGAGGCCTGATGTGGTGGTCGCTATTGACGTGGGCACATCGCTCGGCGAACTGCAAGACATCGCTTCGCTCGCGGGAATTCTCTCTCAGTCCATCGGCGTCATGACCATTGATAACGACCGGCGCAATCTGCGGCTGGCCGACATCATTATCGCGCCGGAGTTGGGCGATCAATCGCTGCTCGATTTCTCGGAGATTGACAAGCTGGCTGACCTCGGCTACCGGGCCGCCGAGCAGAAGGCTGCCATCCTCGAAAAATTCGCGCTCACTGAAAACCAGTGGGTAGAGTATCTCGCCCGGCGGCGCGCGCGGAGACTCACCGATGTGGTGATACCCGAGGCGGTGGAGATTGTGGGCGTCAGCGAGCGTGCTCAAGCCTCATTGCGGAAAGAACTGGCTGGGCATGCGGGACGCCCGCTCGCCCCACCCGCGCTCGAAGCCGACTTGACGCGGATCACCGGGCAGGGCCGCTATGAAAGTCTCGATTACGAGTTGGCGCCGAGCAAGCTCTCGCCCAATCTCGACGTGCTCTTGATCCGCGTCAAAGAGAAACCCCACGCGCCGCCGACCTTGAATTTCGGCCTGGAGATTGACGGCTCCAAGATCAACGACATCAATTTCACCATCGGAGCGCGGCTGACCTTCTACGACATCGGAAAGGCCGGGTCGGAGTGGCGCAACGACGTGAAGCTCGGCTTCAACAATCTGCTCGCCACGGAGTATTACTTGCCGCTCGGCGGACGCGGCTTCTTCGCCGCACCGCTCGCCGCCTATGACCGGAAACGGACCGACATCTTTCAGGGCGAAGCGCGAGTGGGCGAGTATCAGGTGGAACGCTTCGGCGGCGGGCTTGATCTCGGTTTCACGGAGCGGCGCCAGGAATGGCGCGTTGGCTATACCATCGGTCACCTCAATGCGGAGGTGCGGACTGGAAGCCCGTTGCTGCCGGCGCTCAGCGGCACCTTCAGTCAGGCGCGTGTGCGCTGGCGTTTTGATGGTCAGGACAGCGCGACTGTGCCGACACGCGGCCTGCGCATCGCGACCGAAGGGCGGTGGTTCTTCCAATCTCCCGGCGCACGGGGGAGCTTCCCGCAGGCGGAGATCAGAGCCTCACTCTTCAAACCGCTCTCCCCTCGCGGCTCGCTCTTTGTGGTCGGCTCCGGCGGCACATCGTTCGGTCAAGCCACGGCGCCGGAATGGCAGTTTACGCTCGGCGGGCCGTTCCGGCTCGGCGCTTACAACCGCGACGAACTGCGCGGCGACAATTATGTTTTGACCAGCGGCGGTTACCTCCACCGGATTTCGCAACTGCCTCCATTGCTCGGCGGCAAGGTCTATCTTGGCGGCTGGTACGAATTCGGCGGCGCCTATCGCGGCACGAATGCGAACACTACGACCAACCGTTTCCGCAGCGCTGTTTCCGGCGGCTTGATTCTCGACACGGTGCTCGGGCCGTTTTCCGTGGTGGGGAACTGGGGCGAAGGCGGGCGGGGCAAGATCTATTTTACCTTCGGCAAATTATTCTGAAGCTCCAACGGGGCAGATCGGCTGGACGTTTTGAAGTCCTATCGCTCTACCGACGCGGCATTACTCGCAGCCTGTCAATTTTTTCTCCTGCGGCTGGCAACTCTGACAGTATTGGTGCCCTTCTCCCGCCGCTACAATCGGGAGCAACGAGTTAAGCGATCTTTGATCGCCGCAGATACGCCGGAGTTGTTCTTCAGATGAGCGGCGGGAAATATTTTTCCAAAGGCGGGATCTGTGTGCGTCACTGGCGCGCGTGAGGTGGAGAGATGCTCAGAGGCAAGAAGCTGGCAATTTATTTCGCTCTCCTCTATGCCCTTCTCAGCATCCTGCTGAATCCCATCCTAAAAGGGCAGGCTGAAGCGCTGAGCATTCACCACCGGCGCAATAAAGCAGACGAAGATGAAATCAAGGCCGCCTTGAAGATCTTTGCCGGGAAGGATCTAAGCGCCTTTTTTTCCTATTTGGATAGTGTGCGCCCGAAAGCTCGCCGCGGCGACGTGAGGCGCCGACAGAAGTTGCTGAGGCAAGCCATCGCCCTGGCGACGGCCGGCGGCCGGACCACCAGAGCACAGATCCACGAATTCCGGGAGCGCCTCGCCCCGATCCTCGTCCTACATCACCGTGAACACGCGCAGGCGCTCGTGACCTTCTGGTCCAACAAACCTGCAGTCATGAATATCAACGGTGTCTTGATTGTGATTTCGAGCAAGAGCGTCGAACTGGCCGAAAGCGAGGCTGGCCTGGCCGGCCTTGTCGCCCATGAGGTGGGCCACGATTATCTCCGCTCGCCGCACATCATCGCCCAACTGGACGCCGACAGCCGCCGTGGCCGTGAGATTGAACTCGTCTGCGACGGGATCGCGGTGGCAACCTTGCTGCGCTTAGGGCTTGACCCCTGGGCCTACGCGGTGGCGCTGGCGCGTCACATTTTAAGCTCTCCCGAAATCTACCGTCAGAACCTCGGCGATCTGTTATACCCATCGCTAGAGACACGCCTGAAAATGATTCAACTGGTGAGTGAACAGTTCAACGCCGCGGCTCAAGCCCGTTGACCTCGGGTGCGCGCAGGGCGGAGTAATAACCTTCTTTCGACCGTATCTTGAGGGGCGGGTAGCCCGACGGAGGATGGACGCTCACTTTGATCTTGTGATATTGGCCTGGCTGCGGCGCAGGGGTGGGGACGTAGCCGATGCTGTACTGGCGCCGCATCTCCACGGCGATGCGCGTGACGGCATCTTCCAGTTCGCCCTGCAGGTTTGGGAAGAAGGCCCTCCCGCCGGTCATCTTAGCGATCTGGTCGAGAATCGCTTGTCCCCTTGAGTCACCCAACCCGCTCAGGCTCCAGAGAGCTTCGGGGATGCCGATGCAATAGATTTGGACGTCGGACTCTCTGATCAGCTTGCGCAGGTCACCGAGGGTGTGGCGAGAGGAGTTGTCTTCACCGTCGGAAATGACCAGGAGCGCGCGTTTGTGATGGCGGCCCTGCGCGACTTTATCCAGGCCGAGGTAGAGGGCGTCGTAAAGTGCGGTACTACCGCCCGCCACCTCCACCGCGAGCCGACGCAGGATGGCCTGGCTATCGCCGAAATCGGCCGCTAAATAGCAATAATCATTGAACGTCACCAGGAAGTAGTCGTCGTCCTGGTGGCGGGCCTCGACAAAGGCCTTGAGCGCTTCACGGGCGCGGTGGAGCTTGTCTCTCATGCTTGACGAAACGTCGAAGATGATGCCCAGGCTCAAGGGGGCATCCCCTTCTTTGAAATACTCGATTTTTTGTTTGATCTTGTTATCGAAGATCTCGAAGTGATCGCGTGCCAGCCCCGAGATTGAGCGCTGATTCTTGTCGGTCACCGTCACCGTCAGGGAGACAACTTCCGTCGTCTCCCTGACGATGGGCCCCTCTCCTTCGCCCTCCTTGCCTTTGACCTCTTTCCGCTGCGGGGCACTCGGCGGCGGGTCTTGAGCTGAGGGCGGCGAGGCGGGATTGGCGCGAATGGTCTGGTCCCGGCCCCAGCCCTGTGGCGCGTCGGCTAGAGTTTGCTGGACGTGCGGTCCGCTCACACTCAGAAGCATCCAAAGGCTCAGCATGATCGCTCGAAAAAAGATTTGATTCTTCCGCCTCAAGATTTTTTTCCTCCCGCCGCTCGATTCCGCGCTCGCGGTCACCTCTGTCTCCACCGAGGCCGCTATGAGGGCTGCGGCGGAGATTGCTTCGGTGTCTTTCGCCATTCGCTGGAACTCTTGGTCTGTGTGTTCTCAATCGCCGGATTCAAACGCTTGAGCACAGGGCGGTCCGGTGTTTGTTTCCCGGCATCATCAGTGGCATTGGTGGAATTTGGGTGCTGCTTGAGGGTCGGGCGGTTCGGGGCCTCACGATTGCGATGGGCGCGCGGGGTTGGGTTGAGCGAGAGAGCGCGGGCTTGCACCTCAATGAACTCCGAATGGTTGATGAGGTACTCGCGTTGCTCTGGAAAGCGGACAAGCAACTGGCGCAATTTCTTCACGCGATCACTCAGCACCGGGTGTGTACTCAAGGCCCTGGCAATCAAGCCGGGCCTCTCCTTGTCATAGGCCTCAACCCTCTCAATGAAGGTGATCAGCGCCTGTGGGTCGTAGCCAGCCGACCACACATATTGCACACCCAGCAGATCAGCCTCCTTTTCCGCGCCGCGCGAGGATTTGAGCAGACCGAGCGGCAGCGCGAGGCTGACGACTTGTCCGATGGCCACCCCTTCCCAGCCGCCGAGCGCGCCTAGAGCAAGCAAGACTCCGTCGGCCACTTTGGCCTTCGATGCCTGCTCAACGCCATGCCGGGCGGCGACGTGGGCAATCTCATGCGCCATAACGCCCGCCAATTCGGCCTCATTGTCGGCGAATTCGAGCAGGCCGCGAGTGACGTAGAGAATGCCGCCCGGCAGCGCGAAGGCGTTGACCTCTGCTGAATCAATCACCTTGATCGTGAAAGTTATTTTGGCGTCTGAATGCAGAACGAGATTCTGTCCCAGGCGATTGACGTATTCAGTAATCACCGGATCAGTCACGCAATCGAGTTGCGATTCGATTTCCGCTGCAAGCTGGCGGCCTAGCTCCACCTCTTTGCGCAGCGAGTAGAAGTTGATCTGACGTTTGTTGATATTACGCTGACCGATGAGCGAGGGGTCCTCTTTCTGTGAGAGCGGCTTGGACGGCGCTTGCGCCAGCGCCGCCGCCACGGTGAGACAGAGACCGGCGATGATCGCTAACAATCGTGCGTACATCTTTTCCTCCTGCACCTGTTTGAGAGCGAGTAGTTAGTGTGATGACGCGCCTCGGCTGACGAGGAGGCTGACCTCCACCCGCCGGTTCTGTTTCCGCCCCTCGGCGGTATCATTGTTCGCCGCGCCTCTCGACGCCCCGTAACCCATCGGAGTGATAATGCGGCGCATCGGGATGTTCCCGATAATCGCTAAGTACTTGGTCACGGCATCTGCGCGGCGCTGGCTGAGCATGATGTTCTTCTCTGGATCACCGGTAGAGTCGGCAAAGCCGGCGACCTCGATCAGGTAGCCTTTGCCGCTCAGTGCCTTTTGCACCAGTGCATCCAAGGCCGCTTTGTCTTCGGCCGAGATCAGGTAGCTGTTGACTGCAAAATAGACGGTGACCTCAGCTTGCTTGTCGAATTCGTCCAGTCTGGAGATCCGTTCGTTGGTGGTGTCAATTCGCTTGTTGGCCGCTGTCACTCCCTCGTTTGCTTTGGCCGCGTCGCTGCGCGCGTCTTTCGCTGCCATCTCCACTTCTGCCACCTGCCCTGATAGCTTTTTGTTCGCTTCTTCGACCTGGGTCACGCGCGATTCGACCGTCAGGGCCGTCTTCAAATCCGCTTCACTGAAGCGGACCTTCTCGGCTATGAGTTGACCTTTCTCGTTCCCCAGGCCCTCAGCCTCGACGACCAGGCCGCGCACGAGCGAAGTCACGGCGTATTCCTGCCCCCGGCGAAAGAGGCCCAAGCCTTTTTTATGCGACTTCACACTCGTCGCATCAGTCAGGAGCACTACGACCTCTGCCCCCGTTTCGTCGCGCACCGCGAACGTCTCGGCGCCGCGCTCCATGATGCGCCCTTTGATCTTGGCCTTCTCACCCGCCGGCACAGTTTTCGACTGCGCGGCGGCAATGGCTGGCAGTGAAGAGCTGCCTGCGCTGCTGCTCGTCAACTGACTCACTCCGATAAGACCCAGAGCAAGGAACCAGATGAGCAACAAATGCTGGGAAATTATGTTTCTGACTTTGATCATGATCTGCCTCCCTTTTATTTC
>Ga0070694_100002849_pt1 | contig 10273 bp, 10 predicted proteins | sample KBSK1251metaG_FD_65470 | JGI IMG/M metagenome (GOLD analysis project Ga0070694, IMG submission 65470) | Corn, switchgrass and miscanthus rhizosphere microbial communities from Kellogg Biological Station, Michigan, USA - KBS K1-25-1 metaG | ecosystem: Host-associated > Plants > Roots >... | reverse complement strand
TAGTATGGGGCATAAATCAGCTCATCTCTATCGGAAGGATACTTGAGGGTCTGCAATACTTTCGGGGATGCTTTCGCTTTGGCTTTCGCATAAGCGCTGCCTCTGCTACTTCTAACCTCGGCGCTCGTCTGCCCGGAAGCAACCTGTCCTTCAAGATACCGTGCGAAGAAAGGAGTGCTGTCAGCCGGAGCCGCGGATTTCTTCTTGCTCATAGGAGACTCCTTTTGTTGGGAATAGTTTGCACTAAACTGACTTCATGAGTTCGCGAAACTTCGAGTTTTTGCGATGCTGATCAGAAATGGCTCTGCGGAAATCAACCGCCGTCCGGAATCTTCCAACAAAGCCGAAGCCAGGGCGCAGACTATAGCACTCGAACCGTTAGCACGCCAGCGCTTTTCCGAACGAGGTGGAAGGAAAGTTTTGCGACACTGAGGAATAACCGAGCACTTGCCGCCGCAGGAGCGACTGGGTTTCTCCGCTGATGAGTCGATGCTCTGGGGTCGCAATCGCTTTTGGGTTCTTCCCGAGTTACGATATGCGGACGATGAAGCACATCCTGAGAAAACGCGAGATTGCGGGTTTGGCATTCTCAGAATCGCTCTATCCACCTAAACTCAAACAGCCAAGGCACACGCACGCGCTCGCAAGTTTCAGTTTTGTCCTGGCCGGCAGTTATGTTGAGACGTGCGGTACTCAGGAACACACACGACAGGCGTCAACGGTAGTATTTCACCCGCCTCAGGAATCGCATGCAGTTGAATATCAGGCCCAGCCGGTTCGAATCTTGAGCGTGCAAATGGATTCGAAGCGCCTTTCGTACGTAAGGAATCGGTCTTTCGTTTTTGATTCACGAGTAAGCGGACGTACCGAAGCCATCGACTGGTTGGGGCGTCGCCTGTACCGGGAATTTTGTCATGAGGACCGCGTTTCCGCATTGGCGCTCGAGGGACTGGTGCTTGAGATTTTAGCTGAAGCATCTCGCGCAAATACCGTAGTCAAAGACACTGCTCCGCGCTGGCTCAGACAAGCGGAAGATTTTCTGCACGACAACTTCTCAAACTCATTTAGCTGTGATGATGTGGCCACGAGCGCCGGCGTCCATCCGGTTCATCTGGCTCGCGTATTCCGCCGAAAGCACGGATGCACCATCGGAGAGTATGTCCGGCGTCTTCGTCTGGACTTTGTGACCAAAGAGCTCGTCACCACCAGGGCCCGGTTGGGCGAAATCGCCATCGCCGCAGGTTTCGCCGATCAGAGTCATCTCACCAAAACTTTCAAAGCTCGATTCGGCCTCACGCCTTCGGACTATCGAAGACTTCGCCGAGGTTAGTCTCATCCAAAAATGCTATCGAGCTTCAAGCATTGCCAGGCGCGGTCGTGTTATAAGGGCGCATGAGCAAGGCTAAAAGATTTCTGCTTCACGCCTCCCTCGTCTTTGCCCTCCTTGCTTTAGGTCCCGGGATAATTCTGAGTGAAGGCGTACAGCCTCAACAGAGTGGCGACGCTGACCCGGCCGTCGCTCTGGCCGATTATTTTCAGAAAGCGGCGGGGCTGGGGTTTTCCGGATCCGTACTGGTCTCGTCAGGCGATAAGGTTTTGCTGCGGGACGGTTTTGGTTGGGCGGATGAAAAACGGCGCGTCCCAATCGTCGCCGAAACAGTCTTTGATATCGGGTCAATCACAAAGGTATTCACCGCGGTCGCCGTGATGCAATTGGAGGAACGCGGCAAACTCAGCACGGCGGACCCGATTACCAAATACTTTTCCAATGTTCCAAAAGATAAGTCGGCCATCACTCTTCATCATCTGTTGACCCACACGGCTGGGCTCGAGCACGAGGATTTCTATCAGGAAGCAAACCAGGACATCAGGATGATTCTCACCGACCGGGAAAAATTCATTCAGCGAATCCTCAACTATCCTCTGGCTTTCGAACCTGGCACGAAACGTCTCTATTCGAATTCCGGTTTTAGTCTCCTGGCGGCGATCGTCGAAAAAATCTCCGGCCAGTCTTATGAAAACTATCTCCGCGAACACGTGCTGGGGCCCGCCGGGATGTCGCGAACCGGTTACGTAATTCCACAATGGAAGCGTAGTTTGGTCGCCCGTGGTTATAACGACGGACCTACCGATTACGGATTCCCCTGGGACACGCAATGGAGTGGAAGAATTATTCCCTGGGACTTGCTCGGTAATGGTGGGCTGCTCTCAACTGTTGACGACCTGCATCGATTTGTCGTCGCTTTGCGTGATCGCAAACTTCTGTCTGAACCTGCCCAGACTAAGATGTTCACCGTATATTTCGCCGAAAAAGACCAGGCCTACAGTTGGTTCATCTCGAAAACCGAAACTGGCGATCACACTTTTATCTATCACGGAGGCGATGCTGTCCCGCAGGGTTGGAACGCTGAACTCCGCTGGTTCCGAGACGACAACTTGATCGCAGTCGTGTTGACCAACAAGCGAATTAGGGCGGGCAGCGTGCGCCGTTACGCGATGAACCATGCGATTGATATCGCGCTCTTTCGCAAGTCCCCACAGATTCCGGCCTTCAACAATGTCACGAGTGCAAGACTGCGTCCGTTCGCGGGCCGGTATCAATTAGCGTCCGGGGATTCGTTTGAGGTGAGAGATGCTAATGTCGCGATCGGCGGCGGCAAGACCAGGGCCATCCTGACGATCAGCGGCACAGGTCAACAGGCCATCGACCTACTCTTCTCAGGGAATCAAACGGCTGGACTTACCAAACTGTCGCTGGATCTTAACGGCAGGACAAAGGCCTATGTCGAAGCATTACAAAAAGAAGATCTTGCGGCCCTGAAAAACATTCCGGCTGATACCTCTTCGGCTGAAGCGGCGCTGCAAAGCTGGAGGCAGTTTGTGAAACAGCGCGGCACGCTCAGAACATTCGAGATCCTGGGGACATCGCCACTCAATCAAGCCGGCGTCCAGACGTTTGTCCTGCTCGATTTTCAAAAGACGTCCGGCGTCTATCATGTTACCTGGCGCGACCAGAAGCTTCACCTGCAGGACGAGGATTCCCTACAGCCATCGATCACAACCTTTCTCCGCAAGTCGTTCGTAAGCTATCCCCTGACAGTTTCATTCCTGCCGCAATCACCCAGCGATTTTGCGACCTATGATCTCTTTAAAGGCCGGACCATAAATATCAGTTTCGATAACGACAAGCTGATCGTGCGCACCAAAGAGGGAGATGTAGTGGCAAAGAGAGTTAGCAGGATCCGGTAAAGCGGGCGCTGTTTGTGATTTGTGGCGTTACCAGGAGCTTGATCGAGTCTTGTTCAACGTCTTCGTCGAAGTCTTAAACGAGCGTCCCCCTATTTTTTGTCCCACTGATGCGTTTCCACCCTTTCAAACGTCTATTAACCTGAGTAAGGTTCAACAGAACTCTGCTCGCTTGTGATCATAGAACCTGATTCGCCATGGAGAGTTTCATGAGAACTGCTACGTTCATCTTGTTGTGCTTTCTTGTCGCCGCCTCGATTGGTGGCGTCGCGAATGGGCAGGCTACCGGCGCGGCTAATTCCCAAATCATCGAATCAGGCAAGTTTCGCTTCTACGAAACAAAGCAGCCTCGCGGTGAAGAAACTTATGAGATTAGGCGATCGGCGACCGGCGAACTGCTGTTGACGGCGAAGACTGATATGCCGTTTGCGGAACAGGAGAACAAGCCTCTTGTTAACGTGACTCTGCGAACCAGCGCCGATTTCACGCCGCAGGCTTTCCAAATTAAAGGGCCGACCCTGCTCGACCTCGAAGAAAACACTTCCGTGGTGATTCAAGGGACGGCAGTCAAAGTACAGGACCGCGGCAAAGACTCCTCGGAGATTGTGCCGAAGAGCTTTTTTGTGATGAGCGGCTATGTACCGCTCGCGATTGAGATGATGCTGGTCCGTTACTGGCTGACGCACGAACAGCCTAAGACAATTCAATGTCTTATTGAAAATCACCGGAGCGCTACATCGCGCGGGTGTGCCCATCGTGGCGGGAACTGACGTCGGTGTGCCGGGTCATACCCTGCATCGAGAGCTCGAGCTCTACGTGAAGGCCGGGATGACGCCCCTGGAGGCAATTCAGGCTGCAACCATTACCCCGGCGCGGGTGATGAAGCTAGATAACGAAGTCGGGACAATTGAAGCCGGGCGGCGAGCTGACCTCATCGTGCTCGACGCAAGTCCTGTCGAAAACATCAGTAACATTCGCAAGGTCCGGTTGGTCCTGACTCAGGGCCGGCTGTTTGATTGTGCCAAACTTTGGGAAACTGTCGGTTTTCAGCCGTAGCTTGAGAATCAAGGTTAGTTGGCAACTGAGTTGGCGCAGCGGATGATGACGTCCCCTAAGCGGACGAATATGTCGCGCCTGCGGGCGCTCGTTGAGTCTGGCCGTCTCGGGCGAGACTTCTCTGTGAACCTTACTCTCATCCTCAGCGTAGTTCCTTACAGCTAACTAAACTCAAGCTGGTTTTCACTTCTAATGTATTGTCCACAATGTAGTCAGGAACAGGTTTCCGAGGAAATGCGCTTTTGTTCGCGCTGCGGCTTTCCGCTCGCGATTGTGTCGCAGTTAGTCCGAAACGGTGGCGCGCTGCCCGGGTTGGAACCGGAGGCGAAAGGCCCGCTGTCGCCGCGCCAGAAGGGCGTTCGCTGGGGAGTGATGCTGATGATCATCAGTGTGCTCCTGGTTCCGCTGTCGGCCCTGGCGACGGCGCTGGAGGAAGATTTCTTTGTTCTGTTCATTCCCGTGTTTCTGATTTTCGCGATTGGCCTGGTGCGCTTGCTCCACGCATACCTTTTTGCGCCAAAGACCGCAACGAAAAATGCGAACCCATCGGAGGCAAACACCAGGTCGTTAACGGGAGCGTATCAATCAGCCTTGCCTGCTGGTCAAACCATACCAGTCACAAACTGGCGTCAACCACTGAATACATCTGAGATGGCCCAGCCGCTCAGCGTCACCGACAACACGACAAGACTCCTTAACGATGAGGGTGAAGTGAATTAGGCTCGATGAACATGATCGACGAATCACTGCTAGGGAAAGTTTCAAGTCTGAGCCCAAATGATCGGCTGAAGCTTATCGTGCATGGTTTGGGACACGTTGTCGTCTGATGAGATTTCGGTGACGGATGCTGAGAGAGCATTGCTTGATGCCCGATTAGCCGACATGGAACGCAATCCCGATAATCAATCTCCCTAGACTGAAGTTAAAGCCCGCCTCGAAAAGACATCTACACGTATTTTCGGTGGGAATGAAACATGAGGCAACGCCCCATTTTTGGAGTGCGGCGGCTTGACGCCGCTTTCATCTTGCCTAAAATCAAAGCGCGGACAAGTCAGCGCACTCCAAAAATTCTGTCGCCCGATCGGCGCTCGTTAGGCCATAATTAAACATCAACATGATTCCCAAACGATTATTGGGCGCCGCCGCGTTGCTCGCGCTCCTCGCATCATCGGCTGCTGCGCAAACATTGTTTCCGGCGAACAAGGCCACTGGTGTTAATCCGGATGTACAACTGAAGCTCACATTTAATCAACCGCCGGTAATCGGCAAGTCAGGCAAGGTGCGCATCTACGACGCGGCGAACGACCGACTGGTTGATCAGCTCAATCTGAGCATCCCGGCCGGGCCGACGGAACGCGCGACGGGAGCCGCGCTTACTGCGCCGTACATGGCCTTCCCCTATCCATACGAACCACGCCGGGTTATTCCAACCAACGCCAACACCAAACCCGGGACGCCATCGGCCGGCGCTGAGCCGACGCCGGACAGCTATCAACTCACGATCATCGGCGGGTTCACTGACGGCTTTCACTTTTATCCGATCATCGTGAGCGCCAATACCGCCACGATCCAGTTGCATCAAAACCTGCTCGAATATGGGAAGACGTATTACGTGATGATTGATTCGAGCGTCTTGAAGGTAACCGGCAGCGAGTTTCGTGGGATCAACGATAAGCAGTCCTGGCGTTTCGCCACCAAAGCGAAAGGGCCGCGCGCAGACGCGGAGAAAGTTACTGTCAGGGCGGACGGCAGAGGCGACTTCAACACTGTGCAGGGCGCTATCGATTTCGTGCCCGACCACAGCACCAGGCGCGTCACGATTGTTGTGCGCAAAGGCGTCTATCAGGAGATCGTCTACTTCCGCAACAAGGACAACGTGACCTTTCTCGGCGAGGACCGGGAACAGACCATAGTGCGTTATGCGAATAACGAGGTGTTCAATCCGCATCCGGTCAATATCAGGACCAACGAGTTGGCCGGCACCTTTCCATCGCGTCGCGCTGCCGTCATGGTCGACAATTCAAACGACATCCAGATCGTCAACATGACGCTGCAGACGACCGCCTTTGGCCAGGCTGAGGGACTCCTGATGACCGGCCGGCGGAACATACTCAGCAATGTGCGTGTGATTGGCTCCGGCGACGCCTTACAGGTAAACGGGCCGGCTTACATCGTGGACAGCATTATCGAAGGCGCTGGCGACACTATTCTCGGTCGCGGTCCCGCTTTCTTCGAACACTGCACGCTGAAATCGAGAAGCGTCTTCATGTGGATCCGGAACACCGTCGCCAACCACGGCAATGTGTTCAAGGACGGCACTTTCATCGGCACCGCTGAGCCGACGACACTGGCGCGGTCGCCGAAGAATGGCAACAGCACCTACCCTTATGCGGAAGCAGTTCTGTTGAACTGCACGCTGAGCGGCATTCTGCCCGAAGGATGGAGCGCCGCGGATGAAGGCGGCAAGGTGCGGTTCTGGGAGTTCCAGAGCCGAAATCCTGACGGCTCGCCCGTTGATGTCAGCAAACGCTCACCGCTGTCCCGCCAGCTCGACGAGAAGAAGGATGCCAGGCTGATCGCGGACTACGGTAATCCAGCTTTTGTGCTGGACGGTTGGCAGCCGCAGTTGGCCAAAAAACGCTGAGACGATGTGCTTGCCCGTTCGCGGCGCGTTACGGATTTGGCAGTGTCAGAACCGGGAGCGGTAGCGACCGGATCAAATTGCCCTTTTGCGCGACGTGATAAACCCAACACTACCTAAGATGGCGCTTGATCCGGTCGCTACCGCTCCCGGTTCTGACACGGTAGCTTCCTGAGACCGAGAGAGCGAAGACATGCAAACAGTAACCCTCGAAATCTTTTCCGATTACGTTTGACCGTTTTGCTGGTTGGCGGAGCCAGCCGTGCATCAACTAATCGAGTCGGACCCTCACGTCGAACTCATCTGGCGCGCGTATGAGTTGCGGCCGGAACCGGTGCCGATGATTGATCCAAACAGTGACTACCTGCGGCGTGTCTGGAGCGATTCCGTGGCTCCGCTGGCAGCGCGACTCGGAGTCACGATGAGGTTCCCGCCGGTAAAACCCCGCACGCGGCTGGCACATGAGGCGGCGCACTGGGCGCGCGCACAGGGCCGCTTTGACGATTTTCACAACGAAGTCTTTCGCGCCTTCTTTGAGCGAGGTGAAGACATCGGCGATGTCGAGGTTCTAATCGCGCTGGGTCGCAAGTTGGAACTCGATAGTAATTCGCTGCGACAGGCGCTCACGACCCATGAGTTTGTAGCCAGCGTGGTGGCGGATGAGCACGAGGCGGCGCGTTTGGGCCTGAATGGCGTGCCGGCGTTTGTCGCCGACCGGAAAGCGGCGTTGAGTGGCGTGCAGCCGGTCGAGAATCTGAAGAGGTTGGTTGAGAGCGTTCGCGGCGCGGGGTAAGCACGAAGGGTCGCGCTTTTGGAGTGCGCCGCCAGAGCGAAGCGGCGACGGCGCTTTGGATCATCGATCAATCCTGAACCGGGTTAGGCCGCGGTGGAGCCAAAGAATTGTGTCGCCCGCTGAGCGGGCTTTTGTTTCTATGGGGGGGTTCGTGATCCCCGGGCTTACGCCCGGGGCTACAGATATGCCGCGCCTCCGGCGCTCGGCTCACTCGAGACCAGTGTCCTGGCCTCAGCGGACTGAGTCACCGATAGAATCAATTATGCACCTGCTGACCTTTTCGCGCTGGATCCTCTGATGTTAATGTATTTCCGGCGGAGAAAGTCCGTCGCCCCGCAGAAAATCAAAGGCATTATCAATCTCTTAATAGAGTAGCCTCACCACTGGCAAACGATCATCAGGAGAAAATCCGAAAATGCGTAACCTGAGGGTGTTAACCGCTGCGATCGCGCTTTTCTTTGTCGGCGTCGTTTCCGCCCCGGCCCAGAACCGGACTGTGGCGGTTGCCCCGATGCAGTTTCGCGGGCTGATGCCAGTGATTGAAGCAAAACTCAACGGACAGGGACCTTTTTTCTTTGCAATTGACACCGGCGGCGGGATGCAAGCGGATATCGACCCTGCAGTCGCCACGCAACTTAACCTGCAACCCACCGGCAAGGTCGTGATCGGAGATCCTTCGCGCCAGAATGATCGCGAGATGGAACTCACCAGCATTGCTTCACTTACTTTTGGCGGCGCAGAATTTCGAAATGTGACGGCCCTAATTCGGACGCAACGAATCACGAAAGACTATCCCGAAGTGGATGGATTCCTGGGCTTCGCTCTGTTCACTGAGTACCTGCTGACTCTGGATTATCCGGCCATGCAAGTCAGGCTGGCGCGCGGTGCTTTGCCGAAAGCAAACGGAGCTGACATCTTGCCCTTTGAGATCGAAAACCGTATTCCGGTGATTGAGGTCGCCGTGGGAAAATTGCGGATGAAGGCTCACGTTGATTCGGGCAATTTTGTAGCCGGCTTCATCCTGCCTGAGGAAGTCGTTGAGCAGCTGACCCTGCTGTCGGAACCCGTAACCGTGGGTCACGCTCGCTCCGTTACTAATAAGATTGAAATCAAGCAGGCCCAGCTCAAAGACACGATTCGCATTGGCAGCTTTCAGTACCCTGAGGCGACGATCGCCTTTCCGGCGCCATCGGACACCAACGTGGGCTTTAAGATTCTGCGCGAATTCGCGATCACCTTCGATCAAAAAAACAAAAGAATGAAGCTTGAGCGAGCTGCAGCCAATGCCACCACCGCGGCACGCTGAAGTCGACGTATCGCAGACTGTCCAGTCTGCGAATTGTTCAGGTCAAGTCGTGTTTTGACTCTCCAAGAATCCGCAATCAGGGAAACTGCCATTCGCGCAACTCGCTAAGCGAAGCAGACTGGACAGTCTGCTTTACATCTTCGATCATTGATGACCTGTGACTTTGATCGAAGCTGAACTACTTAAGCGATTTCAGGAATACGCTCGCGCATGGAGCGTGTCCGTCGCCGAACCGTTCGAGACGGAAACCTCCGTCATCGCGTTCGGCATCCGGAAAGATCAACCGGTAGTTCTCAAGGTAATCAAGCAAGCCGGCGATGAGTGGCAAGCGGGCGAGTTCCTTGCGGCATTCGCTGAGAACGGCGTCGTGCGTGTTTATGAGCAGATGCCGGGCGCCGTGCTCGTTGAGCGCCTGAGACCGGGCAATTCACTCGCCGAATTGGCGCTCAGTGGTCATGACGAAGAAGCTACGGATATTCTCGCCGGCGTCATGCAGCGAATGTCCGCGTGCTTGCCAACGTCGCAGTTCGAGTTCTGTCCCACCGTGCACGACTGGGCCGAAGGGTTCGAGCGCTATCTCACAAGCGGTGACGAACAAATTCCGCGACGCCTGGTTGTAGCCGGACAACGAGCGTATCTCGACTTGTGCGCCTCGCAACGTCTGCTACGCCTGCTGCACGGCGACCTGCAACACTACAACGTGCTGTTTGATTCGCATCGGGGTTGGCTGGCAATTGACCCGAAGGGGGTAATCGGTGAACTCGAATACGAAGTTGGCGCAGCCCTGCGCAATCCGTACGAGAATCCCGAGCTATTCATCTCACGCTCAACGCTCGAAAGACGGCTCGAACAATTCACGAACCAGTTGAATCTGAACTATGAACGAACTCTCCGCTGGGGGTTCGCACAAGCTGTCCTGTCTGCGATCTGGTTGATTGAGGATGGCTTCGCCGTTAACGAAATGACCCCTGCGCTAAGGTTGGCCGAAGTCATTCGCCCAATGCTCGGAACTGAATAGCACCGTAACAGTCAAACGAGTTGGTGCCGTTAATGAAATCGCTCAGACGTTATGACGATGCGCATGAAGGCTGATGCCCCAGTTTGAATAACATTTCCGATAGGGGTAGGGAGAAGCGATTGGTTTCGTTCCCCCTCCCTCCGAACCGGACAGGCGGTTCTCCCGCATCCGGCTCTCCAGTCGGTGGTTCACCCGGTTAGGGGTTGACGCAAC